>JACLAB010016766.1_pt1 | contig 41979 bp, 30 predicted proteins | sample 8027921 | NCBI WGS metagenome assembly JACLAB01 (sample SAMN15725117, study PRJNA655200) | protist metagenome | isolation source: fluorescence activated cell sorting (FACS) single amplified genomes of... | place: USA: West Boothbay Harbor, Gulf of Maine | collected 2000-07-19 | reverse complement strand
CGGAACGCCGATCGGTTCGTTCGCGCGCGGGTCCGTCGAACGGCGTCCAGCGCGCGCCGCGACCGAAAACTCCGGCCGAAAACGCGCGAGACGATCGCTTCCGCCCCTCCACGACGCATTCGAGCGCACGCGCCGCGCCCGCTCCGCTTCTCGACGCGCCCGCGAGGGCTCCGCGGAGGCACCCATCGAACCCTAGTTTGCCGCGCGTACGTCGAACACGAAGTAAATGAAAAAAACCGTGCAGATTTCGGATCCGAACAACGCCCGGTCGAACGCTCGTGCTGACGTACCTCGCGGTCGCGCACAGCGCCCTGATTTCACCCTCCGCCAGCTGCACAGTGCGGTTGTTCGGCTGCCCCCGCACGCTCAACAGCCGCTCGATGACGGAGTCGACGTCGAGACCCGAACCCGCCATCTTGCGTGTGCAGCGCCTCCCTCGCTTGTGTCACGCGCACCGTTCGACTACGGCCGGCCGGTTAACGTGTAATGCGCGTCCGTCGCGGTCCCCAGACACGCGTCGAGGCGCTTGACTCACGCACGGACTCGGTCGACAGTCTCTTCCGACGAGACCGAGGACGTCGTGACCTGCCCGACGCCGGGCGCTGACGTTGTGTCGCGCGACTCGAAGCGGAGGCTGGCTTCGAGGCACGCGAGCGAGAAAAATCGTATGAGAGCCAGTCAGAAAGATGGAAAAAAATCTCGCGTGCAGGTCCTCTCACTTCAAACTGAACGCCAGGCCAGCCGGTGCAGTCAGCGCGACGGGCGAAAACAACAAATTCGACGACGAGAGGGACCCGGCGTCACTCACGGTCGCACGGCGCGCGACCGCGGAGAGCGCGAGCGCGGACGGACGCGATGGCGTCCGAGTCCGACCCGCTGCGCGCGGTGGCGCTCGAGGGACGGCGAGGTGCGCGCAGTCACGAGCCCCTCGCGCGCGAGAAAAACGCCAGTCCGCCTCAGCTTCCTGACCACGCCCTTCCCCCTTCCGCCTCTCCTCTCCCCGCGCAGGATGCACGCTGGCCGAGCTGTGGGACATCCTCGGGAACCCGAACCACCCGGAGCGGCTGTCCGATACGCAGAAGGACGCCGCGTTCGCGCGTTTGCTGCGCCACGCGCGCGCCGGAGAGCTGTGGTTTCTCAAGGAAAAGCCGGGGCCGGCCGCGGAGGCATCGGGCAAAGATGCCCTGACCGAGGAGCAACTCGCGCGCGACGAGAAGAACGCGCTCAAGAATCTCGTCGTGAGCGTCTCCGACGCGTGTTTGCGGTGCGTCCGCGTGCTCCACCCCCCTCCCGACCCAGATCCGTTCCCCCGCGAGCGCTCTCAAAAAACACTCCGTTTCCATCTCGGCACGACCCGACGCCCGACCGCCTCGGAAAAGGCACATTTCGAGTCGAGACTCGTTCCAAATTTTCAAGTCTTCCGCGCGTTTGCCCGCGCGTTCGCACCCGTTCGTCGCTCACCCAAAAGTGTGCCGTGTTCGACACCGCAGGTCCCGCGCCGCCGCCGAGTCTCGCGCTCAGGGAAAAGCAAAAGAAAAGCCTCTGACTCTCGTCGCGCCGCTTCCCGTGCGGCACGTGGCGCTGGGGCTGGGCGACGCCGCCTCGTGGGAGTCGGCGTGGCAGCAGCACAAGTTCGTCCTGGAGCTCGCGGCGGCGCACGCGTCGCGCGACTCGGCGAGCCGCGGCGTCCCGCTTTCCAAGCTCAGCGAATTGTGTACACAGAAGGGGCTCCCTCCGCTGACGGACCCCAAGAATGCGCACTACCACGTGAACTGCATGGTGGCTGCCGGGCTCCTCGGGAAGCGCGACGCGCACATCAAGGACCGAAACAAGGACCGAGGCGCGAGCACCTCCGTGGTGTACCTCGCGCGCTTCGCGCCGGCGGACGCGGCGGCGGCGGCGGCGGCGTCGGGGGAGACGCGCATGGTCTCCGAAAGCGAGCTCCCCATCTTGGGCGGGGCTCTGTTTGAAGCGCTCGAGGGCCCGGACGCGACGGAGGGCTTGATGACGGACAAACAGCTCATGGGCGTACTCGTCCGGACGCTCCGGAGCGCGAGCGGCGCGTTCCGGTGGTCCGAAGAGGACACGAGCGACAGGAACAAGATGAACAAGCTGTTCGCGCGCGCGCGCGCGTGGCTCATCAAGCGGGGCGACGCCGCGTGCGCGACGGCGGTCACGACCGTGACGGACGAAAAGACGCGCAAGCAGGAGGTCAAGGAGATGGACGCGTTGCGTCTGACGTCGGCGATGCCCTCGGCCGTCGCGGCGGCGCCGCGAAGCGCGGCGGCGACGCGGAGCGCGGACGACGCGCTCGACGCCGCCGACGAGGCGCGCTTCTCGGCGCCCCTCCTGAAACCCGTGGGTGGGAATTGGATGCAGCTGGAAACGCGCCCGGAGGATAGCCTCGTGTCGCTGTGCGCGCTGGCTGGCAAGGCTGGCGTGCGCATCTCCGACGCCGCGCGCGCGTTGGGCTTTGGGGTGAAGGACTTCAGCAAGCGCGCCGCTAAGATGTATGAAGGAAAAGACCTCGCGTTCGAGGTGGAGGTGCACTCGCGGCGCGAAGGAAAAATGACCAACAAATACATGTACCGAGCGGGGTTCGGGCCGGGCGGCGGGGCTAGCGCGTCCGCGGCAGCCGCGGCCAAGAAGCGCGAGCGCGCCGATCTGGTTCTCGACGAGGCGCGCCGCCGCGGGTACCTGTTCCTCAGGTCCGTCGGCCGGTGGCTGAGGGACGAGGAGGCGCGGCGGCGGCGGGCGCGGGACCCGAGCGACCCCGGCCCCAAGGAGGAGGCGTACGGCCCCAAGATCGTCGGGCCGATCGTGGATCTGCTCGTCGCGAGCGGAGACCTTCGCAAAGAGACGGTGTACAAGCCCGCGATCGACGCGCGCGCGGAGCAGGACGCGCGCGACGTGCTCTTCGAGCGCGGGTTCCCGACGCCCACGGACGCGATGAAGCGCGCCATCGGCGAGGAGGCGGCGCGGATCGAGCTGGCCGAGCACAGCAGGAGGAGAGATCCGGCGTCGTCGTCGGCGGCGGTGGAGGTGGACCAGTCCGTCTACGTCTCCAAGAAGGCGGCCATCGGCGCCTTCCGCGGGAACGAGGGCGCCGAGACCGGGTCCGCGCGCGTGCGCGGAGGCGCCGCGTCCCTCATCAAGACCAGGCCCCCGAAGACCGCGGAGGAGGGCGAGCGCCTGCGCCGGCGCACGACGCGCCACGCGCGAGACGTCGCGGCGATGACCGGAGGCGTCCTGGACGCGGTGGCGACGCGCGCGCGGCACGCGCACGCGTTTCTCGCGACCGAGGCGTTCAGTGAAGACGCGGCGGCGTCGGACGCGTCGGCCGGAACCGAAAACACGCACTCGACCGCGCTGGACCTCGCGGCGCTCTTCCAAAAACGCGCGCCCCTGGAGTTGTCGCTTTATTTGTTCGGCGCGCCCGACGCGCTGCGCGCCGCGCCGGCGGAGACGGCGGCGCGTCTGGCGGCGGCGGCGGCGTCCGGCGCGCGGCTGGAGACGCTCTCCGACGAGGACCTCGGTCTGGTGCTCGGGGAGGACCGAGACAAGCACGTCTCCAAGCCCCTGTCCAAGATCCTGCGGTTCCTGTGCGTCTGCGAGCTGGCGCGCGAGAGCGAGGCGGACCTCCCGGACGGCCGGCGCGCGCTCCGGTGGTCGCTGGCGCGCCGCGCGCGGTTCGAGCGCGTCGACGATTCGGGTGTCGCGCATGAAGAGACCTTCGACGTCACCAAAGACGAGGGCGTCGCGTCGTACTGGGACGGGCTGGAACGCGCGTTCAAGCCCGCGCTGGTGCCGACGGACGAGCCGGTGAAACGCAACGGCGCGCCGGTGATGACCGAGGAGGGCGTTCCCAAGACGAAGAAGGTGCTTCGCGCGAAGGAGAAGCACAAAAACGCGCTCGCCGCGTTTCCCAACGCCGGCTACATCGACGCCAAGCGGCGCGAGGAGGGCGTCAAAGACGGCGAGCCTGGAAAGACGCGGGGCTTGTGCGCGTCGAAGTGCTGGAGCCGCGCGCGGGACGTGCCTTTTTCCGCGCGCGTCGCGCTCCTGGACGGGTTCGAGCGGTTCCGGCTGCGGGCGTACGCCGCGAAGCTCGCCGAGGCGGGTGCCGCGGCGGAGACGTCGGGCGAGGCGCGCGCGCGCGCCGCCGCCAAGCTCTCCGTGCTCTCCGAGTGGGTGCTTCCTGAGCCGGTGATCGCTGAGCTCGTGAAGACGGTCTACGGCTTGGGCGACGTCAAGCGCGACGGCAAGCGCGTGCGCAAGGCTTGGGACGACGACCAGACTCGCCTTCTGAACGATCTGTTCGAGGACGGGTCGGTGTCGAAGGAGGACGTCGAAGCGGCGCACCCCGACGAGAAGGCCAAGCTGCGCAACGACGGGTACGCCAGGCTGGAGAAGCGGAAGCTGGACGACGCGGAGGCGGAGACGTCCGCCGGCGCCGTCGCGACGACGGCGCCGGAGCCCGCGAGAGCGAAGGATCGCGAACGCAGCGAGTGGTCCTTGGAGGAAGACGCGGCGTTGCTCGTGACGATCGCGCGGCGCACGATTTTAGGCGACGTTTTCGCGATCGAGACGCGCACCGAATCGTACGGGGACGTCGTCGAGGGGAGGACCGCGCAGCAGACGCTCTCCCGGTGGAGACGCCTCGTCGGGAAGCAGATCGATCCGGTGAAAAAGGTCTCCGAGGAGGACGTAAAACGCGGCGACGGCGTGTTCGCGGTGATCGAGGGGTTCCGCGCGCGGCGGAATTCTGCCTCCGCCGTGACCCGCGCGACGGAAGCTTTACGACGTTCTGAGTGGGAACGCGTGGGGTTCTGGTGCCCGGAGGAGGAGGATTTGCTCCGCAAAGAAACGCACCGCATCCTCGTCGCGCACCCCAAGAGCAGCAACAACGCGTACTACACGAGTCCTCTCGGCCGGGCGCTCTTCGGCGGCGTGAAGCCGGCGAACGCGCCGAAGCACGGCGGCGGCGCCGTCGCGGGGCAGCACTACCCGAAGCGGGACGCGGCGAGGCGTTCGCGCAAACGAACGCGGGGCGAGGACGCCGACGAGGACTCGGACGACGACCTGCCGCTCGCGGCTTTCGTAAAGCCGAAGAAGAAGAAGAAGGGCGCGAAGGGCAAGAAGCGAACCCCGAAGCAAACCGATTTCGACGACGACTTCGACGACGACGCGCCCCTCGCGCGGTTCGTCGTCGACTCGGACGCGCCGTCCTCGAGCGACTCCGACTCGGACGCCCCGGAGGAACGCCTCGCCGACGACTCGACGTTCCGCGACTTCCCCGGCTTGCCCGACTTCGTGAGCGACCCCGAGCGCGCGTCGCGGCTCGCCGCCGCGCTCGCGGCGCTCACCGCGGCGCTCGCCGAGGAAGGCGACGCGTTCTTCGAAAACCCGGCGGGCCTGGAGCGGCTCGCGGAGGCGCACGGCGCTGACGCCGCGGAGCGCGTCGCGCGGACGCTGACGGACGCGAAACACCTCGAGACGCGCCAAGGCGAGACGCGCCTTTACGTCGCGCCCGCGTTCCGGCTTTGGCGCGCGGAGGAAAACGAGGGCGTCCACTCATCGGGAGACGCGGAGGGAGGAGGATCCCTGCAGGGCTCGGGGCTCTCGGGGCTCTCGCGCGCGCAGACGCTGACGACGCTGGCGGCGGCGGCGCGCGGCGCGCGTCTTCGCGTCGAGCAGAGCCTCGCCGGCGGCGACGAGAACCTCCCCGCGCCCGCGGCGGAGACCGAGGCGGGGTTCAAGCGCCTACGCGTCACCGCGGATGGCGCGCGCGGCGGCGGCGCGCTCGCGGAGATCCAGGCGGGCGACGCCGACGCCGCGCGCGCCGCGCGCGCGGCGGCGGCGCGCGCGGCGGCGGCTGCTGCGTCGATCCCGGTGGACCCAGCCGCGGCGCGCGCCGCGGCGGTCGCGGCGGGCGTCCGCGGCGTCTCCGCCTCGGAGCTCGCGGAGACTCTCGGCGGAGCCGCCACTTTGTTTGCCTGCGAGCGGACGCTGCGCGCGGCGGCGGACGCCGGCGAGCTGCGCGCCGTCAACGCGTACGACGTCTTGCGCTTCTTCCACCCGTCGTCGGCGCCGTTGCCTCTCGACGCGGCCCCTGGCGCGCTGCCTTGGCTCGTCTCGGGCGGCTCGACGGACGCGGCGCTCCTCGCCAAGTTCAAGCGCTTCGCCTTCGACACGTGCTGCGCGTTCCCCGGGAGCGACGTCGGGACGCTCGCCCGGAAGATGCACCCGACGCTCGCGCCGGTGGCGGGCGTAGCGCTGGTGGAGCTTATGCTCGTATCCGGCGAACTCGCGACGCGCGCGACGAGCGCGCCGGCGGTGGCGGACGGCGCCCCCCCCCGCGTTGCTGATGCGCGAGGAGACGCGCGTAGCGCAGACGCTCGCGGAACAGGCGGAGGAGCCGCGCAGGCACATCTTCCCGCCGGAGGATACAGGGAAGGTCGAAAAGTTTTTCGCGTGACGTTTCGCGCGCGTCGCGTCGTTTCGTTCACACGCGCGTTTTCTTCGAGACGCTCATCGTTGTTTGTTTGTCGTGACCGTACGTCGTTCGTTTTCGTCACCGGACCGCTCTTCACGCCCTCAACCTCACCCCTCGATGAAGTGCTGCAGGAGCGCCTTCTTGCGCAGCCTGTACTCCACGGCGAGTTTCCGCCTCTCGTTCCGCCGGCGCGTCTCGGCGTCGGCGTCGCTCGCCCGGCTCTGTTTCTCGAGCCACGCGAGGTCCTCCTCGGCGGAGGTTGGAAACGCGGCGACCAGCTCCGAGCACCGCACGCGCACGGCGTGCGCCGCCATCGTGTGCGGGTCGTCGTCCGGCATGATCTGCTTGTTGAAGTACACCAGCATGTCCACCAGCACGTCCGCGACGCGCCCGCCCCAGCCCAGCCTCAGCTCTACCCCCGGCCCGGCGCGCCTCGCGAACAAAGACGCCACAGCCGCCGCTTTGTTTTTGTCCACCACCGCGTCTCCGGATTCGCTCTTGAACGCTTCCGCGTACCACGCGGCGGCGTGCGCCGTGGTCTTGAACAGCTCGACGCTGTCGAACGGGTTGTGCCCGCCCAGGAAACCCATGTATAGGCAAAACTCGTCCAGCGAGCTCTGCGTCGCGTAGGAGATGGTGAGTTCTTCGCCGGCGCTCACGTCGCGACGCGCCAGGAGCGCGACGACGAGTTTTTGTTTCGCGTCCACGGTCGTTTCGTCGGGACTCTCGTCGTTCGCCACCGCCACCGTGGTCCACTCCACGTTCGGGTCGACGTGTTTGTGGTTGAGCATGTCCACGAACGGCACGAGCATAGCCTGCGTCGCGCCGCTCTGCCCGTCGGAGGACAACTCGATCGCGCGCGAGCGCACGCACGAGAGCGCCCACGCCCAGCGCTCGGCGAAATCGCGCTCGTCCCCTCCACCAGGCAACGCACCGCTCGCGGCGATCGTCCGCGCGTTCTTGGCGTCCTTCCCCAGCGTCAGGGCCGCCTTGAACACCGCCTCGCCGATCTGCAGCTCGGCCACCTCTTTCCGGTCCCACAGACCGGACGTGGGGGAGTCCACCGCCGCGGGCAGCGCGTCGACGTACGGCTTCCACGTGTCTTGATTCGTCGAGGCGTCACCGCCGCGCGCGACGAGCAGATGCCAGGCCACGCACTCCGCGGGCGTGGCGTTCTCGAACGGAAGCTTCGCGTCCGCAAGCGAGCCCGCGCCCTTCCCGAGGCCCGCCTGGGAGATGCACGCGCTGTACGGCACGGTCAGCACGCGCTCGCCCGCCTTGATGTCGACCACCGCGTACACGCCGCGGCCGCGCGCGGCGTCGTCGGCGGACCCGATGGCTTCTCCGGCGTCGTTCACGAAGTCCTTCGAGTCACGCGGGGAGTCGCGCAGATCCACCTTGCGCAAGTCGCATCCCCTCGACGTGCACCATTGCACGAACGGCGCGGACGCCGAGGCCTGCGCCATCTCGCGTCTCGTTGTGTCGCGCCTCCGGCGTCGCGTCTTGGAGGAAACGAGAAATGGATAAACCCTCCCACGACGGTCTCTCGAACCGGCGGTTCGGCGACCCGATCGACGTCACCGCTCACGGTCGAGCGTTTCTGTTTTTCTGTACTCGTGGACGCGAGCGGTGATGCGGTCACGACGAGAAGGCGAATGATGATGAGTCTTTAGTTTCAAGCGCGATGCGCGCGCGCCGCCTCTCGCCTCTCCCCTCCGCTTCGATCGATCGCACATCGCACGCGCTTTAACACAAAAAGTACGATCAGGCGCCCGCCAGCCTGGCGCTCTCCAGCGCCGCCTCCATCATGGACGGCGGCCGGCGCGGCGGCGGGTACGGTCCGACTTTCATTTTCTGTACCAGCCCCCCCATGAACTCGCGCGCCGCCGCCGTCGCCGCGGCGAGCACCGCCAGTACAACCACGAGCTTGATGGGCGCGTTCCTGGCGAACGCCGCCGCCGCGGACGCCAGCGCGACGAGCGACACGACTCTTAACGCCTTGCGCGCGCGGGTCAGGTTTGCCATCGCCACCGAGCACGATTTGCAGTTTTCGGTGTGCGCGAAATACCGGTCGAGCAGCGCCTCCTTCGTGGTCACGCGCGGGGGCAACGCGTCCGCCATTCCCAAAGGCCACGCGGGCGAGCCGCCCGCCATGTCCACGATCCATCGGCGGAACGCGGCGACGTACGTGTCCGCCTTGGTGGGCATGTAGCACGCCTGCGCGTACGAGCGCTTCTTGACGTCGCGCTCGATCTCAATCACCCGCTCCTGTTTGTGCAGGAAAATCTGGTCATCCTCGAGGATGGCGTTTTGGTTCAGGTGCGACCACCAGCGCGGGACGATCTTGAAGAACGCGCGAGGCAGCGCCGCCTTGAAGATGAACGGGAAGCGCGCCATCAGGCGGCACCGCCCGGGGGTCGTGGGCACCGCGTACACCACGGTGAGCGTCGTGAACTGGTCCGTGCGCAGGGTGTGGCGCATCAGCGACGGCGCCACGAACTCGGTGAACTGCGAGCCGTACTTCCCCGAGCGCGGACCCTCTTCCCAGATGCCCTTGAAGCCGCCCGCCTTTAAATCGCCCTGCATCTCGAGCACCACGGGCGTCGCGTTCTCCCTCTTGCCCACGGAGTTGTGGTGCGTGAACGGCACGTGCGAGACGTCCATCACGTTCTCCAGCAGCGTCGCGTAGTCCATCGGCAAGTCGCGGAAGATGTCCTGGCACACGCAGTCCTTATCATCCAGCTCGGGGATGAGCGGGAGCGCGGGGCGCGACGCGGGGTCCGACCCCGAGACGGGGAGCACCCAGAGCATGCCCTGCGCCACTTGTGTGGGGTAGGGCGTGACGCACGAGCGGGGGGACGCGAGCGCGGTGTCCATCGCGGTGCCCTCCGAGGGAAGCTGCGGAATGGACGTGCATTTTCCGGAAGCGCCGTCGAACGTCCACCCGTGGTACCCGCACTCAATCTCGCCCTTCTCGTTGACGCGGCCCTCGCTCAGAGGGACGAGCCTGTGCGGACACTTGTCCGCGGTGCACCGGAACGTCAGCTCCGAACACGTGGGGTCGCGCCAGAACACCAAAGGCTCGCCCAGGAGCGTGAACGTCAGAGGCGCGCTGTCGTCCAGGTCGTCCAGAAACGCCACCGGGTACCACTGGTTGTGCCAGTCGAAGTCGGACGACGCGCCAGCCTCCTCTTGCGCCAGGGATGACGCGGGCGGGTCCGCCACCGCGGTGGGGACAAGAGAGGCGCCGCGCCGAGGGGAGACGCCGCTCAGGCGCGCGCGCGAGGCGCGTGCGGTGCCGCCGGCAGGAGAGGCGAGGCGCGCGGTCACGCGCGCGGCGCCTCGGCGCGCCGCGGCGGGGCGGCTCGAGCCTTCGCGAAGCGGGTTCGATCTTTTGCGAAGCGCGACCGACGCGGTCGCCGGCGACGCGGTCGGCGCGGCGCGGGTCAGCGGCGACATCCTGTGCGGCTGGTCGGCTGTGTGAGGGCGGAACTTCGCGCGGACGGCGGAAGGGCGCGGCGCGCGGGGGAGTGCGCGAGGGCCGAGGACGCTCGCGCGAGACGCGTGCACGTCGGAGGATGAAAAAAAGCGCGACGACCGGTGACGTGGCGATGGATGCGGTCGAGACGCGTCGCGTGCAATTTATGTCTGTGCGCGTTTCGGTTCCACACGCGGCGGCGGGTCGTCGTCTCGATTCACGGCTCCTCCTCCTCCCCGTCCTCGTCCTCCTCCGCGTCCTGACCATCGTCCTCGCCGTCCTCGTCGCCAGCCTCGTCGGCGGCTTCGTCCACCTTGTACGCCGCCTTCTCCTCCTCCGACATGGCTCGCCACTCCGCGCCCAACACCTTTCCGAGTTCGCCGAACGTCTTCCCAAACTGGCGTCCCAGCGCGCGTTGCGCCTGGACGAACCTCAAGTACGAATTCATCGGCTTCGTCTTCTTCTTCGCGACGGCTCGAGAGCGCGGGGACGAAGCGGAGGCGCCGCTGGGACGCGCGCCTTCGGCATCCAGCTTGCGCTGCTTCATGCGCCTGTTGGACCACCAGCTGTTCACCTTCTGCTCGAGAATCGGGCCGAGCTTCGCCAGCTCGAGCGTCTGCTTCACGCGCTCCTCCCTCGAGATCTTGGGCTCCGCCTCGCCAGCCGCCACGCGCTCCGCGAAGCGCTCCTCCAGGTACTCCAGCTGCGCGGGGTTGGCCCTCCAAAACACCGCAGAGCTCATGCCCAAGTTCCGTTTCTGTGTCTCCGTCAAACCGAACGCGTCCGTCGCCGAGACCCCCTGCGGAATCGCCGGCGCGCGCGCGAAGTCGTCGTCGTCGTCGCGGTCGTCGTCGTCGTCGTCGTCGTCGTCGTCGTCGTTCTCCTTCTCCTTCGCCGCGGCGCGCTCCGCCTCGACGCGCAGGATCTCCAGCGACGACGCGTCGAGCTCGCCGAGCAGCACTCGGGCCGCGAACGAGTCGGGCGCGCGCACGTACTCGACGAGTTCGCGGACGCTTCGGCTCCTGTTGATTTTGCCGTAGCGCGGGAACGCGCCAAAAATGCGCCGCTCGAGCGACGTCGCAATCGTCATGAGCTTCTCGGCGTCGGCGACCAGAAGCGAGCCGAGCTCGCCCGTTGCCGCGTTCACCTCGTCCTCCAAGCCGACGATCTTGCACTGCTGCGCCAGCGCGCCGAGCCTCTCCAGGGTCACGGGCGCGTGCGTCACGGAGGAAGAGAAGCCCCCGCCGGATTGTTTCTTGGGCGTGCTCGCCTCCGCCGCCAGCCGCGTCGCCTCCGCCTCCGCCTTCGCCTGCTGGATTTTCTTTTCAGCCATCTGGAGCTTCGCCTCGAGCTCGGCCACGCGCCGCTCGGCGCGTTCGGCGCGACGCTCGAGCTGCTTCTCCTTCGCGCTCGGAACCCGCGTGTCCGCCGCGGGAATCTCCGCGAACACGGGCGACCGCGCCGGCGCTCGCGCGAAATTGGGCTCGGCGTCGCGCTTGCGCTTCTCTTTGGGCGCCTCCTTTTTTTTCGTGGGACCCGAACCCGCCGCGTTTTTCTCCGCGGCGAAACCCAGTCCCAGTCCCGGGGTCCCGGTCCTCACGGGCGGCAGCCTCGTTTTCGTGTTCGCGCGCGGCTCGTCCTCGTCCTTCGGCGCGTGCATCTTGAGCAGGAACTCGAGGTGCGCCGTCGTGGCGTCGTCGTAGTCGTTGTCGCTGATGGGGTGCGTGACGATGACGCCGTCGACCAAGCCGACGATCTTGTTCACGAACAACACGCCGGTTGTTGGATCGGGGTACGTCGGGCGGTTGGACATGTTCCGCCGCCGCTCTAAAAACGCGATCGTGGGTATGACTTTTGCGATGTTCGAGGGGATGATGGAGTCCGTGGTGCGCGGGTCGTAGAAGCGCTCGTTTTTAGGTATGTCGTACGGGGGCTTGTAGTTCTTCCCGCCCGTCTGCTTCTTGGTGTGCGTCACGTCCAGCATCCAAGACACGCCGAACAGCACGCCGTCGCGGTTCACCTCCTCCGCCGTCGCTTCGCCGTTGAGTTTGCGGTCGCGCGGGTTGTTCTTCTCCACGCTGAAGATAGTGCGCACGATCGCGGGACACGACACGACGGTGTCGTTGGCGGTCTCGTCGAAGAAGTTCACCACCACGCACGTCCCGGGCACCACGCGGTGCTTCTCGCCGCCCACGAACGTCAACGAAGCCGCGTCGTACTCGTAGCGCGTCGTCTTGAGCAATCGCCGTTCCGTGGCGCGTCCGAGCGGGCGCGCGGTCGTCACCTCCTCGCCCGTGTCCTCGTCCACCTCCATGCTCTCGGACTCGGAACCCGAGTCACTGTCGGCGTCGGAGTCGTCCGAGTCGTCCGAGTCCGCGTCGGAGTCGGTGTCCTCCACCGTCGCGTCCACGGGCGCGCCGCTGGGCGCGCGAATCATCATGTTCTTCGGCGGAGGATACGGCCTCCTCGCGGTGCTCTTCACTCGGCGCTTGGTCGCGCCGGACCCGGCGACGGCGGAAGAGGCTCGCTTCGCGGGCATCGTGGAGGCGGGGAAGACGCGCGCGCGACCCTTTGCGCGCTGACTTCCGAGGTGCGCGCGTCCAGGAGTGAGGATCGGGAAGGACGATATTTCGAGATCCGAGGCACTCTGCTTTTATTTTAGACGGGAACACAATGCAACGCGTCGAAAACCGGGGCCGTGGCCTTCGGCAACGCCACACCCCCAGCGTCCTGCGACGATGACGAACGCCGTGGTCCTCGCCCCCGCGGTGCACCTGGACGCCTCGCGCGTTCGCGCGCGCCGTCGCTCGAGCCCGCGCGCTCCGTCCGCCGCGAGAGCCTCCCTCGCGAAAGCCCGCGCCGAGGACGAAGCCTCCGGATCGACGATCGCGGCGCGTTTCGTGGGCACCCTCGGCGCGCTCGCGCTGGTGGCCGCGCCCGCGCCCGCGATGGCCGCGCAGCCCATCGAGTGGGTGTTCAGCGGCGGCTCGGGGGAGTCCATCGGCGACATCCTGAAGGACTCGCTGGAGGAGTCCGGGCTGGAGGTGAAGAGGGACGCGAAGAAAACCGCCGGCGCGTCTGCTTTCGTCGGCGAGGGAGAGGGACTCGCCGCGCCCGCGCCGGCGGCGGAGGAAGAGGAAGAGAAGGAACCCGTGGACGTCGCAGGCACAGCCTTGAAGTTCGGCAAGCTGGGCGCGATCCTGGTGTTCGCGGACGTCGTCACGTTCTTCATCATGGGGCGGTCGGTGCTGGGCGTGATGGACGACGGCGGCGAGGATGGGTGGAAGGAAAAGATGGCGGACAAGATCATGGAGCGTGCAAACGCCAAGGCGGCTGACGCGGGCGCGGCGGAAAACGCGGAGGAAACCGCGGAAGACGACGCGTGAAGGAGGAAAGACCGTAGTCGTTCGGTGTTGCACTGTAGGTTCCGATGATACGTTCACGTCGACGTACGTCGTCATCGAAAAACTTCAAACGTGACACATCAGTGGGTTAGTTAAAGGTACCGGTACTACGCCTGCTCCGCTTCGAAGCCGTCGGAGAGAATCTCACCCTTCAGCACGCTCACCGCGCGTCCTCTTACGTGTACCTTGGTCTCGTCCGCGGCGCCCGGCGCGTCGGACCGCTTCTTCACCACCGCGACGCGAACCACGCCGCCGCGCGCGCTCGCCTGGTGCGCCACCATCTCCTCGCCGTTCTTACGGCCCAGCCGGTTTTGCCAGTACGGCGCGAGCCCGCAGAACGCGCTGCCCGTCACGGGGTCCTCGTCGATCCCGATGTTGGGCCCGAAGAAGCGGCAAGAGAAATCCACGGGCGCGCCGTCGTCGCCGGCGACGGCTCCGCCCGCCGCGCACACCACGAGCCCCCGGCCGTTTTTCGTGAGGAACCGCACTAAAGGCATGTCCGGCACGCACCGACGCAGCGCCGCGTGGTCCGTCAAACAAACGAACACGTCCCCCACGGCGTTGCGCCCGACGATAGCCTCCACGTCGCGCGCGCGAACGCCGAGCGCCGCGGCGACGTCGCCGCGATTGAAAAAAACACCCGCTTCCCGCGGAGGCGTCGCGAACGTCTCCGACGACTTCTTCCGCGTCTCCTCGCCTTCCGCGCCGTCGCCGTTCTCGTCGTCGAGGAGTGTCTCCTCGTTCTCCTTGTCGTCCTTCGCGTCCGCGGGGTAGTCGTCGTCCGAATCGTCGGCGGCGGGCGCGACGTCCTTCCCCCCGAGCGCCGCCAGGCGCGGCGGCGCGCACGGCAGCACGAGCTCTAGCAGGGGCCCCGTTTTCTTTCCGACGTTCGCCGCGCCGTCGGCGTCCTCGTCGGCGCGCTTCTTCTTATCCTCGACGCGCGCGACGGGGATGACGCCGCCGCGCGTGTGGAAGCGCACGACCGCGCCGTCGGGCACGGCGCCCGGGCCCAGCTCGTACAGCGCGTGCGCGGCGGCCAGAGTGGCGTGGCCGCAGAGGTCCACCTCGACGCCGGCGCGCGTGAACCAGCGCAGATCGTACTCCACGTATACGACGGCGTCGCGGTCCAACTTGGGCTTCGAGCCGGCGGACGAAGTTTTCGAAGCGACGGAAAGCGCGGGGGAAGGAGGGTTGGTGGAAGCGCCGTCCACGCCTTCGTCCCGCGCGTCTCCGTCGGACCCGACGTCGTCGAACGGAAACGAGACACGGCTCTTCGTCCCGCTCGGCGCGACGTCCGCCTCGCCCTCCGCGGACGGCTGCTTCTTCTGGCGGGGCGGGGGGCGCATCTTGACGAACGCGGTCTCGCTCAGGTGCATCTCGCGCGCCACGTCCGCGAGGAACGTGTCGGGGGGGAACCCGTCCTTGCCCGCGAGCGCCGTGCGCGCGGGCATCAGGCCCCGCGTCCACACGACCGCCTCCTTCGCCGCCTGTCGTTGTCTCAAATCCAGCGCATCCGCGGTGTTTTCCTTCGGGAACACGACCACCGCGGCGGGGTTCCCGCGGAACTTCACCGTGGTGAACGCGTCCACGGTGACGTACGGCAGCGTGGCCATCGCGGCGGCAGCCCGGTACGCGCGGCCGAGGAGGAGCGCGCGACGCGAGTGCGCCAGCGTCGGCACGTCCGTTTTTTTTGAATTCATCTGTCCAACGCCGTGGTCGCGACCGCAAGAGATTTTTGCGAAATGCGCGTCGCAGCGTCGTTTCAGGTCCCGTTTTCGTCTCCTCAAAAAAAAAAACACCACCGCGCGCGCGCGGCGTCTCCCTACTCGCTCGTCCTCGCTCGTCCTCGCTTCCCTCCGCTTCCCTCCGCGCGCCGAGAGTGGGGCGTCTTCGGAACGAGGGGAGCGCGGAGGAGACGGCGAATCGTCCGGCATCCACCCGTTGGGTGACCTCGGGTCCGAGTCCGCGACGGTACCGTTTTTGACCGGCGGCGCTCTCCAGCGCGAGCCCGAACAGAGGCGGCGTCGGCACGTCTCCGAGCAGGTGGATGCACACCGTGACGAGCGAGCACGCGAGCGGGCGTTCGGAAACGCGCACCGACCGCAACGCGACGGCGTTGACGGGCGCCTGCGCGCCGAACGCGAAGCTCTGCCCGAGTCCGAAGAGAACCAGGAAAGCGGGAAACGCGTTTACCCAGAACGCCAGCTCCAGGAACACGAACGCGACAAAGGCGCAGACGGCGCAGACGCGGATCGCCGAGCGAACGGACGCGCCCGCGGCGTCGGCGGCGACGCCGCCCGCCAGCGTCCCGGCGACGCCGGCGACGACGGTGACGCCTCCGAGCGCGACGTCCGACCGAGCGGGCGAGCCCAGGTCGTGGGCGTAGACGCCGTAGCCCGCCTTGGGACCCCACGCCGCGTACACGCCCACCGTCCCGGTGTACGCGACGTAACCGGCGAGCGCGACCAGGAACGCGCGGTTGCGGCGCAGGGAAGCGAAATCCGCCGCCGCGGAGGATGATTCTGATTCGATCGATCGAATCCTCTCGCGTCGCCGTCGCGCGTCGCCGTGCTCCGTTCGGTCCGGAGCGTCCTCCCCGTCGCCCTCCGCGAGCAGCGCTTCTTCTTCTTCTTCTTCTTCTTCTTCCGTCTCCCCGACGCCGCGCGCGTCCGCCTCCTCCTCGTCGCGCGCGTCCTCCTGACCCCGCGCGGCTCGCTCGTCCACGCCGCGCATGGGTATCGGCTTGGAGACGAGGCAGAAGAGCGCCACGGGGGTCATGGCGAGCGCTTCACATCCAAACGCCCAGCGCCACCCGAGTTTGAACCGTTCGGGCGCGCCGGCGACGGCGCCTCCGAACATCACCCCGCCCGCCACGCCGAGCGGTATGCAGAGGTAGAACATCGCGAGCCAGACCGTTTTGCGTCCTCTCGGGGCGAAGTCGTCAATGAACGGCGCCGCGAGCGCGCAGAAGGACGCCTCGCCGAGGCCGACGAAGACGCGGCAGACGAAGAAAGCGCCGTACGTCGTCGCCGTCGCGCACCCCGCCGTGGCGAGCGTCCACCCGGCAAGCCCGAGGCCGATGAGCTTGAACGGGTTCCAGGTCTTGGCCATCGCGCTGAACGCGGGCGCGCCGATCAGCAAACCGAGCATGAACGCCGCCTGAAGCGCACCGAAAAGCGCGTACCCGATGCCGAACTCGCCCTGCAGGCCGCTCCCGGGATCGTGCGCGCCGACGCGCGGCGACCCGCTCACCGCGGCGCTGCTGATGACGCCGCGGTCCACGTACACCAGCAGCGACATGAGGCAGAACAGAGCCAGCAGTCTTCGGGGGGTGAACCACCCCGCGGTGACGGCGTCGAGGTGTGCCGTGGAGCTCGCCATCGTCGTCGCGGAACCGTTGGGGCGGTCGCGCGTTGAGACGGTGGCGTCGCTCCGAAAGTGACGCCCGAACGACGAGCGAACACCACGAGCGGAAGCGAATCTCACCGCTTGGCGGTCTCCGCCGGTCGTTCGTAGCCGGGGATGGTCAGGTCCGGTTGGTAGACGTAGTGCACGACGCTCGCGCCAGCCAGCATAGACGCGAGCGCGACTCCGTACGCGCGAAGCGGAAGCATGCGTCGCGGCTCGTTGTGCGGTCACGGGGGAGCCGAGTTCGAAAAAACACGCGCGGGCGAGGACGCGTCCGACGAAATCGCTCAAGAGCGTGGAAAATGTTCCGAGCGGATCACTCGGAGGCCGCGGCGGCCGATGCTGCGCAGCATCGCGTTGGGTTGCGTCGACCGAAGATCTAAACCTGTCGACAGCAAGGTAAGCGAGTCCCTGGAGGACGTCTTGGACGTGGAGCTCGACATGGGGGATGGCGAGTCCGCTTCGAACGACGCCGGGGTGGGGCAAGGCAGATCCGGGAAAACCAAGCTCAACGTGAAGAACGTCATGAAGAGTCACCTGCAAGGCACCAAGCGCGTGCGCACGTGTTTGTTTCTGACGCCGATAGTCATGCTCCTGGTGATGTTCACGCGGCCTCTGTACGCGCCGCTCATCGACGTGTTCGGCCCGACGGAGCAGGAGCTGAAGGCGCGCGCCACCTCGGGGGCGGCCGCGGAGGCGCGAGCCAGGTTCGAGAGGCCGAGGGGAGAGACGGGCGGAGGCGGGAGACGATTGTTGCGCGCGGACGTCGCGGACGACGACGCGAGAGGCGCGTTCGGTTTCCACGAAGACCCTCAATTGCGATGGACGGGAACGGACGGCGAGAGGTGACGATGCCCGCGTTCGGGTCAAAGGCGGAGGTGGTGGTCGAGATGAAAGCGCGTCGCGCCGATGTTTAAAATCACGAACGAGGTTTTATCATAGTCGCTCGCGTCGTTCAGAAACGGAAATCGCCGGCGCGCGACGCGCCGCGCCGCGCCGCGTCGCGCCGCCTTACCCCCCTCACTTGGTGTGCTTGAACAGGTTGGGGGCGACGCACTTGTCGATGCACCCCCACATGTCGAAGTACTGGCCGGTGCAGTGCGCCTCCCCGGTGGTGTCCTTCTCCACCCGCCCGACGCACCCTTCGTACGCCGTGATAAACTTGGCGCACTTGGGCTTGCACGCCTCCTCCAGGTCGGGGCGAGGGTCGACCGGGTCTTCGTCGTCCATGGTGCGACTGATGTTTAGGGAACGGGAGCGAGGGGGAGGGAAGGTCAGCGGGTCCGGCGGGAGGCGTGCCAAACGTGAGCTCGGCAGCATCGCGAGAGCGGCGCGAGACGCGTCGCGGTCGGGCGAATCGAGGCGACGCTCTCGAGCGCGGCGTCGTCGCCGCGCGCGTCGCCCGTCCGCGAGGCCCGGTGGAAATATCATCCGCGACCGATTGCCCTAACGACGCGCGCGACGATCGGCGAATCGCGCGACTTTCGGACGCGCGGAGCGGGGTACTCGCGCCGAGGCGACGCATCGCGCGAAACGACGCGGGGCGGGGAGGACGCACGTTGAGTCCCTTCGGCGGTTCCGCGCGGTGAGAGTGACGGGGCGGAGCGAGCGCACCGAGACGTCTCCGAGTTTGTCTTCTGTGAGTTGGCGTCGATCGGCGTATCGATTGTGCGTGACAGAGCAGGCTTCGAGTTTCGTATGGGCAAACACTCTGACGGCCAGATTGCGCTGCAGCAACGTTCTCTTCGCACGCGCCATGAAAGCCCGGTCGCGTACGCACCGACGCCAGTCATCTGGGCGCTGTTCCGGCGACCACCTCGACCCCGTCGCGTGAGCGACACCTCCCCTCGCGCCCCGCCGCGTCGGACCGAAAGTCGCGCGCTCGCCGCTCGAGCCGCGCGCGTTACCCGGACACTCCGCGTTCGGTCTTTTCGCTCGCGAGGCGACCGATCGGTCGATTTCCCGGGCACCATGACCGAGACGACCGTGCGCGGCATCAAGGGGATGAAGACCGTCATGGACATGCCGGTCATGCAGGTACGTCTCTCGGTAGAGCGCGCATCGTCTGGCGCGCGCGAAGCGACCGGCGCCGCGTCGCGTCGACCCCCATCCCGCGCGCGACGGAGCGCATCGGCACCCGAAACAAACCCTGACACCGTCTCTTCCATCATTCATCGCCCTCTCGCGAATGCGACCGACGCCGACATTCGGCTTCGAACGAAACGCAGGACGGCCCTCCCCCCGGCGGGTACCCGAGCGTGCGTTACGCGCGCCGCATCCCGAGCACGGGCCCCACTGGTTTGGCGTTCTTCGGCGCGTACCTGGGGGCGATGGTGTACGGGTTTTACCAAGTCGGCCAAGGGAACGCGCGCCGGCGGGGATTGAAGGAGGAGAAACTCAACGCGCGAGCGGTGCTGATTCCGTTCCTGCAGGCGGAGGAGGACCGGCGGTACGTCGCGTCCGTGAAGGAACGCCAAAAAAGCGAGGACAAGATCATGGCCGGCGTGCCGGGGTGGAAGAGCGGCGACCAGGGGGCCGTGTACAACACCACGTGGCTCCCGCCGCAGCACACGTACGCGCCCAAGATGATCTGACGGGAGGTGATTTGATTTGCGCCAAGGAGGAAAAAAATACCGCTTCGACGCGCGAATCGCGCGCGTCGAGGAGGTTCAAAAAGGATCACCTTCGAAGGTGTAGAGTTGTACCCGGTTGTATGATAAAAACAAACAGAAACACGAAAGCCATTCCAACGTTTCTTCTCAGTGTCTCTGCGCGCGGACGCGATCGTTCACCACGCCCGCCTCGACGCCCAGAAACCCGTGCGTCGCGCCGTCAAACACGCCGCGAACCTCGAACACGCGGTTTAAAGGCGATCCGTCGAAGGAGACGCGAGGGGAGTCATTCGTGGAAACAGTCGAAACGCCGTCGACGCCGTCGAAACACGGTCTGTCGTTCGTCGACGCCTCGAGCTCCACGAGTCCCCACCGGCGGTTCTCCGCCGCGCGGCGCCTCGCGCGCCGCACGTCGTTCGCGAGCGCGTCCAGACCCACCGCCACGACGCCGCGCACGGCGCGCGGGTCGGCGCGTTTGAAATCGCCGAAGAGCGCCGCGAAGGAAACGTCGGCGGCGTCGGCGTCGGCGTCGGCGTCGTCGTCGGCGTCGTCGCTTCGTCTTCGCGTCTCAGGAAGACTCGTTCCAGTTTTGACGCTTTTGTTTCTTCGGGGCCTAGCCGCCACCAGGTCCAAAGGGTCCCACACCTCCAGCGCCATCACGGGCGTCTTCTTCGCGGGGTCCACGATGGCATCCGCCGCGGCGCTCGGCAGAGCGACGCGCGCGGTGCCCGCATAACGCGCGCCGACGCCCCCCAGCGCGACGCGCGCCAGCTCGCCCGCCGGGAAGGGGTGGCCGCCCTTCACGATCACCACCAGGACGTTTTCGGTTTCGGGTTCGGTTTCGTTCTTTACTGAAGACGCGAGCGCGCGCACCGAGCCGTCGTGAAGCGTCAGACGGAGCTCGATGTCCGGGTCGGGGGGCGGGCCGTCCACGTCGTCGAGCTGCGCGTCCGCCAACGCCGTCGCCGCCGCCGACGCGATGCAACGCTCGGTGTCGGCGTCGGCGGCGGGCGCGTTTTCGGTCTTGGTTTCGGTTTCGGTTTCGTCGCTCTCTTTCTCGTCGGCGAACCGAGCCAACGCGCACACGAGCGCCTCCTCCGCGCACGCCGCGGCGTCGTCGGCGTTTGTCTCGCCGTCCGGGTCGTCCTCGGTCCCGCCGAGCCACGCCGTCGCGGCGTCGCGCTCCGAACGCGTCGTCTCGCCGCTCGAGCGAACCGACGTTTGACCGTCGTTTTCACCTTCCTTCGCGAGACCAACAAGGCTTCCGAGATCCAGGGACGCCGCCGAGCGCACCCACGCGTCGTACAGCTTTAGCCCGGGTCCGTCGTCAAACGTTTTCCTCGCGATTTCCTCGTCAATCATCCTTCCCGCCTCGGCGCCGTCCAGCGCCAGCGCGGCGTCAATCTCGCGGCGAAGCATCTCGCACGCCTCGACGGCGTCGCGCGGCGCGTGTCTCTCCTTCTTTTCCTTTCTGCGCCTCCTCGCGTTTCGTTTCCTCTCGGCGAGCTCGGCGTTCGCCCGAGAACGCGCGCGCGCCGCGTCCAGGCGGCGGGACGTCTCGGGCGAGACGTTTCTTTTCGTTCCCAAACGCGGAGCTCGGCGCGAACCCTCCGCCGCGCTCGCCGTTTTCGTCGGGGACGCGCCGTTTTCGTCGGCGTCGACTCTTTCGGCGTCGCCTTCGACGTCGTCGTCGAAAACGTTTTCGCTCGACGCAGTATCACTCCCCGCATTTGTCTCCGCACACTCCGCCTCCGCGAGTCGCTCGTTCCGCTCGAACGACGAGACTCGGTCGGGGCGGAAGTCGACGCGCATCTCGACGCGGACCGACCCGACGGTGGCGCCGCCGCGCGTGCGCAGCGCGCGCGCGCCCAGCACGGGTCGGCCGAGGTCGAGCCTCGCGACGTCCACGCTGGCGACCGCCGCGACTCTGCCCGTGCGCCCGTCCGCGAACTCCAGCGCGAGCATCGCGGCGTCGCGGCAGTACCGCGCGAAGCCCGCGGGCTTGGCCACCACCGGGAACACGAACGTCGCGTCGGCGTCGCGCGCCGAGTCCAAGCCCACCCACGGCCTCGCGGCGTCCGCCACGAGGTCGTCTCCCCACCAGCGCGCGGAGACGCGCACGTACGGGGGAGGCGCGCGCATGAACCACTCAAGGTCGCGGAGGACCAGCTCGACGTGGCCCGTGTCCCCGCCGGGGCGGGACGTGGACGTCTCATCCTCGGAGGGCGCGTTCGGGGGGAGACTCGCGCCGGTCGCGAATCTCGTGCCGTACTCAGGAGACGACGCGGACGAGTCGCGGCGGTCGCGGCCTCGCGCGGGGGCGCCCGCGCGCGACGCAACCATCCCAGCGCCGAGGGTGACGGACGCGCGCGCGGCGAAGTGGCTGCGCGGTCGAGACGCTCGGTGCCTCGAGGGCCTCGAGGGCCCTCGCCTGCTCCAAGATTTTTAAACTTCGGCCCGAAACTCATCGGGCGAGTGCCAACATTGGCGACTTCGCATTCCTCGGGTCACTGGGCACCCGCGCAGCCCCATGCGTCGCCGTCCCGGCATCGCGGGCATTCAGCAGCGCCGCGACGCGAGCGTCGCGCTTCGCGTGGTGGGCGAAGATGCCGAGCGCCAGCACCTCGAGGCGATGCGCGCGCAGCTCGTGCGGTTCCGCGCGTCGCTGGAGGCGTTCGCGCTGAAGCACAAGGCTGAGATCCGCGCGGACCCCGTGTTCCGCGCGCAGTTCCACAAGATGTGCGCGAACGTGGGCGTGGACCCGCTGGCCAGCAACAAGGGCTTCTGGACGGAGCTCCTCGGGTTCGGCGACTTCTACTACGAGCTCGGCGTGCAGGTGGCCGAGGCGTGTTTGGCGAGCAAAGCGCAGGACGGAGGTCTGTGCGAGCTGACAAGGCTCATGTCGCTGGTGTTGGCTCGGAGGGGCCGCGCGGCGCAGCCCGTCTCCGAGGACGACCTGCTGCGAGCCATCGAGCGACTGCAGTGCCTGGGCGGGGGGTGGAAGGTGCTAACGGTGGGCGGGAAGAAGGTGATCCGAAGCGTCCCGGTGGAGTTCTCGCCGGACCAAGCAGAGGTGATACGCGTCGCCGCGGAGGGCGCGCGCGCCGTCCGCGCCGGCGACGGCGACGTCTCAATCTCCGCCGAGAAAAAAGCAACCGCCCAACGCGGAATGTATCCGGTCGGGTGCGTGAGTCGTTCGGCTCTGGAGGCGCCTCCCCCGTCCGGTATGGGGTGGACGCGCGAGCGCGCCAGGAGCGCGTGCGAGCAGTTGGTCAAATGCGGCGTCGCGCTCGTCGACGACGGCGACACGAAACGCGGCGAGCGGCTCTTCTGGCTGCCGTGCGTCTCGGCGCGCGGACGGAGACGAGGCGAGTGATGCCGTCGCATTCGTCGCGCGCGGAGTCGGAGGAGACATCGACGCGGTAGTGCATCACACATACAGTAGGGACGGTTTAGAGACATAGTAACACACGAGAGATATACGAGACGAAGTGTCGCTTCTCGAGCTGATGTGCGCTCGCTTTTCGTGCGTTTCGGGACGCGCCGAGCCGAGGGGAGGCGACGGATTGACTCGAAACGCGCGCGCGCGTCTGAACGTCGTTTTCCGCCGGACGCCGAAAGTTTCGGCAGTCTTCACTCTTTAGCATCCTTTTCGCGTGCGCGGACGACAGACCCGATGCGCGCGTTCGCGTGCGCGGCGGTTCGCGCGGCGGCCTCCGTGGCCCGCGCAGGGCCGCGCGCTAGGCCCCTGCCTTCGCGCGCGGTCGCCTCCGCGGCATCCAGCGCGTCCCCTCCCTCCCCGGATGACGTGAGGACCGCCACGTTGCGGTGGGTTGACGACCGCGTCATCGGGTACAACCTGTGCCCGTTCGCCAAGGCGCCGAGGGCGAACGACGGCTTGAAACTCGTCGTGTGCGAGCACGACTCGACCGACGCGTTCTTCGAGACCTTCGTCTCCGAGGTGGACCTCCTTTGCGAGACGTACACCGACGCGGACGAGGCGTACGACGACGAGGAGGGGGATGAGGCGGACGCGGCGGCGGAGGGTAACAACGACGACAAAGACCCCGCCGCGGCGCCGCGCTGGCGCGACTCCGCGTTATCCGAGCCCTCCACGACGCTCATCGCCGTGCCCTATGTCCGCGCGCTGGCGGAAGATTTCGTGCTGTTCCTCGCCGTCGCGGAGCGGTGCGAGGAGATCCTGGAAGACAAGGGCGTGACGGACAAAGTGCAGCTGGCGACGTTTCACCCCGAGTACCAGTTCGCCGGCGAGGAAGTCGGCGACCCGGGGAGCTACACCAACCGCTCGCCGTATCCGACCGTGCACCTGCTGCGGTCCGTGGACGTGTCCCGCGCGGTGGACGCGCACCCGGACACGGAAAGTATCCCGGAAGCCAACATCGAGCGTCTGCGAGCCGTGGGGCGCGAAAAGCTGCTCGAGGGGCTCAGGGAACTCGCGGCGTGGCGAGGCGGATGACGCCGGTTCGAGCAATCTTCGAACCGTCTCGTCTCGCTCCGCGACGCGTTCCTAGGAACGCAGCTCTTACACGCGCGACGCGAAGATGAATATCATAGTAAGTACTCCTTACAACTCATAGGGTTTCATCATCCGCCCACCACGCCGTATCGCACTCACCCGTGACTGAGATACGGCGCGACTCTTGAGAGGAACCCGTAGGTTCCGCCGGCGACGAGCGCGAACCCGGACGCCGGCGTGACCCAGAAGGTGTACTGCCTGGCGGAGACGATGTTTTTCAGGCTCCCCGTCGCCGTCGCCGCCACCAGCAGCGGCGCGACGTACCCGCTGGTGTACGTGAACAGCAGCGCGCCGCCCGTCACCGGGTCGCCGCTGCTGGCGACGTAGCCGAGCAGCGTGGCCAGCACGGGCGTCGAGCACGGCGACGCGGCGAGCGCGAAGGCGAGGCCGGCGACGTACGCTTTGAGCGCGGCGGGAATCTCCTTACCCAGCTCGCGCGCGTCAAAGTTTTCACCGAAGGAGGGGAACTGGACCATCACGACTTCCAGCAGGTTGAGCCCCATGACGACCGCGAGCACGGAGACGGCGATGGGCAAACCATCTCCCAGGTTCTGCCCGTACGCCTGGCCCAGCGCCGCCGCGGAAGCCCCGAGCAGAGCCAGAGTGGTTGCGAGTCCGAACGCGAACGCGGCGCCGTTCGCCGCCAGAGCCGAATCCTTCGCGCGCTTCGCCGCCGCTCGCGCTTCGTCCGACGCGCCCTCCGCCGTCTCCGCGTTTGGGCTCTCGACGTACCCGCCGATGTACCCGACGGTGAGCGGCAGCACGGACAGCGTGCAGGGCGACAGCGACGTGACCAGGCCGGCGGCGAGCACCGCCGCGAAGGTCACGGGCGTCACGCCGCCGGAGAGTTGGCCCATCACCACGTCATCCGCGGACTGCGCCGCGGAGAACAGACCCATCGCCACGTCGTCGCTCACCGCGCGAGGAGGGAGAGACGAGCCTCCGCGCGAGGGCGCTCCGCGGCGAAACAAAGACGAACGCGCGCCGTGGCCGACCCTCGTGCCCGCGCGCGCGCCCCGCGTCGCGGACCCCGAAACCGAAGGAACCCCACGCCGATCGGCGGGGGCGACGCGGGCGCGCGCGCCCCGCGAAGCCGCCGCGTCGGCCGCGCGCGCCGCGCGCGGAGCGACCGCGACGCGCGAGGCGGCGAGCGTCGACATCGTCGCGCGCGCGTGGATTCAAGCGCTCAAAGCTCTCGACGAGACGCGCGCTCGAGTGTGCGCGCGCTTATCCTCGTGTGTCGCGAAACGTCGTCACGTGTCCGGAAGAACGCATTGCACTCGTGATGGACAACGCGACCCAGCCTGAAAAAAAAAAGAGTCTGACGGAGAGAGTCTCTCTTCTCACGCGCTCTTCGCGCGGTCCGACTACAAGCGCGTGTTATTATTCTCTCTGTCTACGTCCTGACGACGACCCTACCCCCCCTGGTGTGATACCGCACGCCCTGGCTGGGCTTGTACTTCTCGTTGCGCACCTGCAGCGTCTCCACCTTGATGCCGCTCGTCCCCACCCCCGAAACCGAAAAGTTGGCGTGGATGTCCACCAGCTCCTGCAGCCGCACGGCGCGGTGCGCGTCTCCTCCGTCGCCGCCCTTCGCGCCTCGCCCTTTCTGGTCGCCACTCGAAAAGTGGTCTTCCAAGCTGAGCTGGATCGTCAAGCACGGCGTCTTATCGTTGGGGAACTTGTCGATGACCCACTTCACGTGGTGGCCCATATCGTCGTACGTCGCCGCGCCGTGCGTCGCGCTCGGATCGGCGCTCGCGACGCGACCCGGCAGACGCACCTCCAGCGAAACCGACTCCACCGGCTTTTCGAACGCGGGTTTCGTGCCGCACACGATGCTCACTCGGCCCTGCGTCGCCCCGAACGTCGCCTGCGGGCGGATGTACAGAGGCAAAGGCACCTGCGTCGCGTTCGACCCCGCGTTCATCCCGCCCGAGATCTGGCTCTGCGCCCACGCGTTCTGCTTGATGTACCGGGGCTGCCACTGCGGCGGATCCTTCTGCGCGGGGGGGCGCACCTTGTAGGACATGAGCGTGAACACGCCGTCCGCGGGCACGAAGGAAACCACGCGGTCCGCGGCGAAGCGGCTCAGGCGCACGCTCGGGTGGAACGAGTACTCCTCGATGAGGTGCGAGTTGCTCAGGCTGAGCGAGATGTCGGGCATGCCGGACAGACGCGAATTCACCTCAATCACGCCGTGCACGGCGCTGTTCAACACGCGTCCCTCGCTGTCCAGCGTGGCGTCGATGCTCTCGATGACGTCCAGGTAAATTTCGTTCGAGGCGTACTTGATGTTGTTCGAGCGCCAAGGCAGAGGCAGAAGCTTGAGCGGGTCCTGGTCGCTCACCAGCACGCCCTGGTGGCCGAACACCACGCTCTGCGCGCGATTGAGCAAGTTGGGGGGGGGCACCAGCACCTTCAGCCCGCCGGGGTGCGTGTTCACGGGGATGCCGCTGTCCAGCATCTCATCCAAAAGCTGGTACAACGTCACGTGGTGCTCCTGGAGCACAGCCTCGGTGACGTCCGTGAAGTACGCCTTGAGCACAACGTGCAGCTGCGTCAGGAACTCCACCACCATCAGCGGCTCCGTCTCCGTCTCCGTCGTCGCGATGTAGGTGATCTCGCCGCGCGTGATGTGGAAGCAGTACTGCTTGCCCTCGGTGGTGAGCACGTCGTTGTATAGGTTCTGCTTCACGGACTCCCGGTGCGACGCGAACACCTTATCCAGCACCGCGGCGTGCGGTACGGTGGGGCCCCAGTGCTTCAGCGCGCATAGCGACTCCGTCTTGTTGTTCACGATGAACAGGCTGCCGATGCCCATCGCGGCGATTGGCCGAATTGGCGAATCCGACGCGGGCGGGACGAGGCCGGGGAAGGCGACGGCGCGTGTCGAGCGGCCAGATGCGCGAGAGCCGCGTTGGACGGGCTCGCGAACGCGATCGACGTCCTCGGTCGCGGCGGTCGAAGCGCGCGGATGCGGGTCGACGCGCGCGTACGTGTTTGGCCCGCGGCCCGAAACCTCCTCGAATCTCCCCGCGGCCCGGGCCAACTGACGCGATTTCGTCGCGTCAGTTTTCTGGAACGCCTTTTCCCGCCATCGGTCTGTTCGCGACCGGCAGTCTCCGGGGCTCCAAGCGAAGGACCGCGACGCGCTCGGCGCCCGACTCGCGATGACGGCTTCGTCCTCGGGGACGGGCCCGTCCGCGGACGATACCCTGGTGGTGGTGGAGCTGCCCCCCGAGGCGAAGCTGGTGCCAAACACGCCCCTGGAGTTTTCCGGCCTCGGCACCAAGCACCCCAGGGTGCGTCTGCCCAACGGCGTGGAGCTCGTGGGGCGGTACGAGGAGAGCGTCGGGTCTCTGCTGATCCTGGACAAAGAGTCGGAGGATGGCGCGAGGCTCGAGGGGAAGAGCGAGACGCGCCTGATCTTCGCCCCCGCCGACGGAGGCACGACGACCGGGAGACAACCCAGATCGGGAAGGTGAAGAATTGTGAGATCTTCCCTCGGGCGACGACGTCGACGTCGCGACTTCCGCGAGAAGCGCGTCCGACGCCGACGAGCTAGCTAGACACTCCATTTTTAGCGACACGAGTATATAATAGCCAAACGCCTTACAACAGAACGATACCGAGACAGACGTATCTCGAAAACACGAAAACTGAGAGCGCGTCACTTCACGAAGAAGTGCGACCCCTTCGCCGGCGCGATGGGAATCGCCTTGGTGTGTTTCTTCCCGTTCTCCCCCGCGTTCACCGGGAGGAACTCGTACTTACCGACGAGCGTGCCCAGCACGACGCGCGCCTCTAACATGGCGAGGTACTGCCCGAGACAGTTCCGCGGCCCCTGGATGAACGGCAGGAACTTGAACCCCTCGTTCTCGTCGAAATCTTTCTCCAGGAACCGGTCGGGCTTGTACGTCAACGGATCGGGCCACACGTCCGCGCGGTGGTGCACGCCCTGCAGCGACATGATCACCGTCGTCCCGGCGGGCACTCGCACGCCGCCCAGGTCATCGTCTTCCTCCGCGACGCGGGTCACCACCGGGACCACGGAGTACAGCCGCAGCGTCTCCTTCAGCGCCGCCAGAGTGTACTCCAGGCTCGCCAGCGCGTCGCGCGTGGGCAAAACGCCGGGTTTCAGGCGCCCGAAAACCGCCTTCGCCTCCGCGCGCACCTTCCCCATCATTTTCTGCTCGCCGACGCTGAGCTCGTGCAGCGTCCACGTGAGCATCGCCGCGCTCGTCTCGTGGCCGGCGAGCAGAAACGTCTTGATCTCGTAGCACAGCTGCGTCTCCGTCTCCGCGCCGTATTCACGGACGTCCACCTGCTCCAGAACGCGCTCCAGGATGTCGTCCGGCGCGGGAGAGCCGGCGGCGCGAGCGCGTCGCGCGCGCCATCGCGCGCGCACGATTCCGATGATGGCGGCGTCCAACCGGCGAACGCGCGACTTGTGCGCGAACCACTCGGGCGTCGGTATCCACGCGCGCCACGGCGATAACGAGCGCGCGTTGCACTCGTCCATGATGGGTAAGTACAGGCTGGGAAACAACTCGTCGCTCTGTTCGGGCTGCAACGACAAGATCGCCTCGCCGATCACCTGCAGCGTCAACAGTCGGAACTCGTGCTCCATGTCCACGCTCGTTCCGTTTCGCTTCGCGTCGTCGAGCTTGACGCACAGGCGCTCGACGGCGCGGTTGGCGATGGCGATGATCTCGTCCAGGATCTCCACGCGAAGCGCCTTGCTGATGTGGCCGCGCATGCGTCGCCAAGTTTCGCCGCCGCTGGTCACCAGACCCGTGCCCAGGATCTCCAGGAACGGCGCGTACGAGAACTCGGTGTCCTTGGCGTAGTTCTTCATGTTCGAGGACATGACTCTTTTCATCGTGCTCGGGTCGGCGATCACCACGCAGTGTCGGGTGAAGATCTGCACGCGCACGGGCTTGGGCGCGGTCGCCGTGGCCCAGCGCGCGAACAGGTCCCACGTGCACGGGTAGTTGCCCACCGCCTTGAACAGAGCCACGGTGTGGCCGATGAGCGGCAGGTAGCCGGGCGCCATCGGCGCGCCGCGAAGCACGAACGCCTGCCTGTGCCATCGCGCGATCGACGCCAGCGCGCCGAGCGCGCGCCGCACGAGCGCGTTCAGCACGGTCAGCGCCGCGAGCGCGGCGAGCACCGCGGTGGCCACCGCGTTCACATCGACGGACGCCGCCACAGCGGGAGTGCGCGCCATGCTCCCACGCGCGGAGCAGAGTAACGACGAGGGGGGGCGAGTCAGGTATCAGGAATGGACGAACTGGCTGATCTGCAAGATGGATTTCGCGTCAGCGGCCAAGCTGCAAAGGCAGCGCTCGAGACTGCGCACGTCCGGATCGATCATCGATCGATTTTGTTTGCGCGTTCGAAAACGTCTTCGACAAAAAGTCGCCTCCGCGCGGCGCCTCCGATCCCCGCGTCACTCGTTCCTCTCCCGCAGCGCGTTTCGCGCGCGCGCGCGCGACGCCCTGAGCGCCTCGAGCTCCTCCTCCGCGTCCCCGAGCGCCTCCGCCGCGGTGTCCAGCTCCTCATCCCTCGCGGACCAGTCCCGCGGCGCGACGCGCGTTCTTAAGAACGCGTCGTTCTCGACGTTAGAAACCGTCGCGTTCGGGTCTGACGTTTCCGAATCGAAAAAACGCGGGAACCGTTCGGCGCGGCCGCCGTCGCCGGCGTGCTCCGCGGCCGCCGCGGAGGCTGCCTCGGCGATCGCCGAGACCACCTCCCGGCAAGAAAGAGAAGAAGAAGAAGAAAAATCATTAAGCGTCGAGGGCGTCGAGGGCGTTCGAGGCGCGTCCGGCTCGTTCGCGTCGCGGCTCCGAACAGACGCCAAAAACGCAGGCTTGACCGTCTTCCCTTCAACCGTCGCCGACGCATCACAAAGACGCGCCCCCGCGGCGGTTTCCTCGTACACCAGCGCGATGAAAACGCCGTCTCCCTCGTCCCCGTGCGCGCGAGAGGAAGAAAAAGAAAAAACTGAGCGCGCGTCCGCATCGATGCGGTTCGAGCCTCGAACCCGCGGAGGCGCCGCGTCGGCGCCGCAGCCAAGCGCGCGGCGCGCGCGCCGCGACAGGTACGCGCGCGCGAGCTCGGCGAGCGCGCGCTCGGTGACGGGCACGAACCGCGCCTCGGTTTCGGTTTCGGTCACGGCGGTTGTCGGCGGAAAGGCGTCTGCGCGGTCGTCGTCCGCGCCGAGAGAGAAACCGTCGCCGCGAACGCGTTTAAACGCGGCGGCGACGGCTTGGCTAAAAAAACGGTCTTCGTCACAAAAGACCGTTTTTTTCTCAACCAAGACGCGTAGCCCGAGGCGCGCGCGTCTTCCTTTCGTCTCCTTTTCCTTTTCTGACGTACCTTGCCGCTCCTCGAGCACGCGCCGCAGGTGCGCCACCGTGGCGACGCGTTTTCTCCTGAACCGCTCGTCCCACGCGCGCACCTGGTTCGCGTCTTCCTCGCTTCCGTCGCGCTCGAAGTCGTACAGCGCGAACACGCGTGGGTCGTTTCGCGCGCCGAGCGACGCCGCCGCGAACGACGCCAGACGCGTGTCGGGGGGGAAGCCGTCGGCGGAGTCGTCGGAAGAGTCGTCCGAAGAGACGTCTCCGCACACGTTTGAAAGAGGAATCGTCGCCCTACACCCGGTGCTTCGCGGCCGACGCGGGGACACACAGAAGGGCGTCGCGAGTTGTGGCGGCGACGACAGACACACGCCGACGCGAACCGCGGTCAAAACGCTTTGTAACGCCGCGCCGTCCACTTCGAGTTCTTCGCCGAGTTCTTGCGCCGCGCCTCGCGCCGCCGTCAAGGGCACGAGGCACACGCCCCAGCGGGCCGCGCGGCGCGCCGCGCGCGTCTGCGTCTTCTTCTGGCGAGCACAGAAGGGCGCCTCGACCTTTTCTTCTCGCTCCGCGCCGCGCCTAGACGATCGCGGAAGCGATTCGGTCTTCGGGGTCCCTTCGACGTAGTCGGCGAGGAACGCGCGCGTCGCCGCCGGCGACGCGACGCCGACGCCGTCGTCGGCGTCCGCGTCGTGCTCCAGAGACACGACACTCGTGACCCGGAACGAAAAGCGCGTCTTTTGGTTTTGGGTTTGGTTTTCGTCGTCGTCCTCGACGAACGCGGGTTTGTCTCCGCGCGTGGAAGAACACTCAGAAGGACCAAAATCCGCGTCGTTCAAAACCTCTCGCGCGAGCGCCTCGACCGGCGCGAACGCGAGGTCCTTCGCCGGGGCGACTTTCGTGGACGCGCCGCGCACTCCGCCGCGCGCCAACGCTAACAGACTTCTCTCGTCGTGCGCCGCGAGAAGCGCGTCGCGGGCTTTCGATGCCTCTTCCATGTAGCCAGTGACGCTTTCGGCGGCGTTCCCGAGCGTCTCCGCGCGCCACGCCCCGGCGAAGGACTCCGCGCGAGCGGCCATCGCCTCGGCGCGCGCCGCCGAGACGCCGCACGCCGCATCCTCCTCGAGGCAGACTCGAGCCAAGGAGGCGCGCACGCGGTCGCCGAACGCGTCGCGTCGGCGCGCCACGCACGCGAGCGAGGCTCGAATGGAGCTCAATCGACGCTCATGACGCTCTCGCGCGTCTCCTTCGCGTCTCGCAGTCCACCACTGGTCGAGTCGCGCGCGCGCGGCGCGCGGCGAGGCGTCGTCCATCGTGGCTTTCTTCGCGTGCGCATCGGTCGTGCCGACCGAGGGCACGAAAGAAGAGCGGAGCGCTTCGAACAGCTGGCCAAACGCGAGGTCATCATCCTCGCGCTCGCCGCGCTCGTGCGGCGCCTCCGCCCGGTGAGCCGGCCGCGCCGCACGCATCGTGCCGCGCGGACACCAGCTGGGAGCCGGGAGGCGATGAAAGGCGTTTTTCGAAAATCGGAAAGCTGGCAGGACCGTCGGTGTCGCAAATCAACTCGTGACTGTCGGGCGAGTCGTGTCGTGTCGTGTGCGTAATACAGAAATCTCTCATGTCGCTCCGCGCGCGCCCTCACGCGCGCGCGCCCCCGATGCGGCCCGCGATCGCCAAGACGCACATCGCCACCAGCGCGATCGCGACGGCGACCCAGCTCCGCTGCTCCTCCGTCAGCCCGAAAACCAACCCCGGCTCGCCGCGCGTCGAGACTCGCGCGCCGCGGGGACGAATCGCGGAATTCGCCGACGTCTTTTTGTCGTCGCCGGCGCGACGCGGAGGAAAGAGCGCCGAGCGCGGAGCCTCCGGAGTCGGCGTCGTCGTCTCGGCGGAGGTCGTATCGAGACGAACCCCGGCGGCAGACACGGAGACGTCATCGACGTCATCGCGCGGGACGGGTACGGCGTCGGACGCGACGGGTGGCTGCGCGATCGGGGTGAAGGAAGTCGACGAAGAAGAGAAGGAAGTCGACGCCGTCGCCTCCGCCTTTTCACGCCGCTTCTCATCCTTCTTGCGCGCCTTCTTCTCCGCGCGCTTGCGGCGCTTCTCCGCCTCCCGCGCCTCCGTCTCGGGGTCCACCGCCACAGGGGGGGACGCCTCGGCGCCGGTGGCTTTTTCCTCCTCCTCGCGCGCCTTCGCCGCGAGCGTCGCAAGGATGCCCGGCTCCAGCACCGGGGCCTCGGCGACTCGGCGCGCCCTGGCTGCGGCTTTCGCCATCGCCTTCGCCTCCTCAGCCGCCAGCGCCGCCTCCGCCTCCGCCTTCTTCGCGTTCAGCTCCGCCATCCTCGCCGCCTCGCGCTTCTCCTTCTCAACAGCCTTCGCGGCGAGCGACGCGCGCTTCTCGGCCGCCTTCGCGTCCAAAGCAGCCTTCTCCGCCGCAGCGGCTTCGGACAAACGCTTCTCCCGCTTTTCCTTCTCCGCCGCCTCGGCGCCCGCCTCCGCCAGCCGCGCCTTAGCGGCTCTCCGCTCTTCCCTCTGCCTGGCGAGCCCCTCGGCGTACTCGACGCGGTACTCGGCGTCCATCGCCAAACGCGCGTGTACGTGTTCCACCTGCTCCAGGCACAGCGCCTCAGCCTCGGCGACGTCGCCGCGCTTCACCAGGTCGCGCGCTTTGCCGGCGACGCGGCGCGAGCGGTAAAACTCAGAGCGGTCGCGCGCGCCGACTTTGCGCGCCGCGCGCGTCTCCGCGGTGAGCGCGCGGCGCTCGTCCGCCGCCGCGGCACGGCGCTCGTTCGCGTTTTTCGCACGCGCGTCCGCCTCGTCCGCGGCGGCTTTGTAGTGGTCGAACAACGCTTTCACCTCGCTCTGCTTGGTCTTGATGAACCCCACCAGCGAGCGCATCAGCGTCAGGCGGCTCGCCGCCGTCTCGCGGTCAAAGGAAGACGCCTCGACGGCGTCTCTCTTGCCCTGCAGCTTTGTAACGTCCGCCCTTTTCTCCTTGAGCTTGGAAATGTCCCGCAGCACGGCTTTTTGTTCCAACACGGAAAGAGACTCGTGGTTCATCTTGTGCTCGAGCTCGTCCAGGCGAGCCTGCAGAGCCTCTGTAGTAGACACGCCCTTCAGCTCGCGGCCGAGAGACTTCACCTCGTTCGCGCGCGCGTTGGACGCCGCGACGACGTCAAGCAGAGGTTTCATGTCCTGCTGCTTCTCTCGGAGCTCGTCGTTCACCTCCCTCAGCTGGTCGCGCACCGGCACGATAGCCTCGCGAGCCTCGTCGCGTTTGAGCTTCGCGTCGCTCAGCGTCTCCATGGCGTCGTCGATGATCTTCGTCAGCGCCACGACGCGCGCCTCTTTGCGTTCAATCTCCGCGTCGTGCTCGTCATCCGCGGGCGGCGCGGGCACGCGCACGATCCACAGCTGGCGTCGCGGCAAAGCGCGCGAGGCGCTGAGCAACGAAGCGGTCGTCACCTCCGCGTCTTCCCTGACACCGCCTCGCCCCCCCCGGGAAAAAGACGTCGCCGCGCCGGGCTTTATCTCCGAGCCCGATCTCGGACCCGATCTCGGCCGTCTCGGAGACTTGGAGGGCGCGGGCGAAGACGCCTCGTCGGGGCCCGGGACCTGGCCGGGGCGCTCGACGGCGCCCGGAGAGCGCGACGCGCCCCTCTCTTTCTTGGAAACGCGAGTGTCCTTGTCGCCCTTGTGTGGGTGCTTGGCGTCCGGCTTGTCGAAGCCCGGAGGCGCGGACATACGCGGCGCTTTCGTCGCCGCGCTCGCGATACTCGCGCTCTGCGAAGAGGCCGCGTCGAGCATCGCGAGGATATCGACCTGGGGCTTGACGCCGTCGTCGTCCATCTGGCGCCCGGATCCCATGCGGACGAGGTGTTCCTGCGAGGTGACGGGCATTCGAGGCGTCAGCGCGCCGCGCGGGAGGGACGAGGCGCGAGCGGAGAAAACCGTATGTGTCGAACACCCCAAGAGGCGTGCCTTCTCGTTTTCCGATGCCTTCGACGCGCGTCGTTCGGGCGTATCGCACGTCGCGAGGGACCGAAATCGCGCGCGCTCGAGTCGCGGAGGAATCGAATGGACACTACAAGGCGGGAGACGCACCGCCGGTACCGACGCGCGCGGTGGAGTGCGCCCGCCGAGGGCTCGCGCTCGACTCGCTGCGCGCGCCATCGGAGGCCGCGGGAAGATGCTGACGACGAAATTGTACCGACACTTGCATCATTTTCTGGTGACTTGAAATCTCACACAAAGGAATACCCTCTACAAGCGCTAGCACCCGCGCGCGCGCGCGGACGCGCTCCGTCTCCTCGAAAGGACCGTAGAGCGCACGCGGCAACACGAAACGCTTCATATCCGACGACGCCGTCGTGAAAAACCTTCTTCTTCCGAATCACTCCGCCGCGCCGTACCCGTAGGGGTTCTCCGAGGCCCACTTCCACTGGTCCACGCAGCACTGCGCGATGGAGTGCTTCGCCTCCCACCCGAGCACCTCCTTGGCGCGATCCGTCTTGGCGTACACCTCCGCGGCGTCCCCCGGCCGCCGCGCGACGATCTGCATGGGAATCTCTTTACCGGCCGCCTCCGCGAACGCCTTGACGAGCTCCAGAACGGAGGTGGACGTGCCCGTGCCCAGGTTGACCGTGACGCACCCGCAGTCTTTGTCGCGCCGCACCAACCTCAACGCCGCGACGTGCCCGTCGGCGAGGTCCATGACGTGGATGTAGTCGCGCTTGCCGGTGCCGTCGGGGGTGGGGTAGTCGTCGCCGTACACGGAAAGCTGCGGCCTGCGACCCACAGCCACCTGCTGCACGAACGGCATCAGGTTGTTGGGGATGCCCTTGGGGTCCTCGCCGATTCGACCGCTCGGATGCGCGCCCACCGGGTTGAAGTAGCGCAGGAGCACGACTTGCCACGACGCGTCAGACGCCTGCAGGTCAGTCAGCATGTGCTCGATGAAGAGCTTAGTGCGCCCGTACGGGTTGAGCGCGGCGGTGGGGAAGTCCTCCGTGCACGGCACGGTGGCGGGCTCGCCGTACACCGTCGCGGAGGAGGAGAAGATGATGGACTTGCATCCCGCCTTCTCCATCGCCGCGACGAGCGTCACGGTGCCCGAGATGTTGTTGCTGTAGTACCGCATCGGCTTAGACACGGACTCGCCCACCGCCTTGAGGCCGGCGAAGTGGATCACCGCGTCCACCTTCTGCGCGGCGAAAGCCTTGTCCAGACCCGCGGCGTCCAGGATGTCGCACTCGTGGAAAGACAGGTTAGCCGCCTTGTCAGGGCAGAGCTCCTTGACGCGGCGGAGCGACTCCTCGCTGGAGTTGTCGAGGTTGTCCACGACCACAACCTTGCACCCAGCCTCGAGGAGCTGAAGGCAGGTGTGCGAGCCGATGTAGCCGGCGCCGCCGGTCACGAGGACGGTGCTTCCTTCCACGGGGAGAGACATCACGAGAGGAGGGGGACAAAATGCCGACGCGCGGGTGTTCTGGGAGAGGACGCGGCCGAGATCCGATGTTATCTGCGCCCGCGGCCCGAAAATCCCGGCGCACCGGCGGTTGGCACGCACCGATTTGTTCGCCCCCGCGGAAAACTTCGGTCGCGACGGTTGTCGGCGGCAGCGCGGTGTTTCCGAGAGAGCGGTGCTCCGCACGGGAGGCGCACACCACGACGCGGTCGCGCGCTTCCCGCACCCCCGCGATGAAGCCCAAGATCACGGGGAAGAAGAAGAAGGGCTCGGCGGCGGGCGCGTCGTCCGGCAAGGGCCACGCGCCCGGCGCCGGGGAGAAGCGGCGGCGTGAGACGGCGTCAGCCGCCGACGACGACGACATGTTCATGCCCGTGCCCTCGTTCGAGAACGACGGCAAGGAGCTCGATTTGGGCGGCGCCGGACCCGCGTGGAAGACGTACGACTGGCAAGGCGAGAAGTCCGCTCGTGAGAAGAAGCGCGAAGGCGGGGCGGGCGCGGGAAATGCACGCGCGGACGCGGACGCGAAGCGCGCGGAGAAGAAGCGATCGACGAAAGAGCCCGTCGTGAACCGCAAGAAACCGCCGCGGCCGGAGAAGAAGGTCAAGGTGGACATGCGGTTCGGGTCCGAGGCGGACAAGAAGAAACTCGCGGACGAGCGCTTCAACGAGCGCAGGGAGGCGAAGAGGCAGAAGTACGCCGCGCTCACCGCCGCCGCCGCCGAGCACGACGGCGCCGGCGAAGACGAGTCCGTAGTCTCCGGGAAAGTTCTCGGCCGCCGGCGCCGCGCCGCGGAGAAGCGCGCGCGCGCCGCGGAGAAGCGTCGCGCGGACCGAACGGAGAAAGGCTTACCGGTCGACCGGCCGGTGAAACAGCTTCCCGCGAAGCTGGCGGTGGGCACCGCCGCGGGGGTCAGCGCGCTCGCGAAGAGAGGGGGCGACGCCGCCGGCGACGACGAAAACGCCGCGGGCAAAAACAAAAACGCCAAGCGCAAGGAGCGGCGCGAGAAGGCGCGCGCGGCGCGCGACGCGGAGGAGTCCAAGGCGCAGGTCACGCCGGGTGGGGCTGTACGCAGCGGGGCGGCGGTGAAAGAGAAGCCGAGCGCGAAGGGCGCGAAGGGCCCCGAAGAAGAGGATTCGGCCAAGGCGCGCGCGCGACGCGAGAAGCGCGAAGCCGCGGCGGCGTTGGAACGCCGCGCGGCGGCGCTCCGCGCGGCGGCGGAGGCGGACTCGGAGTCGGACTCGGAAGCGGACGGTGCCTCTTCCGAGTCTGCCTCCGACGCCGCGGGGGAAGACGCGGGCGGGGACTGGGGCGAGGCGTTCAGCAGCGACGAGGACGACGAGGACGACGAGGACGACGAGATGGACTCGGACGAAGACGCCGCGTTGGCCGCCGCGTTTGCCGCCTCGGACGACGACGACGACGCCTCGGAGGAGGGGGCGAACGACTCGGACTCGGAGGACGAGACGGACTCGGAGGATGAGACGGCGAATGGCTCGGCGCGAGGTGCTTCGCGAGCCCCGATGCGCGCTCTCGAGCCCCCGAAGAAGCCGTCGCTGGTGGACAAGATGCGCGCCAAGCTCAGCGGCGGGCAGTTCCGCATGCTGAACGAGGCGCTGTACACGACCACCGGGGACGAGGCTCTGCGTATGGTGGAGGATCAGCCGGGTATGTTTTCGGCGTACCACGCGGGGTTCCGCGAGCAAACCAAGGAGTGGCCGGTGCGGCCGGTGGACGCGTGCCTCAAGTGGCTCGCCACGCAGCCCAAAACGCTGCGCGTGGCGGATTTCGGGTGCGGTGACGCTGAGCTCGCCAAGCGCGCGCCGCAGAAGACGGTGCACTCCTTCGACCTGGAGAGCGAAGCAAAGGGCGTGGTGGCGTGCAACATGGCGAACGTGCCTTTGGATGATGCGTCCGTGGAAGTGGCGGTTTTCTCCCTGTCGCTCATGGGGACGGACTACGGGTCGTTCATGGAAGAGGCGCACAGAGTACGTCCCGCGAATGCAAACGCGACGCCGTTTTCCAAACGAAACGCGTAAACGCTTTACGACGTTTTTTTTTCCCGCCGAACGCCGCCGAACGCGCGCTTAGTCTTCGCGCGCCCGTCCGCCGATGACGGGCGCGTATTATTCACGCGCGCCACAGCACACAGACGGACGCTTCCCTTTCACCGGCGGGTGACCGCGATGAGCCCACCGGCTGGACGAAGCCCCGACAGATAAAGAAACCGGTTTGTTTTCCACCCGTCTCGGCCCGCCGCGCGTCACCGCCGACTGACGTCATTCGCCGCGCCTCGTCTCTCCCAGGTCCTGAAGGTGGGTGGCGTGTGTTGGATCGCGGAGGTGCGCAGCCGTTTCGACGGCTCGAAGGGCGTGGCGTCCATCGAGTCGTTCATCGCCGCCGCCACCGAGCTGGGGTTCAAGTTGCAGGGTTCCGTGGATGAGCGGAACAAGATGTTTTTCGTGCTCCGCCTGGTCAAGTCCGGCGCCGAGCGCCCGCGGCGCGTGCGGTGGCCCGCGCTCAAGGCGTGCATATACAAACGCAGGTGACTGACGTGGTGTGCGGTAGACCTGTGTCGTGAACGACCCACCACGCGTTTTGGCGTGTTATGTGCGTATCGTCGCGAAAGAAACGCTTTTTATGCGCAAACGAAGACGCCTCCTCGTGCGAAACGACTACGTAAAGAATGGAAGATAGCGTAAAACGATAGTACCCCGCGTCTCATCACGCGTTTGATCTGGTTTTCCTCATGAACGGTCCGTACAGCGCGTCGGCGTACTCCGCCCTCGGTCCGACCACCACGCGCATGACCGCGTGCAGGATCTGCGCGGTGAGCCCCCAGATCTGCAGAGGGCGTTCCGGGGGCGCGTGCGCGTTGAACACGGGCATGGGGCCCACCCCGGGCACGACGCGCGCGTCCACGCTCTCGCGGCTCAAAAGCTCCTCCAGCGACATCGCCATGAGCGTGGGCGACTTTCGCGTTGGGTCCGCCGCGCGCGCTTTGGAACTCCGCTCGAGCAATTGCACGTCGAGTCGCCCGAGGTACCCCACCACGGGCGTCACGGCGGTCTGCCGCGGGACGTCGGGGCAGTCCGAGGTCAAACCTAAAATCTCCAGCCGGTCGAAGAGCGCGTCCGACGACAGCGCGCTTTCTTTCGCGCTCGACGCCGGAGACGCCGACGTCTGTTCCGATGTGTTCAGCTCCGTTTGGGACACGCCCGCGATGCCGAGCGCGTCGAACGCGGCACGAATCGCGCTGGACACGCTGTGCGCGTCTCGCGGACGCACGGTCCTCGCGATGGGCGCGCCCGGGAACCCCACGTGAGGCGCGCCGAAGTCGTCGGGCGCCACGGTGAACAGCACGTGCGGCGCGCCCGTCGCCTCGTCGTGGCACAGAGGCACGAGCACCGCGCGCGCGCGCGGGACGTTGGGTCCCTCGATGCGCGTGCGTTTCTTCGCCCCGAGGTCGTGCGCGATGCGCCGAAGGTCGTCGGGGCTCAGCATCGCGCTGCCGTACGACGCCGCGTGGCTCCCCGCCTCCACCGCCAGCGGCACCGTGGCCATCGTCGCCGCGAACGTCCATCGCGCGGCGCGAACGCCAGAAAACGTCGCGTCGGACGCGGACGGCGCCTCCACGCGCGAAGGCGCGCCGGGGACGCTCGCCGCGGACCAACCGCGTCGCGCGGCGCGCGCCGCGGCTCGCGCGAACATGTCGCTCCCCGCTCGAGAGCCGACTCGCGGGTCTCTCGACGCCGCGCCAGTCGCAATGCGCGGACGCGCGGGGATACTTTTCCTCGTCAGCCGCCCCTGAAACGGTGGGCGCTGAGCGCGCGTTGAGCGCCCGGCGAGATCCTGTCTGCACCTTGTCGTTCGAAAAAATCGGCGCAGACTGTTTGCCCGTACGAAAATCGCGCGGACCAATTTTCAAGTCTGTGCCGACGCGGCCTCCGTCCGGTCTGTTCGCGAGCCAAAACGCCAAGGTCGCTTTCGCGGGACGTGAAAAAAAAGAAATCGCCCTCCGACGCGGAAGACCGCCGCCTTTCTCCGGGGCGGCGGCATTCATCGCTCCGCACGTCGTTTTCCTCGCGCCGACGGTCACGATGCCGGTGGTCATCACCGACGAGCCGTGGGTTCCCGCGCAGGAGACGTTCATCACCGGCCCGGAGATGCGCGGGTTCGCCGCGGGGCGGCCGAGCCGCAAGCGCGCGCGCGAGGTGGAGGAGCACGGCCTGGAGGACGACGAGATGGTGGACGAGCACGAGGTGGAACGCCTGCGGAAAGCGAGCCGCCCGACGTACAAGCAGGTGGTGGGCAAGGCGAGCGGCAGGGCGTGGAAGCAGCCGGCGAAGCAGCGCGCGGCGAGCTTCATGAAGCCGCAGACCGGCGGCACGAAGTCGTGGGACGACCGGATGAAGGAAAAGGCGGCGAAGAAGGCGTTCCAGGAGGCGATGAAGGAGAAGGCGGAAGAGGCGCGCGCGGGCCGGAAAGCCGAGCACCAGCGCCGGGCGGCGAAAAAGCAACAGAAGGAGGAGAACCGCAAGCGCACGGGGATCATCATGGCGGAGGTTACCAACCCAAAAACCATCGCGAAACACGCGAAGATGCGCAAGGAGACCAAGAAGCAGAAGGCGCTCAAGATGTGATGACATGCGGGCGCGCGTCGCGAACGAAGCGACGTAGGAACGCGCGTCATCGAATGGAAACATTCTTCCCGCCAGGTCACCCACCTGTTTGCGCGAAAAAAAAAAGGACGCGAAGGAAAGCGCCTCCGCGATACGACACGTACCTCGCATAACTCAGACTACCACCCGGACCACTCTACTCCTCGACTCTTTCCTTTCGCGCACGCCTGGCCGCTACCTGAGCGCCTTTCGGATGGCCGACCGACCGCTCCGTACCCTCCCCGACGACAGCGCCGCCACCTTCCCCTCCAGCTCCGCCAGAAGACGCGCCTCGCGCGCCTCCACGGCGGCCAAACTGGAAGGCGCGCGTTTTTTCTTACCGAAGGTGCCGTTCGTCGGCGATGACTGAGAGAAGGCCGAGGGACGGAAACCGGAAAAAACGTCCCGGGGACGCGGCTTGGCGCTCGCGCGCTTCTTCTTGCCCGCCGAGGTCCCTTTCCTCGCCGCCTTCACGGCGGAGGCGCTGGAAACTTCCACGGCGCGCTTCGCGTTGGCCAGTTTCGTGCAGGGCGAGGTCTCGTCGGCGGCGGCGGCGGCGGCATCCGGCACCGCCTCCGCGGAGGCACCGGCGACGGCTTCCACGCTCGGGGCGAGCATTCTGGACGCGAGCGCCGCCTCCACCGCCGCCGCCGCCGCCTTCTCGATCTCCGCGCGCGAGATGGCGACGTGCGCGGCGGCGGGCGCGCGGGGAGGCAACGCGCTCCACATGCGCTCGATCTGCGAGGATGACGGCACGGCGTTGGGATCGTCGCCGCGACGCGCGAGGTCGCGGACGCGGGTCCTGTGCGTCATCTCGGCGATGGCCGCCGCCGCCGCGTTCGCCGCCGCGACCGCCTCGGGCTTCTCCTTGCCGATGGAGGGCGGCGCAGACGAGCTTTTGTCGCCGCCGCCGCGACTCCGCCGCGACCGCGGCGGCGAGTCCGACTCGGACTCGGCGTCGCTCGAGGACGCATCCGTCGCCGACCCGTCGCTCGGCGAGTCTGTACGGATCGTGACTCGCCTGCCTTGTTCTCTCGCGCCTCTCCTGCCGGACGACCCCCCCCGAGACGAACCCTTCGACGCGGAACCCTGCCTCCGCGGAGGCGACGGGGAGCTCGACCGGCGTCTTTCCCTTCGATCCTCCTCCGGATTAATCTCGCCACCCTTCTTTTCCCTCCGGCGGCTTACACGGAGCGCCTCCTCCAGCGTCTCGACGCGCGCGCGCAGCCGGTCCGCCTCGCGCTCGCGCGTTTTGAACGCCTCGTCCCGCTGTGACCTCGCCTCGGTCTCCGCGTCCCGCCTCGCTTCCAAAGCTTTCCTCTCCATCTCCTCCGGCGCCAGGTCCTTGAACGCGCGGAGCTCAGCCACCTCCGCTCTCAACACGCCCACCGTGTTTTCCGTCTCGGCGAGCTTCTCGTACACCGCCACGGCGTTTTGCTCGGCGGCGCGGCGTTTCGTTTCGCTCCGCGAGAGCTCGCCCCTGGTGTTCTCCTCTCTTAAACGCCACGCCTCCAGCTCGGCGGCGAGCGCCAGCGTCTGCGCCTTCTC
>JACLAB010014862.1_pt1 | contig 42087 bp, 25 predicted proteins | sample 8027921 | NCBI WGS metagenome assembly JACLAB01 (sample SAMN15725117, study PRJNA655200) | protist metagenome | isolation source: fluorescence activated cell sorting (FACS) single amplified genomes of... | place: USA: West Boothbay Harbor, Gulf of Maine | collected 2000-07-19 | reverse complement strand
AATTAAAAGCCGTCTGCGTGGAAGCTGGGATGTTAGCGTTGCGAAGAGACGGGACGACGGTCAACCACGAAGATTTCGTCGAAGGCATCGTACAAGTCCAAGCGAAGAAAAAGAGCGACTTGGCGTACTTCGCTTAATAGAAAAAGGGAAGTCAAAGAAGAACAAAGGAAAAAGAAGAGCACAACAAAACGCGTGATACTAGCAATACTATTTTTAGAGAAGAAAGGCATATAATTATACACATAAAGTGTGCCTTACTCTTGGGCAAAGTGAACCTATAAAGTTCCTCCTCCTTTAAAATGTCGATTTTCCTCTCTTTTCCTCCGTCTCAGAAGTCAAAAATTGGGGCTTATGTCCTCAGATTAACACACACTTTGAACACAACAACACGATCAAAAATGGCGATCGCAGAACCTCAGACGACTTCAAAGAAAGAGGTCGCTGAAATTTCCCTGGCGGATTCCGACGACATGGGCGTCGACGACGACGCGGCGTTCGCGTTACCGCCGACCAAAATCGAAATCGATCCTTCCACGGGGATCAAAACGGTCACGGAGTACCGAGTGAAAGAAGACGGATCGAAAGTTCGGTCGATCAAACGAGTGAAAGTGCACAAAGTGTCCAAAACGGTGACGAAGGAAATGCTGGAGAGGAAAAACTGGGCCAGGTTTGGCGACGCGGCGAGGTATAAAACAGGGGACGAGAGCATGACGGCGGTGTCTTTAGAGGAGATTTTCTTGGAGCGAGCGAGGTTGCAACCGAAATCGGAGTTGGAGAAAGCGAACGATCCGTTGAAGGCGATGGCGAGCAGTCAAACGTCTCTGTTAGTGTGTAGAATTTGCGGGAAGAAAGGGGATCACTGGACGACGAAGTGTCCGTATAAAGATTTGGCGGCGATGGGCGACAAACCGCCGGGAAGCGACGGACCGGGCGGCGATAAAGCCGGCGGCGGCGCAGGCGGGTACGTGCCGCCGTCGAGAAGAGCCGGGGCGAGCGCTGGTGAAGGAGACTCCATGAACAGACGAAGAGAAGAAAATTCGGTCCGAGTATCCAACTTATCCGAAGACACGAGAGAGCAAGATTTACAAGAGTTGTTCAGACCGTTTGGTCCCGTGACCAGAATCTACGTCGCGTTCAACCGAGAAACCGGAGAGAGCAGAGGGTTCGCTTTCGTCAATTTCGTCAACAGAGACGACGGTCAAAGAGCCATCGACCGTTTGGATGGGTTCGGTTACGATAACTTGATCTTAAGAGTCGAATGGTCCGCGCCGAGAGAGGAAAGACGATAAAATTTCATCGTCGAGAGCCAACCAAGAATCAAAGAGGGACGACGAGAGGAAAAGAAGAGGAGACATTCATCATCATCATCATCATCATTAGCGCGTAATACTAAACTTTAAAGTGTTTTTATATTTTAGAAAGAAGAAGAGAAGAAAATGAATACCCTGCGTACGCGCTCAAAAGTCACAGACACATATGAAAACCATGCAAGCACGATAAGGCAAAAGAAAGATTAAATCGTCACACTTTCCTGCGCTTAATAAAGACAAAGACAAAGAAGATCATCGCGATGGCACAGACCTGTTGCGGTTGTTATCGTCCTCATCGTTCTTCTCCCGTTCTGTCTCGCGTTCAGCCGATAAAGGAGAAGACAACAAAGAAGAACAACGGGATTTTGGGGAGAAATGCGCAGCCGTCACGGATAACAAAACGAGGCGAAATGCAGAAAAGGAACGCGGCACCGCCTTCGGAAGGCGGGCCGAAGAAACCTCCGGCGAGCAGAGAGGAGATGATTGACTTTTTACGGAGCGGGTGCAAACCGAAAGAGAATTGGAGGTACGTTCGATGACGATGATGAGATCATGTATCGTTTGTTCGTTTAAGTAGTTGTTTGGATAATAACACCAAATTGGATTGGTGGGCAACAACAAAAAGTCGCGCGCGCACGTTTCGATACTCAGAGAACTGACGACCGTGATCTTCTCTCGTCGCGTTTAATTATTATTATCTTTTTGTTCTTCGTATTCTTCTTCTCGCTGTGATTAACGACAACTCTCTTTGACAACAAACATCTACTAAACAGAATTGGAACCGAACACGAAAAGTTTGGCTTTTCGTTGACCGATAACAGCCGGATGCCGTACGCGGTTATCGATTACGTGTTGAGCGGGTTAGTCGAGAGATACGGGTGGGCTCCGTTGAACGAGAAGTGTCCAATAATTGGTTCGTGCACGAATGCGGATGGGACCGTGCGAACGGTGAATATCATCGGCGCGACGAAGAATGGAATGAACGTGACTTTGGAACCGGGAGGACAGTTTGAGCTTTCCGGAGCGCCGTTGGATACGTTGCACGAAACCGTAGAGGAGACGAGAGCGCACATTAAGCAAGTGTGCGAACTCGCTGCGGAGAAAGGGTACGGGTTTTCCGGAATTGGATTCGACCCGAAACATTCCGTGGAGGAAGTGCCGATGATGCCGAAAGGGAGATATAACATCATGAAGAACTACATGCCTAAAGTCGGGACGACTGGGTTGGATATGATGTTTCGCACGTGCACGATTCAAGTCAACGTGGATTTCTCGAGCGAGGCGGATATGGTGAAGAAATTTCAAACGTCGTTGGCGTTGCAACCGCTAGCTACGGCGTTGTTCGCGAACTCGCCGTTTAAAGATGGTAAAGATTGCAACATGTGTTCGTTGCGATCGGACGTGTGGAAAGATACGGATAACGACAGGTGTGGGACGTTGCAGTGGGCGTTTGACGACGATTTTGGGTTTGAGAAGTATGCCGAGTACATGATGGACGTGCCGATGTATTTCATATATAGAAATGGAGGGTATATTGATGTTACCGGTTTATCTTTCCGCGATTTCATGGCTGGGACTTTGAAAATTTTACCAGGTGAAAAGCCGACGATTGATGATTGGGAGCAACACTTAACGACGAGTTTCCCGGAAGTGCGATTGAAAAAGTACATGGAAATGCGAGGTGCTGATGGTGGAAGTGAGGAAATGATCACCGCGTTGAGCGCGTTTTGGGTTGGGATTTTATACGACGAGAAGAGTTTGGACGACGCTTGGTCTATTTGTAAAAATTGGACGAGCGAGGAGCGAGAATGGTTGCGGAACGACGTCACCGCAAACGGGTTACGGTCGACGTTTGAAGGCGGGATGACGTGTTTAGATTTGTGTAAAAAGTGCGTGCAGTTCGCGGAGGATGGGTTAAAGAACCGGAATTTGGGCGAGGAAAAGTACCTAGCGCCGTTGTGGAACATCGTAAACACTGGAAAATCGCAGGCGGATATCTTGCGCGAGAAGTTACACAGCGAGTGGAACGGAGACGCGACGATGGCGTTCAAAGCGACGCAATATAAAGTATGACTGTGAAATGGACAGTAAAAGTTTAAAAAAAGACTAAGACTAAATTTGTACTGTATGTTTTAATGTGAAAAGAAAAGAATAGTGTGTTGAAAGTTACTACACGTTACTTATACTTTCTCACCGTCTTTGCCACGTCCCGAAAGTTTTCGTGCTCGGCTCCACCCATCTCTTCGAACAAAAACATCTCCGTCGTCGTCATCGTCGCGCCGAGCTCTTTCATTTTTTCTAAAGCGACTTCGCGGTCCACGCCCCTTTGCGACTGCACTCCGTCGCACAACACGAACGGCTTCAAAATATTCCGTCCCGCTTTCTCGTTGTGTTCCATAATCTGCTTCACCGTTTGGTACACGCACACGTGCGCTTCTACTCCCAACAACAAAACGCGTATCTCGTCCGCGTCGTACATCATCTTCGCTAAACTTTCCTTCCCGCACAGCGAGTTCGGCTGAACGTTCAAGTCGCCGTCTTTACCCATCAAAATCGCCCGAAGCATACCAAAATCCGATTTCGCGATTGGAAACTTTTCCTTTATCACCTTCTCCTCGTTTTCAGGGTGCATCTCTCTCATGCATTGCAAAACCTCCTCGGCGGTCCTCCCGAGTTTGCTCGGAACTTGTTCCGTCGCGAACACCGGCCAGTTGAATATCTTTGCAGATTCGATTAAAATCTTTGAACTTCGAACGACGCCATCGAACGCATCGATCGACGGGCGGAAACATTCTTGCACGTCGCACATAAAAACGACCGTCTTTTGAAAATCTTTCTTCCGGTCGCGATGCGTCTCGGATTGTTCCGGGTACCTATATAAGAAGAATACATCGTGATGAGTTTTCCAACGCACAAAAGATACGAAAAGTGGTTACATTGATTCTATCGCTTGGGTGATGAGATCTTTCTTGCTCGTGTTCATTCCAATTTCCATTTTTCTGTTATTGCTTTTGTTGTTGATGATTATGTTGTTTCTTACATTCGTTCGTCTCGAGCGTGTTGGGATAAAAAAGGTAATGCTGCTTCGATGAATTAGGAGTGTTTTGATTCGATGATGCATTTGTTATGACGCGTTTTCGTAAATGTTGGTGAACTTTATAACGTGTTGTATCGCGCGCATGTGAGCGCGTTTTGGGTATTATGTATTAATAAAACTCTCTAAAGTCGCGAGAAGAACATCACCCAAGCCAAATCATTCGATGAAAAATTATCGTCACGGCGTCCGTTCCCATTTCTTCGCTTCTTCTTCTTTAATACGTCGTCTAAATCAGCAGCTTCTCGATGTTTTGCTTCAAACTCTCGATGCTGGTTTTCAACTGACTCCCTTCGTTCGTCGTGACCGAGGCGGAAATCACCGGTCTGGAAACCCCGCACGCTCTCCCGAGCGCCTGTTTACTCGGCACGAAAACGTACGGCACGTTCTTATCCTCCGCCAATAAAGGTAAGTGTAACAAAATCTCCAGCGGTTCCGTATCCGCCGCCAGAACGATAAACTCGCAAATGCCTCTGTTCAAGGTCTTCGTCGCTTCGTTGGCGCCTTTTTTCAGTTGCTTGTAGTTGTTCGCCTGTTGGACGATGTCGAGGATGCTGATTGTTAATTGCGCGTCCGCGAGCGGGTACGCTTTCGGGTTTTCGTTGTTGGACATTTTTTGTTAATGCTGTCTGTGGGTTTATTGAATACGAGAAGAGGAAGAATTCAATTTGGTCAGCTCAAGAGCGCAAAGAAAGTCCGCTCGAAAGAAAGAACGAATAAAGAGATTTACACCAAAATAAAGCGCGTTACGAGGACGACGTGTGCACGACGTAAACGACGACGCAATAATTGGAAAACGAACCAACTTCTTACGCGGATGCGATTCAGAGAGAGAATGAGAGAATTCTTTACGGGAAAGAAAAGACAACACACAATTATATACTACCTTTTAAACACAACAAGAAAGTGTATTATTATATAGTTTATATGTAATAAAGCTTCACGGCTCTCACTGTTTTTCTTCTTCTTCTTCTTCTTTGTTGAAGAGGAGAGAGAACTCGAGCTCGGCGTTGGAATGCTGTTTGACTTTGCGCGTGTTTTTGCGTTGACAATTCTGATGAGTTTGAGCGCAAGAACAGCCGCCTTTTTCTTTCTCCAACGTGTTACTAAACCCTACACCCTAAATACTACAGAGCTTGGAATTTTCCCACAAACACCAACAAAAACAACACTCTTCTGCTGCTTTTTATCCTCCTCCTTTTCTTCTTTCGAAGAAGAGAGGATGATGCTTTTCGCGTCGTCGTCGTTTAGTACTACTACGCAATCGTCTGAGAAGTCCCGCTTTGTTTGTCACATCATCCACGGAAACGAGAGGACAAGAAGGAGGAAGAGAAAAGAGTTTTTTTGGCGGCGAAATTCGCAAAAATGGTGTTCAAGCAGCAACAACAACAAACGGACGACGACGAAGATGATGGCGACGACGATGGAAAACTCTTCCAGCAACAACGATACGATCGTGGCGATCGCGACGCCGATCGTTCCTCAGTTAGGCGGGGTTTCTATCGTTCGAATCAGCGGAGAGAACGCGAGGGAGATTGCGAATGAGATTTTTAAACCAACCGGGAAAAGAAAAGATTGTTTTCAGTCGCACGTGGTCCTTCACGGGACGATTGTGAACAACAACGACGGAGAAGTTATCGACGAAGTTCTCCTTTTACCAATGCTGAAACCTCGATCGTACACCGCGGAAGACGTGGTTGAAATACACACGCACGGCGGGTCCGTGTGCGCCGCGAGAGTGTTAGACGCGTGCTTACGCACGAACGCGTGTCGATTGGCGAGGAACGGCGAGTTTACCATGCGAGCGTTTTTGAACGGGAGGTTGGATTTGTCGCAAGCGGAAGCGGTGCATTCGTTGATTCGAGCGGAGACGGATGAGGCAGCGGTGCAAGCGCTGAAGACGTTGAGAGGTGGTTTGTCCAACGACGTCAAAGAGGCGAGAAGGAGGATGATTGATGTTTTGGCAGAGTTGGAAGCGCGGTTGGACTTTGACGACGAGATGGTACCTCTGGACGTCGATAAGATTGCGAAAGAAGTGGACGAGGCGAAAGAGGTGGCGTTGAGCGCGTTGAAAACGTCGCAGAAGAACGCGAGTTTGTCGGTTGGGTGCACGCTGGCGATTGTCGGACGTCCAAACGCGGGAAAATCGAGATTGTTGAATCGATGGACGAAGAGCGAACGATCGATAGTCACCGACGTGGAAGGGACGACGAGAGATGTGGTCGAGGCGACGGTAAATGTGAGTGGCGTGAAGGTCACTCTGTTAGATACGGCTGGCATAAGAGGTGGAAGTAGTAGGAGTAGTAGTAATAGTAGTAATAGTAACGGTAGTAGCGGTAGTGATGATAGTAACAAAGAAGAGGAAACCGAAATAATAGATAAAGTGGAAGCGGTCGGAATCGAGCGTTCGAAAATAGCCGCGCGAGGAGCAGATTTGTGCGCGTTCGTTTTAGACGCCAGTCGAGGGTGGGAACGCGCCGACGAGACCGTTTGGAGAGAAGCTTTAGACGTGGCGAAAAACGTGATTTTTGTGGCAAATAAAATGGACGATATCACGGAGAACGCATCTCTGATTGAAGAAATGAAAAGTGACCCGAGCGGGAAGATGAAACCGTTCTTGACGAATCAATTGCGCGTGCCCGAATACGTGTTGGACAAGTGCAATTTAAACAACGTCGTCTTCTTATCTGCCAAAGAAGGGTTTGGTATCGAAGATTTAGAGTCAAAAGTGTCCAACGCTTTCGAATCTGGTCTTTCCAGCGTCGAAGGCGACGCTTATTTTGTCTCCTCTCGGCAAAGCGAAGCGTTGAAACACGCCGTAGAAGCCATGGAACGCGTGAAAGAATCCGCGCTGAACGATTTACCCGTAGACTTTTGGACGATTGATTTACGAGAAGCCGCGGTGGCGTTGGGGGAAGTTACCGGCGAAGACGTTTCGGAGGATATTTTAGGGACCATATTCGAGCGATTTTGTATTGGCAAATAATAATATTATTACATCTTCTAATGCGTTGTTCTACGTTTTATTACATTTTGTTCCCCTGCTTTATTAGAACGCTTTCGTCGACAAAGCTCTCAACTGCGACGCGAATGGGCTATACTTCTTCACTATTTCACTCTCGTCGTCTGAATCGTCGTCACTACATTTGGAATCAACGGACACGATCGCCATGAGCACATCCGACATCGCCTTAAACACGTTCAAAACAGAATCGACGTTTCCAGGTCCTCTCTCATCGTTTTCTTCGTCCCCGTATCCGCGAACCGCCTGTCGCCAAGCGTGCGCTCGCTCGGCGGTAACGCTCGCGTTCTTCGTAATACCGCTCGCGCGTTTCGAAAAGTGCAACACGTTCGCCTCTAACGCACACTTCAGCTTCGCTCGTATCCTCTTCAACATTTTATCATTCTCGTCGTCGTTTTTGTCTAACATCACCACCGGGTCCACTCGCCTTAAAAGCGACTCCAACGAAACCTCCTTCTCCTCCTCGCTTTTACTTTTTTTCCTCCTCCTCTTTTCGTCCTCCGCATCGTCGTCGTTTACGTCTGAATCGTCCGACTTTGACGACGTCTTCTTCCTCTTAAACTCCTTTTTCGTCTCCTTTTCCTTCTCCTTTTTATGCTTCTTCTTCTCTTTTCGTCGTCGTTTTTCTCCTCGTTTCTCTTTCTCGTCGTCGTCGTTACACTCTTCGTCGTTCTCGTTTTCCGCCGTCGTCGTCCTTTGCTGCTTATGCTGCGCTTTCAACATCCTCGCGATCGCGGCTAAACCGCCGCTGTCTTTCAGCTGCTCCGTGGTGCGCATTCTTTCAGTTCTTCTGTGTTTGTGTGTAAGTTGCGTTCGACTTTTTATGACGTGTTTTTCACCGCTGCGGATGTGATGGTAAACAAGAGTACATGTGTGTCGTATAGTATTACAAAGCGAGCGCGGGAATAATCATTGGGATTCATTCTCTCATCATCAGCGAAGAATCAGGATCGATCGACTAGTATATTATCGTAACAAATTCGTCGTCTTTTTATTCGTACTCCCGATGGTGATCATCTGTTCTTTCAACTTCACGGTACACGCGCTCCCGTTCGCCCTTACTCGAAACGCGTTGGTCCGTTTCTCTCTCGTCACGTCCACCGGTATTGAAATCTTACATCGACTCCCACTCGCGAACGGGAGTTTCACTTCCCGTTCCAGTTTCCCACTCGCGTGGCCGATTTCTTTCATCACGCCTATGGCGCCTACGGATAATATTAACGGGTTTAACGGTACCGCCTCGAACGCGAAGAACGGATCTCGTTTTTTGAAGTTGTACCCACAGGAGAGCGAGACGGAACATTTCCCGAACTTGTTCCTTTCGAACGCGCGGAACTTCTTCTTCAATTCGACTTGGCTCGAGTCTAAAACGATCGTCGGTGTGCACGTGTTGAACTCTTTCCCGTCGAGAAGAGACACTTTTGAAGGCACGTCGTATTCGAGTTTCCCGTAGGTACTTATTTCTTTCTTTTGGACGAACGCGGAGGCGCCGACGGTGAAGCGAACGTTTTGCGGTTTCAGTAAGATTGTTTTCTCCAGTTGGAACACGGATTGGAAGTGGTCGTGGACGGAGAAGGATAACGGGATGGAGGATTTCTTCAATCGCTCGGAAAACGTGGAAGTGCGCTGTAAAGGAGGAGGTTTAGGAGGAGACGAAGGCGTTGGTACTTGCGCTGGTTCCGGACTTGCCATGTTAAATGAGTTGCTCTTTGTTGTGAAGCGAAAAGAGGGAGAAAAGAGTGTTATAAACTTTTGACGATGAAATGATGATGAAAATGATGCAGACTTTCCGACTTTCGTAAATCTATTGTTGCGTATTTATAACAACCGATGTTCGCACGCTAATAAGTATCTGTTGACTACTGTGTTTGTGTGTGAGCTAAATGAAACAAACCCGAAATGTAACAGCGACGGTGCGTCCTTAAGTCCGAAGTCCAACTCCTCCTCAAAATCTCTCTCTTCATATCTATATACTCTCTCTGAAAATTAATATTTATTATAAAAATCGGGTTCATTTACTTGTCCGCGCTACCCAATTCCTTGGCCACCTTTCTTAACCTCTTCGCCGTCTTGGCTTGAGACTTCACCCCCATGACGCCACCACCCCACGTTCGCGCGTGCTCCTTGGCCTTTTCGTTGTACGACGCCTTGATCGCTTCGACTAACTTAGAAAGCTCCATCTTGTCTTCCTGCTTCACCGCCGTCAACGCCAACGCCGTGGCGGTTTTCTTGTGCACGACGGCACCCAAACGCGCCTTACCCTTCACGATGCAATACGGGACGTTCATGCGTTGGCACAACGCCGGGAGCCAAATGACCAACTCGAGCGGGTCGACGTCGTGCGCAATGACGACTAATTCCGCCTTGCCTTGCTCGACCAAGTACGTGATGTGGTTAATACCGTACTTGACAACAACCGGCTTCTTGACGTCGGACTCCTTGCCTTCCGCGGCATCCTTGGCCATATCCGTCAAACGTTCCTTCTTTTGCGCGTTGTCCTCCGGGCGATACTTCATGAGCATCTTGAACAAGTTCGTCGCCATGTTCTTGTCCAAAGTCTTCGTGAACTGGTTAATCGCCGGCGGCACTCGCAATCTCTTTTTCAACACTTGTCGTTGTCTTTGAATGCGAACGTATTTCGGCCATTTCACGTATCTGTTTAACGGCGTTTTCGGCATCATGTCGTTGCCAATGCCAAAGTTTTTCGGTTCGCGAACAAATCGCGGGTCCGTCGGTTCCTTGACCGTGTTCGCGGCAATCTTCGCCTTGATGGCGGCAGGGACGGCGGCGACTTTCTTTTTCGGTGGCTGTGTTGTTGTTAAGAGAGAGGAGAGAAGGTCAGCGGTTGTTTCGATGTAGAAACGACGACGACAAAGCATACGTATGTTAGACGAGAGAGAGAGATTTTTTTCCATTTTAGGACTTGAGCCCGTCCGTCAACATCGCGCAGAATGGTGATGGAAATGCAAAAAGACTCCCATTACGCGAAATACGCATCGCAGGTCACGCGTGCGCGTTGCGTGCGAAAGAACGCGTGGATTTCGATTTTTCAATCGCTTCTTCCAGTTGTTCGGTGGTCTCGCAGACACTCTCTCTACCCGCATACGCGCACTCCTAAAAAACCCGATTTACCAAAAATTCGCGCGTAAAAAGCATCATCATCATCGCTCTTCTTCGTAAAAGAGAAAGACGCGAACGCGACTCTCCCGCTTTTACGAGCTTTTCTCTTTCAGAAGAGAAAATAAAACGATGAATACCACGAACACAAATGCTATACGTATTCGCGCATTTAAGTGTATTATAGAGAACGTACCATTATTTTAGGTCGAGTGTTATGAATGTTGTGTGTGTTCTCGCGAACAAAAAAAATCTGAAGAGAGAACGAAAGAGAGAACGAAAGAGAGAACGAAAGAAGCGAAAGAGTAGAAAAAGCAGAGACGAAAAACAACAGAAGACAGAGAGAAGCTGTTTGCCCGAGAAAAAAAGAAGAGCAAAAAACAAAAAACGAGACAAAAATTCACTCTTTTTCACTCTCGACCAATTGGAGGTGTTTGGTGTGCTTCAGTAGTAGTACGAATACTAATACTACGAATAACAACAACAACAACAATAAAGGCGTCTGAACGCTGTAATAATTCTTCTCAAAAGCGCTCTCGAAAGAAGCGAAAGAAAGAAGCGAGACAGGGAAGAGAGCGCTTTTTCGTACGGAATAAGAGAGACTAAGAAGAGAGAGAGAATTCGAAACGTTTTCCAAGGGATTCGATTCTTCTCGTGGTATTCGAATTGGCTTCATCAGAGAACGAGAGCAAAAAAGACTTTCCACGCGCAGTAGTTTGAACAACAACAACTTGTTGAAAGCAGAAGTAATCAGGAAGCGGTGGTTGTTTCTCTCTCTTTGCTCCGCGTTCAAGAAGAAAAAGACGGGATAAAAGCGAAAAGAAACGTACCGTAGTAAATACATTTCGGCGGCGAAAAATGGACCGGGATGATTGGATTCGACCGCCGAAGAGTGGAGAGGTAAACAACAACACGAGCGTCATCATCGCGAACGACGAGAGCAAAAAGACTTCGACGCGTACGAAGACCAATCGCGGTATTCGTCGTCGCTCGTCTTTGCGGGTTCTTGGTTCCTCGAGAACCCGATCTGGATGCGTTTTTAAAACGCGTGCCTCGAAAGCCACGTCACAGTCGAATTCGTCCGTATCGTTTTCTTCGTTTTCTTCTCAACCTTCTTTTTCCTCTTCTTCTTTAACAGCGAAACGACGACGACAAAGACCCGCGATACGACGATGCGATACGATACGATCGAAGAAAAGTAGTAGACCACGCGAAAAAGAACAACAACAAAGACGAGAACCAGCGCTTTTCTTTTCATCCTCGTCGTCGTCGCTTTCGTCGTTACGGACGCCGCCGGAGGAGGAGACCATCCGCGAGGAGGACGTTTCGCTGAGTTTAGTAGAAAACATCGAGAAAGACAACGCGTTCTTTTCGCCGTCGTTTAGCGTGGACGAGCTTACGCGTATTTTTCACGAAGGAGGTCATCATCCGGACGACGATGATGATAACACGTTCGATAACCATTTCTTCGCTGACCTGGATTCCACTCTTTTTTCATCACCTCGTTATTCTTTCCCTCCATCTTTCTCACATTTGTGGAACGACGATAAACATCATCAGATACTGACGACGCGACAAGACGCAGAAAAAAGAGCGGAAAAGTTACCGCCCGGGTTTGCTTTAGCCGGATTACCTGGATTTCCGAACGAGTTACACGTCTTTAAAGGTATTCCCGCCCCGATTGGTGCCGATGTGAGCGCGGCCTCGTTATGGGGGGGTGGAGCAGGTAGTAACAAGCGCAAATTAGATAGCAAAGATAGCGTAGGAGCGAAGAAGGGTAGCGCGGCGAGCATGAAGAAGGCGGCCAAGATGATAAACGCAGGGCCGAAGCGACCACCGAGCAGAGGTGGTGCTAAAACAGACACGCCGCGTAGTAAGAAGCAAAAGTTAGCGTCGCATAAGTCGTTACCGGCTCATGGCGGCATGTTTGATATTCCCGATATCATGGGTTCCGATATCGCCCGATACCACTCCATGAACGGCGGCATGCACGAACTCCCACACGACGTGCTCGGCTTAACCGAAATCGAGCGGCAACAGGAGTATTTACTCACGCAACAAAAACTCCGAACACCCGCGCAGATTCAAGAAGAGAAAGAACAGAAGATTGCGCTGAAGAAAAAGCTCGGCGAGGTACAAGCTTTGGTGGAAAGTTTAGAGACGAGAGCCGTGGCGGTGGCGAACGAGCGCGATAAAAAGTTTGAGAAGATGCACGAAGACCAACAAGACTATCAACAAAAAGACGAAATGCGAAAGAAACACGCCGCGTTTAGAGTCATCACCACGCAGAGGACGAAATCTGGCGCGAAATCGGAGTTCAAGGAAGGTTTCGAAGTGTTGCGATATCGCTCGTTGCTCGACGTCGTCCACCGTCAATGCTTAGCCGCGGTGAGACAAGTCATGTCGCACGATTGGGGTGGACCGTTCCGCATGCCCGTCGATGCCGTGGCGTTGGGTTTGGCAAACTATCACACGATAATTACCAATCCGATGGACCTCGGAACGATTAAAAAGTTCATCGAAGACGGCGGTAAATACGAACTCGCGAAAGAGGTTCACGAGGACGTCGAGTTGACGTTTAACAACGCCATGAAGTTCAACGCGGAAGGAACAGATGTGCACGTGATGGCAAAGACCTTGTTGGCGCTTTGGCACACGAAATACGAAGGTATCGTCGCGCGAGAAAAGGAAGTCGAGGAAGGTTTGTTACTGGACCGAGACGCGTGTATCGCCAAAGCCGCCGCGGCGGCGTCGAAATTAGAGTATCAAACGATTCAAAGCGAGTGCCAAACGATCATGCAAGCCTTGGGATTAGCACAAAATCAGCTATCCGACCTCGAATTAAAATCGATCGTTTTGTTCAAACCGATGACGGCGGACGAGAAGAGCGCGTTGGGCGACATCTTGAAGAGCTTGACCGCCGAAGACTCGGAGAAAGCGAGACAGATTTTATCCGACGGGCCGACGAAAGAGTACGATCGCCAAATTCTTGAGGCCGAGGCACAACACAGACAACGATTGAACGCGAATGTTGGCGCTACTTCTGAATGGGACAACCACCCGGACGAACGGCAGATGTACGTGCCGACGACGGCGACGGATATTACCAGTCGAAGGTTGCAAAGATTCACGAGGATGGTTGCCCGAAACAAAGTCGCGCAGAAGGAAGGTTGGTGCGGAAATCCTCTTCCGGAGACGAAGAAAGAACGCGTGATTGAAGCATTCGGTGGCGAGAAGAACGCGAGCGACTTGTTGGTGGTCTCGTCTCCGTCCGCCGCGGTAAAAAAAGAAAATGAAGAAGAAGAAGAGCAAAAAATAGAAGAAGAAGAAGAAAATAAGAAGGAAGAAACTACCCCCGGAGGAAAAGGCGAAGGAGAAGGAGAAGAGAAGAAGACGACAGAGTCGGACGACGGCGCGGAAACGACGACCGTCGACGGTAACGGTGGCGCTGGTGATGATGTCGCGACGGAGGACAAGAAAGAACCGGTGGTTGCTCCTCTAGAGGCGGCGGCGAGTGTTCAGATCAAGCAAGAGAAAGCGGGCAGCGGGAGCGACGGTGCGACAACTATAGGCCAAGATCCACTGCATGCGTTCGCGTTGACGCTTGGTTCGGACAGTAAAGCCGTCCAAGAAGCTCAACGACGACGAGAAGAACACAAAAAGCACCTGGAAGAACACAAACAACGCCTGGAAGAAGAAAAAGCGCGCTTGCAAGAGCAACAGAAGCAGCAAGAGCAAGAACGCCAACGTCAAATCGCGATTCAACAACAGCTCGAACGAGAAGAAATGCTCAAACAACGCATGCTTGCGCAGCAAAAGAAAGCCTCTCTCACGCAGTTCGACTCCATCATGGACGGGTTCGATCCGGGACTGCCTGCCGGAGGGAACAAGAAGAAAAAGAAGAAGAAACCGGCCACGCCTTCTAACCCGACGCCGGCGGCGCCAGCGCCTGTGCCAGCGGGACCCAACCTCCACGCCCTTCCACACCCACAACTCGACGACGACTTCGAGCAGAATCTGCGAGGCATCGACGAGCTCGGCGACGCGGACGACTTTGACTTTGACGCTCTTTTAGGAGAGAACATATTCTAAACGACCGCTCGCTGCAAAAAAATTGTACTCCTCCACGTCGCGCACATCGCGCGCGATATATATCATTATTTTTATAAAGAAAACAAAAGGTCATCAACCATACACTAAGAAAACCACGAGTTGTTCATTGTTGTTGTTGTTATTATTATTACACACACACACACACGCGTTATTCGCGCAAACACATATGCGTATATGCGTTTTTCCTTTCGCTCTTCTCTGCTGTATTTTCTTCATTTTTTGCAGAATTTTCACTAAAAGTTTTGCTTCCGTGTCGTTCAAATCGATCAAAATCTCTCCTTTTCCCTCACACTCCTCTGAGAGACTCCTATAGAGTAAAAGAAAAGAAAAATGGACGCGGCGACGAACGGATTACAGATGGATTTACGCGCGCGACAGAAACGCGCCGTCGTGAGAATGTTCGACGACGTTTTGCTCGAGAGTACGCGTCACGGGGCGCAACTGCGCGACGATGATGCATTCGGAGGAAGATCACATCATCATCACGGGGACATTCAGTACAAAATCTTAATCCTGGACAAGTTCACGTTCGATGTCATCGCACCTCTCTTAAAAGTGAACGAACTCAGACAGCACGGCATCACGTTAACTTTACTGTTAGAGAGCGAACGCGAACAGATTCCAGACGTCCCGGCGGTCTATTTCGTGCAACCGACCGCGAGAAACGTGCAAAGAATGTCGCACGATTTGGGCGAGAACTTGTACGAGAGTTATCACTTTCACTTCACGAGAGAACTGCCGAGAAGCGCCTTGGAAGAGCTGGCGACGGCTTCGGTGAAAGCCAACATCGCGAATCGAGTGAAAAGAGTGTTCGATCAAAACTTGGATTTCGTGAGTTTAGAGCGCGACGTGTTTTCAATCATGCGACCGGACGCGTTTAAGAAGTTGAACGATCCGAAGAGCAGAGGCGAGGACATCGAAAAGTGCATCGCGGACGTGACCAACGGTCTGTTCGCGACGGTCATGACTATGGGGCAAGTGCCGGTTATTCGGTGTCCTAAAGGTGGCGCCGCGGAAATGGTCGGGAGAGAGTTGGAAAGCAAACTCAGAGATTATTTGGGGAGTAAAAACGGGAGCGGGTTTGGGCAGATGCCGCTGATTGGCGTCGGCAACGCGAACGGCGCAGCGGCGCAGCAAATGGCGAGGCCGATACTCGCGATTTTTGACAGAAACTACGATTTTACCGCCAGTTTACAACACGCGTGGCACTACGAACCGTTAGTGCACGACGTGTTGCACATGAAGTTGAATCGAGTGGACGTGAAGCCGGATAAAAATGCCGTCGGCGCGGACGCCAAGACGAAATCGTACGCGTTGGACGATTCGGATGATTTCTGGAAAAAGTATAAAGACGCGCAGTTTCCCAAAGTGGCCGAAAGCGTAGAGGTGGAGTTGGCGGAATATAAAAGAGCGATCGCGGAAGTCAACGCCGCGTCTGCATCCGCGGCGAATTCCACCGGGGGCGACGACGCCGACGATCAAACCGGCGCGAGCACGGCCAAGTTGACGAAAGCGGTGGAGTCGTTGCCGAAATTACAAGAGCACAAAAAGTTAATCGATAAGCACACGAACATTGCCACCGCGCTGTTAAAAGAAATTAAACAAAGAGGTTTGGACGAGTACTTTTCCATCGAGGAAGATTTCTGCAACGGCAAAGGCGATTGGAAAGCGGCGTTGAGTTTGTTGAGCGCCACGGGCAGAGGTTCCGCGAGCGACAAAATCCGCTTAGCGTTGATACTGTTGCTCACCTCGCAACTGAACAGTTCTGGAAATACCGGTAAAATCGACGACGAGGCCATTGAAGGCGCGTTGAGAGCGAGCGGGTGCGAAGTCGGCGCGTATAACTACGTCAAAAAAATGCTCTCGTTGAATCAACAGTTACAACAAAACAAAGGCGGCAACGCGAATAGCAGCAGCAATAGATCTCAAGCGGATATTTTAGACTGGGCGGATAGATTATACGGCCAATCGGTTGATTTAATCACGAAAACAGCGAAACACTTGTTGTCCGGCGAACGACAACTCCCCATAGCCGCCGCAGTCGAGGCGTTATTAGCGAACCAACCGTCTTCTTCATCTTCCGCGGACGTCGGCGGCGACGCGGTCGTGGATACTTTCGCCTACTTTGACGCGAAAGCGTCCGCTTCCCAACGCGCGAGCGTTCCTCTTTCAAATCGATCGTCGCACCAAGACGAACACGCCGGTGGGTACGCCTCTGCCGTCGCCTTCGTCTTGGGCGGCGGATGCTACGCCGAAGTCTTGGCGTTGCGAGAACTCGCGCAAAGAGAGCGAACGAACGGACGCGCGAAGAGCGTCTGTTACGGAGCGACGGACATGTGCGGCGGCGACGACTTCGTCTCCGAACTCGGTGAAATTGGTGGTGGTAGTAGTCGTAATAGCGATGGAGCTGCGAAGTAGAGTGCAACCGACTCCCGTATTTACATTTTTTTCTCCTCACTTGTTCTACTATCTCTTCACTCTTGTTCGTCTCTCTACTACACGCGAAAGAAGATGAAGAAAATGAAGAAGAAAAAGAGAGCAGCAACAGCGAGAACACCAAAAACGCCGCGCTTCTTCCTCGTCTTCCTTTTCCTCGCGTTCGGGAACACCCTTTCTGGGATTCAATCGTTCTCGTATTCATCGTCGAAAGATGAAGAAAATCATCCGCCAACGCCGGACACGATGCGAGATTTCATCATCCCGTTACCGTCGCCGTTTTTCTTCACCAGAACGGCACGAAGCACCGAAAAAGACCAAGAAGCAACGCACCGGTACGAAACGACGACGAACGGGCTCGGTTTTGGCGCTTCGTCGTCGTCGAATCATCAACAAAAGCAAGTGCAAAAAATCGTCCACAGATTGCTCTCAAAAGAGGAAGACAACGAAGAAGGAGAAGGTTTCGCGCAGACGTCGATGAACATCGTTCGAGACGATGTAAAGGCGAATTTTTTCTACGGGTACGCGGAATCGGACAAATGGTACGAGCGAGAACAGATTGGTAAAGAAGAGTTCGGCACGGGGAAGATTGCGGACACGAAACATCACGTGATTAAGACGAAGATTCGAACGACGCAAGAGTTGCAATTCGGCGCGACGGTGGTGGAACATCCGGATCCTCCGGGGATGGCGAATGATGGACACGGGGAACCGGAGAAGAGTTTGAACGCGAAGCAGGAGGCAATGAGAATTTTAGAGGCGCAGAGGAGAGCGAAGGAGGAGTTATTGGCATTAAATACTATGATGACGACGACGACGACGACGACGAACAGCGTCGAGACGGAGGAGAAAATAGCGGCGAGAGAAGCGAAAAGAAAAGCACACGCCGAACAGGTGAAACAGAAACGAAGAGAAAAGAGACGCTCGAAGAATTCGTTCCAAAACATGGAACGGTTTAAGCGAGACGCGATCGTGAGTGGCGAACGAATGGGGTGCGAATTGTGCGATTCAATCGCGATTGAGTGTTTTAAAGAGTTGCGGTGGAAGTATTTGATGGAGAGAAACGCGTTTAAGAATAACGAGTACGAGCCGGCGGAGAAGGCGGTGATGTCGTGTCTGGTGAGCAAGTGCGGAGGCGTGACGGCGAATCCAGCGAACGCGATGAAAAATCGAGCGGTGGTGCCGGTGCCGAAACCACCGATGACGGATAATAAAAATAATAACAGAGAAGATCCACAAGAGGAGCAAAACTTTGGATTGGCGTCGATTGAGTTATCGACGATTCGAGCGCCGATGACGCACTTCGATTCCTACGCGTTAACGACGGCGTGCGAAGAGGCGTTTGATGTTCAAACCCGGAACGATGTGGCATCAAAAATAGCAAACGCGTTGAAGGATTTACGAGACCGAGATGAATTCGTTCGCAGCGAAAGAGCGAGACGAGGCGAGATTACCTCGAAAACGACCAAAAAAGATCTGTTAGCGGAGGACGCGATTGGCATCAACGCGGCAAAGCTTGGATGCGCTTTCGTGTGCGAGTTGAATAAAATGCACGTAAAAGACGAATCGAAAGAAGAAGAAATAGAAGAACAACAGTGTTCGTCTGGATTTAGCAAAGAAGAGGGAGAAGGAGAAGATGGACAACCGCCCCCTCCTCCGAAGTGCGCCACTCCTGAGGACGTGCAGGACACCGCTGCAAACGACTTTGACGACGACGACAACGACGACGATTACGAAGAGGATGTAAACTCGCGCGAACGCCACGACGAAGACGCGAACAGAAACACCCGCGACGCGCATCCTCCTCGATTTTTCACTCGCGCGCAGCACTCCAAAGCCCGTTTCCTCGCTCGAAGCGCGTTACGAAAATTAGGATGCCATCGATCCAGCTCTGGATGGTGGTCGTACGAAATTTGCTTCGAGCAGAACATCACGCAATACCACGCGACGTTCGACAACGCTCAGAAACGAGTCGTCATCGACACGAGCACGCAATCTTCCCTGGGTACTTTCAGCGCCTCAGGCACCGAAGCGCGATTACACGCGCTTTACGGCGGCAACGATCATAGTCATCGACATCAACACCACCAAAATCACCACCACGCGCCGGGACGCGACGGTGAAGACGACGCCCAACTCCTCGTGGACGGATTCGTCCCTGACAAAGCGTTCCTCCCAGGCATGACCAAAACCTTACCCGGATACGTCGTCGCGCACTTGAAAGGCGCTTATTGCGACGCCATAAACGCCCATCGCGAATCCGTCGTCCTTTACGCCTGTTCCAACGACTTACAAACGCACGTCAAAGTTTACGAACAAAAAACGTGTAAGTATATCGTCGTCGTCTTCGTTAAAGAGTTGTGCGTGTTTAAACACTTTCAAAGAGAGGAAAACGTTTTGATTCGAGCCGTGAAGTAGTACGATGATACGTCGTAGCAGTAAAAGTAGAACTTAATTTATTGAAGAAAAAAGTCGCCAGAACAGAAAAGAATATTCACCGCTTTACGAACAACGATGACATCGAACAAACAAGGCATATTGGAAATCACCATCGTCTCCGCGAGCAAGTTAAAAAACACCGCCTACCTGGGCAAAATGGACCCGTACTGCGTGGTGTTCTTTCTCGGCGAAAAGACGCGGACGAAGACGGTTAAAAACGGCGGAAGTAATCCGGTTTGGGAGGAAAGTTACAAGTGCAAAACGTCGTCCGATATAACCGACCAGACGATAAAACTGATGATCAAAAACGAAAACAGAATGCTCTCGGACGAAATAATCGGCGTGAGCGAGATGTCCTTAGGGGATTGTTTTCGTCTGGGGAAGGACACCATCGACGCGCCGGTGTTGAGCGCAAAGACGAGAGAACGAGTTGGAGATGTGCGAGTTCGGTGCGAATTTCGAGCGAACGAAAGCGACGCCACGAGAGTGGAGAAATCGATGGAGAAGATGGTGGCGGAGAAAGTGAAAGAGGTGGTTTCTTCGAAAAGTAACATGACAATTAGCGGGAGCATGGATAAGTTGGTATTAGAAGAAGAGAAAAAACCGCAGTATAGAGTGAATAAGATTAGCGAAGCGGTGGTCGGAGCGAACGAAGGCTGGTATTAAAATATCTCTTTATGCGAAGAACTTTTTACAACGGTCTCCCGAACAACTTTTTAATGCCAACGTCTGGGGTATCTTGCTTTACCAACGACTCTCCGACTAAGATCGCGCCACACCCGGCGTTTTGCACCACGTTGACGTCGTCGATGGTGAAAATACCGGATTCGCCAACCATGACGATGTTTCTCTCCTTCACTTCCTTGCCTAACTCCGTCGCCATTAACTCTACCGTGACGTTTAAATCGACTTTGAACGTTCCTAAATCGCGGTTGTTGATGCCTAATAAGTCAATTTCAAAGTCTCCGGACAAGACCCGTTTCATTTCGCCGTACGTGTGCACTTCCAACAAGACTTTCATCCCGACCGAGTGCGCGATTTTCGTGAAATACTTCAAATCTTGGTTATCCAAAACCGCGGTGATCAACAAAATCGCATCCGCGCCTCTCGCTCTCGCCAAATAAATTTGATACGCGTCCACGATGAACTCCTTACACAAGAGCGGACACGTGACCCCAGCTTCTTTAATCAACTTTAAATTCTCAAACCCGCCTTGGAAAAATTTCTCGTCCGTCAAAACGCTCAAACACGCCGCGCCGCCTTCCTCGTACGCTTTGGCGATTTTCACCGGATCGAAGTTCGGTTGAATCACCCCTTTCGACGGCGACGCTTTCTTCACCTCTGCGATTAACCCTGGTTGTCCTGTTTTTTCCATTTGATCTATAATCGCTTGTTTAAAATCCAACACCGGAGGCGCTAACTTCACTTGTCCTCTGACTAAACTCAGCGGCATTTTTTCCTTCATCAACGTCAACTCGTAATCTTTATACCAGACGATTTCTTCCAGAATATTCCTCGGTTTATTCTCCTCGTTATCGATTCGTTCGCCTTCCGGTGTTACCGCTTCCATCTTAAACGCGAAGCGTTCGGAACCCATGCCGAGATGTTCCTTATGGCCCGCCGGTGGTCTTCGGCGAATGGTCACTTCCCCGGTGTCGTCCATCACCGCAGCACCACCTGCGGCTTTAATTTTCATCGTCGGTGGTCTTCTTCCTCCTCCTCTGATAGTAGATGTCGTTTTACTCGTAGTACGAACGGTGTTGAAGACGTGTTGATTTTGATGCGAGGCGGCGAACATGACGACGAGAATAGAAAGATGTGTTGCGCGTGTGATGTGTGCAAAAGGATAAAATTCTGAGGTTTTTTGAAGCTGGAAAGAAAGAACAGACTCATAAGAAGAAGAAGAATACGATAGAGTATACTATGAATGATGAAGAATAAAGAATGGTATAATGATAATAATAATAATAATACAAGTTGTCTTTGACGTAATAATAAACATAATAAACATAATGAGAACAATTTCTTGTTCAATTCTTCTTCTTCGTTAAGAAGATTTGGCCGCGCGAACCAAGTCGGCGTACTTGGGGCACCCCAAATCGTGTTCCAACGCATTAGCGAACTCGTCGATATTCCAATCCATGCCGCGACCTCCGGTGATTTCGGCAGACTTGAACAAAACGACTCTGGCGCCGTCGCCGAGTTTTCGGTTGGAAAACTTTTTGTCTAATTCGCGTTTGATGTTCAGAAACGGAGTGACGACGATCGGGATCGAGGCAGACGCGAACGGGACGTTGAGGAACTGGAGGAAGAATAAGCCGCCGTCGTATAAGGAGTCGACGCAGACGTCCACGTAGACGGTTTCTAACGGCGCTTGTTCGATTTGCTCGTCGTCCGAGGAGGTATCCGAGACGGATGAGATGGAGTTCTCGTTGTCGTTCTTGAGAGAAATTCCCCCTTCCCTTCTCTTGCGTGCTTCGAGTTCGTAGTGCTCCATCTCGTCGGACGCGTCGAGTGGCATCTCGTCGGACTCTTTCATCCACATCGCGTGGCGAGCTCTTTCGGTTTGACGAAGCTTCGACAACGGCAGTTTGAATAAAGCAATCGAACTTCCGCTTTTCTTTTGCTCCGAATTCTGCTGATCATCGCTGCTGTGCATGAAGATCTCCTCGACGTCAGCCTTGCCGTGTAATCGAGCGCATAAAGTTATGTTCTTCAAACTTCTTCCGTGGATTTGGATGCGAGTTCTCACGCCCGGCAAAACGCACATCGGGGAGACTGAGATGATTCGCGGGTACGAGTGCGGAAATCGAGATTGCGACTTGACAGTCAATGCGTTGATGTTAATGTCGTTGTTCGTCACTGCACCAGATGGCAAGCCAGCGCGCATGTCCGTGTACGCCGTCTTCTTCGCTCGTCCAACGCCAAAGGAGCATTTGATCGGTTTGATCTTCTCCGCGACAGCTCGAATGGGCATGTTGTCCGGCGTAAAACCTCTCCACACGGAGCAAGACATCACGTTGTTTCCTTTTCCTTCTATGCGAACGCTTAAATCGTGTAATTCCCCGTTTGAATTGTTTGAAACGACGACAGATTTTGAGTGAAGATCTTTCAATTTTTGAAGAACTTGCGTAAACTCTCGATCGACTAATCGGATCGTTTCCGCGTTGCGCTTGTACGTTCCGCTCTTTCTCGTGTACGGAAACAAAATATTTCTCGCCGATAGCGCTGGTTTGAACGCAGAAAATATGGATGTCCCAGATTCACTCCTTCCACCAGATGTCGAAGGAGGCGGCGGGTGAATAACGACGTGCGTGCCGTCCATAACGGTGCACTCTTCTTCAACCGAACGGCCGCACAACTCTCCGATGTAGTCGTAACGCTCGTTTGGCACGTCGATGAACGACAAAGCTTGTCGGCTTCTCAGATCTGTACTTCCTATATCTAAAACATCCCCGTCGGAGCCGTCCTTGGAAGTATTCAGCGAGGACGGCGGCGAGTCTCTCAAACGTTTACTTCTACTTTTCAAGTGAATACCAAAACCTAAAACTTCGAGAAAGTTATTATCCCCGGTGTAGTTTGAGTTGTTGTTGTTGTTCCTGGCAGGAGACGAAGGAGAATTGGTCTGTGACCTCGTCCTCCTTCGCGTCACCGTCCGTGTTACTGCTACTACGGGTGTTGCTGTCGTTCTTCTATCGTTTGCTTTCCTCCTCGTTGGCGAAAGGGTTGGCATTTCTTCTTCTTCTTCTTCTTCTTCTTCTTCTTCTTCTTCTTCGAGAACTTCCTCTTTCTCTGCATTTTGTTCATCACCGGTGAAACGCACTTGATCAAATCGACTCTTCTCCCTATCGTATACGATCGCCGTCGTCGCCAAACTAAGATTGATATACTTCTTGGACGTACCCGTTGCGTTGACCACGAGGTACATCAAGTGCATCACCAACGGCGTGAAGAATATAAAAGCCATATATTGCGGTGAGCATCTAGAATACATCTTCGCCGTCACGTCCATAAACGTCTCAAATTTGTTCTCAAACCACATTTCTCTCACTTCAGGCGCCGAGAACTGAAATAAAAACGCGTACACCGTAGCCATGATGGAGTAAAAGAACGAATACTTCAAGCTCGAGTACCTCGAAATAGTATACTTGCCGATGATCAGAGGCATAAACACAATCGCCCCAAACTGAACCGAGGAGAACTCGTGCGAGACTGGCCCGTACAATCCGGCTAACGCCAATGTCACCTGCGGATGTCTCAAAAACGTCTTGATCATATGTCTCCAAAAATATACTTTTTCCTCGTACTCTGCGTCGTACTCGAACTTCCCTCGCGCGCCGATTCGTTTCCTCACGCCTAAACACAAAAACGCCAGGTCAATCGCAAACTGTAACGGTACAAACGTCTTCAACATGTTCTTCACGTACACCGAATACATTTCTGACGTCAAAAACTTTTTCTCATCCGGGACGATCTGTTTCACGCCGACGATGGCAATTTTCGTTTCCATAATCAAAACACAAAGGAAGTACACCACGAATGATTTCAAACGAGGATCCCACGCGATCTTATCAATCGTCGGTAACAATTTTAAGAACTTGAATCGAGGAAGACTCAAAAGACCAACACCACCACCCTGGTTATTGTTCTCGTTAAAAGCACCTTTAGGCGCGGAGTTTTGTTGCCGACATTCCTGATCGCGTCGCTGAAGATCTTCCTTTTTCCTCGTCGTCGTTTTTGCCATTATCGCGGGAGGAGGACGAGGAGGAGGCGCGTCGTACAAAGACTGATGGTGCATCCCCGCGATGTCTTTCCTCTCCATGATCGCATGAATCCACCTCTGAAAATTCTCCTTCAACTCCTTCGCGTGTTCTAAAAGCACCGAATGTGATTTCTGGTGCTCGACATCACTTTGCATCATCATCATCGCGTCGCCGTCGTTTTCCTCGTACGATCCTCGCATCTTCTTCATCATTTTTGTCGTCATCATCACTTCAGCGGCGTTGTTCTTCTCCTCACTCTCCGTCTTCTTCGTCAACAAAGTAGTATTCGTTTTTCGGTGGTGGTGGTGGTGTTCCAAATCCTCGGCAATTTTATGATGAACTCGTCGTCTTCTCCGCGTTGTAGTTGTTGTTGTTCTTGGTAAAAGTGGTCCGTTGCATTCCTCCCCGTCGTCTTGTTTCTCGCCTCCTGAAATTGGTAACGGTTGCGTTTCCGACGCGGTCGGGGACGTTTCAAACATCTTCTTTACGGATTAGGGAAGCTTTGACACAGTAGACAAGAAAAAAAGAGAACAGACAAAATTAAAACTCACGTGTTCTTCAATTCTCTCTTCTTTCCTCTCTTTTCCCTCCTCTTTTCGTCTCGCACGCACTCTCTCTCACACGCACACACGCTCTCTCTTATTTGCTCGCGTTGTTTTCCGTCGTTTACGTCGTTCACGGGTCGTTTATAACGTTGAAAAGAAAGAAAGAGAGAGCGGCTTTTCAATTGCTTTTTTTGACCTTTTCCTTTCTGAGACGACGAGTTCACTAAAAAAATGTCGAAGAAAGAAGGTTGTATGGACTCTTCTTCTTTTAAGAGGAGAAAGACCAAAACTTCTTTTTGATTTCGACTCTCGATTATTAGGGTTTAGCAGAGGTACTTTTGAAAAGAATTCGCCGTTCTCCTCAAAAGCACAACACAGAACAACAACGACAACGACAACAACAACCACAAAAATTGAAGAGAAAAAATGACTTTGACGATGATAACGAGCACAAACGCTGGTATGAACAGAATTACTGCGAAGAACAATTTCGTCAGAGGACGAAGAGGTGGTGGTTTTGCTCGTCGCGGAGTGAATAATAAAGAAGGTGTTTCTTTCTCCTCCGCGAGAACGAATGCGAATGCGGGGGTTCGTGTCTTCTTTCCATCATCGATTCAGACGACGACGACGAGAGAAGAAGTGAAAGACGTAGTGATGAAAGAAAAAGTAGAAAAAGAAAACAAAGGCCAGGCGATTTTAGACGTATGCAAGAAGCAATCATCCATGCACGTGTTCACAGTCGCCGCGACGACCATGGTGGATAAAAAAATGGTCGCGCTGATAACGCAATCCGTGGCTTCGTTTATCAAATTGTATTTACTTTTACTCTTCGTGCGAGTTCTTTTGACGTGGTTTCCGAACGTGAACTGGATGCGTCAACCGTGGACGATGCTGAGACAAGTGACCGATCCGTATTTGAACCTGTTTCGTAACTTGATTCCTCCGATTATGGGGCAAATCGACTTTACGCCGATTCTCGGCTTTATGGTTTTGCAGTTCTTGGCGAGAGTGTTGAGCACGGATCCGAGTTTGGGGAGGTTTTAATAATCGAATCGAAGAGCAGTATGTCTATTCCATTTTACTACTACTTTTATATATATATATATACAAAATACTTTACAGCGCGCGCCTTGTATTATTAATTAAAAGTTTGCGAACGGGTTGGTCCCCGGGCGCGAAGGAGAACCTTCCTCCTCGTCCACTACATTAATTGATTCGCCGCCGCTCTCGTTTCCTTGATGATGATGCTCTTTTGAGGCATAGTTTTCTCTCAAGGATGTTGGAGCTTCGTAAGGAGAGGGAGAATCTGCCATCACAAATTCGTTGTTGCTGTCGCCGTCGTCGTCGGCAAACGCTTGGAACCGCTGTGCCCGCGGTCTGGCGTCTCGAGAATTTTGGAATAGATTCTTCTTCACGCTCGATGAAAATGCGTGCAAACCTCCGGATATGGTCGCCGTTCCACCGTTCTTTTTATAGTACCAATACCAAATCGATGTCATAACGGCTAAGAATAACATCACGGTGAAAAATATAGCCGCCGTGTGATTCGTGTTGTCTTTCATCGCGTCCTCGCTACTACTCTCTCGAATAATCCAAAACGAATCCAAAACGCGGTTTCCGTTCACGGCGTCGATGAATCTTCCGAATAAATGCGTCGAATTGTGCGCGTGCAAGTCCACGAAGCCGTGTTCGTACACCACTTTTTCAGTAAAAAACATGTTTACGTCGTTCTTGGTAAACTCCGCGCCTCCGGTACCGACGACAAAACTGATTGGATACTCCGGTTTTTCGTAAACGTTGTTCAAATTTTCGCTCACAGTTTTCGACTTCAAGGAACACTCAGTTTCAGTCAACTGGGATTTGAGCGAACACGAACGCTGATAGGCGTGATTGTGGCCCCAGAACACCATATCGACCTTAAATTCAACAAACATCGGCCACAAGTGCTCTTGGATTTCCTTCATGACGGCGACGTCCGAGCTATCTTTCTTGTTCGCCGAGGCTGGCGCTTCCTCCGCGTAACTCGAATCCACTAAACCAGGTCGATGGCCGACGACAATCAACCACGGCGTCTTCGTTCGATCGAATTCAGTTTCCAAGATCATCCGCAACTCGGCGTATTGGTCGGACGACATCGAATTGAAATCGACTTCGGTATTGATCGAGACGACGAAAATGTTCCCGATGGCGACGCCAAACCAATCTTTCTCGGCACTTTTTCTTGGCGTGTTGAAGAGCGCGTTGGACATGACGCCACACTCGCCGCCGGAATCGTGGCCGCCGTATAAATCTCGCGTTCTCCCAGACGCGTGCGCGTCCCATCCGCTCTCGAAATAATCAAATTCGTGGTTCCCGCTGTTCACAAGGAATGGGATTTTATGCGCAAAATACGAGCTCATTTGATGCAAAAACTCGTCCCAGACGCTGATGTATCCAACCGCGTAGGACAAATCGCCAAACAGAAATACCGCGTCGATCGGGTGTTTATTCGTATTGTCGTTGGACAAATCTCTGAGCGATTCGGCGACTTGTAAACCTGGTTGTCCGTACTCCCTCCACGTCTCGCTATCGTCGGTTGTCCCGACGCCCATATCTGCAAATAAAGCTAACGTCGTGTGCGACGCGCCGACGACGGGTAAAAACTTCCCCTTGTAGACTCTCGTCGACTCTTTGAAATCGCTGATATCGTCGCCGAGTTGGTACTCGAACGCTCTCTTATTATCCACTTTGTTTTCAATTTCCGCGTAGTGTTGATACCCGCTGTGCCTGTACCCAAACGCGTTCGCTGGTGCGCCACAAAACTGGTCTTTCGTCACCTCTACCGCGGGTTCGGACGCAATCGTCGGCTCCCAATTTGCCTCTCCCACGTATCGCCACCGAACTTTCGCGTTTGCATCTTTCCTCCCCGACGTCCACGTGATGGAAACCTTCCTCTGATCATCACTCTTCGTCACACCAATTCTAGGGACAATGGGCTCGTCCTTATCGTCTTCAAACGTAACTCTTTCACTCCTCGCGATCGGTTGCGAGTCGCCTAAAATATTCGCCCAATCCGAAAAGTTCTTGTGATAAATAGCGTGCGTCGACTGCGGGTCGTTGGAGCTGAACAAGACGAAATCAAAGTCCTCTCGCATTTTGTGTAAATCAAACTTTAAACCGCCTATCCCGGACGCTACGTATGCGTTTGAATACTTCTCGACGATTGAATATTTCACCGGTGCTGTTTCATTGAGCATCGAAGCGTTCGCCGGCGAATACACGCCTACCCAGTGCCTCTTGAGTTTCTCGGACGTGTAATCCGTTCTTGAAGCATTATTCAACACATCTATTGGCACTGTAACAGTGACGGTAATCCGAGGTTTATCCCCACTAATCTTTGTCTTCTCGGCTTTTATGGTCACCCCGTCCGTGGAGTACGAGTTTCCGTCCGGGCCATAAGTAGGATCGATCGGTAAAGGAGACTGAAACTTTCGAATCCCGGAAAGCGCGTTGTGGGAGTTGACTCGACCGAAATATTTATTCCTTTCACGTTCATCATCAGTTTCCATCGACAATACCGACGACGATTCAAACGAGGAAGCGCGAGATGTGAGAAGCGTCTTTGTGAATCCTCCAAAAAGGGAGAAGAAGAGGAAGAGAAGACTTCTTGTCGTCATCATCTGAAGGTATATGTGATGTGTGGTGTTTGTTGTAACGACTTTACGACAGATTTTCAAAGTAGTATGAACACGTTTACGAGTACAAACTCCGGCTTAATGAAGCCCGAGAAACACATATTACAAAACGCAATAAGTACTACACCATTTTATAGTATTACACTCTCTTCTATTTAAACGACTATGTGCGCGGCAACTTTCATGCTCTTCCTAAAAATCTCTCTCACGTTCGCCTCGATTTTCTCCGTACCGATGCTCTCTTTCGCGTGTTCGACCATTTTCATCAACTTACCCGTAGGAATTGTACTCCCGGTGTCGCTTCCGTGTTCGCTGAACTCGAGGCAACTGGAGGATAAATAGGACGGTAAGCCTTGCGCCATGAGAATGGTGTCGCAGGCGGATTTGGTATCGTCTGGGAGGACATCGATGGTTCTCGAGACGTATTCGGAGAGGAGGAAATCGAGTTCGGTGTAGTCGTCGTCGTCGCTTTCGTCGTCGTAGTCTTCGAACAGGTTTGCGTCGTTTTCATCGATTTCAATGGATTTAATGACGTCTCTTTCTTCCGACGAAGTTGAGGGGGAGGAGTTCGTGGTGACGATGACGGCGAGTTTACGTCCGCGTTCTGGCGCCGATGCGATCATTTCGAGGACGACTCGAGCCATTTCTTTGTTCCCGTCCGGGATTTGTCCAGTCGCTCGATCGACGCCGAGTAACACGTCCAAATCGTCGATAATAATCGCGGACAATTTTCCTTTGGCGGCATCGTCGAACGCATTTTTGATGGCATAGACGACCGAAGAGGCTGTCAAAGACGGGTCTTCGACTTTTTTTAATATGTCGTGCGCGCTGATTATTCTCGCGTGCGGGTACTTTGCGTCCGTGACGGCTTTACACGCCAACGTCGTTTTGCCGCTGTTTCTCGCGCCTCGAACTTGAACGATAGTTTGCGCGATACCGCTGATATTGTGTCCGTCGTTTTTACCTCCGCCGCTGTTTCGTAACGTGACCAAAGTTTCCGTGAGTTCATCGAAGGCTTTGGTTTGTTTCTCTAGTTGGACAAAGTTTTCCGGGACGATGTTGGCGACTTCCTTCGCGTCTTGCTTCATGGCCGAGACGAACTCTTTCATCGCGGCGATGAAATCGTCCATGGTAACTTTCGGGTTCTCTTCCAGTGAGGAAGAAGAAGAAGTGTCGACTTGTGCGATGTCGTCAGTCCCCATACCTAAATGTCTCGCCAACGCGTGACTGGTCGCCGCTCTCACTAAACCTTTCAATTCCGCGCCGCTGTGGTTCTCGGTCATCTGCGCCAACCGTTCCAAATCCACGCACTCGCTCAAAGTCCCGCTCTCTTTCATCGATTTCGTGTGAATGCCTAAAATCTGTAACCGTCCGTACGCATCCGGTAAACCAATCTCTAACTGCAACTCCAATCGACCCGGTCGTAACAACGCTTTGTCTAACAAATCTCTTCGATTCGTAATGCCGACGACGAGCACGTTGTTCAGCGTCCGCATCCCGTCCAACTTTGTCAACAACTGGTTCACCACGTTATCGTGCACCACAGACGCGGTCACGCCTCCCGAACCTCTCGCTTTGCACACCGCATCGATTTCATCGAACACAATCACGTGTAACTTACTCTCTTCGCCTCGAATTTTATACTCCAATTCGGCGTCCGCGAACAGACCTCGGATGTTCTCCTCGGATTGACCGACGAACCTTTGCAAAATTTCCGGTCCGTTGACAATTTTCGGCGGGTGCGCGTGCAAAAGCTCACCAAGCGCTTTCGCGACTAACGTCTTCCCAGTCCCGGGAGGCCCGTGCAACAAAACCCCTCGCACGTGTTCCAACTCCATCTTCTTCGCCACGATCGGGTCGATCATCCTCGACGCGAACACTCGTCGAAACAACGTCGCGAAGTGATCGTCCAAACCGCCGACGCCGCAAAACGCAAACGACGGTAAGTTTCTCTTCTCACCTGAATCGTCTTCGATACCGTTGTTATTGTTTTTCTCCTTCTCTTTCTTCAAAATGTCCAACAAATGCGTCTGCCCTATTCGTTCGTCCTTCGGTTTCTCTTTGATGGTGTTCGCACTCCCACGACCGATTCGGTTGTCCGAGGCTTCCGTTTGCGCGGTCCCTTGCGCCGTGGCGGCTCGTTTCATCGGTTTCGCTTTTGGTTTGTTGTCCCCCATGAAATCATCGATCGGGGTGATTTCCGAGGGCGTGCCGCCACCGATGACGCCGAAAGAATATCCCGCGCGTGGCGAGGATGACGTCCAGATTGTTCTCTCATCGTTCCGACGATATCTTTCCCGAAACGTCGTCGTCGTCCTCAAAGTCGTCGTTTGATGACGACCACCGCAAGAAGCCGACGACGTAAACGACGACGTAAACGAAGAAGAACGAATGCGAGGAATACTTCTGAAGAGCGTTTTTTCCCAAGTTCTTCTCATTTTAATGAGATATAGTATGTGTGTAATACTTTTATACACAAACGCGTGTGTAAAATGCAAAAACAATAAGTGATGTGTTTTGTGTGCACTCTCTCTCCTCTCGCGACGAAAAACACCGCTTAAAAACAACCACCAAAACAGGAATGCACACCAGGGGCATTCATCAGGCATATGAAAAAGGAGATGACGTGTTTCATCATCGATGTTTTTTTGAACAAAAAAAAAAAATTTCACAAAAAAAAATGAAACTCTTTTTTGTTCGACGACCAGTTTTTTTATGCATCGTGCATATTTCGTTCTGATAGTATTTCAACCTAATTAGTGCGCGGACGACGGATCAACCTCGATGCCTAAATTCCTCTTCATGAACTCGTACGCGGTCCAACAAATAGCCGCGGCTGGAACGTGGAAGAGGACGCGAGCGGTAGCGCCGGAGAACAAAGCTTTTGCGCCTTCGCGTTCGGCGACGTGTCGAGCGACTTTGAAAGCGTTGGCGGACGCGTAGACGCTTCGAGACGACGACGAGAGCGGCGGCGCAGTCGGCGTCGGCGTCGAAGATGTTGTTGTTGAAACGCACAACTTTGGATCGCCTCGAACGGCGCACGTTTGGTTCGCCGTCGCCGTTTCCACGGTTTTGCTCACGTCGCACCCCAAGGCTACCTCGCAGTGCGTTTGCATTCGAGTCTTGACGACGTCCATCGGCGTGGTCAAAAACCCGGCGATGCCTCCCGCGAAACCGCCGGCTAAAAATTGCGTTCGAAAACCCTCGTCTTCCTCTTCAATCTTTAACGCTCTCTTCGCGCTTTCGTATAAACCGACGTGAATGGCCGTGAACGGCACGTTCATAATCAACGTTGTCGGATACGATCGGTATAAAACGTGCGCGCCTTCGTTCCTAACGATTGTTCTCAGCGCGTCAAACGCGCTTTTAAACTTTCTCGTCGCCGCAGGCCCGGTGGTATTGCTACTACTACTAGAAATACTATTCATACTAATTCTACTACTACTACTGCCGCCGCCGATACCTTCCCCGCTCATCGCCTTCACCTCGCTCGGACAGTTCCCGCCTAATTGCATTTGCATCCTCTGTTTCACCGTATCCAACGGCGTTTGCACCGCGTCTCCTACAATCGTCGCTAACGCCCCCGCGCTCGCGTCTGCCACAAACTCGCCGTACGCTGATGATGATGATGATGATGATGATGATGATCCTATCGGGTTTAAACGAAACATCTTCTTCCCGTACTCGTACGTGGCGAAATACACCGCGTGCGCCGGCCCAGCCCCTAACCCACCAGCGACGACGCCTCGATACAGACCTTTCACCCCGTCGGTTTTCAAGATCGATCGAATCGCGTTCGGTATCGTGCTTTTAATCATATTTATAGAACTACTCGTACTGCTACTACTACTCGTTAAAGAAGAAGACAAAGAAGCAGAAGAAGAAGAAGAAGACGCGGCGGCGACCAGTTGCATTCGCGTCTTCACGGTATCCACCGGGAACATCACCGTGTGTTCCATCGTCCCGGCGAACGCGCCCGCGAACATGTGCTGCGTGTATTCCATCGACGACTTCGTCTGTTGTTGCGACGACGAAAGAGACGACGAAAGAGTAGTAGTATTCATGGTGGTGGTATTCGTCGTATTCATTATGCTCTCAAGAAAGAGCTCTCTTCTCTGGGAAGAAAGAAAGAAGAGATTACTCTTACGATGTCTCTAGGAAAAGAATGAATGACGGCGATCGGTTCCATCCAGAGTTTAGGGTTAAAAAAGGCTTTAAAAAAGGCCACTTTCAGCTGTTTTTTTGCCCTTGTTTTGAACGAATAAAGCCAACCCTCGAAAAAAAGAAAACCTGTTCTCTTGTCAACTTTGTCTCTTCTGTCTCGTCTCACGAAAAAGGCATCTCATCACGAAACAAAAATTGGCAAAAGAAGGGAGAGAAAATGCTCAGATGAATTCTCTCTGCTGTGTGGTAGAGTAGTGTGATATTGTAACCACCAAATTACCACTCTGTTAAAGTCGTTCTTGTTGTAGGAGGAGGAGGAGGAGTACTCTACGAGTACTACTGTTGTTTCGTGCGTGTGTTGCTGCTGCTTTTGTGAGAAGAGAGCGCATTTTTGTCGTCATCATCAGACGTAAACAAGAAAAAATTCGAGAACACATCATCATCATCATCATCATGAGCGACTCATCTGATGAATTCGACGACGAGTTTTCAATCGCTTCTGCGCATCATCATCGTAAGAAGAATCATCATAAAAAAGAAGAGAAAGAAGAAAAAGAGGTGAATATAAAATATCCGTCCGAGTGTTTCTCTCTGTGTGTTCTCTCTTTGGCGTATTGTTACGTCGGGTGCGACGCAACAAAACTCGCGAGTCGGTTTGCGTTTCATCCACCGAAACCGAGTCATTACGAGTTGAAAACGACCAACCGAGGGACCAGGTACCCGACCATTTCTCAGTTTCATCCGACGTACATGCACAAAAACGCGGACGCGAGAGTTGCGAGCAAAGCGTTCGCCTCGTTTCAGTGCTACGAGATTCCTTTTTTAGAGGAGGGAGAAGATAAAGGAGAAAAAAAGACTTCGTCGAAGAAGAATAGTATATGCGTCTTCTTCCGACCGGCGCCGAGAGACGCGAAGCGAGCGAGGTTGATTATTCACTCGCACGGAAACGCGATGGATTGTGGAGGTGGGTTTGAGATGTTAGCGGAGATTGGGGATCAGTTAGACGTGTCGATTTTAAGTTACGATTACAGAGGGTACGGGAAATCGGGAGATGTATACGACCAGCCGACGGCGGAGTCGTGCGCGGAGGATTTACGGAGAGTCGTGGCTTGGGCGACGAAAGCGAGAGGTTTAGTCGGTGGACAAACCGGAGATTATAATCGAGATCGGTTTGGTTTAGACGATATCGTTTTGTGGGGGCAATCGATCGGGTCTGGACCGTCCACGAAAGTCGCCACGGAAAAAGAGGTTGGAGGATTGATTTTAGAGTGCGCTTTGGCGAGCGGTACGAGAGTTTTAATCGGCGAAGCGAAGGAAAAACACGGGATACTAAGCCCGGTGAGATGTTTTCGAAAGTGTGAGGTGTACGATAACCAAGGTTTAGCGGTGAACGTGAAGTGTCCTGCTTTAGTCATGCACGGTATGAAAGATTTCGAGATTCACCATTCCCACAGCAAGTTAATTTTCGACAAGTTGCAAGCGAGAGGAGATTCTAAAGAGAGGTTTAAAACGTACGCGTATTGGTCGCAAACAGCCGGTCACGACGACGTGTTTTACGACAACCCTCGCGAGTGCATTCGACAGGTACAAAAGTTCGTGCGAACGTTACCGACCACCGAACGCATCCAAAACGCGATCGCATCGTCCTCTCGCGCGGAGAAAGGTTTATCGGCGGACGATTTAGCCAATCCTTCTCTCCTCGGTAGCGAAAGAAGGCGAGAAAATAAGGAGAAGAAACCGTACAACGATAAGTTTAATCGCGTCAATCAAGAGTTGTTTTACCAATCGCCGCCCAAGAAACAACACATGAAAAAGTGATTATTGAAGGTGTTTTCTTATGTTTGTGCGCATTATTTAGTGGTAGTACTTAGTAGGTAGTTTTATATCGTCGAGTGTTGTTTTACTTTCATATTGACAAGCCACAACCTCAAAACTCATTTTTTTCATCTTCTTTCTTCTCTCTCTCTCTTCTCTTTCATTATTCTAGTACACTCATACACAATTCACACATTCAATAGATACGTCACTATTATTATTATCATTATTTTATTATTTATCTTATTATCATTATTGGGTGGAGACGACGGCTTTGTTCATCAACAACGGCGAATCTTCGCCAGCGTTTTGGTCGACAAACTTGTTCGCCGCGGACAATTTTCTCGCCTTTCGCGCGATACCAGCGACAACCGCTAAAGTTGCCGCCATGGCACCAGCTAAGGGAGCAACTCCCGTGAACTCTTTTCCAGACGGTAAAGTGTCTCGCATTTGCTCGTCCCACATTTTAATCATGTCTAATTCCGTGATGGTTTCCTTCCCGTTGGCGATTGCTTCGCCGAGCTGCGAAGACAACGCCGCGGAGGAGGTTGACGCCACGCCGGGGTTCTTGCTCGGGTCGCGTCTGTATTCTCTCTTATAATACGAGCCAGTCGTGCACGTCTCGTCGCTACCGAGTTCCGCGCCTCCGTCGTCGTCCGCGTGTCTCACAACCGGGTAGACGGATTCGAAGAGCAAACCGCACGTGGAGAATCCATTCTCGTCGTATTGGTTTTCGTTCAACGTTACCGGGCCTTTAGGTCCTCTCTCTAATTTGAAGTATCCATCCTCGCCAAAACTCGTCCCGTACGAGTTCTTCACCAGCCAGTACGGCGTGTCCCCGTACTTATGGTCGATTCCCCAACCGACGACCAAAGCGGCGTGGTTAATGGACGCGATACCTCTCCCGGCCGGGCCGCAATCGTCAAACTTAATCACGCCCTCGTCGTACATTTGTAAGTTGTTGGCATTGATACCAATCGCAACTGGACCTTTTTCGTAGATAGCTTTCATCAACGCATCGTTACCTTCGGTTTGCGCGATATCGCACATCCCCGGTGTCGTCCATTTCTTCTCCACGTTCTCCATGCACTGCATCTCGTCTTGGTCTTCCTCGGTGAACGAGAGACCAGAAGAGGACAAAACGGAATCATATTTATCTTTCGACGCAATCCCGCCGCTCTCGTCCACGTACATATACGCCGTGTACATGTTCCCGGTATTACACCCGTGATCTCTGGAGTCGCAGTTCATCAACTGTTTGACGGACAAAATGACGATGTCGTCTTTGGTCATGACCGCGGCGCGAGCCGCGATGGAGTCGGCGGAGACGAACGCCCAGCACGAAGCGCACGTGTCTCGTTGATCGTGAACTTCGCCAACCAAGTCTCTCGGCCATCCTTCTGGCGGGTCGGTCCACGAAAATTCCTCCGGGTAGTTATCCACACCGAGTAAAGAGGCGCGATCGTTCGGAAGAGAGGTGGAAGAAGAATATTCATCGTCGCCGACGCTCGAGGAGGACGAGTCTACGTCCTCGTCGCTCGTGAACATCTCACCTATGATGTTTTCGTACGAATTGTCATCATCGGAGGAGGCGTGCGATTCATGATGCCCTTCCTTAGCCTCGTTGATTATTCGGTTCGCATCTTTGTTGTTGTTGTTGTTTTGCTTCACTGCAGCATCTTTTCTCGCGTCTTGATTTTGCTGTTGTTGTTGTTGATTTGGTTGTTGTTGATTGTTGTCGTTGTTGTCGTTATTGTTATCCTTGTTCGCATTTTGCTTCTCGGCTTCTTCAACGACTAAAGATTGTTTCGATTCCAAAGTTGGCGCATTGACGCTTTCATCCTCGACCGCTTTCTCCAACTTCCCGAATGCCTTCTCGAACGACTTTTCAGCCTCGGCTGGAATCTCAACCTTCGGATCGTCCGGTTGTCTCCCAGCTCTGTTCGCAGCAATCTCCATCTGCTCTTTCTTCCAACTCTTATACGTCAAATGTTTCGCGATGAACTCTTCTTGCGTCAAATCCGCGAATTCCGTCACTCGCATCCCAAACGCTTTCCCGCTCTTCGCGTTGTGTTGGTTCATTTTCAACAAGTTCGTCTCGAAGATCTTCTCTCTCTTGATTGATTCCGAGCACGGTTTCTCAATCTCCGAAGGTTTGTTTTCCGGACAGTAGTTCTTGTCGTGCGCTCTCATGAATTCCACGAAGTTTTGTTTGTGTTTGTGTTCGTTTTCATCCACTCCCGCGAGTTGTTGTTGTCGTTCGCCGATTCGCGTTTTTTCCGCCGAAGCGCCATTTTTTGAATCTTCTTCTTCTTCTTCATCAGCTTTTTCTCCAACACCATTTCTGCCATCAAAATCGTGATTTTCAACAACGAATGAGGAAGGTAACGGCGCTTTCTTCGTCTCCAAATGAGTATTCATTCCTTCCCGATGCTGCAACTGCTGCTGCTCGAAGTGTTGTTGCTGTTGTTGTTGTTGTTGTTGCGCGCGTTTTTTCCCACCACCGAACGATAACGAGGCGACATCATCTCCTTCCGAGGAGGATGATTTTTGCTTCTGCAGATCCCCGGCGGAGGAATGCGCGGCCTCATTTTTCTTCCCTGATAAAACTCTTTCTTTTCCTCCTCCTTGGTTTTGTTTCACGTTATGTTTTAAAGACAAAGAACTCGCTGTCGCCGCTGAAACACCGTTGGTATTCGCAACTGCAGAGATGACTCCGGCGCAGAGTATTATCGCTTTCTTCATTTCTTTTTGTTATTATAGATATTACACGCCCAGCAGCAAAGCGCGCGTGCAATCCTCTCTTTTTTTCTGATGTGTTTTTTTTTGTCTTGTCTTTGAAAAATTGTGTTCTTCTCTAACTGTTTAGGGTTTTTGAAATTTTACTGAAATTATTTCACCGCGGGGGAAAGGGATTGTGCTTTTGTCTCTCTTCCTCGTTCCTCATTACTCACTCGTTGTTGTTGTAAGAAATTGTGGGTGCAGAAGAAACATCATCATGAACACGTTTACTGCGAAGAACGAGAAAGAAACGCAGTCTTTACTCTCTCAGAAGAACGAAGAAGGAGAGACTAAGAAGAAGACTACTACTTCTGCGAAGAAGAATGTTTTTCTAACCGTGGGCGGTCTCGCGGCGGTCGGGATTTTGGGATTGGCGTCGTCAAAATCATCATCATCGTTCGGTTCCGCGGCTCCATTCACGAATGGAAGCCGATTAGGGCAAACGCAATCGACGATTCGCTTGTCCGTCGGGTGCTCGCCGCAGGACGTTTTATCGTTACTGCCGTTCGAACCGAAATCTTGGAGAGGTGCGCAGTTTATTCTTTTAGTATACGTGTATATCGTTTCGTCGTTTATATTCCTCGCGCGATCAAATTTTCTCTCTCGGAACCTACGACGAGTGAGAAACAGACCAAAGAGCTGTTTGACAACGAAATACGACGCGTCGCTGACATTTTTTCTACACTCTACTGTTATATCATTACATTCCAAATCATCATCTCAAAACAACATCAATGATGATAATAATAATATTAAAACAGGCAAAGTGGGCGCGAAATTCATCACCGCGAACATGTCCCCGAACTTTTCGTACGAGAACGCGATCGACATGCCGGAAGAAATGTGCGGCGTGTTTGCGGTTCCGCACGAACTCGCGCACGACGCTCGCTACGGTTTCTTTTTATACGAGAAAGCGAACCCGGAGAACTTTGTGTCCGATATCGGGGTCCAACCGAAAGGCGGGTACGCTGACATTGAAATCGTGGAGGAAGAAGTTCAGACTGCTGCCAAACCAGTCTCGAAGAAGGAAGAGAAGAAGCAAGAGAAAGCGAAGGAGATGAAGCAGAAGGAGGGCGAGTTTGAAGACGGGACGAAGATGACGCCGACGCAAAAAGAGTTCTTCGAGAAGAAGGCGACGCTGGCGCACAAAGAGTCCAAGTCCTCTTCCTCGAAGAAGGCGTCCAAGAAGTCTGCCGCTGCTGCTGACGAGGACGACGACAAAGAAGAAGAAGAAGAAGAAACAGAAGCGAAGAAATCTTCTTCTTCTTCTTCTTCCAAGAAAGAAACCGCCGAGGAGAAGATGGTGCGTTTGCAACAAGAAAAGATTGACATATTGGAGAAAGAAGTCCAAGAAGCGAGAGAGGCGGACGCGGAGAAAGAACGTCTCGCCACCGAAGAGGAAGCGAAACACAACGAAGAAGCAGAACGAGAGAAAGAGCAGCTGGAGCGAGAAGAGTTTCTCAAGCAAGAGAAGGATGAGTTGGAGAAGGCGAAGACGCTCGCCAAGGAGAAGAAAAACGTCGGCGCGTTCTTCGATTGGGGATGGTGGTCCTCCTCCTTGTTCCACGCGGAAGAGGAGATTGCGCAGCAATCCAAAGAAGAAAGCGCTAAGATCAAATCCAGACGCGCGCTTCTTTCTTCCGCCCACAAATCGGTGCAAAAGTTGGCCGTGCCGCACAAGAAGACCGCCGCGAAATTGTCCGCCGAACAACAAAAGAAGGTTGAGGAGTACGACAGAGAAGTCTCGATGATCAAAAGCGCCAAGAAGCAGCACAAGGATGTTGAAATTTCCTCTGAAAACCCAATCGAAGTGGAAGTTGTGCAAGCGAGAATCGAGTACCCGGTGCAATTCATCTCTACCATGGCTTCGTGCAACACCAAGCACGAGTTGGAAGACACGGAATACTACCCGAGAAAGGGCGTTGCGAACCCGATGGGGAACAACGTCTTTATCTTTGGCGCGTGTCGCTCGGACGTGCCGCAGTGCGGCAACCCGGCGCAAAGGCACCCGGGGTCGTGCCAAGTGCCGAAACCGGACGACGATACGTTCAAGTTAGCCGTCAAGGCGTGCTTGGACGAAGACCCGACGGAAGGTAACTGCCACAAATTTGCCAAGCAATCCGAGTTTGGCGTTATGTCCATGTGGGACGTCTCCGAAGTCACCGACATGAGCGAAGCGTTCGCGGATCAAGACAGATTCAACGGCGATTTGTCGCAGTGGGATACTCGATCTGTTAAGTACTTCGACAGAATGTTTAGCGGCGCGGCGTCCTTCGACCAAGACATTTCCGCGTGGAGATACGCGGCGAAAAAGACGGACAATCACATGTTCGCCGGTGCGACTGCGTTCAAAGCCTCGTGGGAGTGCGGTTTTAGACCGTCCGGTTTACTCGACTTCCACTCGTGCACCTCCTCGAAAGTGATGGATGACATCGTCAACGGCAGAGGAGATGCGGCCGGTGCCTCGACTAGCAAAAAATCATCCTCCTCTTCTTTGTACAACTCGATCTCCGCGGCGAAAAACCAACCGATCGCTGCGGCCGAGAAGCTCTCGACCTCCAACAATGAAGCGTCGTTTGGAACGGAAGAAGCTGGTGTGTTGACCGATGCGAACATTATGGATGAAGTCACGGATTGTTTGCTCGCCGAACCGGTGAGAGGTGACTGCCACGGCCAAGCCTTTGGCCCGTTGTCCACCTGGGACGTCTCTCGCGTGACGAACATGGACCAATTGTTCATGGACCCGCCGAAATCAGTCGAAGGCGACAGACACTCCTCGTTCAATGGCGACTTATCCAAATGGGACGTCTCTAGCGTCACGTCGATGATTCGCATGTTCAACAGAGCGAACGCCTTCAACGGCGATTTGTCTCGATGGGACGTGTCCAAGGTTCAATCCTTCTCCGGCATGTTCAAGCATACGGATAGATTCAACGGAGATATCACCAACTGGAACATGAAATCTGCGAAGTCTGTGGACGAAATGTTCATGATGGCCTTAAGGTTCAACCAAGACGTCTCCAAATGGTCTTTGCCGCAGTGCAGAAACTACGACAGAATGTTTGAATTCACTGGTGAGAACGGGTTCGCGCACGACATTTCCAACTGGGACATGCGCGCGAGCACGCACCAAGACATGTTCAGAGACGCGTTTGCGTTTCAGCAAAAATTTACGTGCGCGGATGCCGCTCACGGTCCGGCGCACACGTGTCGACCGAATGCTAGTGCGGCGACTACTCCGTTGACGGCGACGAGACAACCGGCGGTTGCGGCGACGAAACAACCGGTGGTTGAGGCGACGAAACAACCGGTGGTTGAGGCGACGAAACAACCGGTGGTTGAGGCGGGTAAATTTGTTCCGCAAAGTGAATACGATCGCGTCATTGATTTGGGCGCGTAATCTCGTTCCAAGATCAAACAACAAACCTCTGTACTATTCTAACGAAATAATATTTAATTATAAAAATATACAAACTACTACTAACGTACTACTAATGAATACAACTTTACTAAACTACGCCGCGCCTAATTCGTTCACTGCGTCATTCGCTTGCAACAACGTTTTCACGTCTTCTCTTTCGGTTATAAAGAAAAGGCGTTTGGTACGATCTGCGATGACTCGGGACCAAAGCCACGCATCGTGGCCAGGTCGCGTCGCTCTTTCTATTGTTGTTGATGTTCTTGTCGCAGAACTTCCACATTCCTCTTCTTCTAATACAGATTCCATCTCGTCTCTGAGCTTCGTCGCTTCTCTTTTTGAAATCAAGCTCAACGCGTCCAACGACTTCGACGCGCTCGTTTGAACAAAACATCCGCTCCTATTTTCCCTCTCTTCTAGCACGTACGCCACATCCTCGTCGTCTTTCGTTTCTGTTACACTACTTGTCTTCATCATCGCGCCGCCCATCGCAAACGACGACGACGATTCGTCGTTCAACCTCTCCCCTAATCGATCGATTAACCTCTTCAACTCTTCCTTCCATTTTCTCTTTTCCTCCTCTTCGCTGCCGCTCGATGTTCCGCGACGACGCCGTTCCGCGTCGGCGACCGCGACGAGTGGTGCCGTGTCGTCGTTTACGAATAACTTCCCTTTCACTTCTCTCTCCATCACGTCTCGTAACACCCGTAAGCGCTCGTTCCCTTGTTGTTGATGATGTTGTTGTTGTTGTTGTTCCATCTCGAGTGGATGTCTTCTCGACGAAGAGGAGTCGACGGAAACTTCGACGACTGCCAACCAAACCGAGGAAAGGACATTCACCGCGCAGTAAAATTTCCCTCTCGTTTTCGCGCCGATGAAGGACGAATCAGACGAGGAAAATCCTTTCTTTTCCGTCGTCGTCTTTTCATCCTCCTCTTTTTCGTCGTCGTCTTCTTCTTCTTCTTCGTTTTCATCGTCCTCGCTCGTAAGAAACGTCGACATGAACGCGTCCAATCCGCACAAAAACGCGCTCGTTTCGCATTGGATTCGTTCCGAAGTCTCTTCGGGATAGAAATGAACCACGCGTTCGATTTCATTGTTTTCGTTGGAGATTGAACTGTCGTACGCGAAAACGTAATAAAAAGGTGACGACGAGGAGGAAGGGGAGGAGGATGGGATGGTGGACATGGTGGTTTGTTGGTGTGTTTGTGTGACAAAACGTGTAAATGTTGTGTGGAGTGATTTCATCAAACTTTACGAGTTTACGCGTCGTCCGGATCGGTTTCATCACGTCTCGCCAACGCATGGCCTCAAAACGACTTTTAGTACAACTACTACTAATATAACTACTTCTAGGGTAAGAATTTCTCGAGCGCGAAATGCATGCATCCACCGA
>JACLAB010004541.1_pt1 | contig 42134 bp, 26 predicted proteins | sample 8027921 | NCBI WGS metagenome assembly JACLAB01 (sample SAMN15725117, study PRJNA655200) | protist metagenome | isolation source: fluorescence activated cell sorting (FACS) single amplified genomes of... | place: USA: West Boothbay Harbor, Gulf of Maine | collected 2000-07-19 | reverse complement strand
GAAGACGACGAAGAAGAAGGATAAGATGAAGAATAAGAATAAGAAGAAAAAGTGTCGAGGGTCTTCGAGTAGTAGCAGCAGTAGCAGCAGTAGTAGTAGCTCGAGCAGCAGCAGCAGTAGTAGTTCGGAGAGCGAAGGCGAGGGCAAACGCGGACGCGCCTCGGCGAAACAAAAGTTTCAAGATGTCCTTACCAATATGGGTAGTGGTGGTGGGAAAGCGGGGATGGATAAGACTATGAAAAAGTCAACGACTAAGACGTCGATGAAGGCTAAGAAGACAAAGACGAAGAAGGGTAAAAAGGGTGACGTGCTGGCGGCGTTGAGGACAAAGTTGGGCAAGGTTGTGTCGCAAAAGGCGCAAGAGGACGCGTTGCGGGCTCAAACCATGGTGGGAGATGCGTTAGTGATTGACGTTGAAGCGAAAAGTTTTTCGAATGGCAGTGGGCCTACGACTTCTCTCCCACCGGCGTTGGCGACGACTGGGTATTGCCCGTTGGTGTCCCCGGTTGTCGTCGGCGACGCCACGAAAAAGGTGCCGCTCGCCGTAGTTGAGATTTGCACCGGGAAGGAGTGTCGCAAGCGCGGTGGTGGCGACATTGTTGAAGTTTTACAAAACGAGCTCCCGGAAGGATGGGCGTGCCAAGGCAGTGGAAAGTGCATTGGCTCGTGCAAACGTGGCGTGAACGCCCGATTGAAGACAGCCATTGGCAGCGAGAAATTTTCGTATCTCGACGTACCGACGGCGCGTTCATTCTTTTGCAACATGGCCAACGCCACAAATGAGCTTCAAGCTAGTTTCGATGATATGGATATCGGCATGTCTAACTCGCCCACGAGTCGCCGCAAGGCGTCACCGATCATGGCTGCCGCCGAAGAGGCGTCGCGACGAGCCGGCGAAATGGCCAACGTTCCGAAAGGATTCATGCCTAAACTGATGTAATCATAAACGATTCTTTGAATGAAACAGATGTTGAATGAATCACATGCGCGTTGCTAATATATATGGTATAATGCGCCGTAGTTTGCTCTGGGTTTTAGCGCGCTTCGTTCAACGTTAGCTTGACGCGGTCGTCGTCACCGAAAGCATAGGCATACTTCCACGACGGCGTCGCAATATCGTCCCACGTCTCTTGTATGCTTCCGTCTTCTTTTGGTCGCAAACTCAAACGCTTACCGCTGGGCACAACGTAGCTGACATCTCCTGAAATAGTGACGTCCTTGGCATCAAACTCACCGCTACCGTGAATGACGATGGATGCTCGTTCGATGCGACTAATGCTCGCGCTCCAGTACACGTTTGAGGCATCCTTCCAGTCGACGCCCTTGTTGATTACCTTGACGTTGCGAAGACGACAGCGACCGCACTTATTGTCATCGAACACGACTGACCCATCAGCGATTGGACCCATCAAATCCGAAGCTTGGATGGAGAGAGCGCCGTTGATGTCAACGTTTCGCCACTCAACTTCGGCAATTTCCAATCGCACCTCTGACCCTTTGTGAATCGTCCCGCCTTGAATCTTTTGCTCCACGACATCCCACAGTGGTCCGATGCTCGGGTTCGTAGACCAAATGAACTCCGGTCCGAGGTTTAAGTAATCATCCACTGGGTAATCATCCGGCAAAGGATGCGCGACGTTGCAGCGCACAAGCAAATCGCTCGCATTTCGCAACAAATCAAGAAATGACCCGTCGGGCGTTTGCGCGAGGTTTGTCACTTTGGGTGGTCTCTTTTTTTTGGCGCTACTTGTGATTCGTCTACGAAGCGCATACAACGCGAACGTCGGGAGAGTATCCCAGTCATTCGCCCCAAGACGCTCCGGGGAGTGGCGCATCAAAGCGTCGGCAATATTCTGCATCGAACACTCCAATCTTCCTCCTTTAACGCCATTTTCCAACACGGGCTTAGTCAAATTGATCAGCATCCCAGGAAACGCCGCACGCGGCGTGCGCATGAGCGCATCTTTGATGTGATTCAACCCAATGTACAAAACGTTCGTATTCGCTGGATACGCACTTTCCTTGCCGCCTTCATCACTTGGCTTGTCACTCAAGCCCAAGCGCTCAAGCTCGGTGTACTCAATATTTGACACGCCATACGAATAAGTATTCGTCAACGCGTTCTGTTTTTCAACCAGGACGTTGATACCCTCGCTTGCGCCAATGTGACGCTCACAGCTCGCGAAACCGAGCGCCTTGTCGCCCTTCACACCCACACCCGCGAGGGAGAGCAAAGTGGTATCGGTACCAGCCATTGGATTGGTGATTTGTCGCACGATCGAGCCTTTACGATTGCGGCGCTCTAACCAATCGAAAACACCTTCATCGTACATGAGCTTCCAAATCGCTCCGTGACCGCCCGGCTTGAGCTTGAATTTCCCCAAACCTTTCCGTACCCACTGCCCGGCGTCGAGACTAATCACCGGCACGAGTGGTTGTTCAAATAGCTTGAAATTTTCTTCACCTCTACCGTACCAGTTATTGTCCCGAAGAAGGTTGGAAATTCGCGTGTGATTACCCTTTGCCGCGCTCGTCATCACCGCCACTGGCGTCTTGTGGTGCACGCCGTTCAATTTGTAATACAGCCACTCCCGAGCAGTCAAATCGCGGAACAGTCCTTCAATGAGCGGACGGCCGTTGTACTGCAAGAATGCCGCGGGTAAGCTCTCACCCGTGACGGGGTCTTCCAAACCAAGCCTGTCGCCCGCGCCGCCGAGAGGATAAATTTCCGCCATGTTTGGTAGCTCCTCGATGCCCCATCTCGACGCCGTCGCCGCAAAAGCCCCACCGTTGGCTCGTAAATCCGCCCCAGGTGGGCGCAGCATCGTCACTTCTCCCGGTACACCCGCGCAATCGAGCCCATCGCATTCCTCGGTGCTATGCAACATCGCCGGCTCACCAGTCAACGCCTCGACGCACAGCTCCAACGCCGCGCACTGGTATCCTACGATGCCGCCCATCATATCATAAAACGTCTCCACCTTGCCTAGAACCGCCAACGCACGTTTAATCACCGCACGTGCATTCTTTGTCGATGGTTCCTTCTTACCATCCACCGAGAACACGTGCGCCTGACCGCACGCCACGCACGCGTACACCATAAACTTGTCCCTATCGCCCAACGCCTCGCACGCTTTGACCAACGCCCCGCCGCTCGATATCCATCGCACAACGCGAGGCCGTTGGCGTATCATCCGCAACTTCATCGAATACGCCTCATCAATGCTCGCGGCAACGGACGAAATCTCAATACACGCATCCCGAGCCGCCCGAGCGTCCTCCAGCGCCTCGCGCAACCCCGCGAGCTCGGCGTCCTCCGCCTCGGACGACGCGCTCTCCTTCGGCTTCGATTCCACCTGAAACCCTGACAACGCCGACGCCGACGCCGACGCCGACGCCACACCATTCGCGTTCGCGTTCACCCCAATATCATCATGCACCGCGCGTAGACGCACCCTCGACACCCGACGCGACGCCGACGCCGAGAAAGCGCTCGGCGCCGGGACGCCGCGTCCTCGCGCGCGCACCTTACCCACGCGCGCGCCATCGCCCGCCGCGACGCGCGGCGCCGCACGCGCGTGCGTCATCGCCCACATCACCGCCATAGACGCTCAACGCACCTCCACGCACGCTCGTCAGACGTCACGCGTCGATCGATGGATGGAAAAGTGTCCTCGCACGAAAAGCGTACGTCGCGTCACCGCACTGCGTCGCCGCACGACCGCGAACGCGCCCGCGACCGCGCCGCGCGAGCGATAGGAAGACAAAACAAACCTCGACGCGCGCCTGTCGCGACGACGACGACGGTGACGGTAACGGCGCCGGGCGACGCACTGGCGCGTCGAGGCACGGCACGCGAAGGATATTCTCTTGGGTGAGTGATACATTAGTGGCGTCGAATTTTCGAGGAGGGACTCGTCGACCAATTATAATTCGAGGGTACAGTTTTGAGCCTCCTCGCTCTGCTGGGTCCTCCTTCGACCGGGCGTCACGACGCGGCGCGCGGTGCGAACGGGCGCGCGACACGGGCGCGAGGGTCGTTTACGTTCGCGCACGTCGTCGGGCGTACGCACGCGCGAGAGATAGACGGGTGTGCGTTTGATTTGATTTGATTTTCTCGTTGGTGTGCGGTTGACAGTCAAACATCATGTCCCGGGTGCTCGTGTTTTCCTCGAGCGACGACGATGGAGACGACGACGGCGATGGGTTTTCGAGCGAATCTGACGTGGGTGCGCCCGTGCGCGTGGGCGGTGCGGGTTCGAGCGGTGCGCGGCGCGTGAGGACGGCGCGCGTGCGGGCGCCGGACGCGTCGGAGAGCGAAAGCGACGAGCCGCGGAGCGCGGGCGTCGGTGGAGCGTCGGCGTCGGAAGGGTCGGACGCGACGGTTGTCGAAGGAGAGGCGGAACGTCGCGCTCGCGTGGGTGCGCGGACGATTCATGCGGTTGGTCGTGCGCGGCAGGATGCGTTTGAGCGCTCGCGGGACAGGCGGGAGCGCGCCAAGGCGACGGCGCGCAGACGCATCGAGTCGTTAGAACTTGAATTACAAGTTGCGCGTGACGTCGAGCAGCGCGCGTTGGTAGAGAATTTAGCTATAATGGATGAAATACGCGCGCGTTTGGCGGCGCGGGATGATGCGTTGTTTGAAAATGCGCACGCGATGCGACGGGCGAGAGTCGAGGCGGAGACGTCGGCGCGCAAGGCGACCGAGGCGCTCGTGATGCGTGCAGTCGTTGCTGACGCCGAGGCGCGAGAAGCTGCAGAGAAGGCTCGAGTAGAAGAAGAGAAACGCGCGCGTGAAGCTGCGGAGGCGGCGAAGAAGAAGGCGGAGCTCGCTGAGATTGAGGCAAAGAAGAAGGCGGAGGAGGACGCTCGCGCCAAAGCGGCGGAGGACGAGGCAAAAAAGAAACAAGCCGAGGCTGATTACGTCAGTGGGCGCGTCGTGGGTGGGGAAATTCCTCGCGTTGCCGCCGCCGCGGAAGCGCTTGAACAAGAGAAGATGTTGGCGGAGACGTTGGCGCAAGCGCGGGCGACGGTGGCGGAGTATCAGTCGCATCCTTCGGCGAAGATTGAACGTAGAAAGCTCACAAACGCCATCGTTGTGCACATTCAGCAAATTGCGGCGACGAAAGAACAGATCAATAAGAAGAGTCGAGATATTTTGACCCTTCTCGTGCAACTTCAAGAGCCGCAGAAGACGTTTGCGTTGTTGAGCATCGCGAAGAAGATGTTGTCGCAATGCGACGTGCAAGTCGCAAAGCTCAATCGCTACGCGTTCGCCCTCGCCGAAGTCGCCGTGCGCATCGCGTGCGACGTGCCACGGTTTGGTGCACTACTCGTGGCGCTCATTCACGAGGTGTGCGTGAACGCAGTGCCAAAGTACTATCCTTTTGTTCAAGGAAGGTACGCCACGGATGGCGAATACTACGACCTTATGGGATACGTCAAGCCTGACGACAGTACGGGCGCGTACGAAACCACCGACGCCTACGTTGATCGCATGACGGGATTCATGCTCTTCTACGCTGCCTTCTTGCAGGTGGATGCCCCGAATCACCCGCACGGCATGGATGCCGCGTGGCGTTGGCTGGCGCGTTTACTCAATCGATGTCCTCCAAATCGTCACACCGCCGTCGCCCTGGATTCATTCCTCAAAATCGCCGGCTACCGCATGCATCAGCAATACCGAGGACAGTTTATCAAAGTTCTCGAGCTCGTACACGGCGAATTTATCCCCAAGCTCGACGCGAAGGATAATCCAGACATTCGCCCCGTGTCGAGCCGCATGAAGACGTATTTGCACGAACACTCCTACGCCAAACCACCCGAAGGTCGCGAGATGCCCATGACGGACACGTCCACGACGACGACGTGCTAGAACTCTAGTATTAGACCCACGCCATCCTCAAACGCTGTTGCATGGTGTCGTAGTCACAATGCCTAAATAATAATAAATCCCAGCAGAGCTTGAAAATCGTGCGTCCCAAATCCTCACACGTGGGCGCCGCCGCCGCTACCGTCGCGACGAACGCGACGCGCGCGCATGACGGACGCACCAGCGCCAGCCGGCGACGTGATTGATGCGCACACGCACGATGTCGTGCTCTTCTACGCGTACACGCCCATCGAAGACACCGAACGCGTCGCCGCCACACTGCGACACTTTTGCAGCACTTTTGGCGTGCTCGGACGCGTGCTCGTCGCCGCCGAGGGCGTGAACGGCACCGTGTGCGCGGCAAATGATGACGAGAATAACTTAGACGCGTTCAAACGCACGCTAGCGGCGTGTGTGCCGGCGACAGCGACGATGCCGTATAAACACTCCAAGGCGGCGAGACAGGTGTTTTACGACGTTCGCGTGGAGGTGGTCAAAGAACTCGTTGGCTGGGGACAGATGGATTTAAAATACGAAAAGCGCGAAAAGGTCATACATCTTAAACCTCGTGAGTTTCATGAGGCACTGAAACAGCGATTCGGTCGCGGTGAGGAGGTGAAACTTGTGGATTTAAGAAACGAGCACGAGTCGCTCGTGGGCAAGTTTGTCAACGCCGAGTGTCCAGACGCGCGAAATATGCAAGAATTAGGTCGATTCTTGGATGAAACCGCGAGTGAAAGTAAAGAGCGAGAGGTATTCATGTATTGCACGGGTGGGATTCGATGTGAGAAGGCAGCGCTATATTTAGAACGTAAGCAGCCGGACATTAAAGCCGTGTATCAATTAGAGGGCGGCATTCACGAGTACTTGGAGGAATTTGGCACTGACGACGAATGTCTGTACCTCGGGGGTAATTTCACATTTGATATGCGCGGAGTATCGGCGCGAGGTAAGAACGACACGAGTGAGGTGTGGCGGTGTCAGCGTTGCAAGGATGGCGAGCCCGTGCTGACGCCGTGCGGCGTGTGCGTGGTGTGCCGTTTTCCATTGGTGCTTTGCAAAGCGTGCATGAACACCCCAGAGTGTCGAGGGGAGTGGACGTGCTCGCATCACGCACACCTGGATGGGATATATTCATACTATGCCATTCCTAATTTAGCAGAAGACGACCTCACGCGGCGCATTGCGGCGATGAGGACCATAGAAGGCGAATTATTCGCTCAGGATAGAGTAAAGACCGCAAACAAGCGGAGAACGTTGCGAAAGTGTTATTCTCGAATGGAGGACGAACTCGCACGACGCCGAGCCGGCGGTGATGCCGACGTGTGCGTGAAATCGTACTGCCGAAATAACGGTCGAGAGTTGTCGCAGTGCACTCGGGCGTGCATGGGATTTTGGGGTCCCGGACACGTGAAAGACGACGCCCAAGCGCCGGCGACCCCCGCGTGTTCGATTTAATAAATGAATATTTTCATATGTACTCTACTACCGCCCTGGCAGCGCCACCACGTGCACACAGGCTCATCGCCATTGTAAACCTTCGACCACTTCGAGCGTGTTCGCATCCGGGTCTCTGAAGAAAATAGCCGGACGACCGCTCTTGCTCGCCGTGTACGCCACGCCTCTCGCGTCCAAGCAATCCGTCAGCGGCTTTAAATTCTTCACTCCGATGCAAAAGTGGCGGTCTCGCCCGCCGTGCGTTGGTCTAAATTCTACGTGCGCGCAATCGGGGTTCGGCAGCTCCATTAAATGAATCATTTCCGGACCAATCCACAGCCACGCGCCTCGGTACGGGAGCTTGTCTTCGGGACGCTCAGGATTGATTTCAAGCCCCAGCATGTCGCCGTAAAACTCCATCGATCGCTCTAAAGACTCGACGATAATAGCCACGTGATGCACACCCGTGATGCCAATCTGTGCAGCGATGGACTCCGACGCCGCGGCGCGTGTGGACATCGAACGCGCGCTACGCGGGTGAGGGTGGGTCGCGCGCGAGGCGACGGTACGCGCGGAAAACGTCGTCGACGACGATGACGACGACGATGACGACGACGCGCGCGCAAAAGATGGTACGGTCAACGTAAATGACATGCGATGCGTACGCGTGCGTGTGCAAGTCTTTGACGTGCGTCGCTTTCTGGAGGTGAGTTCTCTCTCTCACAAGTCTTAACTACTATCGCGTCTTTGAGCGAGTATTACGGCGTCGAGCGCGTCGTGCCCGATGCAATATCACGCGCGCGTGTCGTCGTGCGCACACAATATTGTGTGCGCCTGTGGACGATTTACACGCGCTCGGTCACGGGGCATCGAGCACGACTGACGCCGTTCGACTAAACAAAAGGGCTGACGTCAGCCTTGACTCGGCGCTCGGCTATCATTCGAGAAGTTCTTCGAACGCGTCTTCAAACGTCTCCGGTGGTTGCGCCCCGCCGAATTGCAAGCGTTTTGAAGAACCGTTGGAGATGATGAAATGCGGGACGCCGCTGACGCCTCGCGAGTACGTGCGCAATTGATCCTCGACGTCGAGTAAAAACTTGCTCGAGTCTTCCAGAACCGACTCGGCGTCGGTTACTCCGGCCTCCTTGCATGCATCGAGTAAGGCTTCTTTATCGCATGGCGCGCGCTCTTGGGTGAAGTAGCGCGAGAATAGTCCCTCCATGAGAGCGTTTTGGATGTCTCCCGACGTGTCGAGGGTCTCGGCGTACGCCACGAGGCGGTGCGCATCCATCGTCGGCCCAGTGTTTCCTCCCATCGAGAAGTTCTCTATGCCCACGTTCTCGAAAGCGTTACGGAGTCTCGGCTCGATTGTCGCCATGCGGTCTGGGCCAAACTTTTGATTGTACCACTCACGCTTGTTAATGCCGTACTTTTGCGCTTCGGGAGGAAAGGAGCCCCAAGTGGACGCGGGCATGAGCATGTACGGGCGCCACGACACTTTGACGTCAACGTCGGCAGCCTTGAGCTTGGGTTGTGCGTTCTTAAGCGCACGCTCCAAGTTACGCTTACCGACCATGCACCATGGTCATATAATGTCGCTTACGACGTCGATGCGAAGTACGGGACGAGTTGCCGACATGTCGACGAGTGAGGAATACATATACTACAACGCAACTAAAACTAGAGCTCTTGCCCAACTTGAACTTTGAGCTCGGCAAGCCTTGCTTGTAACTTGGGCAATCTTTCGCTATCTTGCTGCTTTTGTGCGAGAACCTGCAATCGACTTGCGTGCGCGCCTCGACGGGAAATGCCGAAGAAGCTCTGTTCATGAACAAGGACTTCGTCTATGCAACTGAGGCGTTGCATCTTGAGATCGAGTTTTCTCGTTTGCAAATCAATCACGCCTGACATGAGGCGATTGATTTCGTGCTCTTCATCTTGTGCGAGAAGTTTGGCCTCGACAGCGGCGGCAGCGAGACCGACACCGGCGGCAGCTTGAACTCGCTCTGCGCTTACATCCCCAGGCCCAGACGACGTGAGTTCATTCAGCGCAGCTTTCGCCGACGCTGCTGCTACTCGCGGAGAAAGCATCGTCGTTAAGAATGCGAGTTGTGCCATCACTGGATTAGGTGCGTCTGCGAAAGGAATCGACGACGGATCTGGTAATTCAGCGCCCACGTTTCCAATCTTTGAGCCACTCGGTACGCGCATCGCTTGATCCATTGTGGCAATAATGTCATCGTCGATGGGCATTTTCAAAAAGTATTTCAGGCACTCGTCTGCACTTTTCGAGCCAACGTTTTCAGCGATTGAGCCCCAGTCTTCGCCGTACTGATCTATACCTTCAAGAAGAGACAACACTTCGGCGTCGGTCCATTGTTCTTCATCGTTGTCAACGGCAATGGTTTTGAAACTCGGATAAAGTGCCTTCACGAAATCACCGGAAACCTTTCCTTGAGGATATATGCCCAAAGGATAGCATCGCGTGCATAAGTCAAAATTGTTGACCTCCACGCAGTGATAGAACACGCCTTTGGTCAAATCTACCCCGCACATGTTACATCCAAAGTCAATCGTAGCCCCACCCTCGTGTAAAGCTTTGTGTGTGGCGAACAATTTATCCAACGTTCGTCGCTCGTATACGATCTCTGCACTCGAGCCATCATCAAAAGGACTCAATGCGTGCGCGCCCGTGGGTGTTGTCGACTTGACTTTCTCAAATTCAAACAGCGGAGCTTTCAGCGCGTCAATCGTCGGTAGCGTGCAAACTTCTGGCGCACCTCCGTCGTTCCCACACGTGATGCTCGGAATACTCGGCAGAGGACGGTACTTGAGTTTCATCACGTCTTGCTCAAGAGCAAAGCGCCAGTTCACTAGTCCCCAACGCTCCAAAAATCTAAATATCCTTGCCAATGACGCTTCATTACCCTTCAACGTGCGTCGTGCTTCCTCGGCGGTGATCTCGCGACCAGCATCACGGAACGCGTGCATCATCGCGTTTCTATACTGGATGTACTTTTCCGGTGTATGAGTATCGTCTTCTGATTCAACTTGAAAAAATTCCGGCATCGCCGCCTTTTCAATGTCGTGTGCGCTATCCCATGCGAACCACGCGCTGTGCGTCGGGACGCGATACTCTGTCAGCGACGTTGTCGGCTGGGCGTCATTCGCACGCGCGGGCATTGCGTGTCTTGGTAGCTGACCCGCGGAGAGGTTCTCCCATTTCAGGGATTTCGCAAGGAACACCTCTTTGCTCACTTCATCTTGCTGAATGATTGCGCCGTCGTCTTGAACCGCCGCCGCGAGGACTATGGGGTGCACCCTGGTGACGCGGCGTCTCGTCACATCATACGCCAAGCGATCAGTACCAGAAGGTGCCAACATTTCCGCATCGGGCGAAACATTTGGGCCCGATGCATCGAACACGAAAGAACCGTCACCGTATTCCACGTCGCCTTCCCAAGGCGAGGTTGGCGCCGACGCAACGGTGTCAAACTCGTAGTCGTAATCGTTCATCCATTCGTTAAATTTATAACTGTCTCGCAGCCAGCGAGCGCGAACCGTTCGCACTGCTTCGCCGCTGACAAATTTGGACGCGGATTTTGGCCACGGAGCTTTTCCTTTGCCCGTGATTGAGGAATCAGCGTACCAAGTATCGTACGAATCTGGGTAAAACCAAAAGTGCAATCGATGTTCTGGCTTTGCCGACGACGTCTCCGCCGTACCCGTTTGCGCGATGCGCCAATACGCGGCTTCATCCGCCGCTTTGTCATCCGAGTCATCCGACTTCAACACGTGCGTCACGCCCTCTTCGTTTGGCGTCAGTGCGAGCACAGCGTGCATCTCTCTCGCCAGGCGTCGCAACGCCTCGGCGTCCTCCACGTCGTCTGGAATATGAATCTTTACAAACTTCATCAACCGCAACGCGAGTAATTCTTGCCGTACGCGCTCTATGAACTCACAAAACTCATGTCGCCCGTACTCACTCACGCCACCATCGCGTAACTTCCCATCGCGCTTATACTCTAAATACACCTTGAGCGCGTGAAACAACGCGCCTCCGGGCGCGACGTCCCACCACAACCGGTGCGGTAACCGCGTCACCACTCGCGCACACGTCCCATTCGCCCCGAGCAACCGATCCTCCACCGTAAGCACATCGATGATTTGTTTCGTCAACGCTCGAACGTCAAACGCCGGCGAGAGCGTCGGCATAAAACGTCGCAACTTTGTCAACACGACATCCAATCTTCGCGCGTATTCCGCATTCTATAATACCCATGTTCAACGTCACGAGACGCGCCCGTTAGTCTACGAATCGCGCACGCGCGCGCGCGAAGACGCGCGCAGACGCCATCGCGCACCACCGCGCGCGCCGTCGCGCGCGCCGACGCGCCATCGTCACCCAAACCCGATCGTCACCCAGCAGCCAGCAGCCAGCAGCCAGCGCCAGCGACACCACCGCGACACACCACGCCACGCCGCGCGACGTCGTCATCGCGCGCACCTCGAAATCCTTGGCGCGAATCTTAAACTTGCGCTCCTTTGCCAGCGACGACATCGCGCGCGGCGGCGGCGGCGGGCAATGCCGGCGACGCATGCGGATGCGGACCCGCGCGAGGGCGCTTGGTGATACATTAGTGGCGTCACGATCCGGCGCCAGGCGGCGGCGGCGCGGCGCTCGCGCGCGACGACGCCACACGACGACCGCGCGCGCGACCGGGGGCAGAGCGCGGCGCACGGAGTATTTGTGTTCACTCTCTCGCGATGCGTCGCGACGAGGACGAGGACGAGGACGACGACGTCGGGTACGACGATGGGGAGGATGGGGAGGATGTCGATGGGCGCGCGTGCGACGATCTTTTTGATTCGAGCGTGACGCACGACGATGCGACGGCGGCGCTGTGCGCGGCGAGGGATGTGTATGGGTTTGACCTGCGCGCGTACGTGGCGAGGGATGACGGGAGTGGGGAGTGGGAGTTTTATGGTGCGATGAAGGTGTTGAACTACGCGAGGGCGACGGCGGCGCGGGCGCGGGCGGTCGACGGTGACGTGGCGCCGAGTGCGATCGCATCGATGGTTCGTGACGGATGCGAACGAGGAGATTATAAAGATGAGGTGTATTTAACACCAGTCTTGAGTGATGATGCGTTGTTGTTTGATTGGGAAACGTACGCGAACGGCGGCGACGACGAGGCTGAGGATGTCGACGCAACCGCTGGCGGTTTTGATGTTGAAGCTGCGGCTCAGGCGATGAGAAAGCTGAGTATGGAAAATGAGGAACTTCGCGTGCGATTGTTTGAAGTCATGACTTCGGCGGGTATGGTGGATGAGGCGAGTATTGCCGCGGCGTTCTCTCCCGTCGTCGCTCAAGGTACGGAGGAGTCTATGGCGGGAACGACGACGGCGGCGGCTATCGAGGCGCTCCGAATCGATGAACAAGCGACAAAGACGACTGCAACGCCTAGTAGTGACACGCGTACAGAACCACAAACAGCAGAAGAAAAGCTCAAACAGGACGTCGATGATGACTACTTTGGCTCGTACTCTGCTTTTGATATTCATCGGGACATGATTGGTGATACGGCGAGAACAGAGTCGTACCGCGACGCACTTGAGCGCAACCCAACGTTAATCAAAGACAAAAAGGTGCTAGACATAGGATGTGGAACTGGAATTCTGAGCATGTTTGCCGCGCGCGGTGGCGCGAGCAAAGTAGTAGGCGTAGATGGCGCTAAACACATAGCGCAAGTCGCTCGAGCGAACATCAAGCACAACGGTTTTGACGCGGACGGATCGAATCAAATTCAAATCGTCCAAGGTAAACTGGAAGAGATCAAGGATGGTATTCCTGAAGCACCATTTGATGTATTGGTTTCAGAATGGATGGGTTATGGTTTATTATTTGAAGCCATGTTGGACACCGTTCTCGAGGCGCGCGATCGATATTTGAAGCCTGGTGGAGCGGTGTTGCCTGACATTGCCACGATTCACATCGCGGGCTTTGATCGCGAAGCTACTAGCTTCCCATTTTGGGACAATGTTTATGATTTCAAAATGCCGGAAATTTCCAAGCAGCTTCTGGAAGGTGCCATGAAGACTGCAGTCGTGACGCACGTCGACGGCGCGCGGGTGACGACAGAAAGTGCTCAAGTATGTGAACTAGATTTGGCGTCATGCTCAATTGCGGATACGGAATTCACCGCGGAGTTCTCCGTGTGTGCTAAAAGTGAACGTAAAGGACACGAGACGCATGGTATTGTTCTGTGGTTCGACACTGAATTCTCAAAGCGATTCTGCAAGGAGAATCCCGTCATGCTTTCGACGAGTCCATACGCGCTGAAAACGCACTGGGTGCAAACAATGTTACACTTTCCCGATCCAATCGTATTAGGTGACGATATAACAGATTCGAAAGCGCGCATCGGATGCAGTGCACACCAAGGAGCGGAGATAGTTGGTAGAATATCAATGGTAAAGTCAAAGAGACCTCGCGCTTATGACATTTCATTGGAGTATCGCGCCAAGTCGAGCAATGGCGACGTCGGACCGTTACGAGTTGCGTTGTATGCGTTGTAATTAGTCACTACTGACCTAAATTTAACTTATAATAGTCTATTTACATGTAACCTTGTGCTATTGGTTGCATTTAAATTCTTTCACGGTACATCGCTTAGCTCACTTTCTCTCTTTGCTCTCTGTGGTTGACGAAAACTTTGCAACCATGCCGGCGCGCTTCCATCGCCTCTTAGTCTGCACACCCGGACCAAAGTTCGCCATGAGTTTTGACTTCACGCGCCAGGCTTCGAAGAATAACGAATCTATCTCTTGAGATACCATGTCAAAGTCGTCATTGCACAATCCCTCCAACACGTGGTTGGCGTTGATGAGAAACTCGGAAAATCTTTGCAATTGATCTCCGCTCCAGATTGTATCCACTTCCCGCAGAGTCTGCTTATACTCTTTGTGCGTCATAAACATTCCTCGCATTTCAACGTCGAGATCATCCATGTCGAGCTGTTGTTCAAACTTTTCGAATCCTATGACTGACAAGCCGGATCTCGCCACTATTTTTCTCTTCAAGAACATCGTCTCGGCGGTGCGTCGCATTACCAGAGACTTGATTGTTTGAATTTTATCATCCAGACTCATTTGCCTCGAACGCATGTCTTGCTGGGTCTCTTGTGCAGCTTTGAGCTGAAGTCGTGTCGCCTTGATGAGCTTTTGAAATCTCGGCGCGATAATTTTTCTATCTCCTTCATACTCCACATCCGCCTTATAATCTATCCATTGCCGCGTGAATTCTGTACCGATCACTGAAATCGGGAGCGCGAGTAGCAGCACGGAGCACACCATCGTCAAGCTGGCAATTAATTTTCCCGCTGAAGTCACGGGGACATTATCACCATAGCCGACAGTCATTAACGTCACTACGCACCACCAAAAACTAGCCGGTATGCTCTTATATGGACTCTCCACATAGGTACAATCGGAGATTAATGTGCCGTCAGAGTTCCAAATCGATGTCACCGAAGCATCGAGATTATCGCAAGCAACATCTGAGTTGCGCGCGTAGATGCCCTGGGCGGCTATGTAATCTCCGTGCTCTGCATAATAAATCAAAGTGGAGAAGAGAATGATAGCGAGCCCACCAATCGCCATCGAAATGAGCAGCATATCTCCACATTCGGCGATGGATAATCCGATAATTTTTAACCTTCCAAACTTCACCCCAAGTCGCAATATTCTCAACACACGCACGAGACGAATCGTTCGAACGACTTGAATACTATCCACAGACATTGGCAACGTCAATTGCAGAAAAAATGGCAAAATAGCCACAAGGTCGACGATATTTAAGGGTTGTACGACAAACTTGGTCCACTTGGGACAGCAGAGCGACCGTAAGACGTACTCCAAGGTGAACATGACTAGTGAAAATACTTCTATTCCATAGAAGATGTCTCCCGCCTGTGCGTCGCCTTCAAACCTGGGCAAAGTCTCCAAGCAAAATGCAAAAGATGATATGAAAATCAAACTCATGAAGAATATAGCCAACACGTACGAAAAGTTTGATCCACCAGGATTTTCAAATGCGTCCCATATCTGATTCCGAAGCAAACGCACAATCGTTCCTCGCAACTCTGCGTTAGAAAGTTGCTGCATTGACCGACCAAATGCACTCATAGTGTCGCCGTCTTCATCGTCATCACCTTCTCGTGCGCTGTTACCCTCACTACGATCTGATTTTGAATGTCGTAACGTTAATTTACGAGCAAATGACCGTTTCTCCACCGCCGCGGCTGACGCCGACGCCGCCTCCTCAGGAGCCGCATCGAGGGATTGGTTTGCAAGGTTTTCTATTTGCCTCTGCGCGTACGCAATCAAATCGCGTTCTACATCCGCAACGGTTAACCCTTCTGCAAATGCTTCACCAACCTTCACGAAAGATTGTTGATTCAAGAACGTCGCAGGCGACTGCGCGAGCTTAGCTTTCTCAGAGTCCATTTTATCAAGAACTGGAGTCGCGAGTGAGTCTCCATGTTCGCGTTCTGCATCCTGTTCTTCGGGGTAATCAGACATGCTTCCAAAGTCACTTTTTGCATCGTCTTCGCCGCTGCTATCATCTTCCGCGAGAATCAAGTCCAATTCAGAGTCAACCACACGCGGACGCCTGGACTTGGGCGCCGCCGACGCAGTCGTCGACGCGCGAGCCAATTTGGCCTTTTTATTCAGCTCACGCTGCACGATAGATTCACGATCCTGCGTATATCTACGCACAGTAGCATCGAAGTTTGCAATCGCCTCCTCTAAACCCTCTGAATCTGTGTTTACCTTGGCGAGCGCGTACACTTGGTCAAGGGCGTGAAAACGTTTCTCAGCGGCTAAACGTTTGAACTCCAACCCGATGATGATGTGCACCATGGTTTGTCTATACAGATCACCATTATGCCACGCTTTTGATACCCACGTGTGCGTACTCAACGCTTTCTTTCCAACTTCTGTCAAATGCTTGCGCACGCTGTCCCCAAACTCTTTCAATTTCTTAACGGCGTCCCGCGGCGTGAGCGATTGCAACGCGTCCAAGCTCAACGAATCCTGCAACACCCTGGTTTGCTCATCCAGCTCTTGTGGCTCATCAAACGCCATCAGTGTCGTCACTAACCGCACGCGATGCGCCCGTTGCGAGTTCCCCGCGCGGTCCTTGATTTGTTTCCGCAATCGCGCCTCATCATCCGCGCTCTCGCCGCTCTTACGGTGGCCCCCGACCGCGGCAACCATGACGACGACGACGACGACGACGACGACGACGACGACGACGACGACGACGCGCGCTTAACACGCTCGACTAACCCCCCCACACGCACACCCACGGAACGTCTCACTGCGCGCGTCCCCGTCCACCCGTCCGTCGCACACACCACCGAACCCGCGCGCGCGCGGAAATTAAATGAATTACGAACGACAATGCGCAATCGCAATCGCAGTCTATCACCCAAGCGCCTCCGCCTCCGCGTCGTCCTCCGCGTCGTCGCGTCCTCCGCCTCCTCCGCCTCGATTCGCCGTGTACGGTCGCGCGAACGATCGGTGCGCGTTCTCACGCGCGCGCGCGCCCAACGTCCCATTCCCACGCGCATTCCCACGCGCATTCCCATCGCATCATCGCCCAACGTCCCAATCGCATCGCATCGCCATGTATCAATCGCCCACGTGATGGCGTATTCCACCCCTCGACTACGCGCGACATCCACGCGCGCGACGTCGTCGACGACGACGCACCACGCGCGTGACATCACATACCACGCGCGCGGTGTCGAATACGCGACGACGCGCGCGCGCGGATGTCTCTACGCTAAACCCTCGAGCGCGGTCGAGGGGAACGACCGACGGGGGACGACCGACGCGCGCGTAGTGGACCGATCGCGACCAGGCGCGGCGCGACGTGTGGGGAGGGGTGTGACCGCCGAATGTCCGACCGATCCATCCATCCTCGTCCTCGTCGTCGTCGTCGTCGTCGTCACTGTCACGCACACCACGCACACTCTCACACACGATGCTCGCGCACAAGATGTCCATCACCGCCAAGGCCACCACGACGACCGTGGTGTCCAAGAAGACCACGAGCCGCGGTCAAACCATCGTTCGTAAGAACTCCAAGGGTGGTGAAGAAGGCGCTCGCGCGGTACGTCGCGGTGTTCGCCGCTCGCGCGCGCTCGCGTCGCGCGATGGGATTAGGATGAATAAAGCGACTGACACGACGACGATGGGCGTTCTCGCGCGCAGTACAACAACGATGCGTTCGGTGCGTATGCGTGCGTCGACCGCGACCGCGACCGCGACCGCGCGTGTGTATATGCGTAAAGAATTTTTTCTGATTACATCGTTCGCGTCCCGACAGGCATGATCGCCAAGGCGGCGTCGTATTCGTTGTTCGGTGCGGCCATCACCAAGGTGCGTGCGCGATCGCGCCGAAACCGATGGCGCGGATAAGGATGACCCCTATGGATGGGGCGTTCAGCGCGCGTCTCGGGCGCGCGGGTATGCGCATCGAGGCGTGCGCGCGCGCGTACATTGAGGATTAAAATTATCTTTGTCGCTTCGCGCGTCGCGTGCGTCGATGGGCGATCGCGATGGGCGTCGCGCGTCGCCGTGGGCGATGGGCGATGGAGCCTGTGGCTTTGCGCCACGTCATCGCGCGAGACTGACTTTGCGTACCCATCTTCGCAGGCTGACGTTGAAGGTGAATTCACGTGCGAAGGCCCGATTACGGTGTTCGCCCCGAACGATGATGCCTTCGCTGACTTCGCCAAGGCTTCTGGTTTGTCCAAGGTTGAAATCATGAACTTCCCGGGCCTCAAGGATGTGCTCCTGAACCACGTCGCCAAGGGCAAGTTCACCGCGGCGGAGGGCCTCCCGGCTGAAATCACCATGGTGTCTGGCAAGAAGGTGTCCACCGCGGGCATGAGCTTCAAGAAGAACGACATCAAGGTTGACAACGCCACCATCCACGCCATCACCACCGTGATTGCGTAAATGTGCGAATGTTTGTTGTTCACATTTTGACCACTCATTCATTCATTCGCGATTGACGTTTGCTTCTCTACGCGTCGACGGCGACGGCGCGTTTGCGGATATACATGCCACCAGGCGCGAGTCTGGGGGACGTATCCACGTCGCGCTGCTCACGCCGGCGCATCACGTGAACTCGTTATGAGACCAATGCGCCTTATTATCTAAGTAGTGTGTCTTGTTGTTGTAAGGATGTTCTTCGATGCTATGAATCTTCATCCGTGTGTCGCCATTGCGCCGTCGTCACGCGCGCGCCGTGCGCACTGCGCGACGCGATGGCGATCGACGCGTGATTCGCCGCGCACCGCACGAAAGAGACGAACGCCATGGCGTTGGACGCGTTCACGGAGATTTTCTTGGATGACGAGCGCGACGTCGCGGACCGACGACGAAAGCAAAGCGCAGCGTCAACGACGTTCGCGGGCGGTGACGAGACGGTCGCGCGACGAGGCGCTGACGCCGAGACGGGGCGGCGTTCGGCGGCGACGACACCGTCGATGATGACGGCGACGACAACGCCGATGGCGTCGCCGCCGCCGGGGATGACGACACCACCGCGCGCGCGTCGCGTCGTTCGGCGCCCCACTGCAGAGGAGAATGTCAACAGCGTATCGGATTGGTTCGCGTCGCTCTGGCGGTCGTTAATCGCCGAAGACGGCGATGAATGGGAAGATACGCGACGTGGACGAGGAGGCACGCCGAGTGGTGCGCGGGATTTGCACAATATAGATTTAGGCGTCGAGCAAGAGATGGAGTTGGTGCTCAAGACGCCGGAGAGCGGAGGGAGGCTGTCGAGCGCGAGACTGTCGTCGGGTGGCGATTCGGGATATTTCTTTGGCGACGACGTCGAGGAGGACGAGGATAACGCGACGCCGACGTCGTCTTTTATAGCGCCGTCCGTAGAGCGACAGTCGTCGTTGAATTTACCCGCTGTGTTTCCCGGGCAGCACGTGGAAGTTGTGGGTGAAGCCAAGGTGTGCGAACGCGCGGCGGAGTTGCAGCGGCTTTGGGGAGATCCCAACGTTTTCGCAAATGCAGATGATTGCAGGACCATCATACGATCGTTGCGCGAAGCTGAGGTTGTGACTCGGGTTTTAGACCAACGACTCGCGCGTTGGGCGCTCAGGATGAAGATTTACGGTGAAGACGGAGAGCCTTTGACAAAGGATGAAACGGCTGAATTTTGGAGGGCGCGCGCGAGAGACTTGTGTGAAATCTTCCTCGACGCACTTTTGAAGATTGGTGGGCGATTTGAAAGTTGTGCCACGACTCCCAGACATCGTGAAGCGCTTGTTAATGTCGTCGAAGGATACGTCATGGGTGGTTTGCAACCCAAATTGCTCAACAATGGCGTCAGCGTGCTGTACGCGGAGGAAGACGCGTTTACGCTCCAACGCTTCGAGCGCATCAAGGTTTTGCCCGTCGAGGCTCTTGGATTGGATGCATCGAGCGAAAACGCTCTGAGTGCGTCGTTGATTGCTTCAGTCGCAACGATCCCCACGCTGTCGTGTCCGACGCATATGGCGAGTAGAGTTGCAGAAATTGCGCGCAACGCCGGAGCGGCGGCGACGAGCGCGGATGATTTACTGATTGTTTTCGTCGTCCTCATAGCCCGCGCTTCGATCTCTCAAGCGTTCTCCTTAGTCAAGTACATTGAGACGTTCCATGCTCTGATTAGTAATGCACACAAAGGTGAACAGGGCTTTTCGTTGGCAAACTTTTCAGGCGCCGTGCACTACGCCCGCGGCGAGCACATGGAAGCGTTACTCGTCAAGCACGAAGCATAGCACAATAGTTTTCTTAGCAGATTTCAATATCGGATGTAGCTACACTAGTATGTATTTGATAGTATTACATTAGTCGCTAGTTAACTTCTAGGGCGAGCCGTCGGCGGGGCGCTTCACGCCTGAGCCGCCCTCGCGCCACGTGACGAGCACTTCATCTGTGCGGAAACGTTGCGTGCACTGCGTTTCCGACAATGGCGTAGTTTCGCCATTTTGAAACTGTAACAACCCGGTGTACGCAATCATGGCACCGTTATCGATGCAATAGCGCTCATCCATGCCGTATAACTTACCCCCGCGTTCGCTCGCCATGATGGACATCATTTCTTGCAAGCGTTCGTTGCACCCTACGCCGCCGACGATTAAAACATCCTTTGCATTCGTATGTGCCATTGCGCGCTCGGTAATCTCTACCATCATCGCAAACACCGTCTCTTGCATGCTAAAGCATAAATCTGCGGCGGTGATTTCGCCTTTACCCAAATGCTCATTCGCGTACGACTCGTAAAATGTCAAAATCCCGCTCAAATTGACATCCATGCCCTTCACTCCGTACGGCCCTTCCACGAACACCTTACCTTTCTTCGCCTCTTGCTCGATGTTATACCCAGGTGCGGGGTCGTTAGACAATCCAACCACGCGCGCGAACCGATCAAGCATGTTCCCGACCGCGATATCAATCGTTTCACCGAATATTCGATACCGTCGCTCGTTGTACGCAATCACCTGCGTGTTCCCTCCGCTCACGTATAATATCACCGGATTCTCCGCCCCAGTCACCAACCGACCCATCTCAATATGTGCCACGCAATGATTTACCCCAACCATGGGCTTGTCGAACAACAGCGCCAACGTCCGCGCGCACGTCGCCGCCGACGTCAACGGCGCCCCCATCCCCGGTCCCTTTGTAAAGCACACCACATCCACATCCTCGGGCTTTAACCGCGCCTCATCCAGCGCTCGCGCGGTGAGATCCACCACGCAGTCTTGATGATGCCTCGCGGTCTCTCGCGGGAGGAATCCCGTGCCCGGTGGCGTCACGTACGTCTCGCGCGGGTTGGCGAGAATGTCCCCGTGCGCGTTGACGATGCCGACGGAAATCTTATTCGCGCTCCCTTCGAACCCGATGGCGATCATGCCGCCGCCGCCGCCGCCGCCGCGCGTCGAGACGGTGGAGGCGACAGAGTCGGCGACGGGGCGTGCGCGCTTCGCCGACGCGCGCGCGTCCACTCGGCTGGCTGAACGCTGCGCAGTGCGGCAGAGTGTGACGCATCGCATCCGTTGTCGCGCGAGGACGACGGCGACGATGATGCTAAGGCTGGCAACGACGGCGAGGACGATAAAGGCGGGCGGTGCGATAGACGCATCGGTGCGCGCGCGCGCGTCCGGCGCGCGCGCCGCGACGGTGGTGAAGGCGAATGTGCGCGGCGTAACGGCATCATCATCGTTGGTGGCGCGCGCGCGTGTGCTCGAGCGCGGCGGCGGAGGCTCGGGTGGCGGATGCGATGGTTCTGGACGCGGCGGTCGAGGCGGCGGCGGCGACGACGGACGCGGTGGCGGCGACGGTGACGGTGAAGATGACGACGAGTTTTTGAGACGTTTGCGCGGCGTCGGCGCGTCGGCGATAGCGATGGTCACCGTGCACGCGCTATCGCCTGCACCCGCGCGCGCCAAAGCGCAAGTGACCAGGCAGGCGACGCCGCGCGAGGCCAAGGTGCAGAATTTGGCGACGTCGGTGTTGTATGGATTTGTGTTTTTCTACGCGATTAAAGTGGCGTTGAAACGTTTTTTCGCGCCGATGCTCTTGTTTACTAGCACGACGCAGTTACTGTACAACATGCGAGCAGTAAAAATATCGCCTATGATGCTGTATGATAGTTTCATCAAGCCGTACATGCCGAGCGAGTATCAGCGTAGTTTGAATGATTTTGGCGACAAGGCTATGAATGACTCGTGGTGGCAAAAGCAAGAGCGAAGATTTTTTACGTGCGCGCACAGAATACTCCCCGCGTGCGATTCCCCCATGGGTGAGCGGGCACTGATACTCGGCGTGTTGTTAGCAGGTTTGGCGGGATGATGATGATGTCGGCGTGATGCTTGATTTGAGCACTATTAGTTGTACGGTTTGACGGTTTTGATGACGCGCGTCGTCTGTAATATCAGAATATAACAAATGGACAAAATAACAAATAACACAAGCAAGCATGCATTCAAGGATTGACGCGCGTGGTGACCCATTCGCCGTTAATTTCCTCGTGTACGATGCGTTCGTTCGTGCGCAGAGCCAAGTGGTCAATCCTAGATGCGTGAAAACTCACGAGCGTAAAGTGCTCGCCCACGCGTTCGTCGTCGAGCGACGCGTCGTCTTCGTCGATGTTCCACAACCCACTGTCGGCATCTTCGGTGCGCGCACCACCAGGCGAAGGCCATAAAAACTGTCCTCTCGCACCGCGACGCATCTTCACCCACAGTGCCTGACGCGCATCATCCCCATCGACCGCCGACGACGTCGTCGCGCTTTGCATCGCGAGCGTCCCCGTCACCCTAAACTGCTCCCTCGTCTCGGGAAAATACCACGCCATCTCCCCTCGCGCATCGCGCGCAATCTCACCAATCTTCGAACTTCGATTATCCGTACAAAACACCAACGCATCGCACTCTCGTCCGGCGCAGCGCTCGAGAAAGCCATCGAGAAAGCCTCGAATCACCACTGTGCGCACCGCGGGCGACCCGTCCGGCTTAATCGTCGCCACCTGCGCGTACTTGGACGCCGGGTTACGACCATTCTTTTTCATCGCGTGCTTTATCGCCTGGCGCCACGCCGGGGCGGTGGCGGACGTCGACGCCATCGCGCGCGTGCTCTACAATGTCGTCATTGCGCACCACGTTCGGTCTCGCGTTCGGCGTCGCGCGCGTCGTCAGATGACAGCGACGGCGCGCGCCGCGGTGCGCGTCGCCGCGTGCATCGCCTGCGCGATGTGTGCGCTCGCCGCGTGCGCGCGCGCGGCGCACGACGGCGACGCGAATGCGGCGCGAATGCGCGACGATGGGTTGTTGGACATGTTTCGCGCGAGGCTCGCGAGGCTCGACGACGCTGACGGCGGCGGTGGCGGCGCTGACGACACCAAAGTCGTGACGGTCGGTGATATCGTCGTCCGCACCACTGGATTTCACGGCGAGCTGTCGTGCGTAGTGACGTTACCGAGGCTGAGCTCGCGCGCGACGGCGGGCGTTGCGTTTACGTTGCCGCGCGGGCTCGTCGCGGATAGAGACGACGTGCGATCGAAAACGATCGATGGGTGGGTGTGCGATGCGTATGGAGACGTGGATGTTGAACGCCCGGCGTCGAGCGCGGGAACGTCGAGCGTGGTGTGCGTGAAAGAGTTGACTGAAGACGCGCGCGACGGCGCGCTCGAGCGCGCGACGACGACGGCGCGCGCGCGATACGGCGCGCCGAGACTCGGAGGTGGCGTCGTGGATGTTCATATCGCGCCGGTACATGTGGCGATACGTCGTGCAGATGGTGTCTGGATGCATGGCGCTAGCGCGCGCGGTGGGACGTGGAAAGTTCCCGTGGGAGACACGCGGGACGCGACAGCGACGAAAATCGTCGGCACCGTCGCCAACGCGCTCGGCGCGTGTATCATCATTCTCGCCGCGTACGTGCGCGCACGCGGCGAGAAAATCAAAGTAAAGTAGTAGCTCGCGTGTGGGCGGGCATGTAGTCGTAGCAACACCTTTAGTTTGGTACCGTAGTAATAGTTTACAAGGCGTGATTTTCATCACGCGCCAAAGAGTTCGTTTGCGCACGGCAACGCATCCATAGAATCCTCTCGCACGAATACAAAATTCGTCCCCTTGTTTCCTTTCACCACGCGCACCCGATCGCTGGCGTATTTCAACTCCAAATACCCCGCCGCTTCGTCACCCAAAAGCTTAAATGGCACCGGATACGGCAACCGAACCTCGAATGGTTTTCGTAACATCACGTACGCGTTGTCAAATTTATAATTAATCGTCCCACGCCGCGGCGAGCTCTCGGGCTCGAGCGACGCGCTCGCACTCAACCTAAAGTATCCGTACCCATCACCAAATCGCACGCACTGATCGACGCGATGCTTTGTCGCGTCTCCAGTCAACCGAACGCCTTGAAGCACGGCGAACCCACCCTTGGTGAGGTTGCTCAAAACCGCGCGTTGAATCGGACTCGAACTCGCGGTCACCGCCGCACTGGCGGCATCGGTGCCCTTGCCACCACCATCGCCAAACGCCGCTTTAAACACCGCCTCGAGCCCAGGCGCGGTGTTATCTTCGCGCCTGCCCAGCGGCGCCGTGGCGTCAAACGCGCTCTTTGTGGAATAAATCAATCGCCACACGCCCGAAAACGACGCCCCGAGCGCGTCGTTGGACGCGCTCGGCGACGTTGCGTACGCACTCGTGAGCGCGTTCATCGCCGCTATCGTCCTCGCGTCGTCCCCAGCGTCGGCGTTTGCGATTAAATCTTCTTCTAACGATGACGAAGATGAAGATGAAGACGACAACGCTGACGCGTCCCAGCGTCGTCGCGGTGCGGCGCGACGCGCGCCACGCCGCGAGTTCGCGTCAACCACCCCGTACCGATGCGCCGCGCGCGACGTCGCGGTCGACAACGACGCCATCGTCGCACACACACGCACAACACGACACCGACTGACGTCACACCTCGGCGTCGAGGCCGATGCTGACCGCGTCAGCGTGCGCGACGCCGCGCGCGACGCACGACGCGCGACGACGGGCGGCGTCTCGCGCGCGCGTGTACGCCGCCGTCGCGCGCGCGGCGTCGACACCGTCGTCGTCGTCGACACCGTCGTCGTCGACACCGAAACCGTTGTGCTTTGTGTTTGGTTTGGGCTACGTCGGGACCGCGCTCGCGGCGACGCTCGCGCGCGAGGGCGCGTACGAGGTGTGCGGCACCGTGCGTGATGGTGATAAAGCTCGGCGTCTGCGCGCGCACGGCATTCGTGCGTTGGTGTGGGATCCGTTTCGTGGTGAAGAGGACGAGTCGGGACCGCCGTCGCCCGGCGCCGAGGACGACAAAGCGCGTATAGAAGACGACGCAGACGTGCGACGAATGATTGCGAATGAACTCGCGCGAGCGTCAGTGGTGATTTCAACCGTTCCACCGAATGGTGATCTCGATCGAGATCCGGTGTTGGAGGTGTTTGGTGATTTCTTACGAGACGCGTCCGGGACGCCGAGCGGCGGACGATTTACGGGATATTGTAGCAGCACGTCGGTGTACGGCGATCGAGGTGGGGATTGGGTGAATGAAAACACGCCGTGTGCGCCGAATACGCCCAAGTCACGGGCGAGGTATGATGCCGAACGCGCATGGCACGCGTTGGCGGGAGATGGCGTCACTACGGTGTCGTATAGGTTGGGCGGGATTTACGGCCCGGGGCGAAGCGCCATCGAGACGGCGAAGAAACGACGGAGCGCGGCGGCGGCGAATGGTGGCGAAGAGAGCGCGAGTCAGCGCGCGAGAGAGCGAAGGTCGTTTACCAGTCGCGTACACGTGGGTGATATTGTGCGTGTGATTATGGCGAGTATGAAATTGGGCGAAAAGGCGAGCGAGGTGTACAACGTTGTGGACGACGAACCGGCGCCGAGACGAGACGCTGTGCGCTACGCGGAGAACATTCTGGGTCTGTTGACCGATGACAGCACGACGACGACGACGATGACGAATAAGACAGTGCGTGGGCAGCAAGCTCGCGATAGCGTCAACGTCGAGGGTAATCGTGGAGAGAAGCGCGTGGAGAATACTCGCATTAAAACCGAGCTCGGCGTCGAGTTGCAATTTCCAACCTATCGCGAAGGTTTGGACGCTCTCGCGCGCGGCGATCAATATCCTTTTGAGACGAGCTCATCGTGAGTAATTTTGTAATGTGTATGTGTAAGAAAAGAATTAAGATGAAATTGAAACTGTGACGGTCTACCTAGTAAAAGGAAAATGATAAAGGTGGTCTACCTAAAGTCAATACGCCTAACTACATGACATGTTAATGGAGAGTGCTCAGTACGTTTTCTAATTTTTCTTGAGTGTAAATGCGTCCGCTCATGCGGTGATTATCGCATGCCTTTCGGGACGAGTCCGCGTGGAGGCGGTACGAGACGTTGTGCAGGACCACTCGTGGTGTCCGCATCGATAGCGCACACGGCTTTAATATCCTCGGGGCGACCCTTGACGCCGACGGTGAGTCCAGATTTCTGCACCCACTGCACCCAAGGGCCCCACGTTCGGCGGTCTCGAGCAAGCGTCGATGTGTGACCGACGACGATGACACCACGACGCGCGCGGGTGAGAGTCACGTTACATCGTCGCGCGTCGGCGACGAAACCAATCGTATTCAAGTTGTTCGCACGAACCGTCGAAACAATCATGAGCTCCTTTTCGCGTCCTTGATAGCCATCGACCGAAGATACTTCAATACCAGCCTCGCCGGTTTCTTTATCGATACCCGTGCGAACGCCTCTGGAGCGTAAGAGCGAACGAATAAGCTTCACTTGAGCGGCATATGGGGTGACAATGCCAATGTGGCACGGTCGCAACTCTCCCGCTTGAAGCAAGCCGACGAGCACCGTCATCACGCTCTCCGCCTCTTGCTTGTTTGAGTAGGATAAATTGTCGTTGGTCTCCATGGCATCCGCAGGTGTGGGGCAAAACGCAATCGGCACCGATGGTATGGGCCAATTAAAACCTTTCGGCGCCGGTCGCAACGCTGCGGGCGTACCGCTCTTCACCATGCCCTTGTAAAATGACAACGACGGAAAGTAACTTATCGCCGGATGCATGCGGAATTGCGTGTCCAACAAGTACGGCTTGACGCCTGCGCGAATCAATCGGTCAAACAACGACAATGTCATACCTGCGAGTTCAGCTTCGCGAGAAACCACCGTCGGTGGTAATTGTTTGTGGTCTCCAACCAAAACGAGCTGTTGACAGCCGTTCGCCAAGGGCACGAGCGACATCGGCTCGGTGACTTGACTCGCTTCATCGAGCATGACTGCGCTGAAATTGATACGATCCAAAAAGTCGCTTCCAGACCCCGAGCACGTGGCGCACACGGCCTGCGCATATCGAACGGCACGAAGTTGCGCCTCGTATGCTTCATGTTTTGTCGCCCCGGGAGGAATGGCGTTTTCAATTTGATAACGCGCCAAGTCCGGTCGCACCGCCTCGGGTCGTCCCAAACGAATGACTTGCACGCCCGCCTTTGCCAAACCTTCCACCATGTTATCCACCGCGGTGTTGGAGTCCGACGTGCACAACACCGGACCATGGCCAATTTCCAACATACCGCGCACGATAGCCACGGACGTGTGCGTCTTCCCCGTCCCTGGTGGACCTTGGATGAGCGTCAGACGCCGCTCGAGCGCCGCCTTCATCGCGTCGCGCTGCGAGTTGTTCAAGTTATGCATTCGAGTAACATTATCGACGACACGATCGTACGGACCAGGCAATGACAAATCACCAGTGGGATTAATTATGCCCTGGCACAGCGCCGGTACCGCGTCGCGATCGACCATCTCGCATCCAGGTTCCCAAGGAGGAACATCGTACGTGACGTACCGCGGTTCCGGCGGAGACTCATTCGTCGCAACCTCGTCGCCTTCGGCGCGTACGTTGAGCGTACCAATCGCAGCGGTTAATTCATCCATGAGTTCTTTCGCCGGACGTTGAAATCCAGCGGTGAGAATTTGACGAAACACTGGGTGGGTGTTGCACACCGCCTTTTTGTTTGGATCTTTCGGCTCGAGCAATTCGTACAGTGACTCGAGTTGACGCGTGTACGTGATTCGGTTGGCCAAACGATCGACTCTCCAATCGTCACCACGCAAGTCCATCACGTCACCGTGGTCGAGCTTGATGTGGAGTTCGTTCAAAGTGTACGGCACGATCTCGATGACGCCCTCGTACTCTTCCATCGGCGTCTCTGGCGCGGCGAGCGGCGTCGGCGCCTTGGGTCGCGGCACAAACGCCGCCGCCGTCGCTTTGAGCTCAGACTTTTCGGCAATGTCAGTGACGGATTCTTTCTCGGGCTCAGGCTCGGGTTCCGCAGGCGGTTGATAACGACGAACGAGAATAGAGTCTCCAACTTGTACGCCGCGCTTGCCATCGTTGGCGTCGAGCGCCTTTAAGCAAGGCATACGCGTCAGCGTATTCGGCTTGTCGAGCTCTGGGCGTGTTGACAGACACAAGCGACCACCTTTGAGCTTTGAGGGCTTGGCCACGAGCTCGAGCGCGCACGTCCCAGCTTGCTCGAGCGAGCGCGGCGAGCGCTTTTTGATTCGGTCCATGATTTGATTGGATTCCTCGCAAAACTCCATGACGAGCAGGCGCACATTCTTTGTGTAATACGCCGCCGTCGCGACGTCGCCAAATTCCAACACGCCTCCCGAAGTCGACACATCGCCGACAACCGTACCTCGACAGCACGCATCGACGAGCGCTAACGCCTCTTTCGATTTCGTTCTACACGGAATGCTTTGCAAAATCTCTGTAAACTTCTTTGCGCTCATCTTCAACCCAAATTCCGCCATGGCTCGAGCGACTTCGCTCGCGTGGTCCGCGTGCGTCTCCTTCACCAACGCCGTCATGAGTTTCGTATACGTTGCGTTATCGATACCCATCGGACACGTCGTCGCCGGATCACCATGCGCGCGCACAAACACCCCATACGCCGTCTGGTGTCTATACCACGCCATCGCGTTCGCGAAACACTCAAACGCGCGCGACGTCTCCCCAGTGTTCACGCACCGCTTAATTTGCTTGTCTGGGTTCGGTAAAGGTCTCGGCGCCTTAACCTTCTTCTTCTGCCCACGCCCACCGTACGTGGCGTTATACCCACCACCACGGCCACGACCACCGTACACGTGCGCGTACGCGTGGTGCGCCGACGCCGCCGCCGACGACGGCGTATTATGATGCCCGTGTCGTCCTCCGCCGCTCCGCGACGCCGACGCCGACGCATGCATCGACGCCACGGGCACGCCTCCACCGTACCCATGCGTCGGCATCATCATCTGCCCCGGATTCATCGCGTGCTGAAGCCCATGAAGTTGATGTTGGTGTTGGTGTTGATGTTGGTGGTGGTGCCCCATCGCATGCGGCGGCGGCGGCGGCGGCGGCGGCGGCGGCGGCGGCGCGTGATGATACGTACGGTGGTATCGCTCATCCCCCACCCCGTCGTGCGCGTGCGCGCGCGGGGGCGGTGGCGGTGGCGGCCCCATGTGTATGGGGCGTGCGCCGCAGTGCGGTCTCGGGCGCAACACACGAACTGCGTCGTGCGTCGCGCGATGTGCGCGCGCGCGACTGTTCGCGTGCCACGTGGTACTCGTGTACGAATTGCGTGTTCAGACCGTCGTCGTCGACGTCGACGCCGCGCGGTGTTCGCGCGCGCACACCGCGTGCGTGCATCGGTTTTGGTGTCCACGCAGGCGGCGACGCTCGGCATTGCGTGACATCGACGGTCGCGTTCATGCGTGCGTGCGCGCGTGGTGTGGTGCATCCGCGTGTGACGACGACGAGGACGAGGATGAGGGCGACGGCGACGGCGGCGGGCGCGGCAGGACGACGCGGGCGGGCGATGACCACGGTGGTGGCGTCGTCATCGACGGAAACATCGTCATCGTCATCGACATCGACGTCGTCGAGGCCGTCGGTGACGACGGTGTTGGGGACGATGACGTTTGGGTGGGCGTATTCGAGCGAAAAATGCGAGGATGATGCGGCGCGTGCGATGCTGGAGAGGTTTGCGTCGAGTGGGTTTCATGAAGTGGACACCGCGTTGGCGTACGCTGGGGGCGAGACGGAGAAGATTTTAGGACGGGCGTTGCGGGCGACGTCGTCCAATTCGTTTCGCGTGGCGACCAAGGCGAATCCGTGGCCGGGTGGGAAGATGACCTCGAGCGCGGGTCTCGGTGGGCTTGATCCTCGAGAGTTTCGCGCGCAAGTGCGTCAGTCGTTGGCGAGTTTAGGCGAGGACGTCGACGTGCGCGTCTTGTATTTACACGCGCCGGATGCGGGAACGAGGTTGGTGGATGTGTTGCGCGAAGCGGAGGCGATGCGCGTCGAGGGTGCGTTTGAAGAGCTTGGATTGTCGAATTTTAGCGCGTGGGAAGTCGTCAAGGCGCATGAAATATGCACCGAGCATGGATGGAAAAAGCCGACGATTTATCAGGGCATGTACAACGCGCTGACGAGAAACGTCGAGCCTGAGTTGTTTCCGGCGCTCAAGGCGACGAATATGCGATTTGTGGCGTACAACCCGCTGTGCGGTGGGTTGTTGACGGGTAAATACGCATCGACGCGCGACGTTAAAGACGTCTCGGGTGGGCGTTTTGATGGTAACGACATGTATACCTCGCGGTTTTGGCTCGACGTCTATCACGACGCGGTGGCTGACATTTCGAGCGCGTGCCGAGCGCACGACATCGCGCCAGCCGACGCCTCGCTTCGCTGGCTGTACAACCACTCCATGCTCGATGGCTCAAAGGGCGACGGCGTCATCATCGGTGCGTCAAGCTTGGCGCAACTCGATGCTAATTTAGCGAGCGCGACAAACGCAAAGCCATTGCCAAAGGATGTCCTCGACGCGTTTGACGCCGGTTGGGCAAAGTGTAAATCATCCGCCGCGCCTTACTTTCGCGGACACTTCCTTCTCTCCTAAAATTACAGAATGTATATCGTAATAGTACACCTAACCTAATGATGATAATATCCTAAGACAGTCTATTCGCCGCGTGAAGACGTTGCAAAATATCCTCTCGTCGCGACTTGTACTCTTGTTCGCGCGTCGCTCGACTCGCGCCTGCTTCATCCTCATTCATCGGTCGTGTCGCCCGCCTCGACGCCGTGCCGCGCTCGCCACCGCCAGCGCGAACGGCTCCATCACCCGAAGTGGACAAGCTTTCAAGCTCGCGCTTGAATATCGACGGCGCAAGTTCATACAAGCCTTGGTTGGACATTAAATTTCCGCGGGCGACGCTCACGTCGGGCGACCCGCCGCCAGAATCCGAAACGTTCCCCATCTCTTCATCGTCTCTCAACGACACGAGCTGACGAAACTGCTCTTCATCTAAATGTTGACGCAACAGCTGCCTCTTCGTCGGGCCAAAAATCCCTCCACGACCGAGTACAGCCGCCGAAGCGCACGCCACCGCCGCGAGCGCGTCGGCGAATAAACCAATCACAAATCCAACTTCTACGCGCTCTGGATTTGGAATCCCCGCAAACGAGCGTCCCGTACGCCACTGTATGAGCGCCGTAGCACACGTCATCACCACACCCACGCCAGCGAGCGCGCGCGCGCGTCGACACGCGCTCGATTTCGGATCCAACACCGCCAACGCCGGAGCGCCACCCGACGACGCCGCGCTCGGCCCGACATCCTCCTCGCTCACACCCGTCGTCGTCGTCGTCGTCGACGACGTCACGCGCACAGATTCCAACGCCGACCCAGACTGTCTACTCGCTCGCGTCACATACCCCGCAATCCCCGCGCACGTCAACCCAGGCCACGCGAAAAACACCAACGCAAAGTCGCGCGGAAACGTCGACTCAAAGCACCGCCCAGCGTTCTCCGCCGCCGCGTCGTGCACGCACCCCGAATACCTGCATCACCGCACACGCGCACAGCATCAGTACACACCCAATGACACGCACACCACAGCACACCGCGCGAACGACGACGACAATCAACGACAAATGAATGCATGCATGCATGAATGAATGATTTCATCACCACGTAACGACCTCCACCACGACGCACCACGGCACGGTCAACGCGACGACGGCGAGCGCGCCCGAGAGCGACGCGAACACGCGCGCGCGTATAAACATCTATCTCGCGACGACTGCGGCGCCCACCGACGCCCACCGACGCCCACCGCGGTCGTCGTCGTCGAATGCGGGGCAACCTTCCGAAAGGTGACGCGTTTTGTGCGCGTCAGAACAACGCAGCGCGTCCGTCTTCTAGGCGCACTGGACGAGTGACTACACGACGACGTGTGACGTGGTATACTAAGCGCGAATACGTGATATGAGATGAAACACGACATCGAGCGAGGCCTCATCGTTTACGATATAGGGTGTAACCACGTACACTATATGAAGAAGAGCACGTACACGATGTCGTGATGGGTTTTGTTTGGTATGGTGGTGTTTTTGGCCCGGTGGCGGCTGCGGCGTCACATGACGACGACGATGGGTGGTGGTGCGCCGGGGAAACGAGCGCGCGACGCCGACGCGGTGGTGCGCGATGCAAACGTCATCGCACAACTCGTCGATGGCGATGGCGTCGCGGCCGGGCCCGAGTTGGATCTGCCCCCGGACGTCGGGGCGAAGCAACTGCAGAGCGTGCTCAGGGAGGTGCTCAGGGCGCTGGCGCCGGATGATGAGGAGGCGTTGACGACGCCGTATGCGTTTTATGTCGATGGGGAGGAGGTGACGAAGGATTTAGCGACGACGTTATCGGCGAAGAATATGTCTGTGGAGCAGGTGTTGAAAATTGTGTATCAGCCGCAGAGTTTGTTTAGGGTGCGACCGGTGACGCGGTGTTCGGCGGCGGTGGCGGGACACGCCGAAGCGGTGCTGAGCGTGGCGTTTTCGAGCGATGGTAAGAATTTAGCCAGTGGGAGTGGTGATACGACGATTCGTACGTGGTCGTTAGCCACGCAAGCGCCGAGGCATGTGATGAAGGGTCATACGAACTGGGTGCTGTGCATAGCGTGGAGTAGCGACAATGCGTTTTTAGCGAGCGGAGGCATGGATTGCACGGTGCGATTATGGGACGCCGAGGCTGGTGAACCACGAGGTGGGCCCATGAAAGGACACAAGAAGCCAGTGGTGACGTTGGCGTTTGAGCCCGCACATTTGGCGTATCCCGTCACGCGTTTTGCGTCCGGGTCGACGGATGGTACGGTGCGCGTGTGGGACGCCGTGCGCCGCGTGTGCTTGTTTACGATGTCGGCGCACGCCAAGGCGGTGTCTAAAGTAGTTTGGGGCGGTGAAGGTTTAATTTACACCGCGAGCCGGGACACGTCCATAAACGTGTGGGACGCCACGGACGGTAAGCTCGTTCGCCAGCTCAAGGGCCACGGGCACTGGGTGAATACGCTCGCGATTTCATCCGAGTACGCCATGCGCACGGGACCGTACGACCACACGGGCGTGAAACCCGAGAACGACGCGCAAGCCAAGGCACAGGCGCTCGCGAGGTACAAGGCTGCGACGGGAGGTAAACCCGAGCGATTAGTGAGCGGCAGTGACGATCACACGATGTTTCTTTGGGAGCCTTCAAAGTCCAAAGTACCCATCAGCCGACTCACGGGTCATCAACAGCTCGTGAACCACATCTTGTTTTCTCCAGATTCCAAGTACTTTGCATCGGCGAGTTTCGATAAGAGTGTGAAATTGTGGTGTGGATTGACTGGTAAATTCATCACTACATTTCGTGCGCACGTGGGGTCGGTGTATCAACTCGCGTGGTCTGCTGATTCCCGCATGTTGCTCAGCGCGAGCAAAGACTCGACGATTAAAGTGTGGTCGACGTCGACAAAAAAGCTCGTAGAAGATCTCCCTGGGCACAGCGACGAAGTGTACGCGGTGGATTGGAGTCCGATAGGAACAAAAGCAGCGAGTGGAGGTAAAGATAAAATGCTTCGCCTCTGGGCGCATTAGAAGATTTGTAAAAGTATGTTGTTTGTTATCGTCATCTTACATGGAGAATCGCGGCTCGAACCACGGGTTATATTTTGTATGAATTAGTTTATTCGGACTCGCTGAAATCGCTTTCATCGTCGTCCTCAGAAAAGTCATCTTCGCTTTCGTCTTCAGAATCGTCCACGGCGTACACCTTGGTGGCGCGCGCGCGAGCAGGACGAGCAGTCGAGCGCGGAGCGACTTGGATCTCGGCAATCTCAGAGTCGCTCGCGTCATCAAAATCATCAGAGTCTGATTCCGCAACAGCCTTCTTCTTCGGCGCGGCTGCAGGCTTTTTGGCAGCAGCCGCAGGTTTCTTCGTAGCGACTTCCTCAACAGCCTTGGAGATGGACGTCATGCTCATCGCGCTCGGCTTGGCTGCTGGCTTGCTCAACGCAGCGCCGCCGCGCAACGCCAAGCGCTCAGCAAGAGACATGGGCTGAGCATCATCGCTGTCGCTATCCGCAGAAGGAGCAGGAGCTTTAGGTGCCGGAGCTGGAGCCTTCTTGGGCGCCGGAGCCGCCTTGGGCGCCGGGGCAGCCTTCTTGGGCGCCGCCTTTTTCTTTGGCTTGGCGATTTCAAAGTCATCGTCGCTGAAGTCGTCATCCATCCATTCATCTTCGTCATCGCTGTTCGCCGCACGAGCCTTGGCCACCTTCTTCGCCGCAGCTTTCTTACCAGCAGCAGTGTTATTGCGAGCAGCCGCGCGTTGTTGGCGCTCGAGCACGACCTTGGCTTCTTCGTCTTCGGCGTCGAGAATGGTGAGAGTCTCTTCGAGAGTGTCCAAGTCCTTCATCCATAACTGCTCCTCGGTGGTTTTGTGAAGCTCGGCAACTTCAGCCTCCTTGGCTTCCTTCTCCGCGCATAACTCATCAACCTTTTCAAGTGTCAAGTTCCAGAGAGGCATGCCCAAAAGATAGTCATACGAAGCGCCCGAGACTTCAGCGGCGATGAACTCGCCATCCTCATCGAGTTCGGCGGCGCTACCCTTGTCAGTCTTCGGAAGACGATCGTAGCACAACGCATCGAGTTCAGCAATGAGCTCTTGCTTTTTCTTGCGGTTAACAACCAAGCTTCCGTCGACGACGGCGAGAATGAAACGCATCTTGTTGGACAATCGCTTGAGCTGCGACTCGGCGAGGCGAATCAACATCTCACGGCGCTGCGTGTACGCTTGCAAACGCAACGGCATGAAAGCCTTCAAGATATCAATCGGTGAAGCATACTTGGTAATGACACCGTGTTCGTTGAACAAGTGCATGTTAGAGATGCTCAGCTTGGTTTGCAACTTGAATTTCTTCTCAATGCCAGACGCTTGCGCCGCTGCGAGGTTCTCAGGCGGCATCGTAATCACAAAATGCACAGTACGATCGGTGTGATACTCCTTGTAGTCCGTGATGAATGGCTTGGCGTTCTTTTCTTTTGGCGCGAGCATTTCTTCAAGGAATTCTTTATAGTCTGACGTCCAAGAGCGCAAAGGCAATTCGGTGACGACGAGCGTGCATTCGTCGCGGATTTCATACTCGCCCGTAACGGTGTAACGAATATCACCCTTGACGACTTCATCTACGATTGTACCATTGAAGTGTCGGTACCACGGATGCATTTGCGCGGGTTCTTCTCCAGAAAGCAGTAGTCGAATGTTTGCAATCAAGTCGCGAGGATTGAAGTTCGGAATTGACGTGGACCATCCCGTACCGATGCCTTCGGCGCCATTCACCAAGACGAGAGGCACGACCGGGTAGTAGAAGTCCGGCTCGATGCGTTGACCATCCTCATCGAGATAGTTCAACAGCGGATCGTCACATTCAGGGAACATCGCTCGGCACACTGGGTGCAAGCGAGTGAAGATGTAACGCGGGCTCGCGTGATCCTTACCGCCTTGCAAGCGCGTCCCAAACTGACCACTCGGCACGAGCAAGTTGATGTTGTTGGAACCGACAAAGTCTTGGGCCAAGTTGACGATAGTCATCGCCAAAGAGGCTTCACCGTGGTGATAGGCAGAGTGTTCGGAGACGTAACCGCTCAATTGCGCAACCTTGACGTCAGATTTAAGCTTACGCTTGAAGCATGAGAACAAGACTTTACGCTGCGATGGCTTGAAGCCATCCACCATGGACGGAATCGAACGTAACAAGTCAGCTCGGGAGAAGAGAATGAGCTCTTTGTTGATGAATTCATCGTAACGAACGGTGTCACCAGTCATATCCAAGAAGGTTCCAGGTTCGTAAGCCGTCAACCACGCCTTTCTGTCCTCGACGCGCTTTTTGCTAAACGACATGTCAATCAAATCACCATCACCATCGCTTTCCCAAATGAAACTTTTCTTATGGTGCTCAAGAGCAGCGAAATATTCTTTCGCCTCGTTGGACGTGGAAGTACCGAGACCCTTGTAGTACTTGATGCTCCATCCCGAGGTGTTGCCTTCGTTGGCTTCTTTCCACGCGTCGTACTCTGGCAACGTGTAAAACACCTTCGATTGCTTACCTTTCGTTGCTTTGATGATAGGCGTGATGAATTCGAGTAAAAAGCCAGGAACTTTGAGCAACGACGGGAAATGAGCATGTAAGAAGTTGATGAGCAGACCCTTGATGTGCGAACCATCGTGGTCTTGATCCGTCATAATCATCAACTTTCCGTAACGCAACGACTTGACAGAATCATACTCCTTTCCATGCTGAAGACCGAGAATTTGCTTGATGTGACTGATTTCAGTGTTATTCTTGATTTGCTCGTGCGATGCATCACGAACGTTTAAGAGTTTACCACGAAGTGGGAAGACGCCGTACTTGTCGCGACCGACGACGGACAAACCGCTGACGGCGAGCGCCTTCGCAGAATCCCCTTCGGTGAGAATGAGTGTACAAGACTCAGAGTTGCGCCCACCAGCGTCGTTAGCATCATCAAGCTTCGGAATACCCGTGAGACGCGAGCGCTTGGCACCGTCAGTCTTCTTGAGCTCCTTAGATTGCTTGAACTGCGCCCACGACATGATGTTATCGACGACGCCAGACTCCATGAGCTTCTTCACAATGGCATCAGAAGGCGAGTAGGCGCTACCAAACTTGTTCGGCCGCGTGATCAACGTCTCTTTGGTTTGTGAATCAAACGCCGGGTTCTCAATCAACGCATTCACGAACACCCAAAGATGGTTCTTGACTTGAAACGCCTTCAAGTTTTTGCAACTCTTCTCCTTCTTTTGAATCTTCTCGAGTAACTTTTGAGAAATTTGATCAGCCACAGAATTGACATGGGTACCACCCTTCATGGTGCAAATACCGTTCACGAATGAGCATTGTTGAAACTGCGCGCTTTCGGAGATCGTCACGCACACCTCCCATCGATCCATAGTCTTTTCAAAAATCTTCGGCGCGTTCGCTTGACCATCCAAGTACAAACTGACGTAATCACTGAAGCCCTTGATTTCAAGCTTTTCGCCATTCAAGTAAATGTTAGTGTTCTTACCAATGTTACCGGCGGCATCGTACACGCGCTTGCACATCAAAGCGGCGACGTCTTCGTTCACGAGCGACTCCATGCCAAACTTTTCAAAATCCGGCTTGAACGTGATGCACGTCCAGTTCTCGCTCTTCTTGCACTTGGTCAACTCTGGTTTGCCTTTGACATTCATGTTATCACTGAAGACTTGTCTGTATCGCTTTTGCCGAGATCCATCGCAGGTTTCTACGATGAACTCCTTGGAGAAGATGTTCGCGAGCTTGGCGCCGTAACCGTTTCGCCCGCCGACAACCTTCTTCTCGTTGTCGTCATAGTTGGACGACGTCAACAAGTGACCGAAGATCAACTCTGGAACGTAGCATCCTTCCTCTTTGTGCATTTCAACCGGAATACCGTTGCCGTCGTTGTACACGCGGATCAACCCTTGCTCGACGTCAATGTCGACTCGCAACTCCTTCATCTTCGGGTCGCGCACCTTGTTGTCCGTCGCGTTGACCAAAATTTCATCGAAAATCTTGTACAAACCCGGAACGAAAGACACCTGCTTATGCACTAAAGATTTCGTTTGCGCATCATACACCCATGCCTTTTCCTCCGCTCGTTCACACGACCCAACGTACGTATCGGGGCGTAACAAAATGTGTTCGAGCTGCGTCTTTTTTTGATAAATCTCCTCCACCGACTTGTTCGTCTTCGCCGCGTTGGCGTTTCCGAGCGGACTCTTCGGAAGCTTTGCTTGTTTACCCTGTATATGATCACACGCATCGTCATCACCCGCGCGTCAGTCCCACGTCTCGTCGCCATCGCCAACGCCATCGCCATCGAGGGGAACGAGAACCGGCATCTCGCGTCGTCGTCGTCGTCGTCGTCGTCGTCGTCGTCGCGCGTACCTTGCCCTTCACCGGCGTCGGTGAATTCTCACTGTCATAGAAATCCGACCCAGAGTCGTATTCCGAAAACTCACTATCCACGTCCGTCATCGTCGTCGTCGTCGTCGTCGTCGTCGTCGTCGTCGTCGTGGCCGCGAATGACGCGCGCGCAGCCAACGCACGAAGCGCCCCGTGGGCGGATGTATATTCGGACATTCGATGAGCTAAGATCGATCGCTATCGCACACCCATGTGGATGTATGTACGTACACGTACGTACACGTGTACGTATACATAGAACATTCATGTACGTGTATACGTGTTTCCTGTACCCTAGCGATTGCACCACCGCACGACCACGCGCGCCGTCCCATGTGCGCGCGCCGTTCGATCGCGCCATGGGTGCATCCACCAATCACGACCAGCACGCACGCACGGGACTCCACAGCCACGAACGACGCCAGGCGACGCCCCGCCCTTTGGGGGGCGTGGGGTTTATTTTTTTTATTTTCGCGCGCGAAGTCGTTATCGCCTCGGCGGCCCGGGCGCGGTGACGACGACGACGTGAACGACGATGACGATTGTCGCGCACACCGCGACGCGCGACGCGCGACGACGTCGACGCCGGGCGCGATGAATGATGATGATAGAATGGTCAAGTCCGCATGGACGCCAGAGGTACGTCGCCGATCGACGCGCGACGCGGTGTGCGCGACGCGACGCGACGCGGTGCACGACCGCGGACGACGACGTCGACGGCGGGGGCGCGACGGAAGACCCAAAATTGCGGCGTCGCGCTGGCGCGGACGATGGCGGTTGACGACGACGACGATGGGTGCACGCGCGCGCGAGGGTGGTGACGATGTGATTCGTAATATCACCGCGCCGTCACGCGCGGTCGTCGTCCTCGGTCGTCGTCGCTCGCGTCGTCGTCGTCGAACAAGATGCACGGGAACGACCACCGCCAAACGACCGCGCGGTGGCTAACAACCGCGCGTTGGATGGATGGATGACGATGACGTTAGCGTGTGTTGGGGTTTAGCACTGTGTTCGCAGACTGACGGACTGTTATATGTTACGTATCATCATCGCGCACGTAGGAGGATGAATTGCTTCGTAAGCAAATTGAAAAGCTCGGTGGACCTGGGAACTGGACCGCGATCGCGCAAGCGCTCGATGGGCGATCGTCCAAGTCGTGCCGATTGCGTTGGTGCAACCAGTTGAACCCAAACGTCAAGCGAGGGCCGTTCACCGCGGATGAAGATGACACAATTTTGGCGCAACATGCCATTCATGGGAACAAGTGGGCGGTTATTTCGAGATCTATGCCTGGTCGCACTGATAATCAGGTGAAGAATAGATTCAACTCCACGTTGAGGCGGTTGATTGCGTCACAAAAGAAGGATGGGTCGAGCGGAGTCGTGGCGCCGACGTCGCCGCGGCCGCGCGCGCCATCCCGGCCGCAATCTCGACTCGCCGCTGAGCGTGACTCTGGTTCAAACGCTTCGAACGCTTCATCACCGTCGCGTTCAAAGCGTGAACGATCGTCGAGCCCGGGGGAGGCTATGAGTGTAGATGGCGGCCAAGGGTCACCCAAGCGCTCGCGCGGCAAGGTTGTCGATAAGACGACGCCGCGTTTGCGAGCCGCAGACTCCCCGCGCAAGGCTTCCTCGGGTGCGAACGATCGGCAGGGCTTGGAAAATCTAATTGAAGCATCTTTGCTCGAGCTCAAGCGATTGAAGAGCATCAAGGGTGAGATTCACGAGTGGGGTGCCATGCCGTACGGTGCGGCGCGCGACGCCAGTACGCCAGAGCCGACGAGATCAATGGATGAAGATGGCGTCGTGCCATCCTTACTCGCGCCCAAGCCGAAGCGTGGTGGCTTTTCAGTGCCAGTGCCGTCGGACTTGTACGACTGGCGCGCGCACACCCCTGTTCCGACGACTGGAATCAGACGCACGGACTCGCTGGCGAGCTTGGGTGAAATGATTTCTCGCCCCGCGTCGGCTCCGCTCAGCTTGCAGGCGATGTCCTCGATGCAATCCAACGGCTGGTACGCCAGGATGTTGGATAACTTGGGCACGCGCAAGAGTCCCCCATGTGAAGATTTATCGTTGGCGGAAATCAACACTGAGTCTTTCATAAAGCCCAAGGCGATGTTTGCGCCGTCGCCCACGCGGCCGACGCGCCTTCTCGCGTGAGACTTTCTCAAAGACAAGAGTTTTGACAATATTCGTCATACCCCCTGAACAAGACACAACGACAAGACAATCTGGTATCAATATTTAGCGGCAGCCATACGTCGGATGCGAAAAGCTTCGACGGGCCTTTCCCGAAGACCAACCATTCATTCTTTTCTCGCGCGGTTACTTTCAAAACCGTCGGCGAGAGTGTACGAGTACTCAGTGCTTTTTTGACTGCAAGTCACACAGCGCGCGTGACAACAACATCTCGTAGATAACACATATATATATAATTTTATACAATAAGAAACGAAGACAATACGTTGATTAAGTGCTTATTACATCAAAACTTCTTGCGCGCTGCGAAGACTGTGTTTTACTTGCCGGCGGCGGCTTTGGCGAGCTCGTCGCCGCGCTCTGCGGCGGCGACGACGGCGTTCATCATCGCTTGCCGCACGCCAGCCTGCTCAAGCGCATGTACTGCGGCGATTGTGGTACCTCCCGGTGAACACACGCTGTCCTTGAGTACACCTGGGTGCTTACCAGTCTCTAAAACCATCTTCGCCGCTCCGTAAAACGTCTGCGCCGCGAGTTGCGTGGCGACGTCGCGGGGCAAACCCGCACGCACACCCCCATCGCTCATTCCTTCGATGAGAATGAAGACATACGCCGGACCAGATCCACTCACCCCTGTCAATGCACTCATTTGATTCTCTAAGATGACCTTGCAGATGCCCACGGAGGACATCAACGCGAGCGCAGAGTTGCGATGCGCCTCCGTGCACGTCGAGCCTTCACATAACCCACTCGCTGCTGCGCCGACGAGACAAGGTGTATTTGGCATCACACGGATCATGGCCGGCGATTGATCGCCAGCTTCGGTCCAAACACTCTCCATGGTTTTCAAAGTCACGCCGGCGGCGACGCTCACGAAGAGCGTGTCCTTGGCTTCTTCTTCGCCGCGTCCACAGAATGACGTCGCGCACACCCATCGTCGCCATCGCTCGTCGTCGCGGGGCCCACCCAGGGCGTCGTCGTCGTCGTCGTCGTCGTCGATCGTCGATGGGGGCGTGCACATCACACGGGTCACAACTCCATGGAATACGAACAACACATTTGGGTGTATCATGGTGATATATAAATCCCATGCGATGTACCCATACTATGGGTATACAAACTACTAGTAACCCACACACACACACACACCACTTTACGCGTACACCACTCCGATCGCCGCATGTCCGATCACCCACCCTCGCGCCAAAACGCAGATGAGATCGAGATATTTTTCCAGTCGTGGGGGGCAGATGTGTTATTCGGACGTGTGTGGGGCCATTCCACCAATCACAACCCTAAGAGTAGCATAGGGAGTACACACCAACACACACACGCAAACACGCACACCGGTTCACGTCGTCCGACCGACGACCGATGACGACCGACGTGTTGACGTGTTGGACGTGTTGACGTGTTGACGACGACGACACACCGCGACGTCGCACAACGACACACACGTCACACGTCACGCGTCACGCGTCACGTGATTGCCTCGTCGTCGTCGTCGTCGTGCGTGCGTGATTGATTGATTGATTGATTGATTGCCTTCAACTTCATTCATTAATCGCGGCGTATCGTCGGCACGTGTGGATTGGTGTTCGTGGTATACGTCGTACGCGTGTCGAGATGACGGCAAGCATGGCGTCACTGTGTGTGAAC
>JACLAB010001272.1_pt1 | contig 42162 bp, 48 predicted proteins | sample 8027921 | NCBI WGS metagenome assembly JACLAB01 (sample SAMN15725117, study PRJNA655200) | protist metagenome | isolation source: fluorescence activated cell sorting (FACS) single amplified genomes of... | place: USA: West Boothbay Harbor, Gulf of Maine | collected 2000-07-19 | reverse complement strand
GCTGTTTTGTTTGATGTTATTTTGACAGATGTTTTGGAACCAAATATTAGTGTCACACGGAGTCGATTCTTAAATTTGTTTGTTTATATCACATAATACAATAATTATTTCTGTTCTTTGATGATAATTCGATTTTTCTATTCTTGCTGGCATGACTACAGTCACACCGTGCCATACCGCTACTTTGCGAGCGTATGACTAACTAGCAATTTCCTATTTTTTCCGTTATCACCTTGAGCTCATTCATCAGCATCTCGATCTGCTTCTGCTGAGCTGAAACGGTATTAGATAACGCACGTATAGTATCTGTGCTATTTTGTACGTTATCGGATATATCACGCACGTTATCTGATAGCTCCACCACTGCCTGACCCACTAACGCCGATCCCCTGGCATAAGCTATAGCCCTGAACCCGTCAGCATCGGTAGTAACCAGTTCAGGAACTACCTTTTCCACTTCCTGGGCGATCCACCCCATCTGCGTTTCTTTCCCGAAATTCTTTTTTGGAAACTCCTCGGATCGCAATTCATACGTCACGCCGCGCAGATTTCGTACTTTCTCAAGAGGCGAATCTATCGTACGTATTTTCTTCTTGAAGCGCACGTCAGAGGAGTCCACATACGGACCAGACCCAACGGTTGTACCTAGCACAGTAAGGGACTTTTCAATGTAAACGTGTCCTTTAAAATCGGCCTGATCTCCTACAAATGCGCCGGCTTCTAAATTGCCTACCACTCGAAGCGACTCGGCTTGCATAGAACCTGTTACCTTCATATCGCCCACGGCTATAGATTTGGTATCTACGGAACTGGCCAATAGTGTCCCTGTTTCTAACGATTTATATCTGAAAAGAAGAAAATGGACGGCGAGGATATCGTTAATATATGGCTACGACACATGATACGTGGATATCCGATGAATAAAAGAGAGATGCCCAGATAAAAAAAAGAGAAGCCCAGACGTGCAATAGCCACTCTTCCTCCCTAAGCCTATTATGTGCACAGCATGCACACGTACACTGCTGTTGTTGGCATCTCTAATGTAAGGTTGAGAAAAGGAGAAACGAGCTGGGCCACATCCTCATAGGACTAGATAAATAGAGGGCGCAAATCGGGGGAAGATTTAAGTATAATGGTTAGGAATGATGGTCCTGGTACTCGCACATGAGATAAATCTATACCACAGCATTTAAATGAGCTTCAAAATTGCATGACATCGCCGTGGTTCGTTGACGGCATTAAGCGCGTACCTGCATTTTCACTGCACCGTATGCGGTATTCACTAGTATGTTGGTACCGGCTGGCTCACCCGATAATACCTCCTCCTTCATGAGCACGTCTATCTTAGGGGCCAGAATGCTGTCTACGACAATGCTACCTGTGGTGACGGAATCTGCAGTGAAACTGCCAGTGGTGGAAATACTACTTCCACTGGATATAGATCCATTCGTGGTGATACTTCCAGTAGCAGTAACACTTCCGCCCACCACCACACTGCTAGCTCGCAACGATCCGATAGCGCTGATATCTTGAAGGAATGTGACATTTCCTTCCATAGATACGTTACCGCCCAGTGACACGCTGCCCGTTACGCTAAAAGGGCCATTCACTTCAGCTTGTAGCGTACGTACGCTCCCCGCCTGTAAGTGTTATGTGGATGAAGAAATGCAAAGGAGTATAAGAATGATGGCTGTACCTGAGAGTAACGGGTCGCTGGAGTTATGTCATGACTTCAATATGAGCTACAAACATTTTACATATCTACATACTCCCATAATGCATCCCCCTTTCTAATGATAGACGTTCATATAACACACCTGTAAGTGCTTAATATCTCCAGCATCGAGTTTCGGGAGTTTGACTTTCACTTCAGCGCCTTCAGTGGAATCTAATGCGCTTAGCTTTCCATACTCATCGAAATACGCCAGTCCCGAGACTCCTTCGATTACCATCTCGTTCGCCACGCCCCCACCTATGAGTGAGCCATCTTCCGAAAACTGGGCCAGGCCTCTTTGTCCAGACATCATGAACTCAGTGCAAGTAGCGCTTTCGATTTTGGCGTTGTGCAAAACCGCATTGCTAACCACATTCCCCCGTACGTCTAGGTTTGACATGAGTTTGTTGACTTTGAGACCTGGAGTGCTAAGGATGCCTTTCGAAAAAAGAAGGCTATTCGAGAGCAGTGTTGGTATGATGGTGACGTACAATAGATGTTTGAGAGCATTTTTAGTATGATGCTTGTACTAGATGCTCATGATAATGAAGGATATGATAGAGCTACATCCTACTTTGCACATGCACCACGTAGTACAGCGTATGGCAACAAGGGTAGAGAAATGACCCCGTACCACCCTTAATAAACGTACGCCTTCGAGTCTACTAGCAGGCCTTCTGCGCCAGAGATGAGCACGCGGCCAGCAGTCATTCTGCTGGCCTTCAGGTGCAAGGGAGGGTAACGTACGTACGTATGGGTGGGGTTAGGGTTGCTTGCTCGCGAAAGCGATAACACAACAGAGCACACATCTGCATGATATACACCACTGGCTATAAGTTGATGTAGAGCTTCCCAGCCCTAGTCAGCTTGGTATGAACCTCCCGTCTGGAGAGTGCACTGCCCACCCATGCCATATAGTATATATAGCACGTATAATATGTATACCACGTACCTGCAGCCTGCCCGCCTCTACCGTGTGATTACCCAAGGATATATCGTTTTCAAGTGTAAGGGAGGTAATACCGCTGATGGACTTGTGGTTGTTATATAGCGGCGTTTGAGGGTCGATATAGTATATGATGGCGACGAACGATAGATGTTTGAGGGGCATTATTGGTATGATGATGGTACGGCTTGTTCACGATACTGTAAAAAAAAAGAAGAAGAGCCAAATCACTGCTGTCCCATGCACCACTCGGCATTGAAGATAATGCTCATGCTATAGAGTGGATTACCTTCATCGGGGCCGACAGAGCATCCAGAGCTCTCCAGGCGCTGCCATCGTATCTGGAAGTGTTTTTTTTTTAGGAGGTAGAGGTCACTGTTAGTATGCAGGATGCGTCAAGTAAGCATACAAAAAAATAAGTATGCATTAGAGACACAGCCATCGAAACGTCACTCATAGTAGCACGTACAGCAGAAGCACAGATGTAGCGGGGGGCACGGGATGTGCAAAATCCCTCACGTCAAGTGCATCCGCATCTGAGTTGGATAGGATGACAACGGCTCCAGCGGGAATCACATCGTTTAAGCGCGCTAGTAGGTGCTATAGTAGTAGTGAATGCGTATGGGGGAGATATACGTGCGGGTGAGGTTAGTGTTTTGACTCGAAGTGAGAACACAACAGAACACATCGGTGCGAGGTAGTACACCGTCTAATGGACATAAGTGTACGAACACCCCAACCCTGATCAGGCTGGAATGAATGTCTCGCCAATGCGTGCACTGCCCACCCATGCTATAATCTACAGCACGTACAATTTCATTTTTCGATTTTTTGCCGTCATCCATGATTTCCACAAAACTCGACCCAGCAATGGAAACTTCAACCAGATCCGCAGCAGATATCGCACGTTTATGAAGCGATAGTCCGCCCTTCAGCGCGGAGCCACTGGTTACGGATAAGCCATTATTACCGTGCACCTGCACCCCCCCTGCCGTAAAAACACTGCCATCACTGGACACCTATCGTATACGAAGGGGATAAAAGAGCTCATCCTAAGTATGAATGCTGTACGGTATGGTCATGATAATCAAGATTGTAAACTATTTAACATGAACAATTATGTATTGAACGTCACAGAAATGACAAAGAGGTGTAGCGTTCTATTTCCTATTTCAAGTAAAGGCTATGCGTTGTTAATCTACCCCCTGAAGTCCCCTCAAGTCCATTAATAAACGTACTTCGAACAGCGCTTCCGTTCTGTCTCTGCTATCGCCAGTAGCAGACTCGCCTGCATGTAAATGTTTGGGGTTATTATTAGTATGATGATTGTGGTGAACGAACGTTTCAACATTAAATACGATAGGAAAGGTGCACAACAAGCTCATTAAAAATCACCCGCACGTCTTCATCACGTCTATAACAATAGTGCAGATTTATAGCCGTTCTCTGAAGTCCACCAATATACGTACGAGCGCTGGCCTTGGTACCAGCAGAGATGAAGGTGTGAGCGCCTGCAAAGCATATTGTGGAGGCGTGGGGGACGTGCATTGCATGGAAGTTAGCTTTCGCTTTGGCTGGACCACCGAGCACGCAGCAGTACGAGAATAATTGTTTTCTGAATATGACTTATGGATATCCCAACCCCTTGAGAGCAGATAAGGATAACCCTCCCGCCTAGCACGTACCATTTCCCATTTCGCCATTAGCACCAGCCTCAGTAGACAGCTCTAGCATGGTGCCAGCATAGTCGCTCTTGGTGTTGTGCGCGTGCAATAGCGGGGCGGTTGAGGTGGTAGTGGCATCAACACTGCCGTTTTCTTCCCTGAAGTTGGTCGCGCTTATAGAACGGGCAGTGAACTGTTGTTTGGGTCCTAGATGTAGACCTCCTGAGAGAACACTCAATCCTCCTTGGATGGTTGCTCCCCCAGCTTCCACTGCGATGCCTCCAGCCCGCACGTTAATGCCACCAGTGTGCGCGTTGATGCCAGCAATGCTCATCACTCCCGTGGTATCTATATCAACAGCGATCTGGCCGTCGATACTGGCTCTGAAGAGCGACATATCCTCATGCCTTACCCCAGAATAGGATAAGTCGAGCATAGACCCTTTCGTCTGCCCTGCGGTATCGCTTGCACTCAGACTAAACATATTCACATCTTTGGAGCTAGTAGCAAAGCCATTATTCTTATCAGGAGTAGGAGCGTCGAGTATGAAATGCGCTTCCAATCCTTTTTCACTAGCCTTAAGATAGCTCCCTTTATCATCCCCATCCCCCGAACTCCCTTTTCCCAAAAGTAAGAAAGAAGCCTCAAGTGGTCCGTCCGCAGTGATGGGGCCTCCGATAATAATTCCACCGGCGCCTACTTCCACAGGATTTGGTTTATCGGCCTCGGAGGGCGCACGTACGGACAACGACTGCCCTACAATCAGGGAATTCGCCTTCATCGCATATGAGTATACGAGGGTTGATCTGAGTATGATTATTAGGTAAAAATGATACAATACTCGCACATGCGCTAGCAACATACCACATTCTTCCAACGAGGCACCAAACATACAACTTGATGACCACGGTATAGAGCTACAACCCATAAAGATAGCATAAGATAGCATAAGATAGCATACGCACTTGAACGTTTCCTGTTGCAGACACGGAAAATACGCTTTCGTCGTCCGTGCGCACGTCAAAATGCAGCCCATTTCTGGCTTTCTTTGGATCTTTGGCATCTTTATCTTCTTTGCTGGAAGTACTAACCACGACGCCGCTGCCCCCATGATTCACATGCACAGCTCCATTGTGCAGCAATGATCCGTCTCCTTGAATTGTAGTCACGTTTCGATCTCTCCCAGTAATCTGCGACATCATAATGATGAAGTATAGGGGTTAATATAAGTACGATGACATGCGAAATGATCATAATATTCAAGGATGCGATAGAGCTAGATAAGGGCTATCATATACACCAGTCTTAAATACAATAGCAACGATATAAAAAAAGATGTAGCCCTATAAAGATCAAAGGATGGCTCACCTGTAAGAAGTTGTATTCTGTGCTATGGCTGCGTCCAGCGCGCACTCGGACGAGAGTTCCGGAAAAAAAAGGACCGTCGTGCCCGTACGTGTACACATCTTCATCGTCGCTGGTGTCATCACAAGCCATACCGTTAAAGCCTAGATTACACTGACACACACCTTTGATCGTAAAATGTGAAACACAGAGACCTTGTTAGTGGAGTGCAGGTGCGCGCTGCTGGTATTGACATGAGACCAAAGAACTCAAGATATTCGGCACCTGAATACACATGTTTTTTTGCGTAGATGACGTACCTTCGATGCGATCACACTGCCCGTGTCCGCCACATTCCTTGTACTCTGGGATGCCACTGGTCACTTCGTCTGTAATACTGCAGAACGGACCGACGGCACCAAGCCCGTGTGCATCTGTCATGTTACATTTGAATGCGCTGATGGGAGGGTTGCCGCTATGAAAAAACACGTTGTTTTCATGGGGCATTATAGGATATTCGTTGATAGTGATGAGGTACTCTCCCGTGCCAGTAGCTTCATCGTACTCTTCTCGTTCGCAATTTACATCAGAAGCACTTCTTAGCTGGGTAAATTGCCCTGTACATACATCCGAGCTCAATCTATTAGCGTTTGCATCTAGTGAAATGCTACTTCCGCTAAAGCTAAAGGAGAACCTTCCGTTCATTTCTCCGGAGAGCAAGCCCGTGCTTAGACGCACAGTACGGCGGGCCATCATTGTTTGTTTCTGGATAGGATCGTACGCCTTCGGACATATTCTCTGGCTACAGTCCTCAGTCGTGAAACCGGGGTCGCACACACAGTGCTGATCTCCATCTATCGGACTGGTACAGTACCCTCGGTTATTGCACCAGTTCGGACAGTCGGCATTCACATATTGGAGCAAAGTACAGACCACTAGTACAGCTAAAAGTGAAGAAATGCTAGCTGTCATCATTATTAAGCAGAACCTAATAGTATTAGTATTATGAAACTCGTTAAGTAAATCCAATCCTGTACTTTGAGATCAACCAGACGTCTCTTGCTCTTAATCTTCTCTAAGTGCCTTTTATCGATTTCTTAATCAAAATTTTATGCTGTCCGCGCACGTCTACTGACGTTCAATAGGCATATTTTTGGAAATGCGCTAAATCTTCGTGAGATTACGCTTTCATACTGTTATATGCGACTTCAAAAACCGTTCGCGAACTTTAATAGACATAGATTGCGATTCCAGTACCACAGAATGAACTTCTTTTTTGGTTCTCCGTCCAAAACTGGACAGCAAAGATTCACGGCCTCGATTGACCAAGGTGAGTATGAAATGGTCCTGGACAGTTCCTGATGAGATTTTTACAATCTAATGTTGAATTCAATCTACTTTTTCTCGACATATAGATGATATTCTAATGTTTTCCCCGTCTCCCTAATACATTCCTATACACCCCTAATAGGAACATCCTCTTCGCGCTTTATGGTGTTCGACCGCAAAGGGACTGTAATAGCGAGCCACCAAATGGAGCACACCCAGTACTTCCCCAAACCAGGTCACATCGAGCACGATCCTGAGGAGATCTGGACCTGCGTTAAAACCTGTATTGCCACTGTGATGGAAAAGGAAGGATTGGAGAAACACAATATCGCATGCTTGGGGATAACAAACCAGCGCGAAACAACAGTGATCTGGAATAAGCACACGGGCAAGCCCTATCACAACGCCATCGTGTGGAACGACACCAGAACCACCCATCTATGCGAGGAGGCTGCTCTAAATAAGGTGTGTATTAGCACTTCGGAGGGCTTTAAAGTCTGTGACATTGTTATGCTTTTGATGTTCCAGGGATCAGTTTTTTTGATAGCTGTGATCTAGTTCTATTTTATGTGCGCTTATCATGAACATGCAACACAACTATTGCGCTTTTGGTGAGCACTAACCATCACTATTATAATCATAGGTGCATAAAAATGCTATTTACGAGAAAGCCGGACTACCTGTGTCAGGGTATTTCAGCGCGTCCAAAATCAGGTATCTGCTCAACACAGTGCCAGAGCTAGAGGCTGATGCCAAGAAGGGTGACGCATTATTCGGTACGTTCTATGAATTTATATATATTGTAGCATGGATTGGCAGTTCAGGCAGAGGGGAAACCCGATCTTAAGGTCTGGGATATATGTAGTCTGTTCAAGATATTCCGAGTTCACAAGCTCTCAGAGGTGTTAAAGATAAGCTGATCTAAGTATATATATAGCACCTGCTAGTTCCGCAAAAAAGAAAGGTCTTATTTTCGAACTGCTGTGTGTTCTGTTCTGTTCTGTTCTCAATGTTGCGACCTTAAAACTAATTTGCACCTACACGCACTCCTAATATCTGAACACAGGCACGATCGACTCCTGGCTGCTGTTTAAACTCAGTGGTGGCCGGATTCACGCCACAGACGTTACCAATGCGTCACGTACCATGTTAATGAACATCCGTACGTTATCCTGGGATGATGAGCTTCTGGGAGTATGGGGAATTCCAAGAAAAATGCTGCCAGATATTCGATCTAGTTCTGAGGTCTATGCCCATGTGAGCGTGGAGAGTAGGGATTATATCCCTACTACCACTAGTACTTTAGCTGATAATGAGATGCCGACAACGGATGGTGAAAAAGTAGAAAACGCTATGCAAAACGTAAGAGATGCAAAGGGATCGATCGATAACATTGCCAACACCGCCGATACCGTTGCATGTGAATGCACTGATGAGCCCACAGAGAACACGGGTCTGACCGCGCTTTCTGGGGTACCCATTGCAGGAATATTAGGCGATCAGCAAGCGGCTTTGTTCGGACAGGTATGGTATGGATAGCCTTCGGGGAGCTCTATCTCTGTGTCATGGTTGTTATGCCATCTACTATTTTTTTTTCGAAATCTGTGACCTAGCTCTACCCTTTTCTCGTGGATTACGAACGTTTCGCCTATTCATTGTACTCACATCGTCCTTCATATTTCCTCCTTGATGACCGATGGACTTACAGACATGTTTCGCTGCCGGGGAGGCAAAGTGCACGTACGGTACGCGCCTTAATATTACCGATGTGGCTTCATCATATTTCTGCGTTTCAAGAGTGCACAACCCAGTCACGCACTAAAAACCACCACGAAGCATCTATCGTACGTCACCATGGCAATAATGACGATCACTTACATGACCATTTACAATACAATACAGGTACTGGAGCATTCTTAATGATCAACACGGGAACGGGACCCAGCGCCAGGGAACGTGCATTTATGTGAAACGTGCGATGCATCTACAGTATAGTAAACATTGCATCTAATCATCATACTCATAATGACCATTAAATACCTGCATGTCTGCCTGCCACCTTTATCTCAATACAAAGGTGCCTTCGGAGAATGGACTGTTGACTACTGTGGGGTACCAGTTAGGGAAAAATGGGCCTGTGACGTACGCCTTAGAGGGCAGTGTCGCCTACTGCGGCTCTCTCGTCCAGTGGTTGAGAGATAATATGTGCCTTATACGCGACGCTGCGGACAGCGAGCAGGTGGCGAAGACTGTGGAAGATAACGGAGGAGTCTACTTCGTTCCAGCATTCTCGGGTCTGTTCGCTCCATACTGGAGAACAGAGGCGAGGGGTCTCATTGTAGGGCTCACTGCATACAATACCAGAGCGCATGTTACCAGAGCTGCCCTCGAGGCTGCTGCTTTCCAAGTGAATGAGATCATAACTGCTATGCAAGCCGATTCAGGTATTCCGCTATCCGTTCTCAATGTGGATGGTGGAATGACAAAGAACAACCTTGCAATGCAATTCCAAGCTGATATACTTAACGCATCTTTAAAGTGCCCCGAGATGGTACGTAATTTAACATCAGTGGTTAGAGGTCTTCAAAAAAAATATTATCAGCATTACGTACAACTAGCTACCACTCTGATGACGAAACCCTTTAAAACTACTATTTTCTTTTTAAAACACACTGTTTATCAGGCGGAGACAACGGCTCTAGGATCTGCTTATGCTGCTGGGTTGGCTGTGGGGTACGTGCTGTAGATTATAGCGTGGGTGGACAGTGCACGCATTGGCGAGACATTCATTCCAGCCTGATCAGGGTTGGGGTGTTCGTACACTTATGTCCATTAGACGGTGTACTACTCGTACCGATGTGTTCTGCTGTGTTCTCACTTCGAACCCTAACCCTAAACTCACCCGCACGTACGCATCAACCCCTACCCCACATCTACAAGGTATTACAAGGATCTTCTTGAGCTGCGCGAGAACTACAGCAGCGCCCAGCAGGTAAGTGTTAAGGGGTAGTCTACCGCACGTATATCACACGTCTTTCACCCCGTGTATGCACCCCCATCATTAGCAGGCATGCCTATAAACGTACTAAACACGAGCCCTCTTATCTCTTGCATGTAGTGGAGGCCGTACATGAAACAGGAGACGCGACTCTCGGTACGTGCTAAAGGCTATAGATTACATATTAATTGATGTTTAGATGAGCATTGAATATTTGAACTGTGCAGCTGTATCGCACACCTCGGCAGCTATCAGCAATCGCACTGATAGCACTTCTTTTTACCTCCGCAATGCTACATTGCTTGTGATATTTCACTGCCATGTTGGATCAGTTGCTCCGTGGGTGGCGCAAGGCGGTAGTGCGGTCTCTTAATTGGGATGAAGGAGGATATATGGAGGGGCCCAGTACTGCCAACGGTACGTGCGGTATATTATCGCATGGGTGGACAGTGAGCACATGGGACGAGAGACTCATACCAATCCGATCTAAAGGGGTTGGAATATATGCTGCAGGCTTTCGACCATTTTCTCTTTTATCCGATATCAACGCGTGTTTTGTTGTGCCCTCACTTGCAAAAGTCAGCAACGTTAACCTCACCCACACTACGTACGCCCTATTACCTATATTACCCTCCATGCCCAAACAGGCACAAGTGATGTCCCGCACGTTAAGGTGAACAAAGCCGTACGTTCAAACGACGCCCTTATGTCCCGACTGCCTGGCGGAGGGACTATGAAGGGAAGTGGTACGTGCTATATATTCCATGTCTGCTATAACATGAGTAAACGGAACATGCTTGGAGCATAACGAGTACATAAGGAGCATAACAAGTACATAAGGAGCATAACAAGTACATAGTCTACTCATCGTAAGGAGTTGGACTACGAAGCAGCAGGCGTAATCTCGTACAACGTGTCTGTTCTATTCTGTTCTATGTCACTTTCATAAGCAATACTAACCCCGTCCACGTACATCTCTTCCCCTAAACCTAACATCAACCCACACAAAGGTTCTACGGCCCAGCTAGAAGATGATGTAAGCGACCTTGACTTTGAAGACAACGAAGATGATACCACGATCGAAGATGATGGTTTGGTCATCGATAGTGCGGGTGCGTGATGCAGGGTTGATGGTGAGATGTGGCGACAATACTTTTGTACACTCCTCACACTAATGCATAATGTATCTAACAACGACTACATAATACAGGTAGAAAACAATACAAAAAAGAAGGAGAGTATTACAACTTTAACGTGCGGGTCCAGAAGAAGCACGTCACCATAGGCGCTGCTCTCACTCTCATCGGGATAATTTCCGAGCTAATGTCGCCCGGGATCATACTTGGTACGTGCTATATATGCGTGCTGTGTGTTCAAGAAAATGCGGGACAGTGCGCATGAGACGGGTCATTCATACCATCCTGGTCAGGGTTGGGAGTACAAGAAACTTAAGCTTTGCATCTCACACCGTTTTGTGTTCTGTTCCGTTCTCACTTCGGATAACTGAACTTAACCCTAACCCCACCCAAACGTACGCCACCACCTCTCGACAACAGGCAAAGTGGTCAGCATAGTAGATAATTCTGTAAAAAAAAAATAAAAAAAAGCAGAAGGAGCGGCTTGATGGAAAAGGTCGGTAGGTAGCGTTGATAGCATTGTTGGCATTGATAGGTTGATAGGATGCTTATTAGTAATATTAGTATTGCAATGCGCACAAGGATTGGTTCAGTAATGGTATTATGAGGTATTAAAGGTGTGTTTATGACTTAAGTCAGATTCGTTAATTGTAATCAGCACTATTCAAATGGCTTTTTCTCTGCCATCTCCTCCCCTGCATCTGTCTATCTTCTATTTTTACGAATATATATATATTTTTTTTACGTATATATAAACCAGGATGATTACCCTATGGGGACGCGAAGTGGGTCTTGAAGGTTGGCCATTCTCCCGCCATGGACATGAAGGTGTCAAGAGGTATCTGTAGGCAAGGCCAGATGATGGTAGTAGTAATGTGAGTCTGGAATGCGAATTTGCGAAGATTACGAGATCAAGATCCCAATAGCGCAGTTCTCTCGTTTACGTACGGTTTCAAAGTGCGCGGGCAAAGCTTCTAGAAGGTTCTGCACGCGGGTGATGTTGCTCCATTCTCGCACCTGTAATGGTGATGTGTTTTTTAGGAATCTTAGTGCGATGACTTCGTGTGGTGCCCAAGATGTTATAGAGATGCTACTCCCTGTATAACTAGCTCCTACTGACGTACGTGCATCAGGAGGAAATACGGATCCCCTGACGTGCGCATGTTTAGCTCCCCGAGCTCTTCCAGGTCGGCGATGGCCTGGTCGGTGGTTCCACCCCCACGCGCACCCGCTTCTGGGGGGGGGGGACAGGTAATAATCGAAAGACACAAAAGCCCTCTTGTTCTCCTCGGCAAATGTGAATGATGGCGAGTAGCCATTTATGAATCCCATAATACTGGGCATGTTGGAATAGTATGCGTCCACCACATGCCTTGTCAGATCAGTATTGCCCGAAACTGTAGATCCCTGTGAGTAGTCCATGGTTTCGAATACCTTTAGATCCAAGGTTGACACGAACCCATTTGCTATATCTAGCACGTTTGGCAAATCAGTAGGCGGGATAGCTTTAGGATACATATATCCGGGACCAGACAAGGCGCCGATAAAGTAATCGTTTGGCGTGGCGGTTTCATAGTAGTACTGAAGCACTGCTGGCTGCAGCCACAAAAAATTTAAGGTAGTTTCCCAGGCGTAGGGAATTGAACCCCGACCCGGCTCCACCTGCGGGTATAAGCGAAAAGGGGCGTACGTTAGGGTTAGGGTTAGGGTTAGGGTTAAGGTGAGGGTCAGAACCACAGATCACACAGCAGTACAACATTGAAACTTCTGAATACATTCCAACCCTGGATGAGTATGAATACTTCGCCCCGTACGTTCACTGTTTATCAATGCTCTTATATATAGCACGTGTAATATACATGGCACTGCCCCATACGTGCACTGTCTATCCATGCTATAATATATAGCACGTACCCATGCCCCTAACCCTAGTGCATCTGTCTGCACACAACTGATGTAAACCTTTCCCTTTTCGGGAGATGGATATTTGCCATTTACGTCATTATGATTGTTTTTGAACTGAAATCCTGGTGTCACTGGAACCAGCGAATTAAAGGATAGGTTAGGAATGGTATTTAGTCCCTCTACTCTCAAAGAATAGGTGGATGCAAGTGTGACAAAAGTGCGCTCCAAGTCTTTGCAATAGCTGTGCCAACCCTGCACCATGGAGTATTTGTTTTGTCCACTAACGATCACCTTAGCAAGGTTGTATTCACCAGGATTGCCTTGAGGATCGTCTTGGGGGCGAGTATTCAAATCAGTGAAGAAGGCATTTTGTCGTATTCCATAGTCCATTACACCTGGCTGGATGCTATCTCCACACTGACCTCCCATCCAGATAAGCGTATCTCTTGAAGTTTTGTCATAAAACTTATCGTACGCCCAAAGGTATATCTCAGTCGGTGTGCTTCCAGTGAACTCGTCTCTCAGATCATACACCATATTGAAACCCGTGGGCAGCATGGAAACGAGAGTGGGGGCGACAATTATGGCTTTTTCGATACCAGCAATTGTCATAGCTACCATAAGTGACTCTCGAACGTCAGGATCATACACCACATAGTTAGACACAATATCCGGGACAGCGAGTGCAGCTAGTGCATCAGCAGTGGAGTTCAATTGCGTGAATTCCATTCCGCGCCTGTCTTGGTAGAACTCAAGTATAGCAGCACAGTAAGTGAAATCCCAATCTGGCCCATAATCGAAGTACAGCTGAGGGGTTTTCATATTAGCCATAGCTTGAAGAGAGATCATCAAGATTTTCTCGGCTCCAGTGCCACTTATGAAGTTCCAGTCATTGTCGAAGGTCATACTGTACTTCTTACCCCTTAGTGCGGGGTCGGAATCTTTAGCATCTTTTTCAGATTTTACTGGGGTAGGAATTGTGGGTGCCTTCTTTTTTGGGGGGGGAATAGTAGTAGTATGACTTGGAGAATGCATGCGGGCATATTTCCAGCTTTGCACTCCTTGACGACTGCTCCTCTCCTCCGTAACATCCAATTTACCAGCAATGGGTAAAAATCTCAGCTCACGGGTCATCTTCGATAAACCAGTGGATGCGTGGATGTCACCTGTTACGGTGACCCCTAATGCACCCACAGCCGTGGCTCCTGAATTACAGGCAGTTAACTTAGCTCCTGGGGCGTATCTCAGCCCCTCGAAGCCGTTTTCTGCGAATACTACGGTGCCTTCAGGCTGGTCCTCGTGACAATCCCCTATAGTAGCGGGTAAAGTGAAATTCATCCAAACGATGGATCCTGGCGGACTTCCATATCTCTGTTTTATCTTATATCCCCCCTCGTAGGCAGATATCAACAGATCTACATCTGTTGTAAATAGCTCTACAAGGGAGTCTACGCCCGTCTTAACCATTGCCCAGTTACCAATTAAGGAATTATCGAGTGCCCCTACTACAACATTGACTGAAGTAAGCACACAAACGACGCAGAAAAGCACGAGTGCATTCATATTTCTGTATTACTGAGGCTTATTTGACAAATTGAAGGGATTCAGTCTTACAAATTTTACAAAATAAGTGCCAATAATATGCTGAAAGTAGCTTTTGAGCCACCTCTGAGGGATTGACAATTTTTTTACGAACTATTTTCGTAAATAATCCACCAGATTCAGTCTTTCCATAATTTTTGACGGAGTTTTGATTGGCTTAATGGAATTCACTAGTTCCAGTAGTAGTGATATAGGGGAGACGCGTAATAAGCGTTGCGAGGAGACGACCATAGCGTGTCCAATTGTGTATGGCAATTCTGCCTTCTATTTGGGCAAAAAAGCCCATGAGACCGCGACACACCGCTGGACGCTGTTCGTGCGGTCGCCAAACGGCGAGGATTTGTCCGTATTTGTCAGCAAAGTCGCATTCTCGCTGCACGAGTCGTTTGCAGAGCCTGTGAGAGTAGTCGAGAAAGCTCCATTCGAAGTGACAGAATTAGGCTGGGGTGAATTCGCTGCGAAGATACGCATATTCTTCCGCGATCCAGAAGAGCAGCCTGTGGATATTGTGCACGTGATCAAACTGTATCCCACGGGCTCTAGTGCAGCAAGCGCTTCTCAATCGGCACTACAAGCGAACATAAAAAAACCAGTTATGAGCGAGACTTACGATGAAGTGGTGTTCGTAGATCCCACTGAGGGCTTCAGAGACCATCTAATGCGTTACACCCCCCCTACAGAGGAGCAACAGACCGCTACGCTTGAGGCATCAAGATTGAGGTTATTAGATCCAAATGCTGCACCAGTAAAAGAGGATTATTTCTCTCTCTTCGATCCCGATAGGGATCTAATAGCGATTAAAAGTGCGGGAGAGTATATTGCCAGGGAAACAGAGCTTGCTATGAGCCGGCTAGTGCAGCTGGAGGCGGAATCTGACTTTTTGCAGACCTCACTCGATACGAAATAATAGCAGTAGTAGAGATATACAATGTAAATACTGGAAATAATAAAAAAAAACTTTTCAACACACGCTTTTACCCACAACTTGCAAAAATGTGTTCAAAAATGAAATGGAACATTTGTGCGGCAATTTGGAACACATTATTAGGTTGAATACAAATAATGTTTAAGTCAAGATCAGGAATTCGTTTACTTTCACAGTTAAGTACACTTCTGCAAAATTACAGTAATAGAATATCTATTCATCCTAACTACTCGGCAATGTCACTCTTATCAACACCTGTAGTATTGCTCATCGGAGTATCATCCATGAATGACTCTAGGTCATTACTAAGCTCGATAAACTCCTGCAGGAAATCCTCCTCCAAAGCTGCTGCAGCGCCCTCAGGTACCCTAGCGATCAATACGCCAGTTACGGAGGAGGATGTTTGGAGTTGGAGTTAGTATGATGAGCGAAATAAAGAGGTGTGTACTGGCGGCCATGTCATGGTACTCGCATTGAGATGATAAGACTCTTTCCAACATGTCATACCTAGTTGTTAAAAGTCCATCGGATGAGCAGATGTGGAGATTGAGGTTTTGGAGAGGGGACGTTATCTTTTCCAACTCTTCCCTGTCGAATGCTTCTTCCTCCTCCTCTTCTCTTTCGCTATCCCCTTCCTCATTTTTTTCCAATGACCCAGCTGCAGCTTTGTCATCGATATCAATGTTCCCAATATTTCCTACATTTCCCGTGTATCGATCTAGGTAATTACATACTCGTACGTCACGCGAAGCCAGGGCAAGCAGTACCTGAGTTTATGGAGTTATGGGGACGTACGCGTAAGAAGGGGTTAGTGCTGCTGACTCGTGAAGCGAGAACACACTGCAGTACGAGAAAAAACCACACCTTTTTCTTGCTAAAACAGTAAGTGCGCCGCTACTCATCCATGCCTTATCCAGTATATATCATACAGCACATACCGCCCTCTGAGCATCCCGTTTCGCTCTCCCGTATTTGTCTTGAGTAGGCAGCTGAAGAAGTGCCATAAGTCCGGTTAGTATTGCAGGGGGGGGGGGTTGTCAATTCTTTTGCCTTCGATCTCCTCATTTTTGCCATTTCTCATATTCTCGCAATTGCTATAGAAAAGGTCGATTAGCTGAGGTTCGTCGGCCAATGTGTGCCACAGCACCAGAAGTAGAGATGCCAAGGCTACTGGAATTTCTACTGCCGAAGCCCCATCATCAGATTTTTCTTCAGTAGTTATCTTCTTTCCTGCAGCATCGAAAGATATCTCTTTCTTACCTTAAAAAAAAATGGTGATGTTTGGGGAAGGCTTATTAGGATGATAGTTTGATGCGACCAATTATAATCGCATTTGTGACAGGAATGCATTGCACTTTTTACTTAAACAGCCCAGTATAGAATAGGATATACATAGTATAGAGATACTTCACGCTAGAGTTAACTCATCACGTACCACCCATACTTAGCCACATTACATCTTCTTCTATCCGCACACTAGCCGCTTCTATAATGAGCGAAAGTGGGCGGTAGATGCTGGGATAGGATAGCACAGGGTATCGGATGGTGCTAACTCTATCTATGATATCTATACCAGGTATACTGTCGATTGTGTCGTCATCTGCACATAGATTCGAGAGGAACTCCAGTAAAAGATACATACTTCCCTTAGGTTCGTCATTTACTCCATATTGCCCCACCAGTTCTTCTAGCAATGCATGATCGAGTAACGCATCCAGATAAGGTAATACCTCAGTGGCAGTATCCCATTTCCCTCCTCCTGTGGTTAGGAAAGATTTTTCCCATTTATCGTTCTCTTGGCTTAATAGGTTCAGAATGTTCTGAAGTAGCCTCTTCACAGGCTCTAGATTTGCTGAGGTTGCATTTAAAGGGAGTTTCTCTGTCTTAGCTTCTTCTAGAAAGGCTCGTATGTCTCTGAATATGCTCAAAGTGCGCTCCTCTTCACTTAACTCTTCTGGAGGCTCATTCAAGCTAAATACTGAGAGATGATTTCCCAGCTCTTTAGCTGAAGCAACACTAAGCACACCGAACACGTTCATGGTCGTCTCATGGCTCCAGACCACAAGTTGATGTCGTAATATCACTCAAATGTTTCAAAAAAAAACTCGTTCTCTTCCATCAAGTATAAACACTAGAGGATTTTATTAGTAAAATCAATACCTTGTATCGATCATGAGTCTATATGAGACACAGAATGTGCATTCTCGCTCCATGCCAGGCAATGACGCTGATATTCAAGAGCACAGTGATTTCCTGTTTGACAGCCTGCAAATCAGCTCTACAGACTGTCACAGCATGATGAGACATGTGCTGGACTGCTTAGGGGCCATAAGAGTACGCGCACGGCTGGATCACAAGCTTTCGGATTCGGGGAGAGAGATATTCAAGGGAGCATGCCTTAAGTTCCTTGATGCCATAGTTGACAAGGAAGATGAGACTCATGAAGATGGCTCAGCAGTGCATAAGCTAATGAACGTCTTTCCCAATGAGCGTAAAAAGCGGGACGGGCGCAGTTGGCTGCCTTTGCACTGGGCTGCTTCTTTGTAGGTGAATATTGATGAACTTCAAGGGGGCAAAAAATTTGGTATTATATTGTGGAGCATATGAAAGGACTTCTATAGTTCTACCACATCCTTGAGTACCATGAACATAGAATTCCGCCATCACACTTATTATCACCCTCAAACATCACTGTAACTTGCAGGGAAGACATTGACGAGGAGCATATGAAATCAATGGCACGACACAGGTGAGGAGTTAATATTTTGAGGGATGTAGCTCTATACCATTGCTACGCGATCTAGTATTTGATTGATCATTTGAAATCTGCGATGCAGTCCACCCAATTATCATACTCATGGCTGCCTTACATGTGACCTTGGCTCATCCATGCAGACCAATTTTGGCGAGGTCTGGACATTTAGGTAAATACTTAATTGTCCATGTTTTTTTTACACTAGATGCTCAATCCCCGATTCGCTGTTATCATACTAACACCCTAAATATCTATCGTATATCGCTACCATACTAACACCCATTTTTAGCGAACAATGCGCCTACCTTAGATACGTCCACTACAGGTTTGTTGCCTTTTCACTTCATTTCATCACTGAAATTCCCCCGGCTCGAAAATCTAAAGACTATTTTATCCCTTTATCCTGAGGCCATCAATACCCCAGATCCGCAAAATTGGCTCCCTATGTACGTACTATATATGATAATTTTAGTTTCTTCTGGGCTTTAGCTTTACGCCATTTCAACCGTGTGCATGTGGAAGTTTTGTTACAGCTCTATCATGCCCTTCATCGTCATGAACTTACAGAATTGCCAGAATACCAATAGCACCCTCATACATGATAAAAAATACCATCTCGCTGCAGGCATTGGGCCGCTTGGAATTGCATGAGCCAAGAAGCTATCAAGTTCCTCATCGCGAAACAACCGGATGGAGTTTTCGCTGCTACGAATGCAGGTTAGTGCTGAACTCCAGAGGGCCATAACTGTGTGCAATTACTGAACTATTTGATGCTCGGACGCTGCGATGAAGCCCTCACACCCTTGAGTACCACAATCGCCGCACGTCACCGTCGCACTCATATTGACCCTTACACCGTCGCATCCTCTATGCATGCAGGGCAGTTGCCTTTGCTGCTATCCGGACATAATCGAAGGGCAGAAGTTATGGATGAGCTATTGGATGGGAATCCTGATGCTATAGACAGTGTGGATCTGAAGGGAAACACTCTTTTGCACTATAACGCCCGATACTGCAACCCAGAGGGAGCGAAACGGGCTCTAGAAATTAACCCAGAGTTAGCTATTCTTAAGAATTTTAACGAAGAGTTGCCAGTTCATCAGGCTTTCGAGTTCATAAAAAGGAATGATAAGAAAAGTAGATGGCGCCAACTGGAGCTGTTAAGGATAATTCTCGATGAAAATCCGGAAACAGTGAGCCAGGCTGACCTTCAGGGCAATTTACCTCTCCATCTAGCAGTTGGGTTCAACGCTGCTTACGAAGTATGCGAAGTTCTCTATAACGTCTATCCTAGCGCAGCTCTGTTAACCGACGGAGACGGGAATTTGCCTGTATCTTACTGCGCCAAGGATGATAAAGAACTACAAAACCTGTTGTTCGGTACTAGAAATAAGCCTTTGCAGAAAATGGGGTTGACTAGTTCTTTTGCATCGTTTAGTGTAGGCCTGGACGAGGATAAACAGCTAAGGGTTCAATTGCCGCCGATTAGCGACAATGGGAGGATAGGCGAGGAGGATGCAGAAGGCAAGGAAGCAAGAAAATAAACTATTTATGTACATGCGTGTGATATATGTGGGAATAGTGGAGATAGATTCTTTAAAAAAATGATAAATATGCTTATTCTGGGTTGATGACAATGAATACATATTGTTCCTTGGGCTTGCAAAGTCCCCAATCATTTCCCAAAAGGTACTCCTCAAAGTCTTCCCCACCAAAGCGAGTGGTAAGAATGACTTTAAATTGGTCCGCATCTCTGGCAAAGGCTATCCCATTCGTTTCTTCTTTATCCTTGGGCCTAAATAGCTTCTCTAACCACTCGTCTGACACTAAAGCTCTGCCAGCGTTATTAAAAACTTCTTTGGGAAAATAGCTTTTGCCTTCGCTGTAGTCACTCTTCAATTCCGTCTGCAATGATGCGATGATTGAAGGCAGATATTAGTATCATAACTGTGATGCATGCCCATGAAAATCATAGGTGTGATAGAACTAGATAAAATCTTTCATATGAACCAATGGACATCGCATGCAATAGCCATGGTATAGCGATATAACCATCTAAAGCCCTGCCACTAAAATACGCACGTCGTTTTGACAAGCCTCGCACTCGTCTGTAAAGGTGGTTGCGAAATCTGTCACGCTTTGCATCATTGCTACCACTAAGAAGTTACCATATTTCAGTGCCGAGACAAGTCTATCACGTGCCTCCTCCATGATCACACTCAATTCTACCCCTTTCATGCTTTTATCCAAACCCATTTTTTTCCCGTCTAGAATAGATACGCCTCGATAGGAAAAGAATGTGTCGACTTTGTTGTCTTCGGAATCATCTGCCACGAGTGGAGTGAATCCTGCATGTACCACCTTATCGATAGTTTCTACTAGAGCCGTCAAAGGAATGTTCAAGGTTACCCCCCCTTCAATGGTCGGGCTCGCCGATGCAGTAGATTCAGGGTCCTCGGTACCAGCTCCTGATGCATGATCTAGTTCAGCCAACTTGAGCACCGCTGTGGCAATAACATTTGGGTCACCTACAACTGGGTCAAGGCCTGCCCTCCTCTCGAGCTCATCTCGATAGAGAGTCTTCATTGCTTCCTCAGGCGACCCTCCCGCATCTAATATGGCCTGAAACCGCTTTCCAAAGTCCTTTTTTGCCGCCGCATCCAGCTCATTGAACTCTTCGGGAAATGCTCCATTATTTGCAGACGCACCAGCTCCCATTATCGTTTAAGTACGAAATATATTTTAGTTAGACCTAAACTCATTAACAGGCAAGTTCTATCTCATTCACAATGAGCTAGAATTAGATCGTACGTGATATTAAGTTAGATATTTCCTAAAAAAAATGGTCCTTTTCCTCTAATTGCATCACGCCAGTGTATATGCGGTATTTGCTTACTGCAAGTATAATGATCATACATGGTTGTTAATAGCAAAGTAACTGCATTTTAGATATTAAGGGCTCTATTCAGGTCCCTATTCCAATATATGGCACATCCCCTGTACTTCAGCAGGCCGTGTATGACATAGGGCACGCAGCTTTCTGGACATTGGCAACAGCAGCCCTATGGGCCATAGCCCTTCTCCACGGGTGAGATATCTGAGTTGCTTGTGTAGCCTGACCAATTTTGTGCACTCTGAGTGGCAGACGGCATATATCTTTGACGTTTTGTTCTCATCGACGAGCAGGACGCTATCGAGGGCGGAATAGATCCCTCATAGGGTTGTCCTTTGTTGGATCTTGGAATAGCAAAGTGTGATTAGCACCGTAACTCGCAATATTCCTGAAATTTGTTCAATTGCGCGGATAATTTAGATTATAAACTACTCAGAATAAGATGAAATGCATAATATACGTTGTTGTGTTCGCCTTGGTAAGGCACTGGCACGATCTCGGTTTATTAATGATTGTGCTCAAGGCACAGTATAACAAGAATAAATATCTCTTCATTGATTTCTGAACGCTTATGTATCTAGATATGATTTTAACAACTTTACGCTTTTTGAAACCTATCCGTGCCGGAACTTTATCATTAAGGCAGATTCTATCTTCCACAAGCGCTTATCATACTTGTTTATAATCATGTTTAAGATCGCACGTCACAAAGATCATGTGTAGTTTTTTGCCTCATGTAGTTGAGAAGAGGAGGTACGCAGTGAATTAAGTAACAAATATGAATCCTCTGCACTATGCTACTCACTTTAAATCACAAATTATGTATTCTCAACAGCAAGTATATGTATCGGTATGTATCGTCATGTATTGTTATGCACAGAGAATTACATTTGCATGGCGAGGATCTTGTGCATCATGAGGTTTGCTTGTTCCTCTCTTCTAGCTTCGTTCTGCAGCCCTTCTATAGCAGTTTCCAGGTCGCTGATCTTATCCCGTACCTATATATATATACGGACGTATGGGGTACAAAGGTGCGTACGTACGCGCGGATGGGATTAGTGTGGCTTCAAAATCAGAACACACATGACATATCAGTAAAAATGTCCATATGTCGCTCGCCACTGATTAGATTGGCATAAGACCCACCCAATGGGTGCCTTGCCCATCCATATACTTATGTGGGCATCTACTGGACACATACCACCATCTTCACAGTCTCTGTTTCTTTTTGGAAGGCTGCAAGGTCCGGAGTATCAGACAGCAGATCTGAAGGATGTAATACAAAAAAAATAAGATCAACATTAAAATGACCATTGTATGGTATAGTCTTGGTATAGAATTGTAGTCCTGTAAATATCAAGTACTCACCTGCATGCATTTCCTCCAATGCAAGGATCTCCGTGCACAGTCGCTTGATTGTGTTCTGGCGCAGCTCCGCTCTGCTCTGCATGCCGATATTGAACTCGTCCAGGCGCATTTGAATCTCGGTGGCGATATTCTTGACTTCCATTACTTCTTCCCGCAACTTCAGCACATCTTGTTCTCTCTTCGTTTTCAGAGCCTTGATTTTAGTAAGGTTCACTTTATGGAAATTCTGATATGCGTTGTCCAGCTCGCGTTTTTTCTCTCGTTTTTGCTTGACTACGCTCTCCTCGGCTTTCTTCTGTTGCAGCTGCTTCAATATTGTCATCATTTTGGCATCTTCGAGCATCTCGACATCATCGGTTCGTATGCGTGTGGGCGTGGTAGGACCTGGTCCCAGCCCATCTGGCATCTTAGGAAGGTTCTTTAGAGCCATTTCAATAATCTCGGAACTTTGTCAATGAAACGTTGTGGACTTCTTTCAAGGGCTCCTTTTTCCGCACCCTATTGTATACCACGTTTTTAACGTTCGGCAAACTCTGTTCTACACGCGCGTCAAACGAACAGTGGTGTCCTTAACACAGCTTCGAAGTAGAGTTTGTTGTTCGCTGAAACAAATCCGGAGTTGTTGCCTCGTGATTGTTTGTTTGCTAGTAACCTGTCAGAGTTATCACACGAAGCTGTAACGAGCGTTGATATTTTTGAAAGAATGGATCAACCCAGTGAGCAAGTAATTCAGCGGAGTGTAGAAGGCGAAGTTCCAGTGCTAATAACCACGGACGCTGAATTCATCAAGCCGGGGTACTCTTCCAGCCTGGAGCAGCGCAAACGCAACGAGCGAGAAAAGCGCGCAGGTGAGTTTCGATGGATCTTTAGAGAACTATCTCTACACCATTGCGAGACCATGCACTATTTGGTCGCTCATATTTAATTCGCACTATGCCATTGATTGCCATGATCATTATACCCATCCGTTGTACTAAAATCGAGCCCCTACATTTCATGATCTATCACTGTAGCGGAGACTCCCCTGGAAAGAGAGGAAAGATGTCGCAAACGACGAGAAGCGGAAAAGGCAAAACGTCGCTCAGAGACAGACGAGGAGAAACGGTTGCGCAAGGAGCGTCGTAAGCGGGTAGAGAAAAACAGATATGACAGGAAAACACCTGAAGAGCGGGCGGAAATAGATGGTACGTGTTGTGTTAACAATGACTTCAGAGGGATATAAGTATTGTTGTATTCATTACTGAGCGATCCATTTGAAAGATCCAGTGCAGCTCTTCCACGCCCTTGGTTATTTGATCATCCCGTCCAACTATCATTCTCATGATGACTCCTAAATACCATAATGATATGCAGCTAAAGTGGCTGCGAGGCGGGAGAGGGATGCGGAAAAAAGAGCAAACCGTAGTGCAGAAGTAAGTGTATGGGTATATCTAGGTATGCATTAATATTTGTACTCTACGTTTTTCATGCAATCGTAACTAAGTCAGCCATCACTAACCAACTTCGTCTCTCAACTTATGAAATTCAAAAAGGAAAGAGAAGCGATAAACGCGAGGAGGAGAGAAAGATACATCGAAAACGAGCAGTACAAGAACAAAAGCGCAGAGGAAAGATCTCAGCTTGAACTAAAAAGAAGAAATGACGCCGAGTTGCGGCGTATCGAGCAAGCGAGCGTAAGTGCTCATTCTACCATATCCTGTGACGTGCAATAGATGTGAAGCTCTTGATTATCGCGACCACACAGTACATTCTTATACTAATGGTACCCCTCTTCCATGATTGGAAGCTTCAGGCATCTATGTCCATCCCCGCTTTCGCACAGCCCACGCACGTTCCTCATTCACAGCCTGTCGGCGTCCCACAGGTGCGTGTATTGGCTGTAATTCTATATCCTCTATATCTTGGAGACACGACATACCACTAACCCTAACCCACCATGCGCCACTGCTATCTCAGATTGAGCTCGTGCGTACGCAGCAGGAAGACAGTGACAGCGATTCCGAAGATGAGGAGGTTTAATTTAGAAAAAGGAGGGCATGTACCGGCGTGTCAGTTATATATAATCAGCTTTCTGGTTGACCAAGGCAAGCACCAGATTAGTTAGATCGAATCAATAAATAATTCAAAACTGTAAAGATAAATATATGTAAAATCTCTATTTACCAAACGTACTTAGATTTGTGTGTATATATTTACAACCGTTTTATCCAGAGACCGTACCTTCTGAAAAATGCACTATTACTGAGTAACAGTTAAACTACTGCAGGGATACTTAACTACCTAGATTATTTAGTTCCAGCATGCACGTTCAGCGTCAGTGAAGGAAGAGACGTTATTAAGCCACCTAGTAACGTTTATGTAGCCACTGACGTCCATACCCTTAATCTCGGCTAGAACATCAGAATCTGCCTTAGAAGGCGAGTATCCCTCTACATACGAAAAGTTCAGTAGTAAAGCATCTAGGTCTGATAGAATAATATTACCAGTACCAACCCTGGGTTTAGAGGAAACTGGAACGGCGGGGGCAGGAGTGGTGTACTTTGGGGCTAATACAGGCACAGCCGGTGGAAGAGCCAACGTGGGATCTTTAGCCACAGCTTTAGGGGCTGGGGCAGATTGCGCGGCTTCTGCTTTGGCTTTATCGGCAGCCTTCTTCTCCTTTGCTAGAGCTTTCTGATCCTTTACTGGCGCAGAAGTACCATCTCTATCAGACATCTCCTTTTTTATAGCTAATAAAACATCCACAGCATCTTGAACCTAAGACGTACAACGATTAGAGGTCAATTTCAGTGTGATTGTGAGGTGTGATGGCCATGAAACTATAAAAATCACCCGCATACGTACAGTGGCTTTATCAGCTTTTTCGGTCTTTAACTGGCGGACGGCATTAGCCTGGGCCTCTAGCTTCGCCTGAAGAGGGTCATCAGATTTCGGCTTTGCAACAGCTGCGACTGCAGCCTGTTCAGGCTTTTTTTCTTCTTTTTTGGTATCAGCTTTTTCTTCTTTTTTGTTGTCCTTTTTACTCTCTTTCGGGACCTTAGCTGCCTTATCAGTAGGGGCGGGGAGAGGGTTTAGCTTAGAGTCTCTCACAAAGGGCATAAAGGTGATGCCGCCCATAAAAGGTACGAGCACCTCAGGGATTCTGACGCCATCATCCTCTTGATAGGTTTCCAATAAACAACAGATTGCTCTACCAGTGGCACAAAGAGTAGAATTCAGCATGTGAACGTATTTCTTCTCTCGGTCTCCCATCTTCTTCAGACCAGATCTCACTTCCATGGATCTGGATTGGTAGTCAGTGCCTTTGATATGCAGCAGTATTAGGATACATTGAGATGAGTGGGACGTACGTACGTGCGGGTAGGGTTAATGTTGCTCGATCAATGTGAGAAATAACAGAAAACAAAAGAGTACACATCGGTGCGACAATGCACATCGATGATAACTCGGTTAAGTGACATACATTCCAACCATGAATGGGTTGGTATGAATATCCCGCCCAATACGTGCACTACCCTACCCGTCCTATACACAATATATAGCACGTACAGTTACTGCAGGATACCAGCTCTCTGTAGGAGTCGTACCCAGGGAACCAGCACTCCAGGTCCAGCTTTTTGATAGCTACAGTGATTGATAAAATGTAATGTAAGGGCCGATATAAGTGCAACGGTGACATACTGTGGCTGTGGCGCATAAAGATATAGAGCTACATAACAGCTTTCTTATGAGCCACCAAGTATTGGGTCGTGCAGTCATATCATAGAGAGTTAGAGCCCCGCAAGATTGCAAGTACTGACTTACCTGCGTTATTGAGGGCACCAGATACTATGTTGATGACTTGATAAGGAAAACCCAAAGACTGGTAAAACTCTTCAGCGGCAGCAATCATGTCATCCTGCATAGAAGCACTCTTTTCACCATCGCCTTCTACAATCACGAATTGCTCTACCTTCTCAAACTGATGCACTCGAAAGATTCCCCATGTGTCTCTTCCGTGACTGCCTGCTTCCTTCCGGAAACAAGTCGATACACCCGCATATTTGATAGGTAACTCTTTTTCATTCATCCATTCCTCCTTATGGAAAGCACAAATCGGCTGTTCGGATGTCGCGATCAGATACTTTCCGTCTTCGGTTCCATCAGAAACTTTGTATAGCTCCTGTGATTTCGATTTCACAATGTTGGGGTTAATTTTAGTATGATGGTTGTAATTCTATCGCACGTCACAGGGTGATGATTGTATCACATGCTCATGATTTTTTGCAGAATGTGATGGATCTATACTAGTTCACATGAACCCATCCGTTTTAAAATGGTACAGAGTTGTGCCCCCCCCCCCGATTTCATCAATATAAGTACCTCATCGAACTGCTCTAGTTGGGCTACACCGCTCATGACATCCTTCCTCATCATATAGGGAGGCTGTAGTGGACAGTAGCCTCGCTTGGAAAGGAAGGCAATACCGTAGTTGATGAAGGCTTGGTTGAGCATGACGCCCATACCCTTCAGGAAGTACCCTCTGTGGCCAGCTACCGCTGCACCCCTCTCGGGTTCATACCCTCCGATCCTCCAAAGCAGATCATGGTGATTCAATAGACCCTCGGGTGAGCGGGGAGTGCCCCATTTGCGCTCTACACGGTTTCCATTGTGCTTATCCTCCTCATCATTGCCGGTAGGCACGTCAGCAGCAACGATGTTACCAATGGTGCCTAGGTGTTTAGCAATCCATGCGGCACGGATCTTTTGCTCTTCCTCTTCCTTTGCGATCTCCTCTCCAATGCTCTTCACCTTCGACACCAGCTCGGGACAGGCCTCTTTAGCCTTCATCTTAATACCAACCTCTTTCTGTGTCTTGTTCTTATCTTTCTTCAAGTTGTCGATCGTGTACACACCATTACGCCATTTCTCGTCGGCTGCGATAATCTGATCTACTAGCTCCACGCTGGCAAAACGGCGCCTCTGGCTCTCACGAATGGCCTCAGGATTACCACCTTCGTGGGCTCTAAACATACGAATATCTAAAGGCATCTTGATTTAGGTCAATTTCAATGCTTTTCTCGAATGAATCTCGACGGCGATTTGCCGCACGATTGGGACGTGCGGCGCAGTGTTGCTTTTCAGGTCGCGCCCAAAAAGATATCGTCGTAGAGCGCGATAATTCAATATATAGCATTCTTTTTCATTATGGGCACCAGTAGGAGCAAGGAGCTTCCAAAAGATCGATTAAAAAGTGAGACACGTGCACCTAGTACCCCCTTTTCGGCCTCCATCACAGAGGAGCAGGGATCGGACAAAAGCAGTGCACTACAGTCATATTCGAGTGAAATTAGCGACGATCAAGGTGTGTCAATTATCACAAAATCCAACTTAAAAGATGCTGTTGATAATAGGGACAAAAAAGAGAGTCTTTACGATGGCTCGGAAACCAAATCCTGGAGTGAGCATGAAGTGATGAAGGAGAGACAATCTATAAGTAGCAGCATCAGCAGCAGTCCCAGACACAACTTAGAAAATGATCTATCTGAAGAGGTACATGTTTCGACACGGCAAGTATTGGCAGGAGATTCACAAAAACCTGATCAGAGTTGGAATGTTCCGTGCTTACTGCTTCGGCTCGAGCTGATGTGCGTTATATGGAGTTATTTTTACAATCATTAACATATATCCTTGCCCTACTTTTGCCCCCACTGCCAACCCTTATTTTTAGGATGCGAAGACTGCGAAAAAGCAGATGAAACTGCATGAAAAAAACTTCAAACCGGCTCAAAATCGTCTCCATAAAGGCAACAATAAATTTCTGGAAAAAGATTTCGACAAAGCTTTTAGATACTACAGCACAGCTGCGGGCTTATTGATGATCCCCCCGCTCAATCCGGACGAGTTAACATCTAGGGAACTACTTGAACTAGCAGAAGAGCTAGTTTGTGACGCTGAGATTGTTTTAGGTGGGAATTATAAGATATGCGAGAATACCTATGAATATGTGCATGAAGCATGAAACGTTCGAACTTCCTACACTGACCTCCTCAACTCCTATGTTTCCATCGTGCTCCTTTCAAACGATATCAATCAACACATCATTAGAAGGAGTGTTCGCTGAGAGAAACATTCTGTTTGCCACTGCCCATGCAGGTATGAACGAATCCGACAAACCTATGAAATTATCTGACAAACGCGATGAATGCGCTTCACGCCGTGAGGAAAATGAATCCAGCATAGCTGATATAGCTCGTAATGTAGGCCATGCAGACAACACAAGAACTCCTGCTACCCCTGTAAGTGGCATCAGAGCACTGCTTGCATACATCCAGGACCTCCCTTCGCCCCAGCAGCATCGCTTATTGGCTGCCAATCCTGATAGAGATGTGCTCTACTTACGAAGATTACAGGTGGGTGCATAGGCGGAGGTTAGTTTTGTTGAGATAATTCCGTTGGATTGGCTAATCTCTACATCATGAACATTGCTTGTAATCATGGTACTCTTATGAACCAATACGCTTCGTAATCATCTAAGCAGAGTGAACTTGACCTGATGGCCGACATTACCAACAATATTGGTGCTTGTTTTTTTGTAAAGGGTGACATGAGGCTAGCGCTGCGGGTATGTAGCGTGTACATTATTTAATTATATCGCCTAGCACGGACTCCTGCTTCTCATGCTTCCGTAAACCCTTCATTGCTACAGTTCTATGACAAGGCACTCGTGCTACGGAAGGTGCTAGAGGGTACGTGCGGTATATTATAGCAAGGTAGGACAGCGCGAGCGTGGGGCAGTACTATATATAATATATGTGCCATATATGGCATGGGTGGGCAGTGCACGCTTCAGACGGGAGGTTCATACCAAGCTGACTAGGGTTGGAATATTTAGTGTCGTTGATTTTGGACGACGGTTCTGTTCCTATGCGTGGTCTTGTGAAGCACTAACCCTGTCCACACGTACATCTGCGCTATGCCTTACATCCATATAACAGGCAGCAACAGCCTGGCATCGGCCGAGAGCCTACAGAATATGGCTACGTGTTTCGAGGGGCTGTCAGAGTTCGACAAAGCTGAAGAGAAGCTACTGCAGGCCCTAGATATCGAGAAAGGTCATGCTCATGGAGACATTGGAATGTCTGCGCATATTAGTGAGGAGGAGGGGAAGGAAGATGACACTAGAGGAGAGTACGCGACCGTAGCTGGGGATGCTATAGGTTGTAGTAACATTGAGAGCACATCCACCCTTAACAACCTAGGCGTGTTGTACTCCCACATGGGTAGGTATCCTGAGGCCGAGGCAGTGCTGCAAAGGGTGGCGGATGTACGTGCGTAGTAAAAGGGGTTATTAGGGAGGTTCGTGCGTATATTTTTCTATTATTTATACGACAAGATATTTTCTTCATAACTAACTAGTAACAACTCTTCAAATATCCTTAACCAATACCCAGGTGCGTACGGATCGGTTGGGTGCCGATAATCGTCTTACCAAGTACGTGCTATGTATAGCACATAGTGGATTTTGAATATTCAGCTGACTAGGCTCAGAATGTTTTATGAATGTGTACCCATGTTCCTCTCATCGATCCTCGCTCTGAAGTATAATCCTAAGTGGGAAGTCTCACCTTACTAACCCCGCACGTCCATAGAAACGCTGTGGAGAATCTCTTGGCCGTGCGAGGTCGGATCGGGGGCAGCGCCGGTACTGACTACCCCGCGGGCGCTGAGGGAAGAGAAAAAGAAGAACTTGGGCCCAACACTTCAGGTACCGGTACCGGTACTGGCACTGGTATTGTTGCCACGAAAGATAGTGATGATACCAGCTCTAGTACTGCAGCTACTGGCGATACAAGTAACACTACTTGTGCAACCGTTAGTAATGCTTGTGGCAGCGAAAATGGTGAGCAGGCGGAGGTGGGAGGTGCTTTGAACTTGGAAAATGACCTGGCCTCTCCATTGGTCTCTTCCTCGTCGGATCCCGTCGCCCCTCCCTGCTCGCCTGTGTAGGTTCCTTGTGTTAGAAATGTGTACAATACGCGGTATTTGTTGAGTGTTTGCTGAGTGGTGAACAGTTGAATATTTCTTAGCGAACCAGAAGGCTGAGTAGTGAAATTTAGCGATAAATTCGACTTTATGTTGTAATTGATATGTTATTTTATATGTGTTCTAAATGTTGTAACAGCACTAGCACTGTTAGGTTACCGCCGTATAACCCATACATCATTAGCAATTATCGTTAACGAAGGTACAAAACGATGCCTTTTTTAGCTCTTATAAAGCATGCATCTATAGCACACTCCCAGATGTACGTCAAATTACTTTGCGCCAGGGGAAGTAGAGCCGTCTGCTCTAGAAAGTCTCGCCTGCACTGAATTTACGGTCTAGTAGACAAGCGAAGGGGGACATGTGAGTATATGTGGATATGCGGATAAGTAGGTCATATGTACACTATGGTGTGTCCCTTCCTACTCACCTGAAGGACTGGTGCTCCGGGAATATTACCTTTGCTTGCAACTTTTGGTTCGTCCTGGATAGTAAATGCGTATACAAGAGGCCTGGAGGACCATGTAGAGCTGTAAAAAGAAGCTCTGACGATAGACCCATTCCCGGTTGACGTGCCGGCCAAGTCGCTCGCTGCGAATGTGTTGAGAAACCGACATCTTACCTCCGTTCCATCCATCTTGCTCTTGGTGATGTGGTTTACCACGACACCGCCAGCCTTCTCTGCTTCGACGTAGGCATTTTTACTACCGGTGGTATCTTCTGCGCTAGCAACGCTACTAATAGATACCTCGAGTATACCGTCAACAGTATAGCAATCTACAGACACAGCCTTTCCTTCGGGCACGAAGATTTCAGAGTGGGTAGTACTGCCCACATAGAGGAACTCGCTGTTTTTTTTTGGAAAGTACAGATCATCCCCCGTCCCCCCGTACATTTTTGGGATTTGATCTTCATCAATGAATTCACGCAATTTTGCCATGCTAGTCTCGCCAGAACCTATGATCTCGATCTTGTTCTGTGTTCTAGGGTCCAACCAGCCCTTAATTATGTTCCAAGCGATGTTGATGACGTAGGGAGCATTAATGATGAGCATCTTGCCGAGTGTCTCGGGGTACGCGATATTATCCGTTCCAATCAGCAGTTTGCACTGGTCCATACATTTCTGGGTTACATGTGCCATACCCATGCCCTTCAAATCGAGCACTGCTAAAGCACAAATAGGATGTTTAGAGTATTTGTGCCCATCACTAGCCTTATCATCCGCCTTAAGACCAGGAAATACAGTGTTTGGTGCGGGTGCACTGGAGCTGGGGTTATTATCATCGACAGACCCTCTCTCCTGCCATATTACTCCTTCGCTGCTCAAGGATCGGGTTTCGCTTAAACCAGAACTGTCAGTCCCCCTTTCTTCATTTTCCATCCTAATCCTCTCTTCTGCTCCCATGCCAGGTGGGTAGTAGGTGCCCTGCATCTGAGTACGGGGGCGTTTGGACGCAGCCTTGAACTGATCGTCGAACCGTGTTTCCATAGTCCAGAAATGGTACCCGAGCAGAGTTTCTCGGCTCATCATGCAAGTTAACGCATTGACATCCAATACGCCATCCATTTCCCATAGAATGGGTCTATTCATCTTATCGAACCCGTACTGGGTGTGGGGGTAGAAGGTTTTGAGTAGCGCTACATCGCAGTCTCCTGCCACCTCTGGCTCCATTTCTCCATACTCAAACGCAGTCTTGCCTTTTGGACCTCCACCTTCATTTAGCTTAGCAATATTCTCCGCTAGAAGAATTTTGGCCGCCTCTGCATCATACTTCCTCGAGCGCATGAAACGCATAGCGCACTCAGTGGGGTGCTCGCTCGTGTATCTAGCCAGCTCGAGCTCTTCCTTATTGCAGGTTTCTTCGAACACTGCGAGCGCCGCTACCTGCTCAGTCGTCAAATGACCACTTCGCCCCCAGTTTTTAATTTCATTAACATCCATTTCTACTGGTTTAAGGGTGTTTCAAATAAATTAGCTCGAACGTTTTTTTGAATTTTTGTAGATGCAAAATCTCGAAGCTCATTACGCAGCGAATAAGGAATAACAGCAGTTCTTATTACCGATTGGGCAATTTAATTAGCTTGAAAAATCATAAATGGCAGATTTTACCGATGAAACAACTGAAGAAAACCAGGAAGAGAGAATAGCATATCTGAGATCCAAAGGGATCCAGATCGAGATACCGGGAGAGAAGAGAGGACATGTGACAGGCGCGGATAAATCTTTGTTAACAACTATGAAGGTTGTTCGCATCCCTTGTGATGATAGAATGCCTTATGAGGAAATAGAAGTTGAGATTGATGCAACCATCCCGGGTGATGCATTACTGCAGAGTCTAAAGCCCTATATTTCTGCATCTTCTCGATCATCCTCGTTCGACATGAAGTCTTTAAAGGCCACAGCAGCTGCTCAGTTTGGCAATGCGCCCGTAACACTCACAGACGAGACGTTGAAAATTATGTCAGAACAAGCGGGTACGTGCATCAGTTATGGGGCTTTAGAGTACCGTAAGTCAATACCGTGACTATTGAACGAAAGGCATTACTTAGTTATATAATATCCTACAATATTGCTAGCATGCAATATAATCGTCACACTTATAATGAACCATCCTCATATTTCACCCATTACACTAGGAGTGGAAGCTTTCGCACTTGACGTTCCATCCGATGATAATAAACGGTGCGGAGTGAACCTGTACGTAATATATATGTTTTCCTGTATCGTAGGTATTGTATGAAATGCCTTATTTGAGACAGTATAAAAGGCCGTACGTACACTGCTCCACCATATCCTTGGTTATCATAAACACACAATACAACCATCATGCTCGTAATGACCCTCAAACATCTATCGTACGTCATCATCATACCCGTAACGACCCTCAAATATCGCTTCTTAAATGCAGATATCTGGACGAAACGTCGCAGTTGAAATCTTTACCGACCAACACGCGTGCTAAGCAGGTTGCGAATTTGTGTGGCTTCCAGGACGTACCACTATCGGGTGATATATTCGTAGGTCGTACGTTAAACACTGAGTGTACATGTAATAAAAGGTGCAAGGCATCTGCATATCATACCACAATATTGTTAACGTAGCGAATGATAATACTCACGTAACCCTCTACACCACCATATGCGAGCAGGCACTTCTATCAGATCTGGATCACTGTGCAATGAGCCTTTTTATTTGAAAGAATTAGACAGCGCGAGTGAGTGGATGCGAGGAGCTGAGTCGAGAAACTACGAGTTAGGCTCCACTCAAGGCAAAATAGACATGGATGCTGGACATCATGGAGGTAATACCACTGCTGCGAGTAAATACGATGGCAAGGGATTGAAATTCTCAGAAACATCAGACACAGCCGATATTACGTTCATTCTGAAAAATAATAGTAGTGCTGAAGATGATTGCAGCAGTGACAGTGACAACTATAAGAACATAATATCCAACGCTTGGAAAAATGAGGCCAACATTGGTAATACAGACATAGAGCTAACAGTAGCAACTTTCAAGAAATTATGTAAAGTGGAGATACGCCCCCGATCTGTGATCATTTCCAAAAAAAATAGCCCATCCGTTCCGTATTTTCTTGCTCTTCCCTTACCCCAGGCCATAGAAGTGGATGACAGCACATACACACTGAATATGGAGGGAGCTGGACTGGAGATCGAGTTTTCACTGGTGAAGTGTTCGGAATCTCCATGGTACGCTTTGTATTAGATAAAATGGACACTGGCAAATAAAGGATATGGTTCATGTTGTTTAAGTATAATTAGTACAAGCAGTCCCGCTCATTATTATGTTGACTTTATGGTAAATACGAATACCTCGCTATTCGAAAAAGAAGTATTTTTGTACTGAAGAGTCTCCTCACCACGGCCTCAAGTAGCCAACTTTTCCAAATCCCACTTGGCATGCTTGCTCTCCATTTTCTTCTCGTGCTCAGACACAAAGTTGTGCTTCATGTGAGACGTCCAGTCACTATTAAATATTAGGGGGGTATGTGTTAATCGGATGGTTACGTATAACTGTCATGTCTGTGTGATAGAGCAAAATCACAGCTATTTCTTGAGCTACTAAGCAGAAAATCCATCGCCAGCGTATAGAGAAATGGCCTTCAAAGATCAACGAATACTTACGAACCTTTTTGGCGCAGCATCATCGGGACCATTGCCCTCTCTTGACTTCATAAAGTTAATAACAGTCTGTTGAGAGTTTGGAGGTTGCATGTTTATTTGAGACACGTTGTCGTATAGAAGCGTTGCTTGTTCCAATTCCTTGGTTCGCATCCACAATTCCAGTTTCTCGGTGGCATCTAATGCCGTGTCGATACCAGACATAAATTCGTGAAGATTCCGACCGCGGCACCTCCCTTTGAATTCATATTCAACCAAATCATTGCCGCGCTTCACTTCTAAGAGTTCAGATCTCTTCTGTTCTTCGGTTATCTGGATCTCCATTTCCTTTATACGAATAGCATTACTGAGTACAACCTTCTGTAAATGCACATCATTTTCTTTTACCTGCATTTGTACTTCTAAATCCTTCTGGCGACGCAAGATCTCGTTAGATTGCTCTTGGATAAGTACATCGCTCTGTACAGCTCTCAACTGGTTCTGTTTCGTGACGTTCGTGTGAATGTCAAGTTCGAGCATTTTTTCAATTTTTTTTTCATGGCACTTAAAGTCTAAGATTTGAATGTCCAGAATACACATGCCAAATGATTGGAAGTATCTGCATATATAAACAGCGATGCGCAAGATCTGAGAGTGAGTGCAAATGGTGTTTTACGTACGGATGGTAATAAACGTTCGCAATATCACAGTAGATGGTAGATAGCTAAATCAGACTTTTTTCTTTGATACGTACCCGTCTACCATTTCAATGCTGGCAATGGCTTCTGCTGTAAATGTTGCCATAAAATCGCGCAGACTGATTCTTGCAAATCTATCAAGAAACTCGTCTTGTACGTAGTTTTGGATGTACGGTACGAATTGTATAGGGTTTTTCCAAAAAATATTGATTTCCCTAATCTGGTAGGAAATACGTAGGAACATATCAACTCCCACGTTATCGGACGTACGGATCATGAAGTTGTGGTTAAGGAACATCGGTAGAGTGCTTAGTATAGTCCTACCGGCGTCATTTTCATCCCCTTCGAAATATCTGTGTTTCAAATGAACGCGGGAGTGTAGGGGATGCGTACGTGCGGGTGAGGTTAGGGTTTTGGTTCGAAGTGAGAACACAACAGAAAACATCGGTACGAGTAGTACACCGTCTAATGGACATAAGTGTACGAACACTCCAACCCTGATCAGGCTGGAATGAATGTCTCGCCAATGCGTGCACTGCCCACCCATGCTATAATCTATAGCACGTACAAAAACTCGTGAAAAGGCTTAACGAAAAAAGACCGATGCTGTGGATTGGATCCATCTAGAACATCAATTTTTCCTCCAGGGGATTTCATTATGCAGAAATCAGTAAGTAAAAGCACCTGCTTTTGAACAACGGCTCTAATTTTTTCTCCGACATTTGGCATATAGAACTGCGGTTGATCAACTAGAATAACTGACCCATCCTTGGTCTGTAGGTGACATGCCTGTTGAGCGCTGATGTGGATGCAATCGTAGTGGTACTGTTCTCCATGATCGCTCAGATGCGCTTTCGCCGGGTTTACTTGGACTGACTCGAATGATGCAGGATAGAACTTCATAGGGCCAAGAACCTAACCAGATAAAGGGAAATTAGGGTTAGGGTTAGGGTTAGGGGATGTACATACGATCGTGGTAAGTAATGCTTACTCAAAGTGAGAACACTACGTAACACAACAGAACACACATCTGAACGAAATTTGTGATAGATCCGAAAGTAAATCGACGTGATAGGCCATTTGTTGACAGCAAACGACTTTCATGCCAAATACAATATACTACACTTACATGTCTTATCGGTTCGGTTTCGGAATTAGTGTCGTGAACCACAACCTATAATATACATATACGTAGTAATATTCATAGTAATATATACGCGTAAAGTTCGAGGCTGATTGTGAGCATATTTGTGGAGATACAGTTTTTTTATGTTCATCAATATAGAGGCACTTACATAGCAGTTCATGGGTATTAGGATGCTGGTTTGTTTCGGTCCCCAAACCTGTTTTTTTTTATCGGGTGGGAGCATTATTAGTATGGATTGAGTGTGTTGTCCTTGTGATAGAGATTTTTCCTGTACAAAACACCATCAATACTCGAAACAACCATTGCCAATCTTCTCTAACGAATACATACCACTCCATATGCCTCGGGCATGTAGGCGCATGGACCTTTTATAGTATCTTTGTGACCGGACTTGTCGGCGACCGTTACATACTCGTCAGCATTGAGCATCATGCATTTCTCTTTTAGCTCGTACTTCCATTTTTCTACTCCATAACCCAACTGCACCGGGAATAAGGGTAAAAAAAACAATAGGATGATGGGGTATGTATTAGAGAGGGATGTGCACGGGCGGTAAAAAAAACAATATCAACAATAACATAACTCAAGTGTACTAAGGATTATACATACACAGTGCAGTATACGCACCTGCATTGCGCTCGCTTTAGGTCTGTTATCATTCTCTGGATTCACAACAGTTTCCCATCCCGATTTTAGCTCCACCATCATGGGTCCGAACTCGTAGCGATTCAGAGAAGGGTTGAGCGAGTTTTCGATTAGTACCTGTATGATTAAGGATCGAAGATTGAGGTCATCGTGAGCATGTATAATGCACTAATAGATGTTCAAAAATTAATACAGGGGGTGATAGAATTACACTAGAACTTTCGCCTGAACCATGCCGTATTGAGTATAACACTAATGACACAGCGCAATTGTCTACTAAAGATCCAAAATAATCACGCACGTATTCGTTCACGAATAGTTCGACTTTCTGTGTGATTTCCCATGTGTTGAATGGATAAGGCAAGGCGCAAAGGTGCGTGTTCGGCCCGTGCACGATATCCTTACTCGTGCAACTCGTGAGCACCACGCTGTTCTGGAGTGGCACCATAGCACAACTTTTATGCAATGAAGAATAGAGGAGGAAGATATAAGTAATTTACCACATGCATCAGTAGGTCGCACTTGCCACCAAACCGGAAATTAGTACCACATATGAAAATACTCACCATCGGGGAATGCATCCAAAAATACACGAGATGTCTTCTTTAAGCATATTTCCTGGTCAATGTATCAACCCTAAAATGAGAAATCTCTCACCAAAAGTATCTCCGATTAACACGGATAACTAAAGAGCATTTACCTTTTATCTGAATGTAATCGAAAAAAGAAAACGTTGTAAAAAAATTACACTAATGAGCTGCAGTATGGCATCAAGCAATGAATGCTCTAAAATGTACATGCGCTGGATTGGCCTGGGCGCTCTGTTTGTATGCTGCGTTGCTTTAGCCTTTCTAGGCTTGAACATCTTTCTATGCGCCGCTCTATCCTCTATCATATTTGGGACTTCCATTTGGGCGTCTATCTGTCAAACAAAGCCTTCATCTTCAAAAATAGTCAAAGATACAGATTCCCTCTCACGTGTACCACTGACAGCGGCGGATCACTTGGAGAATGGAGCTACTGCGGCTGGTTCTGCTGGGAAAGAGAAGCCAAGAATGTATTTCCTAGATAATATAAAGATCTTTTTGACATTCATAGTGGTATGCCATCATACCACTGGCGCGTTCGCAGGAGAATCGGGGGGCTGGCTCTATAACATTGGTACAAATAAAAGTGAATGCTCGTGGTTTCTGTACGCGATACTGTCCCTCAATCAATCATACTTTATGTGTATGTTTTTCTTTATATCAGGGTACTTTATCCCAGCGAGTTTTGCCAGAAAGGGTTATAATGAATTTATGCGAGATAAGAATGTAAGGTTGGGGGTACGTGCTATATATAGCATTGGATGGGATGTTCGTACCAACCTGATCAGAGTTAGAATGTATGTCACCTAACTGAGTTATCATGAGGTGCATTCTCATACCGATGCATGTTCTGCTGTTTTCTTTTACTTCTCATTTCGAGTCAGCAACCAATAGCTCCTGCTAACACGTACGCACGTCCCTCAACCGCCTGAACCTGAACTACTAATTTAAAAAAAAAAGATTCCTTTTACGGTCTGGTCCCTAGTATTTGCTCCGCTGCTCCTGATAATGGTACATGCCTGAGTTTTAGGATTATAGAGGGGGCGTATCTCTATACCACTGGTGTGTTATTCATTAAGTAGTGGTGCATACGAAAGTCGTAACTTCCTCTGCTGCGCCCTTGATTATCATGGACGTGCATCACATCCATACCAATGTTGTCCATCACGTGTCTTTAACCATATTGCAGGTAGTGGTAGGAATGATAGGTAGAACGGATACATATTTCTACTTGCCTGTTCCTTTACAGTGCTGGTATCTCGCATGGCTGTTAGTGTTCTGCTGGATATACGGAGTGACTCGAGAATCCGAATCTGAGACTGCTAACAAAAGTAGCGGTAGTACAGGTAATACTGGTGCTGGTAATGTTAGCAACAATAGTACAACGATCAGCAATGAAGAAGCATGGTATCATACCCCATCGTTATTGAGACTATGCATATGGGGTGTACTGCTAGGCTGGCTCAATTCTGTAGCTATGATTCTCATACCAGGTGATTTTGCATATATGCCGATAACGTTCGGGTCTCTTCCGATGGATGTGGCCTTTTTTTGTGGAGGCATATGTGCCAAGCGAGGTGATTGGTTCGGCCAGGGCCAGGGTGGACTAAAAGCCTCCGACCTTACGATAGCTTACTGGATGAGCTGTATCGTGATAATATTAGGCTTTGCTTTCACGTATATAATGTTCCATAGCAGCGCCGATGGAGGTTTATATAGTAAGGAATATGTCCAGAATCCTGATAATAGAGATTATCTATTTTTTTTGGTAGTTGGGATGAATACAGTGCTGGGACCCAGTGCCATGTGTATGAGTTACGCCATCCTCGGATTCTTTCGGGAATATGCGAACTTTACTGGAGCACTTCAATCAAAGCTGGCCTCAGCTGCGTACACAGTTTATCTAGTCCACCCATACATAGTAATATTGTTCACATATTCCTGGACTAAAATTATGTCCTCTAGTGGAGTGAAAATAGAATTCTCGGATGAAACTTCTCTCACCACCACTTCCGTTGTACCCAACGGATATGTGCTGGGAGGTTGGATATATTGTATGGTGATGGTACAGCTTGTGTGGCCAGTGGCATATTGCTTGCGATCCATACCAGGGTTTGATAAGGTACTTTAGACCAATTTTTTTGCGTTGAATACCTTGAATGAAAATTTTCTTATTGTAATTAACGCTATAGTAACTTCTGGTAGTGCTACCTAACAATTATCGTCCGTTATAAGTGGCATTTTAGTTCATTCTTCTTTATTTTGTTTATTCTTTTCTGATATTTTTATCTTTGAATGTCATACTTTTTCTGCATGATCGCTATGCTTCTTATCTGCGACATATACTATAGGTTGATAGCTTATGCATGGTAGGTATAACATAAGATGAAAACCATAAAAGATGCAATCAAATCAACCAATGAAATAATACAATTGACAGTAATACTTCATAAACATGGTGCGACAAAGAATTCTTCGCTTGCTATATTGCTTAGAAAACCACGAATATGAGATTGATGATGATATTGAGGAATGGCTGGCAGAAGATCATAAGAAGTACGAACGCAGTGCATACCAGACAGCACGTCAAGGACGCGCAGATCTTGGGACCTGTAAGAATTTACAATGTAGGTTTGACGGGCACCGTGAGTGTGTTCATTAGATGTAGCCACAGTAAAGAAATTAAATTACGAAAACACTTGTAGCACTTAGAGCGCCTCAAAAATAAACGTACCGCATAATTCTGCTCCAAGAACGAATGGGTTCCATGACCACTGATAAAAAAAAATGAAGGGCTAATGTTAGTAAGTCATCTTAAGAAATGAACGTTAAGAGCCCTAGAAGAACGTGCATGAACGTATTGGTCCACTGTCCTATCATAGAGTCTATATAGCACGTATACATACCTGGAGGCGCCCAACAGGCGGAGGGAGGAATGGATTGTTGTTGGGTTCATTTCTTCCACCTCCGGATGGCATGGCAATTGCCTTATCTTTCGGCCAGATCTGCAACGACACACAAACTGATCCCATAGGTGTGATCGTGTCGGTATTGTGGTCTTTTTTGCTGAACTTCAACCATTCCGAGTCGGCTGGGTCGATGTCCCACACGCCAGTCATGTTCTTGAAGGAATTTACCTGCTCGCGCATTTCTTCCTCCTCATCCTCTTCCGCCTCTTTTTCTTTTTTGGTCTTTCCGGAGCCGACAAGAGGTTCTTCTTCATCGTCAGAATAATCTTCCTCGTCAGAACTTGAATCTTCCTCTGCTTCCTCAGTAGAGTTGTTCCAAAACCAGCCGCCACCACCTGTGGGTTTGACAGCAGTTTTTTCCTCTACCTTGACGTACTCCTTGCTGTCGCCCCTTTCTCCACCATTTATCATGGGGTTAGTCTGGGCGAAGTCTGCGCCGCCCATTTCGATGTCGCCGGAACCAGTGGTGTCTATATGGATTTAGGATATTTTGATTAAGGGTGTACGTCGGTTAGGGTCGGATAAGTGTTACTGACTTATAGTGAGAACATAGCACAAGTCGGTATACGGGATCGAAAGTATAGACCCATCAATCCATCATAATCTATAGCACGTATAATACTTATAGTGCGTACCCTCCTTTGCCGCCTCAGCAGGCCCTTCTTTGGTTTCTTCAACAGCTTTCGCCTTGTCCAAGTCGTCCTTTTCTTCGATTACAATATCATCCTTCGTCTTCAAAACCTTGGCTTTCGGTATCTTCTGCTGCTTCCTCGCTCTCGTTGCGGCCATGCCTACAGATTAATGCATTAATGGAGGAGTTTGGGTTCGTTATTAGCATGATAGTTGACATGCATGTTCATCATGTGTTTGAAGGAAATAAAATTTGATAACATCATTCACTAGAAGCACTAAGCAGTGAATTCGATATTCGTAAACTTGCCCCTCTAAACTTTACCAGTATCAGTTAGGCATACCAGTCTTGGTTTCGAAGAGCTTCATAGCGATATTGCGCTTAAATGCCTTGCGGTAATACTTGCCAAGATTAAATACCACCTCACCTGTGGATGTATAGATGGATAATTAGAAGAAAAAAACGTGATCAGCGTGAATACAACACACAATATGTTCGACGCGCTATATATAGCACATAGCACGTACCAGCACAATCTGACCATTTTAGGATATCCCTGTCCCAAAGCTGCACGTATAAGTAAGGGAACTTCATAGCGCGGGTGTTGTGGCCCAGCTCTACATCGTAGATAAGTCGATAATTCCAACTTGCTTTCCCCTTCTTTGCTCTCCAATGGGTATCAGTCTCCTGGGGTTTACAGCCCTCGGGCCAGGCCTTCACGAATAGATCAGACATGCCTACAGGTAGCGTTAGGATGTT
>JACLAB010014087.1_pt1 | contig 42171 bp, 28 predicted proteins | sample 8027921 | NCBI WGS metagenome assembly JACLAB01 (sample SAMN15725117, study PRJNA655200) | protist metagenome | isolation source: fluorescence activated cell sorting (FACS) single amplified genomes of... | place: USA: West Boothbay Harbor, Gulf of Maine | collected 2000-07-19 | reverse complement strand
TGGGGTGTTTAGGGTATCAAAATTCGTTTGGGAATTTTTCTCAGTTGTTTTGTGTCATTCGTTATAATAGTAAACACACAACACAGACAAAACACAGATAGAATGAGACGACGTTTTCAATCCTTTCCCTCCTTTCCTGCTTTTAAAAAAACTGCTCTCTTTCTCTTCTTTTTTCTCTTCTTCTTCGCGTCCTCTTTTTCCTCCTTAAACTCGGGGGTGGAAGCAGCAGCATCCTCAAAAAAAGCATCCTCAAAAGGAGAAGAAAAAGTGCTCTTTGGACGCCATAAAAAATGGTCGAAACCGTGCGTGGCGTGCACGAGGGAGAAAGGCGCCTGGTGCGATAACGGGAGAGATGGATTCAGAGGGTGCATTGAAAAGCCAAACTTTTTGAACACGCTGATGTGTAAACGCGTCGTCCGGTGCAAGAAAGGGTGCACGCCTCTCAGGGACATGATGGAGAGTTTTTGCAAGAAACACGACGGGATTTGTAGCAAATACGACCTGGTGAAACGAGCGCTGATTGGCGGTAAGAAGAAAAAGTAAGATATAGAAGGAGTTGAGAAAAGAGCAGAAGAAAGAGAGAGAGACTCAAGAGAGACTCGTTAATATTGATATATAATATAATATTCGTTATCTTTACTACACGTTGTGGTACATTCGACACGACGCGTTTGTTTTATTAAAAATTTCGTACTCTTTCTTATGTGTTTCTCGCTCGCTCGCTCGCTTTTTTGCTCTCGCCGCTTTCATCTCAACGATGATAATAAGTCTCTCGATTAATCGTCATAATAGCATAAAGAAGGATTACGGCACAACGCACGGCTTGATGTCCCAGATTTCCTTGGCGTATTGGTCGATGGTTCTGTCCGAGTTGAACTTACCCGAGGTCGCCGTGGACAAGATGGAAGACTCGGTCCAGCCCTCTTGGTTTCTGTAAGCCTCGTCAACCTCATCTTGGCACTCGATGTAAGATTGGAAATCCTTACCGACCAAGAAGTAATCGCCTTGGCCGAAACCAGAGTTACCTTCCAAAGAACCCAAGAGTTCTTCGAATTCGCCCTTTTTACCGAACGCGCCCGATCGGACGTACTCGATGGTATCCAAGAAGGTCTTCGGCGCTACGAATTTCCCGGCGGCTCTTTCCTCTCTCGCCGGTTCGACTTCGTCTTCGGTGATACCGAACAAAAAAAAGTGGTCGTCGCCGACGCACTCACGGATTTCGACGTTCGCACCGTCCAAAGTACCGATGATCAAGCAGCCGTTCATTTGGAACTTCATGTTCGAGGTACCCGAAGCTTCCGTACCGGCGGTGGAGATGTGTTGGGACAACTCCGAGGCCGGGATCAAGGTTTCCGCGACGGAAACGTTGTAATCCGGGACGAAGACAACCTTCATCAAGTCCCCGATTTCCGGATCGTTGTTGACGACTTCCCCGACCGCGGTGACCAAACGAACGATTCTCTTCGCTTGGATGTACGTGGCGTACGCTTTGCCGCCAAAGACACACACTCTCGGAACAACCTTCGCTCTTTCCTCCTTGGACATAGCTTTGATTTGTCTGTATCTGTAGATGATGCCGAGAATGTTCAACAATTGTCTCTTGTATTCGTGGATTCTCTTGACTTGGATGTCAAACATGGCGTTGATCGGGACGTCGATACCGGTAGTCTTCTTGATGTAGTCTTTGCAAATCTGTTTGCGCGCGAGCTTGGCCTCCTTCCACTCTTTTTGCAATTCAGGGTTCTTCGCGTTGTCCATCAACTTACGCAAAACTTCGGTGTCCGTGATCCAGGCGTCGGTGTTTCCGACCCATTTCGTGATGACTTTGCTCAACTCCGGGTTGCAAAAGGCCAACCATCTTCTCGGCGTGACGCCGTTGGTTTTGTTTTGGAACTTGTAGCCGTAGATTTCCGCAAACTCTTTGAACGTGAACGCTTTGACAATATCGGAGTGAATTTGCGCGACGCCGTTGATGGACAAACCGGCGATGCAGCACAAGTTGGCCATTCTGACCGTCGCCGGCGGCGCTTCGGCTTTTTCCATGGTATCGCCCATCTTTGGTCCGCCGACGGAATCCGCGTAGACGTTTTCCAAAATCGTCGTCGCTTTTAAGAACGCGGCCATTTCCTTGTCATCTTTCTTGCCCTTGAACGCTTCCTTGACATCGTTCATGAACTTTTGATCGATTTGCCTAATGATTTGCATGTGTCTCGGGAGCAATTCTTCCATCAAGTCCAACGGCCACTTCTCCAACGCTTCCGGCATGACCGTATGGTTAGTGTACGCAACGGTTTTCTTCGTTATCTCCCACGACTTTTCCCAAGTTAAACCTTCCTCGTCGATCAACAAGCGCATCAATTCCGGCGCAGCTAACGTCGGGTGAGTGTCGTTCATTTGTACGCACACTTTTTCCGGCAACTTTTCCCAATCCGTGTTACCTCGCTCTTTCCATCTCGCCAAGATGTCTTGCACCGACGCCGAGCACAACATGTATTGCTGCGACAAACGCAAGGCTTTGCCTTCCTTGGTGGCATCGCCCGGGTATAACACCGCCATCATTTGTTGCGCCAAGTTGGTCGGCCCCATGGCCGACTTGTAGTCGGAGTCGTTAAACGCGGTCAAGTTGAAGTCCTTGACGATAGGTTGCGCGTCCCACAAACGCAAAGAGATGCAGTTCTTCGTGTTGTAACCTGGAATCGGGGTATCGTACGCGACCGCGGCAACTTGCTGCCCCGGAACCCATTTAGTGTCGCCTTCGATTTTCCCGTAGAAAGAAATCGGGTAGGAGATTTGCGGTCTCGGGATTTCCCACGGGTTGCCTCTGACCAACCAGTCGTCCGCGTATTCCTTTTGTTGCCCGGTCGTTTGATCGATCCCTTGCTTGAACAAGCCGTACTTGTATCGCATGCCGTAACCCCAGGCTGGCAAGGACAAAGTCGCGATGGAATCCAAAAAGCACGCGGCTAATCGACCCAAACCGCCGTTACCGAGACCCATGTTCTTTTCCTCCTCGGCCAAAGATTCCAAGGAGTAACCCAACGATCTCAAAGCGTCGGAGTACTCACCGGTCAGCTTCATGTTCCCGATGGCGTTCGTCAACGCTCTGCCTTGCAAAAATTCCATGGAAATGTAGTACGCTTGCTTCGGGTTTTCCTTGTGGAAGTGCTCGTACGTATCGTTCCATCTTTCGACGAGCTGTTCTCGAGCGGCTTGTGCCGTCGCTTGGTACATGTCCTCGTTGTCGAAATAGGTCGGAATGGCTGGGATAGTCCCCGTTGCAATTTGCCTTTGGATGGACTTTTTAATCCCATCCGCGTCTTTCGGGATAACGATGGCTTTTTCAGCTTCTTCGAAAACCGAGGCGGCGTTGATTTTTTGTTCTGTTTTTGTCGTTTCGTTGGTTTTGAGAAGAAGAGTTTTTATTTGATTTTTGAACGACGATTGATGTGAGAGAGAGAGAGAGAGAAGAAGAGGTGAGTAAACAACATCTACGCGACGATCCGCATTGTTGCCGATGAGTGCGAATCATCACCGATCGAGGATGATGTTCCAATGCTCGTCGCCGTTTACGTCGTCTTTTCCGCCGCGTTTTTGGAAAGATGTTTTAATCTCGATCGGTTATAAATACGGAAAAATGGCGCCGACAGACAAAAACAGATGAGAGAAGAAGAAAAGAGCCGCTGCTGCTGACGATCATCCCGATCGGATCGGCCCGCATCATTCCTTTCGTCGTACTCTACATACACCGATCGATATCGATCTTTGTTCATCGTTATCGTTTCATCGTCTTCATCGAAAGAGGAAAAGAGAAGAAGAAACATCCATTTTTGAAAACGACGAGATGAGATGAGATGGATTACGACGAGACGACGAAAACGAAAACAATAACGAACCTTTTTTCATCCCCATCGCGCGGACTTTCACCGTCGACGATCTGTTCGAAGATGATCGAGAAGATTTGGAGGAGACATTCTTCGAGATGATCGATGGTGATGATCGAACCGCGTTAAAAGAAGAAGCGAACATGATGATTGATGTTGCGTAGTTTTTGTGGTGTTGGTCTCTCTCTTTCGTGTGTGTCTGTGTGGTCTCTTTTTCATGCACTTTTTGACAGTTTGGAGTGAAAAAAAGCGGTTTTGGCTTAAAAAAATCCTCAACGCCTTTCATCGTTCACACTTTTTAAACTCTCTTTCAGCATTCTCCTCTTTGTCGTCAGTTTTTGTTGGTTTTGGTGAAAAATTCAAAAAAAACAGAAAAAGCAGACAAGAGAACTCTCATCAAAACTCAAATCTCTCTCTGCTTCATATCATCAACAACTTCAAAACATCATCATCACAACAGAAGAACGCTCTTATAATACAGAGAAAGAGAGGGAGTAAAACGACACCACAACATCAGAACAACAACAATTTCAATTTCAATTTCAACAACAACAACAACAACTCTTATTGATAGTAGTATTAACTCATCATCAAAAATAATACTAAAAAATGAATTCACCCGCGAGAAAGATTTTAAAAAAGCGAACGCAAGAACTGGGAAACATTTCAAACCAATCGGACTTGCATCGGTTTCGCAAGGATTTACTCAAAAAGCTCGAGATGAAAACGGTGATTAAAGAAAACCACGAGAGAGCGATCGAGGAGATGCGATTTAACTTTACCACGAGCTTCAACTCGAAATGTTCGAACTTATTCGCCTCGGTCGGCGCGGACATGCTCACGGTGTACGACGACAATCACTTCGGGGATCACGTGGCGTTGGTGTGTCAGTTTAAAAATACAGAAAATCTAAAGGCGAAGACGAAAGGAGGACCGTTGTATTGTTTATCTTGGGTGGACGCGAAAAGAAGCGAACACGAACAAGGCGACGCCTTGATTGCAGTCGCAGGAGAGGATATGGTGGTTTCTATCGTTTCCGTGAGTGAATCCGCAGTCGTGCAGATTTTGCGAGGCGGACACGCGAAAGCGCCGATAACCGGTCTGGCGACGAACAAAAACTTGAGCGATATCGTCCTGTCTTTGTCGGAAGAGGAGCAAAAAATATGCATGTGGAGTTTAAAGGAAAACAGAGTGATTGCTGAAATTATAAACGTTGGGATTGGGTGTAAAACGATGACGTTGTTGGAAGACGGGAGTTTGGTGTGCGGCTTTAAAACCGGGTCCATCGGGAAGAGATTTACGAACTTTATCTCCCTCGTTTCTTCCGTCGTCGCAAATAATGATACTACTACTACTACTGCTACTACTTATCCGAAGAAGATGAGTTCCGTGGACGCATCGAAAGATTCGAAATGTTACGCGACGGTGAATTTTGGGTTTGGCCAAGCATCCGCGAAATCCAAATCCATCGGCATCGATTGCATCCAAAGCTTCGAGGGAGATATCGAAGAAGGAGAAGATAACAAGAAGAAGAAACAGAAGAAAACGACGACGGATAACAACAACAACAACAACACGAAGAAGAAGAAAGAAGATAGCATCATCAACGCACCGAAAAGAAGGCAGATTCTCGTCGCGAAAAGCGCCTCCTCGGAGGTTTCCGTGGTTGATTTTTCCGATGGATTTGACCAAGCGAAGATTGAAACCACGTTTCGCGTGGAAGACGCAAAATCCAACGCTCCCGCGCCGACGTCGAAAACGAACGGGAAAAGAACCGTATCGTTTGGTTTATCCCACGATGGCGCGTTCCTCGCCTGTGGTAACGGTACCAGAGATGGTATCGTCTACGTCTACGATTTAAACGCGAAGAAAAATGGAAACGACGGTCTTAGCGACGACGCCGCTCAACCTTCTTCGCCTTTACTCGCGGCGAAACTCCTCCCTCACGAGCGTCACTCGGGCACCATGCTCGACGTCATTCGCTCGTGCGCGATCGCCAAAGACTGTCGACACGTGTTAGGCACTACCGACGCGAACGACGGTACCAACAGAGCCGGGATTGTTTTCCGATACGAAATCATCCCGGAACAACCGAAAGAATACGAACCGAAAAGCGAAGGAGGAGAAAAAGAAGAAGCCATTGAAGCCGTCGTTGAGGATAAGGAAAACTAAAACGCAGTTTGATGAGATAAAAAAACGTTGTTGCGGTTGGTGTTGTTGTTCACCGCACAGAAAGCTTCGCACAAACACAAACACAGAGAGAGACAGAGAGAGAGAATTTCTATTTTACAAAACGCGGTGCACACGTACGCGTAAACAGCGCCATCTCATTTAATACTAACACGAATAATAATACGATAATCATCGATTTAAAGAGTACGCGCTTTGCTCTTCGCCGCGTGTTCTATGTTTCTCTTATATTCTCTCTCCCATCGTGTGTATTTTTCTCAAAAATTTTCTCTCTTTTCAAAAAAACTCAATCAAGTCTTTTTTTCTGTCTGTCGTTTTCTTCAGAAAATCTTCATCACATTCCGAGAGAAGAAAAGAAAGAGACCGGAACGATGCCTTCCTCCTCCCCAAAACGCGTCGATGATGACGACACCCAGGGTGTCGCTGCTGCTGTTGCTATTGCGGATGAAGCGGAAAAGGAGACTCTGGAGACGAAAAGAGAAACGAAAGAAGAGAAGAGAAGGAAAAGAAAATCCCGTTGGGAATCTCATCATCAAAATCACTCGAACGCATTTCCGGACGACGAAGAAACAGAAAAAGAAAGGAAGAGGACAGATACGGAGGAAGGAAAAACGTTCGCATTTCCACCTCCACCTCCTCTTCCTAATAATAATAACAGTACTACGAATAACGAGTTTGGAGGAGGAGTTTCTTCTTCGTTATTAGGACTCCCTCCCGGCATGGGACTGACGATCGTTCCTTCGTCTGAGAGAAACAACAACAACAACTCTAATAATAATATTTCTTTAGACTTGGACCCTTCGAAAATCTTCAAACACTTAGCCGCCAAAGGGTTCGGACAGAACACAGATGTATTAAACGGACTGACGAGACAACCACACGAAAACCCGGTCGTAGAAGATCACTACAAACGGTTCTACGATTTATCCGGAAAGTTACAACGACGAGAGTTTACGGACCCGAGGCCGGAACGAGAGAGAAGTCCGAGTCCTCCACCAAAGTACGATAAAGTGACCGGGTTTAAAATCAACAGCAGAGAGTTAAGAGTGAGAGATAAAATACGAAAAGAGAGGAACCGAGTGTGCGAGTTTTTACTGAAGAACGATCCGGAAAATTTCACCGCGCCGCAGGATTATCGACCGGAGAAGAAGACGAGGAAGTTGTTCGTTCCGGAGAAGGAGTATCCCGGGTATAACTTTGTCGGCTTAATCATCGGGCCGAGAGGGAACACGCAGAAAAGGTTACAAAGAGAAACAAACACGAGGATTGTTTTGAGAGGGAAAGGGTGCATTAAAGGAAACGCGAGCAGAGACAACAGAACGGACTATAAAGAGGACGAGCCGTTACACGTAGTTATCGAAGGCGACACGGACGAGGCGGTAGATATGGCGGCGGAAATGGTACAAAAGATTCTAACGCCCATCGACGAAGGGTATAATCACCATAAACGAGCGCAATTGAAAGAGTTGGCGATGATTAACGGCACATTTCAAGATCGACCGGAGTATTGCTTGATTTGCGGCGGGATGGGTCACAGCGGCGTGCACTGTCCAGAAAACGAAAACAATAAATTGGTTGGATTTAAAGCTGGCGTGGCGTGCGCGATTTGCGGCGACGGCGGGCATCCCACCGGCGATTGCCCGATGAAAGGGAAAGGTACCACGAATGGTGGCGGTGGTGGTAATACTACTAATAATAAAATTCCTCAAGAGTTGACGAAGGAATATCAAAACTTTCTCTCGGAAATCGGCGTGAACGATCCGACCGCGGTTGCTAACGAAGACCAAGAGAAAAGTGAGAAAAAGAAAATTCAATCCGGTTTACCGCCGCCGCCGGTTTACTTGAAAGATAAAGCCGTGACTGGTGGATTACCACCACCACCGAATAGAAACAATAGTAATAATAACTTACTCCATCAACCTCCTCGGTTTGGAGCGGGAGGAGGAGGAGGAGCGGGAGTAGGGTACGGCGGTATCCCTCCAATGAACATGATGATGCAACAACAACAATTTGGAGGAGGAGGAGGAGGAAGTGGTACAGGGGGAGTCGGTCCGGCGTTTCTCGGCGGCATCATGCCACCTTTAGGCACGGGCATACCACCACCTCCTCCACCACCTATTGGATCGACGCCGACAACGATTGCGAACGTGAACGTCCCGCCGCCTCCGCCTTCGGACGGCACGGCGGGCGTTCCACCTCCAATCCCGGACGCGCCATCGGCGGGTTTTGTACCTCCACCGCCGCCACCGATGCCAGTGGAGGAAGGTGAGTTAGGGACTGTCCCGCCGCCGCCACCACCGCCGCCGCCAGAAGGTGCGTATTAGAGAAGATAGACAACAACAGAGTAATTGTAAAGCGCAATGATCTACGTAGACAATTTTTAAAAGTAGCAAACGCAGAGTCATAAATAAATTTCGTCGTAGATAACGTCATGTCCTCATTCGTCGTATACAAAGAACATTTTGAAGCAGAATGGACACGGTGGTCTCCTCCATGGACCCGGGTCAAATTACCGTCGTCGCCATCGGGTGTGGCATAGGTGCTTTGCTCGTCGGTTCCGTAGGTACGTCTTCTTCTTTCCTCTTCCTCTCATCATTTTTATCGTCGTATACTTCTTCCTTCTTTTCTTCTTCGTCAAATCTCAAATCTCATCATCGGTTGCGCTTTGCATCGGAAAAGAACGTAACAACGCACTCCTCACGCACTCATACTCTCTTCTCTTTTCAACGACAAAAACAAAATACTAATAAGGTATTGGTGGCGTCGTCATGACCCCATCTCTGTTAGTCGCCGGAGTGGAAGCGAAATTGGCCATCGTGTCCTTATTCGTCGCGTTCACACCAACCGTGTACGTGCGAGTGTACCTTTTGCACAAATACACGAAGTGCGTGCCGTGGAAATGTGGTCTCATCGTCGGGTGCGGGAGCGCGTTAGGGTCTATCTTATCTGGCGCGCTTTTACTGGACTCGTCTCCTAGAGGCGTGTTGACGTATTTGATCGCCGCGATTAGTTTATTAGCTGGGTTTAGAGATTTAAGAGGGTTGTACGTGTTACACGCGGCGAAGAAGAAACGGATGTTGGAGGAGGTGGAGATGTCGGCTGGAGTCGAAGCGCCGCCACATGCAGAAGGAGAAGAGCAGAGTCAACGAACAGTAGAAGTAGTAGATAAAGATGCGTACGAGAACATGACTGTTCTCGAACAGTGGTCGGATCCCACGCGTATAGATTTAGTCATTCTGTTTATCATCGGCGTGTTGGTCGGTTTAATCAGCGTTTTGACCGGTACCGGTGGACCGATTACGTTCTTGCCCATGGTTATCATGTGGAAAGGTGAAATTGTTCACCGAAAAGTCCTGGTCGCTTTAAGTGCGGTTATGAGCGCCGCGTTGGGTACCGGTGCGATTATCAGCACGTTGGCAACTGGCATCGATCAACCCGACGGTGGGTTGTGTTTGTTGATCACTAGTTTCGCGTTAATCGGAGTGTGCATCGGCGTGAGGCTGTTGGAGTTTATAAGGAAAGAAACGTTGCAGCTCGGGATGGGATTGCTGTTACTTGCTATTGGCGGGTTCATACTGCACCAAGCAATAACAAAGTATTGATGATTCGATAGAAGAATTGTTGTTGTTTTTTATGATAAAATAATACATCCCTATTGCGACCACGCGCAGAATTTGCCTTCGCAAACTCGAATGAAATTTTTACCTTTGTGTTTCTTCGGGAGAAACCTAGCGCGAAACGGAATCGCTATTTCGTCGTCGATTTGATACGTTCGCAATCTCTCATCCTTTTCGTGATGTTGTTGTTGTTTTTGTTGCTGCTGCTTACTATTTCTAATGTTGTTACCTTTCTTTTTATTAGTTCTGTTATTCTTCTCATCGCTGCTTGTCGTCTTTTTCGATGCGAGAGGAAATTCTTGGATGACAATGAAATCGACGAACGCATTTTGTTGCTGCTGCTGTTGTTGCTGCTGCTGCGTCGCGTTGGTTTGCGTGCTCGTTGTGTATGTCGGCAGAGGACTTTTCTTGATCGAAAGCATGACTGGAAACACGATTGCGTCTTCGTTTGGCGACCAGATTTGTTTCAATCCACCATCAACTAACAAGACTTTTTCTTTAAATTGTCGAGAAGGGAAAAAATAACTGCCGATGGTAATTGTCGCGCAGTCTTCAATGCGGCCGTTTTCATCCACCTCGAGCGCGCTTGCGCTATCGTCTAACAAGGTGTTACAAATATCCTCAAACGGAAAGTCCTCTTCCTTGTAAAAGAAAGCTCCGGGCGGATCCCAAGTGACCCACTGGTATACGCAATACGTGCTTGCGCCGCTAAAGACGGTGCACAAACATATCAACAACCTATCGCCAGAGTTGGACCATTTCAAAGCGACGACGTAGTATAAAATCGGTTCCACGATTGCGTTTAGCGGCTGGTCACCCGCTAATCCTTGGCCGTATGCTTCGTACGTCATAAACTCGGTGTTATATTCGTCTCTGGTACTAAACGTGCACGCGTTCAAATCGAGAATTTTCACCGCGTCGCTGATTGGTCCACCTTTGATCGGGTCCGTGCGTCTCAAGTAAACGGCGCGTTCGTCCGCCCACGCGACGTGCTCGCCACCAGGTCTAGCGGCTAGCACAAACGGGACCGTCACATCTGGTTCAACAAACACAGAGGAAGGTTGAACTTCGCACACGATGAGTTTTTCAAACTTTGAAATATCTCTCTTGGCACCTAGCTCGCGTTCTTTCGAAAGTTGGTCAAACAGCTGATTTTGTTGGTGTTTGGCGATGACATCTTTGATGTAATTGTCCACGTTTAGAGGTTCCTCCTCACCCTCTTCTTCGCCGTCGTCGTCGAGAAAAGTTTCCCTCTCACCAACTTCAAGTTCTGTGGTTGCCGTCGATTTTGAAGAAGAGGAAAGAGATGACGGCGGCGCTGGTATGAGCATCATGTACGTAATCGGAGGAAAGGAATCTGGTAAAGTAAACGGAACCAACCAATGTCCACGTGACGAAGCCGCCGTCATCTGATTTTGAGTGTTTCGTTTACCCGGAATCCAATGCACGTGGTGCGTAATTGGAACGTGCCCTCTGCCGATTTGCCAAAGCACATCCTTCTTCTTGCAAAATCGAGCCTTTGACTCAGAGCGCGCGAGGGGCACCCTCGTCGTTTCTTTCAGCGACATCATTTCTTGCTCGTACAACTGCTTTGAGGATAACGAAGAAAACTTGTTAATCTGCGGTGGTATCACCCTTCTGTTCGTATATCCACCTGCCATATCATCATGCTGACGTCCGTCGTGTTGGTCGCTCGATAGACTGCGAAAACTATCGTCATCATTGAACTCTTCATTATCGGAATCATTCATCATCCGCATTCCTCGTTTTCTCTTCAAACGTAACTGAAGCACGGGCTGTCGACACACTTGAATCAGTCTTTGACCACTTTCTGTGACGAAAGAGGTCAACTTGGAGATTGCGGGAGTGAGTGAATGATTCGCCACGGTGCAAACAAACTTTTTCGTTCGATTCCAAAGTGGATACTTGAGGAACCCAGAAATGACTTCGGCCTCGCGTTGTTCCCATGAGTGGAGCATTCGCGCGTGTTCATTCATGACATTTAATTCGTTTAAATCAACTTCATCATCGTCCAAAGCCATCATGTCTCCTCTCCGCTGTCCTTCTTCCGACATCGATCTTTTGTTGGAATTGATGTAATGTTGTTGAAAAGATAACGGCACCGGCGTTGACGTGTCGTGATGGTGGCGATGATAATCACCGTTACCACGATGATACGCGTCTAATTCGTCCTCGGGAAATAAAGATTTCTTTTTCTTTCCTCTAGAAATTGGAAGATTCGTCGCATTTTCAATCAAGCGCAATGCGCTCAACTTTTTCGAAATGCCTATCATGTCACCCGAATTGTCCGGCGCGAACGAGAAGAACATGCTCGCATCTTTCTGTTCAATCTTCTGCACAATCTCGCGGCCACCTGGATGAGACGCTCGAGGAAATTTCAACCCATTGTTCGCGAATCCATACAGAGAATTCATCGTTTGTACTAAATCGAGCATGGATAACGAGACATCTCGCCCTTGTGGCATTTGCATCTCTGGAACCTGAGGAGGAGGATCGACCGTGTTTTGTTGTTGTTGCTGTTGATTTTCCATCGTCTGAACGCCCACATTATTTTGATTGGGTGCCCCGGCAACCGTCTCGGCCACTGCCGCTTGCGCGTTCACTTCACCGCCTACCTCATCGAGTTCGGCTGCGGCAGGTGGATTATCATCATTATTGCCGTCGTTAGCTATTGCTGCTTCCGCTGCTCCTATCGCAGGTTGCGGTAATGGTACTGGAACTGCTGATACCGTTGGTTGTTGTTGCGCTTGAACTTGCGGTACGATCGCTTTTTCTTTCGCAACAATGGCCAACTTTGTTCCGCACGGAGCAAACTGAATTCCAAAGGGAACCATCGTCGTCGGCAAGACGATACAATTAACGAGCGGAGGAGGTGAAGACGGTAACTTGATCGTGACTTCTTTCTTTTCCTTCTTTTCGTAAATCGTCTTTCTCTTTTTCGTTGACGTGTCATTCTTCTCTCCTCTTTTCTTTCCCGAGGCTGTTTGTAGCAAAAAGGAAGTATGCTTCGTCGTTTTGCGCTTTTTCTTGCAACCTTCGTCGTCGCCGCCTTCATTCCTTTCATCGTCTTCTTCTTTCTCTTCTTCTTCTTCTTCTTCTTCTTCTTCTTCTTCTTCTTCTTCTGACTCGTAAATGTCGAAGATTTTCTTGGACAAAGGAAACGCCTCGGCTTCTTCCTCTTCTTCCTCAGCCGCTTTCTCAGAGTTTACGTCCATATCCGCGTCGTATTCCTCGGCTTCTTTTTCTTCCTCTCCGTCTAATACTCTTCCTTCATCAGCAGAGTCGTCCAAAGCGGACAACACATCTCCGGCCAATTTCCTCCTCTTCTCTTCGTTCTCTTTTTCTTCCTCATCTATGATTTTCAAACCTTTTTTATTCTTCCCGCCGCTATCTCCATCGTCGTCCAAATCATCTTCTCTGGATAGTTTTGCCATCGTGCTCAGATCGCATTTCATCTTAGCTCTCCAAAAATTGCTCTCGTGTGGCGCCGCGCACAAAACTGAGTACCCTTTCAAAGATTGCATCAAGACTGACAACAACTCGCCGTTGTTCGACCAGGTCAAACTGGTGAATACGAATCGATTCATGGTCGTTTCGTGCAGCATTCGTATCATTCCGCCGTCTTCGCGCGGGTCGCAGGTGAATACAGACTTATCGTCACACACGGCTAATCTATACTTCAAATGTGTTGACATCCAAGAAGTGGAAGTAGACATCGATTGCGTCCACTCTTTTTCTTCGTCTTCTTCGAGCGAAGCCGATGATTCCAACGACGCTCTTCTTTCCTCGTCTTCTTGTTCTCGCGCTCGTCTCGCGGAGAAGAGTACGCGTCTTCTCCAGGCGTACAAATCTCTCCACTTGAAAAAGTTTTCCTCCCTTTCTTCCTCCTCCTCCTCCTCGTTCCTCTTCTTTTCCTTTGCCGCTAGTGCCATAAACGCTGCTCTGTTTCTTCTTCTTTTCCTCCAACCCTTCGACAATTTTTTCTCATCTTCTCGCGCACTTTGGCTGAAGGACGCCGAAGGTTTCGTTTCTCTTCCTAAAAGTCCTCTTCCTCTTCGTTGTTGTTGTGATTGTGATTGTGATTGTCTTCTTCCTCTTCTGCCATAGTTTATGTTCTCGAGGCCGACGACTAAATCCTCTCTCGCGCGTCCATTTCTTCCTCCTAAACTAAACGTATCCTCCTGTTTCTTGCACAAACGTTTCCATATTTTCTCATCCTCTCGGTCGTTTTCCACGAGCATTCGATATAACTTCTTATTCGTGCAGGCGAATTTAAACACATCCGCGCCGTTCGGTAAGAAGGAGATGACGTGCAACAACGCATCAGTCGGTAGGATTTCGTCTATACTCGAAGCGTTCTTCAAACGACTCCCGACTTTTAGAAGCGTCATCGTCCTCGTATTCTTCTTTCCTTCTTCTTCTTCTTCTTCTTTGTCTTCTTCGTATTCTTCCTCCTCCTCCTTTGTCTCGTTCTTGTCGTTACTGTTGTTCTCCCGGGTCGTCATCATCCTCATCCTCATAACCACTCCTAAACTCAAAAGTCGTGACTTTTCCCGTACTAAGAATAACGAGAGGATTTGTACGGAAAACGACGGAAAAAGGTCAATTAAATTTTCTTCTGTGAAAAGTCGTGCGAAAAAAGCAGAAGCAACAAAACAGCAGAAAAACTCCTGCTTATGAGCTTTTCGGGGACTGACTTTTTCACCCCGCGAAAAGAACTTTCATCACAGAATCACAGAAGAAGAAGAAGAAGAAGAAGAAGAAGAAGAAGAACATAAAGAGCACACGATGACATCATCATCTGTATCATCTCTGAGATTACTACATAGTCACAAACACGTAGAGTTTATTAAAAACAGCAGTCTGGACACGGAAACCATAGAGTACGCTTTAACCGAACACTTACGGTTGAGTGGAATGTATTGGGGACTGACGGCACACAAATTGTTGGTGATGAATAAAAACAATCAAGAAGACAAAGAAGACAAAGAAGAAGAAGAAGAAATAATGAGCAAAGAGGACGTGATGAAATTCATAAACGAGTGTTACGACGAGAAATCGTCTCTGTTCGCCGGCGCTCCCGGACACGACGGACATTTGTTGTACACTTTAAGCGCGATTCAGATTTTCGTGTTGTATGAATGCGTGCAGGAACAGTTGAGCGAAGAAAGAGCGAAGAAAATATGCACGGCGATTTCAAAGTTACAGAGTAAAGAAGACGGGAGTTTTGCAGGGGATGAGTGGGGAGAAGTGGACACGAGGTTTTCCTACTGCGCGTTTTCCGCGCTGAGCTTATTAGCGCACGGCATGGGAGAGGAGTGTTTTCTCGACGACGGTTTGGAAGCGCTGAAAATAGGAGGTAGCGACGATGAAAAGAAGGAGGATAATCAGGACAAAAATAGGAGCAAAGCTTTAGGAATTATGCGTAAAATAGTCGACGTCGATAAAGGGTGCGAGTTTATAATGAAATGTAGAAACTTTGACGGTGGGTTTGGGTCCACTCCGGGCGGCGAATCTCACGCCGGGCAGATTTTCGTATGCGTAGGCGCGTTGCAGATTTGCAATCAGTTGGATTTATTATACACAGCAGACGACGACGAGGAAGAAGAGAACGACAAGTTAGCGTGGTGGTTAGCCGAACGACAAGTGAAAGTGGGTGGTTTGAACGGACGTCCGGAAAAGTTACCGGACGTGTGTTACTCGTGGTGGGTGTTGTCTTCGCTCGCCGCGCTGAAGAAAAAACACTGGATCGATTTAGATAAGTTGAAAGCGTTTATATTGAGGTGTCAAGACGATATCAGCGGGGGTATTTCGGATCGTCCGGACGATGAACCGGATGTTTATCACACTTTCTTTGGTATCGCTGGATTATCTCTGATGAAACACGAAGGATTAGAAGAAATTGACCCGATTTACGCGTTGCCGGTGAGGAGCGTTCGGAAGATTGGGATCGAAAGCGATTGGTATTAGAGAGAAGCCGGCCCCCTTTTTGTTTCGTGTCGTAAGAATAAATAATAATACGTGTACCTACGGTACAGTATTTTAATTAACGCGCGGCTATGGCCTACTACTAGTACTGCTATTACTATTACTACTATCACTACTATCACGCTACTATTAAAACGAACCCTCCTCTGCCCAGTTCGGTAACGGCAAACACTCAAACGTCCAACTCTCTTTAAAACTATACTTGATGCAGTGTAAATAAATAGCTTCCAAATCGTGCGTCGCGCGACTTCCAAACCAACACACCAACGGGCAATGTGGACACTCGGTGGTATGTTTGATTTTATCCCATTTAAAAGTGTCGTCATTGGTAGCAGCAGCTCTTGCGTCCTCGCGACGAAGACGGTCGTCGTTGAGTGTGAAACTATGGCACATTTTCTGATACTCGTCTTGTAGCTTCGTTTGTCTCGGCGACAATCGGCCGCCGTATACGACATCGTTCGCAATTGGATGTCCGAGTATTTTTAGATGCGCTCGAATTTGGTGCGTTCGCCCGGTTTCTGGAACGCATCGCACTAAGCTTTCGTCCAGTTTTGAAAAGTGTTTGATCAGTGTAAACGACGTCTTGGCTGATTTATATAAAGGAGAAGGTGTTGAAGAATCAGATGGCCACGTGGCGACGTGCGTTTTGCCGCAAAACCCAAGAGGTACTTCACACGTCGTTTCCTTACTGAACAAACCTTTCACTCTCGCGACGTACTCCTTTCGAACTTTATTTGAAACGATTAAATCTGTCGCAATCTTAGCCGCCTTGGACGTTTTTGCCATGAGCAACAACCCAGAAACGTTCCTATCGAGCCTGTGCAAAGGTAACAAAGGAGGAGGAGGAGAAGTATTCTTTTTATCATTCATCTCTGGTAAACGTTGACGCAAGATTTCCACCACTGAATTGTTTCGATACTGTCCGGTTGGATGCACCGGAACAGTTGCCGGCTTTCTCACGGCGACGATATCGTCTACTTCTTCTAAAATTTCAATCTCGTTCTCGGAACAAAGCACCGGCGGCTCGTGTTTGTGCACCAAGTGGCGAACGGTTTGTCCTGGAACCAAGGCTGGAAAATATTCTTTCTCGTCGTCTTCTTTTTTCCTCTTCTTTTTGTGACTCCGAGATACAGAAGATGCGTTTTTATCTTCTACGCGTAACCGTCCATCTTTGAAAGCTTGCGCGTAGTACTCTCTCGGCAAATTCGGAAACTCCTTGTGAAAGATATCAACGATGTTATTCTCTTCTTCATTTTCAACCTCGCACCATCTTCTCTTGACGTTGGCGATGAAATCAAACGCGTACGGTTTGCTCAATCGCAAACCGTTCTGGAAGACGATGTACGTATCGTCTTCATGAACAATGTCGATGCTTTTTACTTCATCTTCTTCTCCTTCTTTTTCATGCATTTTACTTCAACTTATCCATGTACAACTCTTTATTCGTTTCGTATTCTGCCAACTGTTCGTCGTATATCGTCCAAACGCAAAACTTACACTGCGGCGAGGATTGACAACAGTCCTCCGGTCCAGGCATTTCTGGTTTACGCTTCATCGTTCTATTTTCTTCGCACGAGCAAAATCGCCTCGAGCATATCTCGCACAACGCGTTCGGTGGAGGTCTTCGATCGTATTGGTGTAAACGCGTGTCCGTCAACGGATTCCGTTTTTTCCCGGTGTAATATCCAATTTCTTTTTCTAATTCTTCTTTATTACTCTCTGAAGAATACCAAGAACGGCGACAAAAATTATGACGATGATGATTTTGTTGCGTCTTTGTCGTCAGCAGAGAAGAAAGTAGCTTTTGGTAGAGTGGGTGAACAGAAGCAGCAGAAGCAGCGGCAGAGATTATGAGAGAAGAAGAAGAAGAAAGAGTAGTTCCATCCCCCAAGAAGCTTCTTTTGCTCATTCTTGTTTTTTTTTGTGGAGAGAGAGAGAAAAAAGAAAAATACTCGATCGATTGAAAAGCGCTCGTCAAAAAAAGAGCACACTTTAACAACAGAAGAGTACTTTGATGCGTCGAGCGGCGAGAACTTTTCTCTCTTCCACTTCCTCGTCCTCGCGAGGAGGAGGAGGAGGAGGAAGAGCTTTGGTGGATGAGCTCCTCTTCTCGAAAACGAGGAGGAGGATAACAGCGGCGGCGGCGGCGGCTGACGCGGAGGAAACTGAACAACAACAACAACAACAACAACAACAACAAACGACGACCGAGACGTTTTGCTTGTGCAAACAGGTGAAAATAAACGCAAAAATACGGAAAGATAAAGGACACTGCGTGTACAAGCCAGTCGTCGTCGATGACATCGTGAAGAGCAAGCAGCGAAAGGAAGGATCGCTGGCGAAACGAGCGCACTGGTAAGACGACGAACGACTACTACTACTATTACTCAACGCTTTACTTTACGAACGCGCGCGTTATTCTTTTTTTATCGTAAAACCTCTCGAAAAGCTTTTCTGACTGTCTGACTGTACGTGATAAAAATATAAAATAGGACGACGCTCGACGCTTCGGTGGACGACGCGGTGAGGAAGATGCACGCTATGGATGTCGGAGCGCTGGTTGTGATGGACTTTCATAAGCTCGACGTGGATAAGAGCAAGAAGATCCATTTGGAGGAATTGTACTACTCGCCCAAAAGCAACGCGATAGCCGGTATCGTGAGCGAAAGAGATTATTTGAGAGCGGTGGCGACGAATAGAGTCACAGACTTGACGACGGTGAGAGAGATTATGACACCAGCGGAGGACGAATCGACGGGAGAGAAACGACTCATTTCAGTGGAACCGTATTGTTCTGTTTTAGCTGCGATGCAAGCGATGACAAGTGGTCATTTTAGACACATTCCAGTTATCAATACCGAGTCGCAGACGTTGGAAGGCATCGTTTCGTTGGGCGACGTGGTGAAGGCGTTGATTGCGGAACAGGACGAAGAGATTGACGTCTTGGAAGATTACATCACGAGTGGCGGTAAATAATCAACACGACGATTTACATACATACAAAGCAAACGAGAGAGAGACATCAGAGCAGAGAGATACACTAATTTCTATATAATAACAAATACGAGTTTGAATGTTTTACGCTTTTATCAACATCACAACAGTATGGCACGCGATGCTTCTATTTTCTCCCAAAGAGTCCACCTTTTCGTGCGTCTTCGCTTTGACATTCACCACAGATTCGTGCACGTCCAACAACTTCGCCAAGTTTTTCTTAATCTTTTCTTTGTGCGGCGAAATCTTCGGTCTTTGCGCGATTAATGTGCAATCGATGTTCCCCAACTCGTACCCGGCTTCTTTCATCAATCGAATGGCTTCGTAAATAAACACGTCCGACGTTTGGCCTTTCCATTTCGGATCGTTATCCGGGAACAACTGGCCAATATCCGGCAAACCGAGCGCGCCAGTGATGGCGTCTACCACGCAGTGCAACAAAACGTCCCCATCCGAGTGCGCGACGCACCCGCGATCGTGCGGCACTTCGATGCCGCCTAATATCAACTTCAACTCTGGGAATTCCGCAGTGGATTCCAAGCGGTGCAAATCAAACCCGTGTCCGACTCTGTACGGCAGCACCGGCGGTTCCGCAGCCGCTGCTTTGATTTTGTTTCTTATTTTGTTTGTTTTGGTGATGTTTGTGCTGCGTCGTAACTCATTATTCGATCGCGTCGTACAACTCCTTCCCGAAAAATGATGATGGATAGAAGAAGAAGAAGAAGAAGATATCGTTGTTGTTGAAGTCATCATCATCGTCATCGTCTATAATAGTTTGAAAGTATATTATTCTCTGTTAAACTCTGTTTTCTCCTCTCTTTGATGATGATGTTGATGTTGTTGTTATTATTGTGTCTCTCTCAACAACACACGAAATCGTCGTCTAATAGGATGATACGACTCTTATTGATGTTGTTCCTATGTTCTTCAAGAACAACACAAAAGAGACTTTGACGTTCTTTCTTGGTGTGACTTTTTTTGTCTGTCACAAGGAATTTTTCTAGACTGCTAAACCCTAATGGGGGGAGCTAAGGAGCATTTTGGACCAGAAATTCTCTCTCTAAATTTCGGATATCTCATTTTGAGAAGGAAAAAGGGGGGGAAACCAAATTAAGAAGAAGATCTTGCAAAAGTGTGCAATAATCCACACATTTCTTTCTGCGCGCGCACATATCAAACTATTATTAATAAATTTTAAAGAATAATAAAATGTCCACCGGAACTCCGACTTCTTCAGCTGCCGTTGCGGACACCCCTTCCAACTCTCCGTTGCAGCCGGTCATCACCGCCGCTGCGAGAATTAAAGATGTCTCCTTACACGTCTTCTCCCAAAGAAAACCAATGTCAGAAATTCTCGATAGAACGGCGTATTCGAAACCGGCGAGTTTTTCCGACGCCACCAGTCGAATGCAAAAGAACTTGAACTACTTCAAAATTAACTACATGATTGCCACGATGGGGATCTTATCTGCGTTTATTTTGTATCATCCGTCGAGTTTGTTGATTTTGAGCGCAATCTCCGCCGCGTGGGCGTACGTGTTTATGATTCGTCAAGAACCTTTGAAGATTGGCGAACGAGAAGTGTCTTCGAGAGAGAAAATGTTAGGCATGACTGGTTTATCCGCGTTGATTATATTTTTCTTGTCCTCCGCGGGGACGTATATATTCTCCGGGATGGGCGTGGCTTTGTTGGGGATTGGTGCGCACTCTGCGGCGAGAGTGCCGGATGACTTGTTCATCGACGACGCGTCCGAGTCGAACGGGTTCTTTTCGTTTATGATGCCGCCGAGGCCTGGGCAACCTTCTGGCACGATCTAAGTAAGATATATGCGTGTGCGCGTGTGACAGAGTGAGCTGATATCAGTGTATTCAAATACACGCCGCGCAGGTGTATGTTATTACTATGAGAGAAAGAGAGTGAATTATAGAAGAGAACAAGAACGAGAGAATTGAGCGAGAGGAGTGGAAGTAGTACCCCTCTGCGGAAGTGCGCGAATTTACTCTCTCTCTTTCTCGAAGAAGAAGAAGAAGAAGAAGAAGAAGAGATACTATTTAGAAAAAAGAGTTGACGAGATAAAAAGAAAAAGAAACATATGAAACTGTTTGTCGATGCGTTATTAGAGTTGCAGATTGGACGATGATGAATATGACAAATCATTGTTATTGTTGTCATTGAAGATCTCTTTCTCTCTCTCGTGCCGAAGGACGACTGTAACACAAATTATTTACCACACACGTTTGAGATTAGGATTTTATTATTATATATGTATATATGTATATATATACATGGACTTATCCATTTAAAACTATTACTATTACATCTATAATTAAATCCCCGGGCCTCTTCGAGCGTTTGCGGCCAAACGCGCGTCTCTTTCCTTTTCGTATTCTCGATACTCGGCTTGTTGCAAAAACGATTGTTGTTCGGTGTACGTGTTTTTGGACTTTCTGTGCATTTCCAACTCCTCGTCAATCTCCTCGTTCGAATCTTTCACTTTCTTCCAATCCATCTTCGTCTTATCTAGCACGCTCATCTTCTTTGATTTCTCAATCTTGGCAATCAAAGCGTCTAAGCCGCTCATTTTTTGTCCTTTTAGATTTTCCTTTTCCTCGGCCGCTTTCGCCTCTTTCGAGCCCTCTTTGTACGTCTTTTCCACCTCCATGACCATCCCGGCAAAGTCTCTTTTCTCGATCACCGCTTTCAAACCACCGTGGTCTTTTATTTTGTGCACTTTTCTGGACGTTTTCGCCGCCTCCATGGCTTCTCTCGCGAGCTTTAATCTCTCGTCTATTTCCTCTTCCACCTCCTGCTCTTCGGCTTCGGCCGCCGGTTCTCCTTCTTCTTTCGTTTTCTTCTTCTTTTTTACCTGTACGGTTTCTGGCGGTTTCTTTTCTCCTTTCTTACTCTTCGTCGTCGACGCAGAAGAGGTCGATAATAATCTAGAGAGGATTCTCTCCGAACTTGTCGGTTTCTCCTCCGCGTCTTTATGTTTCGAGTTCAACTTACACGCCAACTCAGTGGGTGAAATCTGTCGCATCATTTTCATCACGGTCGACAGATTCGAAGAAGAAGAAGCTAATAAGTTATCATTCGTCTTCTCTGTCGTTGCTTTCCGCTTCTTCGTCGTCGTCGTTGTTGCATCCTTTTTGTTCTTTTTCTCTTCTTCTTCTTTATCGTCTTCTTCTTCTTCTTCTTCTTCTTCAGTAGTCGCAGTCATCAACTTCTCAAACATTTCCCGAACTTTCTTCTTCGGTTGAAACTCAAAACTCTCGAAGTCTTCTCTCGAAAGCTCTTTCGCCGTTTTCACCACCTGGTTGTACTCCTCAAACATGATTGATTTTGATTGCTTTTGCGCGTAAAATGTATTATGTTATCACGACGAAAAGCGATTGTTCTATATGAGTATTGGTGTTGTTGTTCTGTTGTTGTTGTTTGTGAGAGCAAATTCTTTCGAAAAAAAAATTTAAGCAAAACTCGTCTGCTTGAAACAACAACTGACTGAGAAATAAGCCACACTTTGAAACTGTTTTCTCTCGTCTCTTTTGTATTTATACATAAAACTCTCTCTCTCTCTTTTCATCATCATCTCTTCTCTGAATAATAAATGAAACAGAAGAAGAAGAAGAAGAAGAGAGACAACACCGTAGTATTACCACCACTGATCGACCCCCAAAACGGCATCGCATCTTTCAGAGCGTCGAGACGAGTGAACTTTGTTCCAGCCAGGTATACTAATCGTGTTGTGTGAATTTACTTTACTCTACTCAAATTGAGAGTTGTGAACTCAAATTCTCTTTAACATCAAAATTGGGGGAAATCAAACACAAAAAGAAATCCACTCATCCTTTTTGTGTGGTAGTTTCTTCTTATTTTCCTTTGTCATCTTCGTCTTCGTCTTCTTCGTTAAGAGACGTTCTTTGTTTTCGAAACAAAGAACCGCGTCGTCGTCGTCGTCGCGTGGCGGGAATTGATGCCAAAAAGAGATCAAATTTTAGTAGAAGTGACTGACACCTTTAACATCACCATAATCAACAACAACAACAAAATATAACAACAAAAAATACAGACGAGCGGAACCGTCGTCAATATTGGGAGGAATGATGACGAACAACAACACCAGTGGTCAAAATGGACGACGGAGAGTAGGAAGAACGATAGTATTGAATGGATTGAATGAGAATAGAGATGGTGATAAGAACAACAAATCATCTCAAAAAGACAACGAAGATACTCGCGCGAACATAAATAAGAAGCGAAAGAAGGAAGAAGAGGAAGAAAAAGAGAAAGGAAACGACTTATATCCTCTTTCCAAGATTCAAATGGAATGGCAAACCGTCTCTAAGATCGGCTCTGGTTTGCAAAATTTAGGCAACACCTGCTTTTTAAACGCGGTTTTGCAGTGCCTCACGTATACGCCAGCTTTGGCAAACTTTTTCTTGAACAACGAACATCAAAAGCATAAAAATTTGAGCTCAGGATTCAACTCGTTGTTCGAGATGGGTAATTTAGTAAAGAACACGTTGATACATTCCAAGAACAAGCATCACGCGGTACCACCGACGGCGTTCGTGAAGAATATTCGCGCGCTGTCGAAGACGTTTAAGAAAGGAAGACAAGAGGATTCCCACGAATTCGCGAGGTGTTTGTTAGATTCCATGCACAAGAGGTGCTGCATGTTAGGCCGGGTGGACGACGGAAGCTCGTCGAATACTCGAAATGGAAAGAAGCTTACTGCGAATGCAATCGATCCAGAGTCGAAAGAGGCGGAAACGACGTTCATTTGGCGCGTATTCGGTGGGCAGTTGCGTTCGTGCGTGACGTGTCAAAGCTGCGGGAGAGAGTCGGCAAAGTTAGATCCGTGCATGGATATGAGTTTAGAGTGCGCGAAGGTGAAATCTTTAGAACAAGCACTTAAGTTGTTCACGCGAGTGGAAGTTCTAGACGGCGATAACAAGTATAGATGCGAAGGGTGCAAGAAGTTATCGCGAGCGAAGAAGCAATTCAGCGTGGATAAAGCTCCAAACGTGTTGCAAATCCAACTGAAGCGTTTCGAGTTTGTTCCTTTCGGGAGAGGGAAGTTATCGCAGTTTATCGAATACCCGTTGGTGTTAGATTTAACATCGTATTTAACCTCAATTTTGAAAATTAACGAAGGTCGCCGCGGGAAGAAGAGGAGTAAAAGTGCTAATAACGCCGTTCTCGATGATATTATGGGTGGTAGTAGCACGGAGAAAGCTTTTTCATCGTCGTCCTCGGTGTACGATTTGATTGGTGTTTTAGTCCACGCGGGAAGTTCCATGAACTCTGGTCATTATTATTCTTACGTCAAAGCGCAAAATGGATTCTGGTTTGAGATGGACGACGAATCCGTCACGAATGTTTCCGAAAAGACCGTTTTGAGACAAAAGGCGTACCTTCTCTTTTACTCTTTACGCAACGCTCCGGGGACGATGACGACGAGGAAAACAAACACTGGAAACGTGGATAAAAATCGAATGGACGAACTCACGAGAGATTTCCAAGCGAAGAAAAGAAAGCTCGATGAAGAAAGAGAGAAGGAGAAGAAGGTGATGACGAGGAAAAGCAAACGAGATAAAAATATCAGCAATAGCCCTAGCAGCAGCGAAGAAGACGAAAGAAAAGACGAGGAAGAAGAAGAAGAAGACGTAGTTACGGTGATATCGGCGAGAAGAAACGGGAAGCGAGGCGCCGGGCGCTCAGCCGGGAAGAATTCTCGCGACGTGGTAAAATCAAAACTCTTCAAGCAAAATAGAAGCGGATCAAAGTCACCTGATTTCGGCATCGGCAAGCAAAGAAGACGCAGTAAACGAGCATCGTATAGCGACGACGACGACGACGAAGGATACGACGAGGAAGGAGATAAGGAAAATAAGAGGGATAAAGGAAACATGATAAAGACATTCTTGAAATCACGAGCGCAAAGAGATAAAAATACTCGAGGTTGGAACGACGACGACGACGACGATAATAATAAAAGTCGCGCGATGGGAATGCGCCAGCAAGTTAGTACATCTCAGAAAAAGAACGTTAAAAAGTCTCGCGGGTATGACGAGCTCGACGAAGAGTACGATAGAGGGAAAATTGCGAAACATCTTCGAAGGCGCGAACAGAAAATGCCGGCGAGACCGACGAAAGCGCCGTCGAGATCGGCAGGAGGAAACGCGTTTCAAAGAAAACAAGGGCGAAAACAGCGTAAGTGATATAGTGCTAGTGTGTTGTGTTCATACGACAGAGTGTTTATTTCTTCTTGAAAGTACCCACAGCACTTAAGTTTTAAGACTTCTTCTTATTTATTCTCTTCGCCGAAAGCATCGTTCTCTTCCGAGATGAACAGACGAAGAACATCCGTCAACGTAATAACGTCGAGAGGCTTTCCAGCATTCAGTTTCGGTTTTTCGACGACCACCCACACGCGGTGAACGTACGTAAGCGCGTTCAAAACATCAGAGATCGTCGCCGACACTCCCACGGTCTGTAAAAATATTTCGTCTTTTTCGATTGCTTTATCCCGTCGATCGACCGCGGTTGGACTGTCTTCGTTCATCTTTTGGAAGAACGCGTGACTCACGTGCTGACTCTCGATATGCGAGTACCCGCCGTAACTCGTGCGATGAGACAATGCCAAGAATTCTGCGATCGGTAACCCCAAAATAGAGACGTGATCTTTCGTCACGCGTCTGAGATCGGATGCTGAAAAGTTCGCGATTAACACATCTTCGTACACGACGCCGACACACGAGATATCTCGATCGCGCAGTTTTTTCAGAACATTGATCGTAAGTTCGTGCGGCTCGACGCAACAGAGACCGAGCGCTCTTTCCGAGGAGCAAAAACCGCAATCTTGGACTGTTAATCTCGATAACTCTTTAAAAACACCTTGTTCGTTCTTCATTTGCAAAAACTTGATGATGTCGGATTGCGAGATTATGCGATGTATCTCCCCGTGCGGGTCGAAGACGCCGAGTCTGTGCACTAAATGGTGTTGGTTCGCCAAGAAATTCTCCATCGCTTCCAGAATCGACAACTCTTTCGCGTACGGTTCAAAGACTAAATCCACGTCGCTGAGATTGCCGATTTGAATAATCTTCTTCGAGAAGACTTCAGGCGCTACTTTTCGTAACAACGACATCGCTTGCAACATGTTGATTGGATCTTCCATCTTCTCCAACTTTTTCTCGTCTTCGAAAGCTTCCACGAGAGGATCGATCACGTCCGAGACGCTGAAAAAACCCAAACACGTCGCTCTTTCGTCTTCACGATTCAACCCGACATTTTGCACCAAAACTGGCGCCGATAAAACGTTGTATCTCTTCAACGTGTTGAGCGCCGTCTCGCACGTATCGTCGTGTCCAAGAGAAACGACGAAAGACCCCGCTCCTGCTAAACTTCCTTGTTTCGCGCGATCGATCTGCGACAGCATCGAACGCAACGTCGTCGACGCGAGAACGGATCGGATGTGTCCGACGTCTCGTCGTCTTTGCGGCGTTGTCGTGGTTTCGTTCTTCTTCGTCGTCATCGATCGATCGATTCTTTTTTTGTCCTAAACAACTCTTTGCTTATTTTTTGCGCGTATTTTTGTGTGGTGGTGAAAAAATGGACTGAAATCACCTTTTTTTGTTTTTTGAGAAAAAGTTCGAGATACAAAATTTTCCTCAGAAGAAGAAGAAGAAGAAGAAGAAGAAGAACTTTGACAACAACAACTTACTAATAATAATAATATAATCAAATGTCGAACTCTCAATCGTCTCTTCCCTCCTCGTCTTCATCGTCCTCGTCTTCATTCAAACAGCTCATGCAGCACCCGCAAGCGCTGAAAATTTTAGGATGCGTCGTCGGCGTCGTCGGATCTTTACTCGTGTACGGTTTATTGCAAGAACGAATCATGACTCGACCGTACGAAACGGACGGAGAAAACGAAGAGTATTTTAAGTTCTCCGTGTTTTTAGTATTATCGAACAGACTTTTGTCCTGTTTAATGGCGATGGGGATTTTGGCGTATTCGAGAGGGAACGTGCAACCTGTCGCGGGTATTCATCGATACTGCGCGGTCAGTTTATCCAACGTCATCGCGACGTATTGTCAATACGAAGCGTTGAAATACGTCTCGTTTCCGGTACAAACTTTAGGGAAGTGCGCGAAGATGATTCCGGTGATGATTTGGGGATATTTAATTAATCAGAGACGGTACGTCATGCAAGATTATTTCATCGCCGCAGGCGTGACGTTAGGATGCACGATGTTTGCTTTGTACGGGGACGTGTCTTCGAGCGCGGCGAAACATCACGGGAAAGGTGGGAAAGATACGAGCATGTACGGCGTCGGGTTGATGTTGGGATACCTCGGTTTCGACGGGTTCACGTCCACGTTTCAAGATAAGTTGTTCAAAGGGTACCAGATGGAAACGTATAATCAAATGCTGTGGGTGAATTTATGTTCGGCATCTATTAGTGCTTTGTGGTTGTTTTCGGATTCGGCGTTTTTCGACGCGGTGGCGTTTGTCGGGAGACACCCGGCGGTGTTGCAAGATATTTGCACTTTGAGCGTCGCCGCAATGTTAGGACAGTTGTGCATCTTGTACACGATTCGTGAATTCGGGGCGTTGCTGTTCGCGACAATCATGACGACCAGACAGTTCTTGTCTATTCTGTTGTCGTGCTTGATTTTTATGCACCCGTTGACGTTCATGCAATGGCTCGGGACCGCGATGGTTTTCGGATCGTTGTATTACCAAGCGTATTTGAAAAATCAGCGAGCGACGAGCGTGGCGACGGTGAGTGAGATGCGCGAGCCGTCCGCATCTGGTGCGGAGACCGGAGAAAAGAACGCCACCGTGTGAGGCTCTTCTAGTTTTTGGGGACGACGACGACGACGAAGAAAGGAAAGCTTCTTCAAATGTATAACTTTTTTTAAAAGAAAGTTTTAAAACTAACTAAATTACCACCAATTTTTTATTAAAGACGCGTCGGTAACCCGGATTTCGCCATATCTTCTTTGCATTCCTTCACAGTCACTTCGTCTCTGTGAAAGATTCCAGCCGCGAGCGCCGCCGAACACGCCGGAACGGCTCCGAAAACTTCAGAAAAGTGCCTCGGGTGTCCGGCGCCGGAGGAGGCGATGACGGGGATCTTCACCGCGTCCGCAACCATTTTCACGAGCTCGTGGTCGAAACCGTTACCTTGTCCGTCTTCGTCTATGCAGTTCAAAAGAATTTCACCCGCGCCTAACTTTTCCATCGCAATGGCTAACTCGTACGCGCCAATATCGCGTCCTTCTCTCCCACCTTTGATGGTGCACTGAAACCAGCAATATTTCTCGCCGTTTGGTCCTAATTTTCGTTTGGTTTCTATGCACTTGTTCTTTGTGTTTTTCGGGTCGGTTTCGTACTTGCGTCTCGGGTCGATGGATATCACGACGGCTTGAGACCCATATCGATTGGAAATGGTTTCAATAGAACTCGTTCCATCGCCCTGTTCGTTGTTGGCGTAAAACTTCTCCGCGACTTCCACGGCGTCGCTTCCGATGGACACCTTATCGGCGCCCGAGGCAAAATACGCCGAGGCGACTTCTAAAGAAGAGTAATGTTTACCGTTCGAGTCGGTAAAATCGCGAATACCGCCGCCGACGGTTAAAGGCACAAACACGGTTTCGCTGGAGAGTTTCAAAACGTCAATCATCGGCGCGTCCTTCAACGGCGTGTCGCGGTACCCGGTAATGTTCAGAAAACTCACCTCATCGGCGCCCATGTCGAAGTATTTCTTCGCGAGTTCGACGGGTTTACCCAAGTTACGAACGTCGCCGCTCTCTCCTTCGCTTTTTTCTCTCACGTCGTACGAGTCGCCTTTGGTGACGACCAAATCGCCGGCGTCGTTGCTGCGCACGTCCAAGCACGCGATGACGCGCTTAGCCAACCCTTTCCGCACGGCATCCGAGCTCGCCGAGGACGGCAACGCCGAGGACGTTTCCATTTCGCTCTTACCGCCGGAAAGAAACTGGTCGAAAATCTTTAAACCAGTGAAGCCAGACTTTTCCGGGTGGAACTGCGTCGCCATGACGTTTCCTTTCTGCACGGCTGAAATGAACAGTTCGCTCCCGTAATCGCACGTCGATAAAACCCAATCCTTGTTGTTTTCGTTCGGCAACGCTCGATACGAGTGCACGAAATATACTCTCTCGGAAACCGAAGCAGATGATGGATCATCTTTTTGTAAATCTATCAAGTACGATTCTCTTTTGACTTCGTTCACGTTCCATCCAATGTGCGGCACGATTAAATCGTCTCCCGTGAACTTGGTCACCGTCCCGGGAATCAGACCCAAACCTTCTACGCCTCCCGACTCTTCGCTCCCATCGAACAGTAGCTGTAAGCCCAAACACACACCCATGAATGGTTTCGTTCCATCCAAAACGTATTCTCTCAAAGGTTCGATTAACTTTCTCTCGCGCAAAATGTCCATGGCGGACCCGTAGGCGCCGACGCCAGGGAAGACCAGTTTCTTCGCCGCGAGGATATCTTCCGGAGATTTGATATCTTTGACCGTGTACCCGAGCTTTTGCATCGCGTTTCGAACGGAACGAACGTTTCCAGCACCGTAATCTAAAAGCGACACTTCGCCTTTACTCGCCGAAGCAGCGTTGGCGCGAAGAGTCAGAGACTTTCTTTTGTTTCTGCTGCTGCTCCTGTTGTTGTTGCTGTTATGAAATAATATGCGTCTACTATTGAAATCATCACTCGTCGTCATCATTCCTCGTCTTCCTAGCATAACTCTCGATGTGGTCGTAGCCGTGCCGTTGCTGCTACTTCTACTAGAATTATATACTATTGGTGATGACGTCGTTGATGATGTTGGTGTTGTTCTTGCTGTTGTTGTTGTTGTCATCATCATAACTTTCACTTTTTTTTATCCACTTTTACGAGAGTAAATGTTCGGACGATGATGACTGCTGCTGGTGCGTTTAATAATGTCGAGCAGAAGAAGAAGAAGGAGAAGATGATATAATAAAGAAGAATTAGAAATGATGAGTTCTTTCACGACGTCTAAAGTCTTTTGTCTTCTTCTGAATAATACTAATACTATATTATTATCTGAGAATATAATGACGACGAGTTGTAAAGGCAGAAGAGATTGAGCCCTTTCTGCTCTGATTGAGAAGAAATTTTTGAAGCCGCCAAAAAAAACATTTCAGAGAGAATCACTTTCTCCTATAAAATCATCCTATTCACTTATTAAGCACACTTATTAAGCGCTCTCGTCATCATCATCATCATCTTATTAAAAAGAAGACAAAGTTTTAAAAGAGGAGAAGATGCCTCGCGCGACAAAATCAGCCGGCTTGAACGCCAAAGCGAAGAGAAAGGAGAGAAGAGAGGAGAAATTTAATAACAAAGGAGGAGGAGGAGGAGGGGGAGAAGGTGGAGCCGCCACCACGGGAAAAACTTTCGAGGACGAGGAAGGAGGAAACAAGCAAAAGAAGAAGCATAAAGGGAATCAACACGAAGACAAGGATAACAATAAAAAGTCGAAGAATACCTCATCATCTTTCAAGAGTTCGAACGCAAGTAATGGTAATGGGGATAAAAAAGCGTGGAAGAGCGGCGGAATTGGTGGTGGAAGCGGCGGCTTCAAGAAGACAGCCTCCTCTCAACAACAACAACAACAACAAACACAATCGCAATCGCAAAAGCAAGGCTTTGCAAAGCCAAACTTTCAGCTCATCGAAGAGTTAGTGTTGATTTTTGAAAAGCTCAGGCAAACGAAAGATTCTTCCAAATCCAAAAACGGCGGCGGCAACCGCGGGAAAGGTAAACGCGCAGGCGACGACGACGACGACGACGACAGCGATAACGACAACAACAGTCGCGACGCGGGTAAGAAGAAGGAATACGCAACACTCATTTACTCGAAAACCAAAGGCAAGATTCCTGAAATTGCAAACAATCACAAAGGCTCGAGAATAGTCCAAAGTCTGTTGAAATACGGCACGGAAGAGCAAATAAACTCGGTATTTGCCGAATGCGCGCCGAAACTAGCCATCTTAGCGAAATCTTTGTACGGGAACTTCCTCATTCGGAAGCTCATCGAAAAGACTAAGAAAGAAGATTATCCGCAACTGTTACAAAACGTCAAAGGTCAAGTAACTTCGCTAGCGCGACACCCAGTTGGAAGTCAAATATTAGAGCATCTGTATCACTCCGCGAAGGGCGAACAACGCGCGCAAATGCAGGCTGAATTCTACGGTGGCGAATTTGTACACTTTTCAAACGCGAGTTCAATGACGAAAAAAGACGGTAAAAACGCCAACAAAGAACCGCCGACTTTAAAGGACATTCTGTTGCAAAAACCAGCCATGCAGAGACAAAATACGTTGAAAAACATATCGAGATCAATCCTTCCGATTCTGGAGAAAGGTTTAGTATCGCCGCTCATCGTCCATAAAGTTTTAAAAGAATATCTCCTGGTCGGTGGTGCAAGTTTACGCGCCGAGGCGGCAAATTCTATCGCCGCACCGGCGTTTCTTCGATTGTTCCACACCAGGGAAGGTGCCACGGCAACGAACGTGATGCTTTCGTACGCCGGCGCGAAACAACGAAAGCAAGTCTTGAAAGCTTTGAAAACGCAAGTGTGGAGAGTATCCCAAGACGAGTGCGCACATTCGACTATAATGACATTAATTGACTGCGTGGATGATACGAATATGCTCAATAAAATCATCTTACAGGAGCTCAAAAGCGAAGATATCGCGGGAATCGTCTGCGAACACAAATTCGGGAAACGCGTGATACTGCATTTACTTCGTCCGCGTTTGAATAAATACTCGCCACCAAACTTACAGATGATGATGCTCAGTCCGGAGGAGATACATCAATCTGTTGAAGCGGCGAAAGCGTTGGTGAAAACGCTGCAAAAGCAGCAGAAAAAAATTAACCGACACGATAACGACGGTGACGACGGCGAGGAAGAAATCGAGGACGACGAGATCTTGAAAGATAGCAGTAACAAGAAATCGGAAGTTAACAAAAGAAAACTGAGCAGTGATGGTGGTAGTGATTCCGAGGAAGACGAGGAGGAAGCCGAAGGAGCGGATGTTAACTTTGGCGTTGCCAAGAAGAGCGAGCAACAGAGACGATTGGAAGTTTTTAAGCAATATGGATTCGCCGAGGCGTTGGTGAAATCGTGCCAAGACAACATCGACCGAATGCTCCGGTCGAAAGAATCCGGAGATGTTCTGTACGAAGTCATCATCGGGGGATTGGACGATGTCGTGCATGAGTCTTGTGGCGAAGGAAAAATGAACGCGTTCTACGAGCGCATCGCGGAGGTTGTCACCGAGTCCGTCAAAAGCGCAAAAGCCGACGAGGAGGATAACTTATTGGAAAACTTCTTTTCGACGAGACTTTTGCGCCGCGCGGCGCAAGATTGTCCTCGTTTCGCCAAAGTGTTGTTTGACTCTTCTATATGCGCATCTTCGTCCTTACAAAAGAAGTGGCTTTCTATGCCGCACGCGGAAAAAATCATCGCAGGCGTGTTATCGTGTCCGGACGAGAAGTTCGTTACGGAGGCTAAAGCGAAGATGGGGGCGGATGCCGATGCAATACTCGCTAAATTGATTGCTAAAAAAGAGAAGCATCGTGATAATGCTGCGAAAGGGAAAGCATAAGGAGGAGGACTTTATTGGATGCACACATATATATACATATATATGTTCCTATGTTGGTGTGTCGGATTAAGCATATTCCATATGTCACTCAGTTTGAACTTAGGTTTTGCGCAAGATATACTACCAGGGTACTTACTAAATACTATTCGATTACTTATAATATATCAATCGTATCCAGCAAGCATCGGCGTAATTTTCGCGTATAGCCACGCGTGCGATTCAGCGAGCTGATTTCGCAGACCCTCCCGAATCTCTTCACGGGTATACCTTGCCGAAAAGTGAATCAACAAAATATTTTCGCATTCGCGGAAACGGTCCGCGTTTTCGGCTATGTCTCTTACGTGCGTGTGACCGAATCGTTTCGCGTCTGCAGGTGAGACGTCGTCGTTGACAAAAGTGCACTCGAGACACACTAATCGCGACTTCAAACCTTCCTGAATAACTTCCTGAGGAGAAGAGTGTAAAAACTCCATCGTCGTATCTCCCGTAAACATAATTTCCGGTACGGTCACCGTATCGGTAATTTCCACGCCGTCATCTTTTAAAGCTTTTATTTCACTTCCTTTCAGCGATAAATATTCATCTTTCAACTTTTGCTTCGTCGAAAGAATAACATACCCTTGACTCGCAATGGGGTGCACGGTTTCAAACGCTTTAATCTTATAGTTTTTGTTCTTCATCGAATAACACGTTTCCGCGGACGGCGCGAAAGGTATCATTTCATGCGGAAGGTCACTATCGTCCAACACTCTCAGCGCGTCTATAAAGTTCGAAATCGCTTCAATCTTTGATTCTGGCACCAGTATCGTAGGTGGCGGTAACGAAAGTAAGTTTCTACTCGCTATGTACATCCCCAAACCACCGACGTGGTCCATGTGGGTGTGCGTCAAACACATCGTGTCCGCGTATACGCATCTTTGATAGCACCTTCCGCTATCAAAACACAGTTTGAGTTGAGGAAAGATGATGCTTGTTTCTTGACCGCCTATGGATAAGCCTTCGATGTTAAATCCCGAAAGCGTCTCGACGACGAATCTGTTTCCTTTCTGCTCGTTTTTGCCGTTCATCGGGGACGACTATATCGTCCGCCGTGACTTTTGATTTCTTTTTTTCATCATCGTATCCACGCGCGCAGTTTTACTAACTCGCACTTTGTCCTTTCTCTGAAGAAGATGTTAAATAAAAAAACTCCAAAGAAAAAAAGAAAAAGCGAGCATCTATTAGAGGGTTTTATGGCTGCCAAAAGAACAGACGACAAGAGGAGTGCTACCCCGTCAACGCAGTTGCGCGCTTCTGCGTGCTGGTGACATCATTACACACCACTCGTAATTAATCGTTGTTGGTCCTTTTTGGAAGAAGAAGCATCATGGCGGATGACTTTGAGCGCGCGGTTTTGTTCTCGTTTCAGCAAAACACCCCTTCTTCTTCTTCTTCTAACTATAATAATAATGAGGAAAGAACGAGCGCGTTACAACAGCTGGAGCAATTCGTGCTCTCGCCAGACGCTTGGAAAGTGTGCGCGGAACGGTTTGAAACGTCCTCTTCGTCCGAGGTAAAGTTTTGGTGCTTGCAAACGCTCGCGAAGAAGCTCAGCGAAGAGTTTTTCAACGAAGAGGAACATTTCGGCAGCGCTCTGCCGTCCTCACCTGCTTCTCCTCCTTCCTCTTCTTTGAAATTTTCCCACGAAGATAGACAGATGCTTCGGAATACTATTGAAAAGTACGTGTCTGCGTTTCAATGCCAACGAGTAAACGACGTGTTTCCGATGTTCATCCAAAATAAACTCGCCGAATGCGTCGCGCACGCCATCGCTTCAGAAGGGCCGGCGAAACGTTGGCCAAACTTTTTCGAGAACTCTGCGGGTATCCTCGTGAATACCAACTCGGGGGGTGATGATACCAATACCAGCGATAATGAAGACAAGAAGACTCGCGCTGCATTCTTTTTGAGAATATTAGATTGCTTGGACGCGGACGTGATAAACTCGACCGACGCTTTGAGAAAAGGCGCCTTATACGTGCGCAAATCTGGTCGCGTAAAGGATTACATGAGAGAAAGCAACATCGTTTCCTTTTTGTTCGATACTTTTTTGAACATGGCGAATAGCTTTTCGAGCGACGCAAAAGTTTTGTCTCAGATTTTAATCGTCGCGAGTAAGTACGTCGATTGGGTGGACGTGAACATAATCGCCTCCGATGGATTCATGTCCTTCGTGTCGGCGTGCTCGGGACATACGAACGAAGACTTGCGAGCGGCGTCTTGCTTATATCTTACCTCGCTAATCGATAAAGGCATGGATGCTGATAAAAAATTCATGTTAATCACGCGATTTAATCTGGTCGAGGCATGTTCCTCTCTCGTCGCGGCGTCGTTTCGCGACGACGACGAGCAATTCGCGATGAAATCTTTACAACTCTTGCAAACGCTAGGAAACGAGCTGCTGAACATGCTCAATGCCATTTCGCCGATCGCGGTCAACTCAAAAGGTGGTAAAATGTCGGTAAAAGAGCGATCGATGGATTGTTTGAGAACGCCAGAATCCGAACAGCTGTGCAATTTGCTCTTGGTCTTAGCCACGCAAGCGGCAATGTATGGAATCCCGTCCAAACACGAATCTGCGGTTTCAGCCTCCGGCCAGTTTCTCATCCAGTACTCGAACAGAATGAAGAATGATAGCTACACTTTGGCATTATCGATACCGATGGTTCAAGAGACGCTGTTGAAGAACATTATCGATCGTTCCTCCTTCGAGTTTGTGAATGATTTTGGCGCAGACTTTGCGAATGGCTCAGATCCATACGTCATCGAGTTGGAGTGCGACGTTTTTGCCTTGAGGCACGAGTTGATGGTGTTGTTTAGGAATATTTCGCGGGCCGCACCGGAAATAGTGTTGAGAGCGACGCAAGCCGCAATAGAGAGCGCGTTCAACACCAGTAGTAGCATTAATAATGATAATAATAATAGTAGTGGAAAGGGTGGTGAAGTATTTTGGTACCGCGTCGAGGCGGCGCTTTCGGCGCTGTATAATCTGGGCGAGAGCTCTGGATTCACCGACGCGGTGGTAAATTTCGCCATGAAGACGAATCCGAACAACGCCAAAGACAAAAATAAAAGCATTGAACCTCCGCAAAGTAACAACACCGGGAGCGCTCCACAAGAACACCTTGAGCTCACGTCTCTAGTTTTATCCTTGGTTCTGAAATGGGACGAGTGTTCTAAAAGCTCCGCGTATCACCGCATCGTTTCGATGTCATACATGGAGTTATGCGTGAGATATCACAACATGATTGAACAAAATGCAGAAGCTTTGCATCTTGTTTTGAGAGCATTTTTGGATGAGCGAGGAATGCGACATCCCGATTCAAACGTATCATCTCGAGCGTGTTACTTGTTTATGCGAATGGTGAAACCTGTTCGTTCGCATCTCGCGGACAAGTTGGACGATATTTTCACTGCGTTAGAGAAGCCCCTATCGGATGCGGCTGCACCGTTATCGTCGAAGATGCTCGAAGCTATTCAAGCAAAGGTTGCGCAACTCGCTTCTAATTTGAGCATTGGGACTCGCGCGCAAGCCGAAGAAGGTAACGACGACCGCTTGTACGTGTTCGAAGCGGCCGGCTCCATATTAGGTGCAGAAGAAGTGCCCGAGGACAAGCAGTGCGAGCGTTTAATGCAAGTTTGCCAGGTTTTATGTGGAAGAATCGTTGAATTTGTCAATATTGCGGATGCAGAGAACGGTGCGTTGGCGTCACAAAATGCCATGCGATGCGTCGTAGCTTTGAGCAACTTATCAAAAGGTTTCAGCGCAAGAATTTGCGTGCAGTTGCGTCCCAAAGTGGGTGAAATTTTTCGATCCGCGATGGAAGTGACGATATCGTGTCTAAAGAGATGGCCGAGAGAAAAGGGCGTGCGCCATCGCGTCGTTGGTTACTTACACCAGATGGTGCAAATCTTGAACGAAACAATTGTGCCGTACTTACCAGATGCCGTCGATTCGCTACGAAGTAACGGGACGAATTCCAAGGAGTTGGGTGAGACGTTAGTTCTCATCAATCAACTCTCGAATACGTTCAAAGAGGCACTATTGCCGATGATTGCGCCGTTGTTCTTACCGCTGCGATTGCAGGTTCACGAAAACATTCGGGCGGGCTTTTCTCAGTCGGCAAGTTCTGACGAGTTTACGAGAGAGTCGCACGAACTCGAGCGGAACTGGATTCAAACCGTGAACACGTTTGCGTTGACGTCGCTTCTTTCGCCGTTGCTCGCGGCGAACGCAGAGGCTAGGGATTTATGCTTAGCAGAGCTGGTAGAAAATGCAAAAACGCATAGTTCCATTTCAATACGAAAATTGTGTTTACAAGCGTTAAAGCACATCACGACCGATTGGTTGGTCGGCAACGATAACACTGGTGGAAATCCTCAAATTGGAGGTGAATTCTCGAATTTTGCCGCGCAGAAGATTGGCGTCGAATGTTGCCTTGTCGCGCCTTTGTTCGATTATAACTTTGCCGACGCCGGAGCGGTGTCAGCGGTAAACGAGTGTTTCGCGATCCAACGCGTGTTATTTCAAAGAATTGGCCAACCGTTCGCGGAATTGCTCGCCAAGAGCGTTTTACCGAATTTGTTGAGTGCGAAAGTCGACCCGGCGGGGATAGAAAATTGCGCGCAAGCTTACGTTAATTTGTTGCAGGCGGAGTCCGTGAAACCGAAAGATATTCGCCTTTTATTGGGCGAAATCGCGCAGCAAGCGACGTTTCCAGACGGTTTCGTTCATTCGCCGTGTACTAAGTCTTGATACCTTCATCGTAGCGAAATGCGTGTTTAATCGTATTAAAAAATAGTTTTAGCATAACGCGTTTTCGTCGAAGAACTTTCTCTTCAGCACCCTTCTTTTTTCTCTTTCTCTGTCTGATGGAAATCATCTCTGAAAGATATCTAAAGAAATCCACTTTTATCACCACCCACACATTTTTTAGACAAACGATATCCACTTTCTTCTTCTCAAGAACACATCACTCACTTTGTCTTCTTCTTTTGTAGTCGTCGAAAGTAGACTAGAAGAAGTTAAAGAAGTGAAGAGGAGAACTTTTAGCTGCTACTATTTATAATACGTTCACTCTGAAAAGCTACATAATAAGAGCTGAAAAACAATAATGTCGTTTCCGACGGCGACGACGATGCTCTCGTTTTCATCATCATCACCATCGTCCAAAGCCTTGAAGAAAACAAATACAAATGGAAGCAGAAAGAGAAGCGGAAAAAGAAGGATAGACGTAGACGTGCGAAGTAAGTCATCATCATCATCGTCGGGGAATTTGTTTCAGGGCAAGAAACGTTCAAAGGCAAAACTTCCTGGTTACGCGTTTTACGTTTCGCCTGAAGATTTTTCATCGACGACGGAGGGAGACGAACGACTTCCGGAGCACATCGAAGCTGTGGTAAAGAAAGGCGCGACGATGGTTGTTTTGCACGACCCAACATCATCTCTTTCTACGAGAGAGTTTTATAACTTGGCCGTGAATATCAAAACAAACTTGCGCGAACGGTGCGCGTTGTTGGTCGTGGACAGAACGGATATCGTATCGTCCGCAGAAATCGACGGCGTCGTTCTTTCCACGGATGGCGTGCCCACCGTCGTGGCGAGAAAGTCTATGCCCGAAGGTTCGCTCGTCGTCGTTTCTGCCGGCGAAAATGCGAAGAATGCAGAAATAGCCGCGAAAGAAGGGTGCGACGTGCTGTTCGTGAGCGACGCTTCCGTGGCAAAGAAGATTCGAGACAACGTTTCGGTACCTATTTTCTCGAATTTTCGCGACGCGGCTGATTTGACCTCGAATATTGATACAATCGTTGCGGCTGGATGCGATGGCGTTACGCTCTACGAAAACGCGAATAAGAAGGACGCTGCCATTGCCGATACGATTGGTGCGGCACTTTCGGCGTTGGGCGGAGACGGCGAGGAAGATAAGAACTTTTTAAACAAAGAAGAAACGACAGAACGGAAATCGGCAATACCGCCGACGCAGTTTACGAGCGTCATTGGCGAGCAAGGCGAACGTTTACTAAACAAAGAGCGCGAAATCTTGGACGATATCGTGAACTTTTTAGAAACGTCCGCGCCTGAGTTGGAAGAAATCAAACTTCTCCTCGACGCGCGCAAAGGCTTGGACGAATTGTTCTTGATTGTCATCGTCGGCGAATTCAACGCCGGGAAATCCTCCGTAATTAATGCCGTTTTGGGTGATAAATTTTTAGCCGAAGGGATTTTACCGACAACGAACGAAATTACCGTTTTGCGATACGGTGAAAGTAAACAACGCGTTCAATCCGAGGATGGATTTTATAATCAAGACATCCCGGTTGATTTGTTGAAGCAAGTTTCGATTGTCGATACGCCGGGAACGAATGTTATTTTAAAAAGACAACAACGACTCACGGAAGAGTTTGTACCGCGAGCGGATTTAGTATTGTTTGTTCTCTCCGCGGACCGCCCGATGACGGAATCGGAAGTGAAGTTCTTATCTTACATCAAGAAGTGGGGTAAGAAAGTCGTATTCGTTTTGAACAAGTGCGATTTGCTCGAAACGGATGAAGATCGCAACGAAGTGACAAAGTTTGTGCGCGACAACGCGAAGCGATTACTAGGGGTTGATAACGCGCCGGTCATACCAGTGGCGGCGAGAAACGCGTTGCGATTGAAGAAAGCAAACGCGAGCATGAAGGAGTACGCCGAAACAGGGTTCCCGGCGTTTGAAGAGTACGTGAACTCGTATTTAGGCGGAGGTAGCGGTAATAATAAAAGCGGCGAGAATCGCTCGGGCGAGGCGTTGCGCTTGAAGCTTGCGACGCCTCTAAACGTCTCCGAATTATTACTTTCAGCTTCTAAACAAATTTTGGACGCCGAAATGAGCGTCGCGGAGACTGAAGTCGCCGCGGCATCCGGAGTTGATGAACAGATGAACGCGTACAAAGAAACTATGGTGAAGGACGCGAGCGAACAGGTCAATTTCGTGCGGGCTAACGTAAACGGCGCGGTGAAGCGCGCGAACGCGTTGGTAGATGAAACGCTCCGTCTCGAAAATGCGCTCGATTTGATCACGACGTACATCGTCGGTGCCGATTACTCAGAGCTCGATGATCTCGACGTTGCGTCAAATAGTAGTGGAGATTCTGCTGATGCGGCAAGCGGCGGGGAAGGTAATAGAAAGAAAAGAAAGAAAAAGTATTCAAAGTTTGTAAAGGCGTATCAAAGCACAGTCCTCGGTTCCGCCGATCAAGAGCTGAAGAAAACGGTGAAGGAATTTTCCAAATGGTTAAAAAGAAACAATGACGCTCGATTATCGAGCTATTTGAAAGCGGTGTCTTCGAGAGGTTTCGATACGACTGTCACTGCGTCTGGAATTAAGGAATTTCTCGAGAGTAGCGAAAAAGGGGCGCCAAAAATTAATAGCGCAGCAATAGCCGTGGCTGATAACTTCGATAACGAGGCTGCTGCGTACAAGCTTGACGAAGAGATGCGCTCTGCGGTGTACGGCTCGTTAGGTTCCTCCGCCGGCGCGCTCGTGTCAGCTTTTGTATTGAGCGGCTTTTTATCCTCGATGAGCGAGGATATTCTTGCGTACTTACTCGCAGCGGCGGTCGGTTACGTTGGTATTTTGAGTCTTCCGCTGAAACGACAAGAATGTAAAGCGAAGATTCAGCGCGCCGCGGAAGCGTTGGTAGAGGACGTCGAACGAGAGTTGTTGAAGGAACTCGCGGAGGAAATTGACGCAACCTCGGATCGCGTCGATCAATTAGTCGCTCCATGGGAAGCAGCCGCGCGAGTAGAACGCGCCCGGGTTCAGAAGTGCTTGGAAGTGCAAGAGAAATACGCGACCGAAGTCGAGAATTTAGCCATCGAAGTTGAAAACTTATAATAACGAGATGAAACAACTACACTTAAATATTTGCTACATATATCTATATATCACATTCCAAAGGACGATTGCAAAAGCGACGGAGGAAGCGGTCCTTGTCTCTTCATCTCTCTCGCGTACTTAACGAGGTTTTCATCCATCATCCGTTTCGATTCTTCGTATAACCGCACGTCTAAGTGATTTAATTCGTTGATGCGATCCACCGTTTGCTTCTTGATGAACTTTCTGGCGTCTTTCGAGAACAGGTATCCTTTATCGTCCACGACGAGTTCGTGTAACCTATCGAACGCTCGCGATTGCTGTTTCTTGTATCGGCCACCTTGGAATTTCTCGCAATCGCGATATGTGCTTCCTAACGTTCTCTTCTCTTTTGATTTTCTGTCGCCTCCGATTGGACCGAAATTGTCTCTTCGCCTCACTTGCCCGTTCTTCGACATCGAAGCGACGTAGGAAATCTCCATCCCCGGCCCGTATTTTCTGAGTAAATAGTTGAAGATTCCAAGCAATGTCGGATCTTGAGATTTGAGCATGCGTGGCGTTTGTAACAATCGCTCGACAATCTTTTCGGCTTTAAAGTGTGTCGAAATATTCTTAATCGAGACGAGATGTCGCCCGGATGGAGTTTCCTCCCACGTCTTTGGTTGAAACTTCGGGAAGAAGGCGTACGGATCCACTTCTATGTCCTGTGGCCCGACGTTCAAGTACGACGATATCGTGCGCTTGAGTTCTTGCTCAATGTACCTTTCTCTCCACTCGTCGTCCTCCATGTTTTGAATCTGTTTTAAGCGAAAAGAAAATATGACGGCGTCCGTTGCCGATGGACCAACATTCGAATCGCCGCCTTTGGAAGAAAGACTCGCGCGGTGGGGAAACACGTGGTCGTCTTCGACCGTCGTTCTCCGCAAAATGTTTTCCATGATGCTCTCCAAGTTTCCTTTACCTTCGTAATATGAAACACCGTCTAACGGAGTGTTGAGCATTACTGCCGCCAATGCTACCGATTGGTCGAGTTCCTCGTGGACTAAAAGCGCATCTATTTCGCGTCGCAAACGTTTCTTCGCATACGCAAAGAGATCCTCGGAAGCTTTAGAACCTTCGTTCCTTGCGCACTCTCTCAAAGCCTCGGCATTTGGTTCGTACGAAACGAACGTGTTATTCGTCAATCCTAAAAGCTGAAAGAACTGCGCGTTGTGCAAATCTTCTTTCGCCATCGGAATTTCCAAAAAAGAATCCAATGACGTGTACACTGGATTGTCGTACGCATCTATAATGCTCGCTTTCTCTATTTGTTTCGCATCTAACGCTCTCCGATACCTTTGAATATCTTCGTCGACGTAGCGAACTAAATATTGCCAAGGCCACACGTCTCTCGTCGACGTTTTTTTTCTATTTCGAGGCTTTGGCGTCGGAACTCCGCCAGACCGCATAGCCACTTCGACTGAAAACTCGTACGCCGAGAGTGTTCGCGAATATACCTCGCGAACCATCGTCACTACTTTTGGTTGCGCTGCCATTCTCTCAACTAACGAATAATCATCGTGCGATGCCAGAAAAGTACACCTCGGATTGCTCAAATCTGTTCTCAGCTCGTCGTACGCTCTCGTACACCTGTCCTTTTCCGGCGTCGCGTGTTTTAGGAAACAAAAATTTACGGTTCGACCGGCGGTTCGCGGGATATGAAGAAAAAACGTGAGCCGTTTATCGTTGATTTTCTTTGCTTGCGCCGCGCGTTGCGCGTATCGCTGTTCTTGCAACGATACCCAATCGTGAACGAGCGCTTCGCACTTTCCTTCTTTTCTCAGTTTTGTTTTCGTTTTCGTTGTTGGTTCTCTCCCACCGTTTTCCAACAAAAATGTCTGTTTATAGCAGTACAAACCAAAGAGAACGAA
>JACLAB010000007.1_pt1 | contig 42279 bp, 61 predicted proteins | sample 8027921 | NCBI WGS metagenome assembly JACLAB01 (sample SAMN15725117, study PRJNA655200) | protist metagenome | isolation source: fluorescence activated cell sorting (FACS) single amplified genomes of... | place: USA: West Boothbay Harbor, Gulf of Maine | collected 2000-07-19 | reverse complement strand
AATACAGTAGTCACACTCGGAAGTCTATAATTACTTATCTCGTAAACCCTGGTCCCTGTTCCGGGGTCCGTGAGCTGTTTTCCTCGTATATAGTTGTATTTATTACTTTTTTTTATCACTATGTTCCTTTTTATTTAATTTAGATTGCTTGTAACTTTCATCCAACTCATTTTGTTCTTTCTTAAATTTATTTTGTTCTTCTAATTTCTTAATCATCTTATGAAATTCTTTAGCGTCTTTATCCGTTATCATTTCTTTTTCTATTATATATTTTTTTCGATACAATCACTTGTGACTTAAACTTAGGAGTCCTAACTTCTTTAGCCACGGGATTTGATCCAAAGATCCTGTTCCAAGACTCTTCGTAAGCTTTGTTAACCGGTCTAGATTTACCATCGTATTTAAATTTCATAAGGTCCTTTCTTATTAGAGTCACCCTTACCTCTGTTAGTTGCTTTATATTTCATTTTATTATACGTAGACTCTTTTATAAATCCACCATACTCTTTACCAGACCTACCCTTACCGTAAGTAGGCACAGAAGCTAAACCAAACTGAGGTTTATTTCTATTGGCTTTCTTTAAAATTTTTGCTATTTTTTTGTCTTCGTCTATTTCCATAAATATTACTTATAGTTTTCTTTTTAACTCCTCTAGATAAGCACTAGCCTCTTGTCGTCTTATCAATTTTTTCATAGCTATATTTTGTTTGTTTCTAAGTATCTTAGCATGTTTACGCCATGCCCATGAATTAATTTTGCCTGACCATTCCATTAAAAAATGCAGGCCTTGGTATATATATTTATCAAACATTTTATTTTTCCTTCCCAAACCATATATTATCTCTAAATTTATTTAGTTCTACTACATTGTCGTCTAAGTCTTGTATCTCCGGCTCATAGTGATCAATGACCTTTTCGATTGCATGTAGTTTAACAATAGCATAGGGCCATAACTTTTTACAAACCTGTAAACAATCTCTAAATGTACATCTCCATCTCCATTGTGGTTTCATGCCCGTAGGGACCTTCTTAGGTCTTACAGTACCCACCATCAAAGTCTCATGCACAAGTTCTATAACATTTTTATCGGTCATAGATATCTCCATAGAAATACGTCTGCAATCATACGTACCAGACTTTTTCTTTTCCTTATATTTTTTATAAGTCAAACTACCTTCGCCATCAAAGAGACCGGCTATGTAAGCTGTATCTAAGTGGTAATTACTATTCATTTTTTATCCTTTATCAATTGTTTTAATATTGTCGTATACGGATTAGGTTGTAGATCTCTAGTGCAACTTACGAGCATTATCTGTAATAGGATCATCATCAACATAAACGTCAACAACTTCGGACTCATCCACATAGATCTCTCCTTCCGAGTCACATGTCTCACACTGCAACACAATATGCTCTCTACCTTCTTCTATATGGCACTGAACAAAACCATTACCATTACAATCTGGACATATGCCAGAATGTCTACGCTTTTTTGAATTTTCCATTTAATTTTTTCGCTCTCTCGTTTGCAAGTGATTCAATGGTTTTACTTATAGATAATGATGCATCCGGTAATAGGATTTTAGACAACTTTATCAATGTCTTGTATGTATCGTGTGTTAATGATACATTTCTATATTTACTTATATCAGTCATTTGTAACCTTTCATTTATTTATAATGACTATATAGGATGTTAACAAAGGTTTGTCAATGACTAAAATAGTTTTATTTATGGTTTTATGCTCGGGTTTAGCAGGAAATCAATGCAAAGTAATACCCACCCCTACAATATTATTTGATGATTATAGTAGTTGTATAGTCTATGGCTATGATTATTCACACAAACTAATGGCAAGTTTTGATCCAGAATGGACCAACAGTATGGAAGCTTACACTAAGTTTTCTTGTGAAGCAAATCAAATTATTTAATCTTCTTCAAGAACTCTTGAGTCAAAGTTCCGTGTTCCATGGGCTATGATCTTTCTTACACCTGGTCCCTGTATTTCTAATTGAGAATACGATGACCATGCTTTTTTAATTAAATTTAATTCTAAAATTAAATTGCTCCATTGTTTTTGTGTTATGTCTTTACTTGATATAGTTAGTTTTTTTTCTTTCATTATTTTCCTTGTCCGTTGTATTTCTTATGTCTATTGTTTCTCTTCTCAGATTTTGAGCGAGATTTTTTATGTTTGCCAGGTCGCTTCTTAGGTTTGTCACGAGGTGCGTGCTCTGCGCCTTTAGCTTTTTTCATTTCCAACCCTTAACAAAAGGTATACTACCATCTTGACGAGATTGCATAATAGGTAGATAACTTATTTTACCATTAATATGTTGTTCTAAATCTGCACCGCAATTCATACATCTATAAAAATCATGTGTAAGACCAACTAAAACTGTAATCTCACTACACGTAGGACATTCTCCGTTAACGACTTGTGCCTGTAAATTAATATTCTCTTTCTTCATTATTGACAACTTAAACACTCATCGCTGTCTTTGTCAAGGTCTGCGAGAGCTTCTTCTTTGCAGTCCTGGCTGCAAAACATATCTAATTCGTCTTTAGATTGAAATTCTTTTTTACATTGTTTACATTTTTTCATTATTTTAGTATAAGCATTTTTATAGATTTTTCACCCATATAAATTTCTGTTTCTGCTTTTGATTTTATACATTGATAGTCTATACGACTTGTGCCCGATCTCATTGCAATACGTTTAGCTTTTAAACAGGTAGACATGGAGTCTTGTATTCTATGTTCTTTTATTTCCCCATTAACAATCATCAGCAGTGCAACTACTACCTCAATCATGACTACCACTACCATTAGCCCTAACTTTATCTTTTAATTTTTCTATATCAAGTAGTGCTTTTTCTAGTTGTTTATTAAGAAATTGTATATTAACCTTGTTAGTCATATTTTGTTCTTGAGTTATCTCTAGTTTTTCTGTTGACTTATATAAATCTTCTATCAACATAAACTGTTCCTGGTCCGTGGGTAACTGCTCACTCTTCTTGAGTAAGTCTGCATTAAACAATTGTCTTGAAGTCTCTAAACTTGTTAGTCTGGCTGTCAATTCAAAGTAACCATACACACCCACAGCTACTGCTGCCATAATACTGACCATGTTTTTAATAGGCATGCCTACTGTTGTTGAGCTCGATATTTTCATTCTATTGGTTTAGGTAATGGCAGTATATAATTTTTTGGTGGTTTTTTCAATGTACTTGTAGGTGTTAAAAACTTATCTCCCATTAAAGTAACGTCTGGGTTCTCTTTTTTATAGCTGTCTTTTAACTGATCCCATTTACTTTTACCATCTGCGGGTCTATTATCTAGTTTAACTGGAGTTACACCTGTACACTTCGATACTAATAATCTAAAATTTTCATTCTGTGCAAGACTAGGGTTGCTGTTAACTCTACCACACATCTTCATTAACTCTAATTGTTGTTTGAGTTCCATATTTTCTTGCTGCACCTGTCTAAATTCTTTCGTGCAGGCTGTTCCAATATAATGTCTATAAGTTACACTAAGACGATCGTTATCATTATCAGAGTCATAATTATTAGAACTAGAATTGTGTCTGTAGTCATTGTCTCTGTTTTCTGTTTCGATTCTGACATCGACTTCACCAGTTCTGCATGAGTTGGTTCCATTAGTTAAATACTCATTTTTTGGATATGCAGGTTTTGCAAACAAAGTTAGCAGTGTAAACATTACAATTAATAGTGCAGTAAATCTGTAATCCATCCTGAGACTCTCCATACATTACCTATTTAAATCCTTAATATCGTAGCTATGCTCCCGTACTTCATCGGCGAGCTGTCGATAAAGATTCTCTGCCATCTGCCACGTAGACTCAGCAGAAGTTAGTCTTGTGTTTTGATCTGTAAGTTTTTCTTGAGCTACAGTTAGATCTCTTTGAAGGTTTATTATTTGAGCTTGATTAGAATTAATTGTGTCTGTTAAATTGACAATATACTTAACGCCAGTGAACGTCCCGAAGAGAACGGATGCTATGACAGGTACTAATACAAAATTCTTTTTGAATAACTCTGCAATGTTCATAATTTAATCTCCTCATTTCTTCTCCTCAATTTCATAGAAGAAGTTATCTGTGTCTTCTGTTTTCCATGCTCCTGTGTCTTCTACATTCCATTCATTAGTTTGTACTTTCCAGTCAGGAATATTATCCTTAACTGTGAATGAAGGTAGGTCCCATATACATCTGTTGTTTGGCTGAGCCGCATAGTTGCCGTTGTCTAACGCAATTATGTGCGCGCACTTATGCTCGTGCGGAATTTCTGAATGATCAGAATTTAGTATATTAGCATCTGGATGTCCCCAGTCAACTGTAAATAAATACTTACCGTGGTACCATTTCTTATCTTTACCAATGTATTTGCCGGATGCGGCTGTTAAAATATCCCAACTAGTAATAGCAGGGTAATAAGAAAAACTATTCCACAATTCCAATTCATCAACTCTCTGGGATGGAACAGACTTGGGGTCATAACCACGTTGAATAAAAGCCGAAATGGGTAAACGATAAAAGATTGCACCGTTTTCCATGATGGCATGGAATAAGATTGCACGGCCTGTAAGTGATGTAGTGCCGAAGATAATACAGTCTTCAACTTCGCCATGATGTTTTTTAAGATCATATAAATACTCCCTTTTTATTTGCGCGTATTGTACAGGAATATTTGCATTTAAGTAAGCCATATTTTTATTTTATTGTACCCCAATTGGGTCCTTTTTTGTAATTAACTTTGTTAGGAACCTTAAGAGGAATAGCATTTTCCATTGTTTCTTTTACTATGTTTGCAACATTATCATTTTCTACAGATAGACACAACTCATCGTGAATTTGTATCTGCGGTAAAATACCTTGTTCGTATAAGTTAACCATTGCTTGTTTGGTCATGTCTGCCGCACTACCTTGTATCAATCTATTCAAAGCTTTGTATGTAAATGCAGGTTTGTAATGTTTTATAAAATGATCCATATGATCTTTAGGTATTTTTTCTTCGTCATATAGTTCAGTTAATTTAGCTTTATAAGCAGTCTGTGCATCTTCTTTTGTCAATATAGGTACAGGAACATATCTATTTAATTTTCTATCCCAATGTCTGTCTTGCGTTTCCCATTTATTAAATCTACAGAACCTATCTTGTAATGTAAATAATAACTTATTGTCTTCAGCAAACTGTATTAAATCTTGTGATAAACGTCTGACAAAAGGTGCATTGCTGTGATATGTGTTAAACAATTCATTAGCATCTTGTCTACTTAAATTTAATTCTTTAGCTAATTTTATTTTGCCCATTCCATAAAAGAGTCCTAGGTTAATTGTTTTGGCCATGGTCCGTGATATTTGAGCCATGTCTGCTACAGCCTGGTGAAAGTCTACGTCTTTGTCAGGGTCCTTGTATGCTTCTTCTATCTTCTCTAAACTTTCTATTAAGTTAATAGGTAATTGTTCTTCATCTGCTTTAGGTTCTTTGTTTAAATATATTTTTAATGCGTAGTGTACTACTATCCTAGGTTCTTGTTGTGAGTAGTCAAATGATCCCCACGTACACCCATCGTCAGGTATAAATAGCTCTCTCATCTTCTTACCTATAAAACCTTTTGATGGTATCTGTTGTAAGTTAGGGTTACTCATTGAGAATCTACCAGTTACAGTTCCACCATCGTCAGATCTAATCTGATTAATATCTGCATGTATTCTACCTTCGTGTACAAAGTCTAATAGTCCAGCAATAAAAGTATTTTCTGTTTTGTCAAAATTTCTAGCTTTTACAATTAAACGTAAAAATCTATTTTCATGTGTGTTTAAATAATCTTTTGGTAATTGTGGTAATCCTGACTTAGGAGTTGTCTTGTAGTTAGTAATTTTTTGTTGATCTAACAAAGCTTTAATAGAAGATGCAGCCCAGATTTCTATCTTAACTCCTGTCTTTCTTTCAATAAAATCAATTATATTTTGTTTTGTTTTCTTTAAACGTTTACCAAATGCTTTAGCTTTTTCGACATCTATTTTAACTCCTTTAAACTTCATGTCAACAAGGCAAGGAAATAATTTAGTTTCTAATTCAAATATTTTTCTACAAGTTTTGTTTTCATTTGTTCCGTGGTCCGTGTACAATACTTCGTCTAATTTTTTTTCAAAAATATTCCACAACTTTAATGTTAAGTTAACATCTTGCTCTGCATAATCTTTTACTAAATGATAAGGTAGTTTATGCATACTGGTCATTGGATCTTTGATAGTTCCTTTAGACCAATCTAAAACTTTAGCAGCCATATCATATTTATATTTAGATTCTTTTAAATAATCTTTACTAATTGAATCCAAAGAATATTTCATTCTTGTTTCATCAATTACAGAAGCTGCAATCATAGTGTCTAACAATGCACCTTGTGGCATGTCTCCAGTAGCTGATCTAATCCAACATACATCATACATTGCATTATGAAATACCTTACGTATGTCCTTGTTTTGAAAGACTTTTTTGTTCAAGTAATCCCATGTTTCTTTGGTGTTTAAGTTGTCTGTCATGTGGTGAGCAATAGGAAAGTAAAAAGTTTGATTCTTTGTAGCTATAGCTATGCCAGTTACAAACCCATCTTTTCTAACTGCACCAAGGCCTTTTGTTTTTAAATTTGGATCGTATGTTTCTAAATCGATTGCTACTGTATCTATACCTGTTAGGTCTAAATCAGTTAGTTGTGGAACTGTACACATTATTTATAATCCCTTTCTATTATCATTTCTATAAAATGAATTGCTTTTTCTAAGTCTTGCTTCTTTCCTTTGTCGCGATGTCTTACAATATACTTTATAGCACAGCCTTCAGGGTAAAGCAATTCGTTCTCTACTACAAATTTACTTGGTTGTATTTTATATTTTTGATAATGTGATCCACCTATTTGTTTGTCATACGCTTTGCTCATGATGATCTTACTCCTAATGTTCGTTTAGTTGTTGATGCAAGTTCCCAGTAATCGAAAACTCCTCTGCTGTATGCTGTATATTCTAATCTTAATTGTGTGTGAAAATTTTCTGGAGCTCTTTTCATACTCATAGTATGATCCACAATAACATTATCAAATGTTAAACCTTTTACCTGATGTATGTTTCCATAAAAAATCTGGTTAGGTTTTTCATTATCAAATCCATTTGCTATTACTCTTTTTATATAATGTAATTTTTCTGCTCCTCCTGTAACACCACTAGGAACACGAATTAAATCAAAGTCTGTGTATTGTTTACAATCTGGTTTTAATAACTTTTCATTAATTAATTCATCTATAGTGTAATTTTTTTCAGTCCAACCTTTAAAATCAAAATCACCTTTTTTGTTAACTATAACTTTGCTGCCCATATAGTCCCAAAACGATTTAATTTGAGTAAGGTGCATTGATTTACCTTCAACAAAATCTGGCCACACATAGTGTGAGTTTATTTCTTTTTTAGAAGCATGAGGTTTAAACTCTGAACTTACCATACCATATTCTAAACCTTGTCCAGATAAGAATTTAGTAACACGAGTATCGCCTGGGGTGCCTCTGTAAGTAAACAAAAATGTTTGATTAGTGTTTTTAATTTTATTTAATAGTATGTCTAAATGTGTAGATCCTTTTTCTAAATAAGGTAAACGGTACTTTTCTCCTTTAATTGTTTCTCCAACATGACCCATGCCGTGCTCTTCTCTGTATTTAGCAGGAGTCCATATTCTATGTGAACCCCATTTATCCCACACTGGCATTATAACTGTTTTACATTTTGTATTAATTGCTTCACTACATCTTAATCCGTTTTCTAATTCGTGATAAGGATTAGCAGCTAACTTATGAAAGTAGTCTGGGTTTGAGCCTGCGTATTCAAATAGTGTTTGATCTGCATCACCAATCAAATAAAAATGTCCATCTTTTACATTCGTGGCCATCTTCTCAATAGCTTCTGTTTGAGGAACGTTACTATCTTGACACTCATCTATAATTACTGCATCTACATCCGGAGCCTTAACATTAGGATCTATTAATCTTTCGATCATGTCTGTAAAATCTTCTTTGTCATAAAGTTTTTTATATTTTTCATAAATTTCAAATAATTCTTTCATAACTTGCAGATTGTACTTTTCGTATGCATTTTGATCACACAGTCTCCAATACTCATCATAAGAAAGTCCTCTGCCTTTAGCATCGGATCTAAATTTATATAGATGATGTTTTTCAATATCGGGATTGCCATCAAGTCCAAAACGCCTATCTGCTTGAATTAAATTTTTATGATCGTCTAATTTAGTTTTTGTTAATTTACCTCGTAAAGAGGGTCTATTTTTACAATAATGGTGAATAGTTCCTATAGTCTCTCGCAATTCTTTTTTAGTAACACCTTTCATTTGTGGCAATTTTATAACTGCTTCCAAGATTTGTTCAGCTGCTACATTGGTATGAGAAAGTATAAGTATTTTTTTATAACTGTATTTGACTAATAATTTTTCATACAATCCTGTTATATAAACGTGAGTCTTACCTGTCCCTGGAGGACCTGCAATAAATCTAGGCTCTATCTTCTTCAAAGTCACTTATCAATCCTCCTTCCCCTTCTTCGTAGTATTCACCTTCGATAACTATATCTTCCTTTAAAAGATCTGGATTGTGAATTTTCCAAGATACACATGATTTTCCAAGATACTTTCCATGGTGTTTTTTAGCTTTAAGTATATCTTGCATTTTCATAACAAGGTCTACACGTTCCATATTTACTTTTTGAGCTTGTAAATAGTCTTCAAAATTATTTAAATTAAATTCTAAAATTTCTTTACGTGGATTAAAATAAGGTAATTTATAATTAGCTAATTCTTTTTTATCTGTAAAAACTTTAACTTTGTTAATGTAATTATTAAAATACTTTTTAAATATTAAATTGCTATCAGCTTCTTTATCATATTCTTTAGATTGACTTCTAGATGCAAATTTTAACTGCATTATTTCTTCAAATTGTTTAGGTGTCATTTTAGGAATCCATACTTGTGCTTGAGAAATGACAGCATCATAAAACTTTGCTTGGTTCATAAGCGTTGGTCCATCTACAATTATTGTTTTTGTAAATGATGTACCTTGTAATATACCCTTGACGTCTATCTTATATCTGTTTTGACCATACTGTATGATGTCTCCAACAGATTCATCAGCAATTTCTTTTACTTCAGCAAGAGCCTTATCTTCTGCACCAATCCAACCAAATATATGGGCCACAGATTGTTTTTTACATTCTAAAATTTCTGCAATCTTAGGCATTCCAAATTGTCTTTTAGAGTTTCTAGTGCTAGTGCCTTTATTTTTTCTACTTTCTGCTTCATCGTCATTAGAAATTTCTGCAATCTGATAAATAAAATCATTTATTTCTGCATCGTCCCAATCAGTTTGTTTAATTAAAACTCCTGCTATTGCTGTGCAGTACTCATCTCTTTGTCCCTTAATTGCATACAAAAGAGAAAGAGCAGTAGCTAGTGCTATCTTTCTTAAAATTTTATTTAAATCTCCTACATACTCGTTAAAGCCTTCGTACTTTTCCCACCTTACATATTCAGCATGTTTACTATGTAATGAACCTGGAACTATACTGTATTGAGCTTCTCCACTTCTTATTTCACATAAACAGTTGCCATGTGCAGCAAATTCAACATATCTTGTAAGGTCACTTGGTAATTCAAATTTTTGTTTTGATAATTTATTTTTCCATAAGTAATGACTAGTTGGATTATGATCTCTTCCAAAAATAGCATCACATTTCCCTAACCATAATTTTGCAAATTCTTTTGCTTTAGGATTGTCTATATCAAAATCAACTAAACTATCTAATCTTAGTCCTAAACTTCTGTCTAAATATTTGCTTTTCCATTCTTCTTTTGTCAATACAAAATCTGGAGACTGCCATCCTTTAGATATAGCCCTGCTTCCATCACATGGAACTAAAATATAATTAAGATCATACCAGTCTTCGTAAGTAGACGGACCATCATTATTGTTTTTATCATCAACCATAATTTTTAATAGGCGTTTCCACTCTCGCTTCCACGCCTATCCCTAGGAACTATAAATTGATTGTTTTTTTAGTTGCTTCTTGATTTTCTGGTTTTACTTGTACAGCACCTTTGCCAACTTTTTCAGCAAAACTTTTTGCACTTTCGTAAACAGATTTATCTTCAATAGGTCCTACCTTAGATACATCCCAACCAAACCATGTTCCTTTGTCATTTGACATCTGAACAGTCTTTAAGTTGTAAATGTGGCTATAAGTTGGCGGAGTAAATAATCCGTTCTTACCTTGAAGTTTAATCCCCATCATCATTGAATTCCATTTTCTACTAATTTTTAATTGAGTAGCTTTCATAGATATCAAAGCTGATTGTGGTGACTTGCCTAAAACAATTACAAAATGATTTGCAGTGTTTTCTAAGTAGTTACCATTTGGAAGTCTGTCTTTAAAAGACTTGTCCCTAGTTGTAGTACTTACAATGTCACTTTCAGCATTGTGAATTGCGACTGGAGCGCCTTTACTGTCGCCTCTGTCTGCCCATTCTACATATTTTCTTTCGTAGAATACCGGCAATACTTGTACTCCTTTAGTGCCATCAAACACTTCGTTTGTGACTGAGTTAAGAATCATGCCAGGTTCTGCACCTTCAACATATTTCCCATCTCTTTTATTAACTTCAGGAGATAATTGTCCTAATACTTTCAGAAAAGGTAATGCAAGATCGTCTTGCGTCATATTCTGAGAGCCTTTGTCTGCATCAGCTTCAAACATATTTGATGCTAACGCGCCTGCTTCTTGTTTTTTAACTATATCGTTCATGGTTATTGTTTCCTTTTTATTGTTGTTTTATTTCCAACGAATACGTTGAAAAGTTCAGTAGGCATTTCTTTGCCGTTTTCTAATCGCTCCCGAACTAGCGCTTTTAGAGTCATGGGCTCAACCTTCAACTTCTGTGTTGGTTGATACCCACGCTCTGATGCAAGGTTGGCATAATCAGCCGCCTTGAGATCTTCGTTACGCCCAAATGATACGGATATCTCATTTTTGATTATATCACCTAGGTTATTGTCTCGAAGCCATTGAAATGCAGCATCTCTATTAGCAATAGTTATGCTTGCACTATAATTTGGTTTTACATCTACTGAAGAACCATCCATAAGTTTAAGATGAGATAAACCCATCTCTGCCATCATGGTAGGAATTACTTCTCCTGATAAATGTTCTGAATTTTTTTTCTTTTGTTTTAAAAGATCTTCGTCCAATTCTATTTGTTTTAGTAATTGATCTAGTCTTTCTACTTGGTCAGCTAACGACTGAATATTTTCAGTCTTACCTAACATCTTTGTTTGGTCGTCTTCAAAATTTATGTTACTCATCTATCTTTCCTCTTTCATATAAGTTAATTGCAATAGGATAATATTGTCTTTCTTGCTTATCCCATTTTAGTAAATTGTATTTACCGTTAGTCATGTCAGAAACTATTGAACACGCTACACCAATAATTGCAGGATCTCCAGTTAATAATAAATGATCTTCTGATGTAAAATCTTTTAACATTTTTCTAAGTTTAAAAATTAATGGACCAGGAGAAAATATTATTTGTGATAGTTCCGGTAATAAAAAAACAAACTCACCGTATTTTGATGCGCCCATAATATTTATTTTAGGTCTGCCTTCAGCAGTACCAGCAATTTCTTGAATTACGTAAACTTTATTTTCTTTCATGCTTGACAATATAGTTATTAATGTTACCTTGTCAACTAGAAAGAAGAAAAATTATGGATTATAAATTTAAGACAAAACCGTATGCACATCAAATGACTGCATTAGAAAAGTCATGGAACAAAGAAAGCTATGCCTATTTTATGGAAATGGGTACAGGTAAAACAAAAGTATTAATAGATAACTTAGCTATGCTTTACGACAGAGGTAAAGTTAATGGTGCTTTAATTGTTGCACCTAAAGGTGTTGTTGGTACGTGGTATACTAATGAATTACCAACTCACTTACCTAGTCATATAGAACATGTGACCGTATTGTGGCAAGCAAACATAACTAAAAAACAACAAGATAGTTTAGATACTTTGTTTTCTGAAGGAGAAGGTCTTCATATTATAATAATGAACGTAGAAGCTTTAAGCACTGATAAGGGTATGAATTTTGCAAATAAATTTTTATCATGTCATAGAACTATGATGGCTATAGATGAATCTACGACTATTAAAAACCCTCAAGCTAGTAGAACTAGAAACATTTTAACATTAGCTAGAGACACTAAATACAGAAGAATAATGACTGGCTCTCCTGTTACTAAAAATCCACTAGACTTGTTTAGTCAATGTTATTTTTTAGATCCGTTTCATCTAAACCATGAGTCTTATTATTCATTTAGAATGCGTTATGCTATTATGAAAACTGCTAATATTGCAGGTCGTAAAATACAATTAGTTTCTGGTTTTAAAAACTTAGGTGAGTTGTCAGAAAAACTACAACCTTTTTCTTATCGTGTTTTAAAAGAAGATTGTTTAGATCTTCCTGATAAAATTTTTATGAAAAGAGAAGTGTCACTAACACCAGAACAGAAAAAACTATATACACAAATGAAAGAACAAGCATTAGCTATTCTTAATGGTAAAGTTGTGTCTACTCAAAATGCTCTTACTCAGATCATGAGACTACATCAAATTACTTGTGGTCATTTTACTTCTGATGACGGAGAAACTCAGCCTATTAAAAATAATAGAATGAATGAGTTGATGAATGTTTTAGAAGAGATGGAAGGTAAAGCAATTATCTGGGCTCACTATCAATATGATATTAAAAACATAGTTAAAGAAATACAAAAGGTCCATGGTCCGGGATCCGTGGTTGACTATTACGGGTTAACGCCTAAAGAAGACAGACAACCTAATATTAAACGTTTTATGGATGACCCTAAGTGTCGGTTCTTTGTTGGAACCCCTGCTACGGGCGGCTATGGGATAACTTTAACGTCTGCAAACACTGTTATTTACTATTCTAACGGTTATGACCTAGAAAAAAGATTACAGTCAGAAGACAGAGCACACAGAATCGGCCAAAAAAAACCAGTAACTTATGTTGATATAAATGCTGAAAATACGGTGGATGAGAAAATCGTAAAAGCTCTACGTAAAAAAATAAGCATAGCATCAGAAGTTTTAGGAGAAGAATTAAGGTCATGGATTTAATAGGATATATACGCGTGGCGCGCTCAAATTTTTAATTTGTTACTTTTCCGCCGGACCACTTCATTTCGGGTAGTCCTTCAGAATATTTTTTACCATCAAAGGTAAGTATTTGTTTTCTGTTAGATCCTTTTTCATCATAAGAAACATGGATCCATCCCGCTTGGTCGTCTTCGGGTTTATAGTACTCGAGAATGCATTGATCAAAATCTACGTTGTTAGTTAGCCAATAAGCAACTTGAATGTTGGGCACTGAATGGATTTCAAAATCGGCCGCGCACCCAAGTGCGTGCTGCGATGTTTTTTTGCTCCCTATCGCTTCACAGAGCGCCTCTGAACGGTATCCCGAGCTGACGCTTAAAGGTTTGTCGAAGTGTGCTCTAACGGGCTCTAAGACCTCATAACATAGGTCTCCTAGGTTTTTAATCTCTCCTGGTCCTGGAATGTTGTCAATTCCTTTACGAACTGCTGTCATAGAACGTGTCATCTCTTCTAAAGTAAAATGTTTACTTAGTTGCATAGATTTCTCCTATTGTGTGATTAACATGTAGATCATACTGGCCATACCAATGATCAAAGCTCCAACAGATGTTAGTAAAATAGTTTCTATTCTACAAATCTGATTCTCGATTGACTTAATTTTATCATGAGTTTGTTTCTGCATAATTCTACACAGTTTCTCATGTGATTCTATTTTTGTTAGTGCAATATTTTTAGCCATTAAGTTCTTCCTGCAATTACCTTATCTGTCGGAGATAATAATGCTTCTTCTGTTGCTGTCAAGTTAGTTATTGGATTTTTATTAGCCATTTGTGTAGTGTTTACAACAGGTTGTGGCGGTTTCTCACTAAAGCCTTCCGGTAATGGTTTTGTTTCTTTTTGTTTAAACATTTCTATACCTTTTTCTATAATGTTTTGTTCATCAAATAAATATCGTTCTTCATCTATTATAAAATCTTTGTTTAACCTTTGTTTCTTTAATTTTTTTTCTATTTTGTTAATTCTTTTTAATATTTTTTTAGATAGTGGATTAGGTATATTTTCTTTTTCAGCTATTCTTTTGTAAGCATCTTTCATACCATCCGTAACACCAAATGGATTAAATTTATTTGCTTTAACAGCTTTGTAAAGTGGCTTCATACCTCTATCAGTAAAAATTTGTTTAATTTCTTTTTCCTTCATACCTAAAAGTTTAGCAGCATCATATTGTCTTCTCATTACTTCAAATGTTTCTAGTCTTTGTTTGTTTGCAAATATAAATTGTTGTATAATTTTGTTATCATCTTTTACAGGATCACCAGATAGTGTTCCAAAATAAATTAAGCCTCTTTCATTTCTTTCAGCTTTTTTAAACTGACCAATCATTATTTCCATAGATCTAGGTATGTCTAAAGGTGCTTTTCTTAAACCAATCAAACCTAGTAATTCATCTGACACTTCATAATTTGTACCTTTAATACTTTTTCCTGTAATAGAACTATACAGTCTTGAGATCTGAACATTAGAACCTGGAGAATATAATTTAGTTAAGTGTCCAATGGCTTTAGATACTTTTGTACCTAACCCATCTCTTTCATTCCAAATTTTTTGACCTTGTTTAGTTACACCTTTTCTAAAATATAAATCTGCTACACCACTAATCCAAATAGATTCTGATACAAACGGATCAGCTAACTGTGCAAATGCTTTTGTTAAACCTATTGCAAGACTTGGTATTACAGCTTCATCTTCTCTTCTATTCATTTCTGTAAACGCAGTTTGAATTGGTGCAGTCACTACATCATAAAAAAATGCTCTGCTAAAATCTATGTATTTATATTTACCATCTTCATACACCGGTAAAAGGGTAGAGTTTTCTGAGAAGTATGGTACGAATTCTCTTAACGCCATAAGTTTTTCTTTGGTAAATCCATATGCTTGACTTGTCCCCCACACAGCCAAAGGCCCAAGAATACCAACTGTCGCTGCAAATCCAGCAGCTCTTTCGACACCTATTCTAGCTAAAATAGGATTTTGTATTTCTTTTTTAGCACCTGACATTATGTTTCCGGATGTTCTAATAATTTCTGCAGGCCAAGATACGAAATTTCCAAGCGGTGATCTTCTTGAAGCCTGTACTAATTCAGATACGTAAGCATAGTTAGGTAACATTTCTCTAACATTTTTAGTTGCCATCTTCATTATATCTAACCTATTAGGTAGATCTGCAGGTTTAATTTTCCCATTTTTTAATGCAGATTGATATGCTCTGTTAATTTTAAAATCTTCTGCTAAAAAATTAAATATTTTCCATATATCATCTTCAGCAACGTACATATCTTGTGCACCTTTTAAAAATCTTTTTGTTTTACTACCTAATTTGCCCCACATTTTTTGTAAGAAACCTGATTTAGCTGTATCTTCAATCAATCCCATTACATCTCTGTAAATAGCACTTTGGTTTACCATACCTTCTTCAAGTAAAAATCTATACAAAGCCTGACCACCCTCACCTTTTAATTCATCTGCAAATTGACTAGGGCTTAGTTCTACTTGTTGACCAGGTATTTTCTCTGAATATCGTTTGGCACCAGGTTTATTTTTATAAAGTATTTGTGGTTGCACAGTATTAAATGCAGTCTTTAAAGATTTATAAACAAAACCAGGATTTGTTACAAATAGACTAAGATTACCCATAGACACCGTTGTTACAGCACCTGATGAAAAATTTCTTGCATGTGTAAAAGGACCCCCAACTGTTTTACCGGCTTGAATCAAACCTTTAGGTACCATGACTGCGTATTGATATACTATATTTTTTGTAATGCTTCCCATAGTATTAGCAGCACCTTTTATTAAACCCTCTGCTATTTCTTTAGTTGTAAACATACCATTAATTGGAACTGTGTAAGCTTGTTCACCTAATTTTTGTGGTAGTTGCAAACCTGTTGATGCGTTTACTATTTCTGCATCTAATCCAAAAGCTTTTCTAGCTGAGTTGTATGTAGGGTAGACAATACCTATCTCTCCTTTTTTAATTAAATCATCTGATCCTTGTTTAACTACATTATAAAATCTATCTCTTGACGCTATCTCTGCAAGGTCCGTGGTCACATTAGCTATGATTGAGTTAGCATTTTTAAACTCACCAAACAAACTTTTAAATGCAGCAAGGTCTGCCTTGGTTTGTATCAATCCACCTTTTTTATCTGGTTTAAATTTACCACCGCCAGTTATATTTTCTGCTATGTTTTTTGTAATTAATGCTTTGTCTTTTGCAATATCTGATGCTTCAAATCTAAAGATAGGACTAAATGTTTTTGGATCTAGTTCAACATTTTTAACAATGTCTTGTACAATTAATTGTGCATCTTCTTTTTTTAATGTTTTACCATTAGCTTTGGCACTTCTAACAAATATGTCTACAACTTCATCTATCACACTGTTAGAGGGTGCGTATTCTTTTATAGGTTTTAAACTTTTTTCACCAAAAATTTTATACTCAGAACTTAGACTACTACTAATTCTTTCATTCATTAGTTGTACAAATTCTTTTGGCGCAACGTTTAAATTTTTACCTTTTAATACTGTGTTTAAAAATTGAGCCCACGATGTATGTACATTCATTAACTCATCTATTAATCTTGTTGCATCTTCAGGTTTCACATTTAATTTTTTAGTAATGTCAGTCCAGAAAGTATCTAGTGATGCATCATCAAACCCTTTTACAACAACCCTACCATTTTTAACTCCTAGTTTACCTTTGTTAATTAATCTTATAATTAAATCAGATAACTCATTAGTCATGCCTGAAGTGTTGGCTGCTGATTGTGAGTATTTAGATATTTGTTTTGTAATCTCATCTATGTTTCTAAGATAGTCTGTTGATAATAAATTAGCTGATGATTTTTTACCCTCTAATCTTTGCATAGCTTGAAACTGTTCTTCAGGAAAAGGTCCTCTAGATCTCAGTGGTCTTGCAAAATATTTTTCTACAAACTTATCAAATTTTGTTGCTTGCCCTGCTCTTTTAACGTTTGCGTCTAATATACTTTTACCAACTTTACCGGCACCTACCACAGCAGGTATGATTGGAAAACCCATTTCACCTGCAAACTTTAATTTATTATACAGCATTCTCATAGCATCATCTTTAGCTGTTCTTTTTTTATCTCTATCTAATGCTGTAAGTTCACCTTCATCAAAAAATATATCACCAAAGGTACCTATGTTTTCTGCATCGTAGACAACACCGCCTGCAGCACCACCTCCTACAAACAATCCTACAAACTTTTGTTTACCTGAAAGTTTATTCCATTTTTGTACTTCTTTAGCTAGCTTGTAACCCTCTTTGTTACCTGCCGTTCTTAAATATTTTCCTTTTTTAATAGACGATGTTGCTTTGTTATACATTTCAAAAGCTTTGTCTGTTACTTTTGCACCAGTAGATCCAACAGCTTTCCAACCACCATACAATTGTACAATAGCTTCTGTAATTCTACCAACAGCTCTTTCTTTAGCTTTACTATCTAATTCTTTTTCAATCATACCAAACATAGTTTTGTCCCACCAGTTTTCTAATCGTGCAACATTACTTTGATCTACAGGTAAACCTTCTTCAGCTCCAAGGTCCATGAGCATTGCTCCAAGATTAATAAATCCTTTTGGTATTTTAATTGCACCAGAACCTACACCAGATATAATAGATTCTGTTATACCTATTTCGTTTTCAAAAGGCACACCACTTGATTCAGTGTATATAAAACCACCTGTCCCTGGTTGTTCTGTTTTAAATTTAGGTTTCTCTTCTGTATCAGTTTCTCCTGCTTCACCTGCAAGTGTTTTGTATTTACCTTTTTTATAAAACTTTAATTGATTCTCATTCATGTCCTCTACGGGAGGCAAAGGATCGTCACCAAAAATAGAAACTCCTTCCATGATACCACGCATACTTTCCATTTCACTACGGTAGTATGTTTTGTTTTCTTCGTCCGTGTATAATCTAGGGTCTCTGTACTTTGGATCTTCTTTTATTTTCTCATCAATGTAAGCATCTTTACCAAATTTTTTCTCAAACTTATGTTCTCTAAGTGCTTTAAAAGCTCCATCAAATGCATCTGATATTTTACTTTGTTTACGTATAAAAGTTTCGTTCTTCTCTGCTTCTTCTTCAAAAGTTAATACAGAATCAATGGCTTCTTTAGTTTCTTTCTTCTTATCTTCTTGATCTTCTTCGACAAGTGTACGGGGGTCAAATCCAAATACCATTCAGCCTCCTAATCTGTTTTAATTGTTTCTGATATATAATCTGTGTATGGAATTAAATACTGTCCTTGTTTGACGTAAGCTATTTTAGTTAAAAAATCTACATAAACTCTACCTTCTTTGTAATCGGATTGTTCAGGGTTGTAGTCTTTAATAACTAATCTATTCTCTCCCTCTTTTGTTCCTCTACCAACATCATCGTCTTCAATAAAATATTGTGATGGATCGTGGTAAACACCTTCATATTTTCCTGCTTGAAGGTCATTCATAAAATCATTTAAAACTACAGCGTCTGTTCTTCCTATTTCATATAGGTTTGCAAGATCATCAATTTGAGTCATAGATGTTTTTTCATCTCTTAATATATCTTCTCGCTTAGTCTCTTGAGGACTTTGATCTTTTCTAAATGTTGGAACTAATACTTGTAATGCTTCTTCAACAGTTTTAAATCTACCAGCCTCAACCATTTGTTCAGCTCTATTAATCATAGCATCTTTGTCATCGTCATCCATTGACTGCCAAAACTTTAATGCAAGTTCTCTGTTACCTTGCGTGTTAGCCATGTTTGTTTTTTGCATTTGAAGTAAAGGGTCTTTTGCTGCTGTACCTAATGTTTGTAAAATAGGATTACCACCTGGCGCTGCTAAAATATTTGATCCAAGGTTCATGAAAAAATCAGAACCTGCACTGTTGTATTGTGGAAAAGCTTTGTTAAAAGCTGTCATGTCATTTCCAATTTGTTCTACTTTAGTTGGTTCTACTTTTAATCCATCTTCATAACCTGGTCTTTCAACACCTGTCATGATACCACCACCGGCTCTACCCCCACGTCTAAACATTGGTCTGCTTAAAGTTTTTTTAAACATAATTATTTAAAAGCTTTGTAAGCTCCCACTCCTAGTGAAGCTATACCTAACGCCTGCTGCAACGGCGATTGATTAGGTGTAACTTGTGATTGATACTGACCCATCGCACCACCCATAACATTACCCATACCAGCACCCATGTAACCAAGTCTTTCGTATGGTTCGTAGGCTGCAAGTCTGTTGGCTTCTCTTTGTTGATCAAGGATAGCTTGTTCTTGTGCTTGTTGGTTAGCGCCCGCTTGACCCAACGTTGAAATATCTTGACCGTATAAACCTGGTACTAGTGAAGCCATTCTTTGTTGATCAGCTCCTAATGTATTTGCTCCAGCCATTAACTGTCCTTGTTGACCAAAGGCTGTGTTAGCTTGTCCTTGTGCTTGTTGAAATCCTGATTGTAATAACTGTGCTTGAAGCTGTGCTCTCTTCATATCTGAATCTGATTGGTATTCTGATCTCATAACACCTTCTCTACCACCACCTAAGTTTCCTGATTGTGCAGCCATCTGACCGATACCCGTTATACCTTTTTGAGATTGTTTATCAAACTCAGCCATAGATGCATCTATTACATCTTGTTGGTAAGGTGACATAAATTGTTGGTAAGCATTAGGTCCAGACATTGTTCCTTGTTGCTGTAAATAATCTTGAGCACCCATCATGTTCGTAGGTGTTCCTGCAAAAGTTCCAGTCCCTTGTTGGAAAGCTCCTGCTTGTTGTAAGTACGGTGCGTATGATCCTATACCTTGACCCTGTGTAGTTGCTAAATTATAAGCTGAAGTTTGAGCTGCATCTTGACCTGCAACCGATGGTTGAAATTTTGTTGTATCTAATGGTAACGATGTTAACCCAGTTAACTGCGTTGCATAATCTTTACCTAGATCTTCTACAAACTGTGGGGGTAAACTTCTGGTTTCTGTTACTGCCATTATATTACTGCTCCTAATCTCTCTGATGTTTTAAACATGTTCTGAGCACCTTTATTTCCTTGGGACTCTTCCGATACTGTACCACCATTTTCTAAATTTTCCATCATATTCTCCATTATTTCTGCGCCTTTGTCAATGTCTCCTTGACCGGCACCTCTTACAGCGTCTGCTGTAAACACAAATTCATTAACACTTAGTCTTGCTGGAACGTCATCTTTTTTTTCATACTCTCCAATAGGTACAAACCCACCTTCAGCTCTGTAATCTTTTTCCATACCACCTAGGTCCATTAAACCGCCTTCTGCTTTACCAATTCTACCACCATTAGCAAAACTTAATTTTCTAACAATTTCTTCTCTTAATAAATCTCCTTTACTACTGGAATATATTCTGTCTTTTAAACTACCTGAACTATTATAAGATCCTGCAGGAATTTGAACTTTAGTTCCATCCATTAATGTAATTACAGATCCACCGCCATTATAACCAATTCTACCACCTGTTGCTACAGTAGTTCTATAACCATCTGAACCATATAAACCAAAAGGTAGATAAGGATTACTATCTGGTAATCTAACAGCATTTAATCCAGGTAGAGTAGTATAATATTTTTGAATTTCATTAATCCTATCACTATCTCCTGATGCATAAGCTTCTCTTACTTCATCTTTAATTGCTTGTTGTCCTTCATTACCTTGTGAATCTGTTAATCTGCCACCACGTTCTCTCATACCAATGTCTTCGTTTGGTTTAGCTTTAGTTCCAATACCTAAAAAAGGAGCTGCTGTTGTAAACAATCCTGCTACTTTAAAAGGACTAAAATTACTATCTTTATTCATTAACATTTTACTTAAAAAATCACTGCCTTGAACTTTTTCTCTTAAACCTGATAAACCAAATCCTCCCATGGTTCCAAATCCTGTTGAACCTGTTCTAGCACCTATAAAAGGTAATGATCCACCACCATAATAATAACCCCCAGCTAATAAAGCTAATTTACCAGCATCACTTTTTAAAACTTTTCCTGCTGCTTTGGCTACAGATTTAAATGGTTTAGTAATTGATTTAAATACACTACCTAGACCATATGCTTTTCTTCCTGTTACTCTGTCCATGATACCACCAAAAGCTCTTCTTGCTCTTAGGCCCATGATCCCACCATCAGCTGCCGTGGTTCTGTAACCATCTTTTCCGTAGTCCCCGTAGATAACATTTTGATCACCACCAAATCTGTAAGTAAAATCATTAGTGTAGGGTTCTACAGCTTCTGTAGTTGCTGCTCCAGTGTTATAGTTTATTGGTAGGTAGGGTTGTGGACCATCGCCATCACCACCTCCACCAAAAATATCATACTTACCTTTACCCTGTGCTCTGTCATAGTAATCATCAATTTCAGTTTGAGTAACACCTTTTTGTTGAATATCTGATAGTTGATTTATTTTATTAAACGAAGACATTAAATTATTTATATTGGGTGGAGAAACTTTACCTAAAATTGCCCCAGCAAAGCTGGGTACTTTTGAATTTGATATGTGAGAATATAATGAAGGTGTAGTATCCATGTATTTTGTACCTAAAGGTTCACCTTTAACATTTTTTGTATTTAAACCCAAAGGACCTAATTGAGTTGGTCCGTAATTCATTCCAAGTTTTCCAGTGTTAAAACCTTCTAACCCTTTCATTGTGTTAGTTGTTCCATCATACTGAGACATCAACGCATCTCTTATCTCATCAATATCCATGTGTGGATTAGCTACATAATTTTTTGCAATCATTTTATCAATAGCTGTTAATTGTTTTTGTTTTTGTTTAGCTGCCCAGGCATTTTTATATCTTTTATCGTAGGCTGCTATTTTTTGAAAAATATTTTTCTTTGGCCCATAATCATGACGTGCTATTTTTTCAACTCTTTCTTTATGTCTGTTTGCAATAGCTTTATTTTCTGCTGCCTGTTTGTTTTGTGATGCGTTTGAATAAGGATTACTTGTATCAGATTGATCAAAACCTTTTTCTTTTGATCTAGCTTCTTGACCATAATCTTCAGGTCTAAAACTTGGAATACCATTTACTAACTTACCCGAGCCACCCGCTTTCTTAAGCATGGCTGCTTCTTCTTTATTTATGTAAGCTAGGAACTCTCCTTTGGGGGCGTTCTTTTTTAAATCCATTATGGACATAATTACATGCCTCTATTGTATAGACCCATCAGACCACCGTTAGCAGCCATCTGAACATTTTCTCTCATGTTAACATCAGCGATACCACCACCAGGCATTGACTCTGCCACGTTAACATTTTCGTTCATGCTCATGTTAGGTGCCTGTGATTTAATTCCTGAATTGTCTTGTTGCATCTGTTGTATAATTTGTTTCCAGATACCACTTTGAAAAAAAGCATCAAAGCTACCAAATTGTTGTTTTTGTTCTGGTTCCATTTGTTCCCAGATTGAAGCTGCTACTTGTTTGCCTTGTTGATCTTCGCCGCCACCCATCATAACATCACCTTGTTTGTAGTTGATGTCTGGTGCTCCAGCTTGTATAGATTCGTTCATTGAAATTTCTTCGTTCATAATATATCTCCTGAGTTTATTTGTTTATATTGTTTTTCCCGTTAAATCAAGAGCTGGCATTATAACAGTTACATCTCTTTGAATGTCTTCTTCAAGTATTCCAGATGCCTTTAAAGCTTCTTCTGTCTCGTAAACCTCTCCTGTTTTCTTGTTTTTAATAGTAGTTATTATCTTTTCTGGTGTTAGTTCTATTACATTGTCCATTATGTTGTTACCTCTTTCTTTATATTTAGATAACTGATAGCTACATCAAACGAGTCTGTTGTGCTTGATTGCACTGTAAAAGATGTACCACCTTCAATTATCAATGGTTGTGTTAATAATTCTTTTGTTTGATTAGCTGTTAATGCTACAGATTTAATAGCTGTGATACTATTATTTGTAATTGTTACACTTGGTGTGCCAGCTGATGTAACAAGTATAGATTTTATAACATATGTTTCACTAACTAAAGGATTGCCAGATCCTAATGGTGTAAGTGCACCACCTGTTGTGTTATTATCTATACCTTTAAATTTATACTGATTTACTACTGCCATTAATCTAAAAAGAAGCTTCTAGCTTCTATCTCCTGTTTTAATTCTTCTTGAAATGTAGTGTTAAGTTTCTCTAACACCGCATCTAAATCTCTAACCAAAGACTGAGCTATATCTTCTTCATATTCTTCACTTGCTCTAGTTAATGATTGTACTATCTTTGCCATTATCGTCTTCCTCCAGCTTGTATATCTAACCTAAAAGTTCCTAATTTCCAACTAGTGTCTACTGCAGTGTTAGATATTGTAAGAGCTATTGATCTAGCCCTAGCTCTTGTGTCTACTTTTGTAGTACTAGATGTTATAGTAAATGGTCCGAGTGATGAACTAGCTGCTGTTTCATTAGGGTAATCTCTTAAATCTAATTGTATAATTGTGTTTCCATTTTGATTAATAAAATCAGGAACTATTCTACTCACTCTCATAATATTTTCACCATCACCTCTAAGATCTGCCATGTTAGTAGCTGCACCTCTTACAACTTTTTGTGTAATGTCATAATCACCAGAAGTAATATTAGCTGGAATAGCTGTCGTAACACCAAGTCTTATTTGATTAAGTCCAGTTTCGTGTTCATAGTAATAAGTAATTCCATCTGTATTACCTTCAACATCAAAAGATACATCTGTGTTTGCATCGTATTGTGTTGCGTGTGGTAAACCAAATACTGCAGAATCTTGCCAAGTTGTTCTAGTAAATAATGTGCTATCATTTGTAAACCATATAGGACGTTTAGCTGTTGAATCTAAATAACTATAGGTAACTGATCTAGTATTAACATTTGAATCTGTTGTAGGATAAAACCAAGTAATCTCTCCAAACAAGTTATTAATACCACAGTAAATAAATTGATTAGATGTTGTGTTTAAATCATCATAAACATAATCTTCAACCAAGCAATCCATTGATTCTAGTTTACCGGTGTATCTAAAGAAACCATTATCAGACATCCAGTACGCTGCACCATCAACTTCGACGGCTGCATTTTTACCAATCAAACCACAGTTGGTTCCAACTTGCTCGTAAGCAAATGTAAAAGGAGTTCCAACAAATCTCATAGTAAATAAAGAAGTGTCTGACCAAATGTAAATTGCATTTCTACCAAGTTTAGCACCGATGATCCGTGATCCGGAAGCCAGTCTCTGTGTACCAGCACTGTTGGTTGCTGTAGGTCGATAGTCATTTATATTTTCTTGAGATGAAAATCTTATAAACATGTCGTCTTGTGTTGTTTTATCTCCAATAGTTGTTTCAGTTCCAAAAAATACTAAGTGTCTATCCGGAGTTGAAACTAACATATCTCTTGACGCTGTTGGTGCACCAGTTATTATTGTAGCTCTAGTTGATGTTGCATTATTTAAATCTGCATTCCATTCAAAACATTCACCATTAAAAATTAAAGCAATTAATGTACTACCTAAATTGTCCAAAGCCCATAAACCGGGTTCAGCTACAGTATCCGTATCAGCTGATGATTGACCCCAACCAGAAAAATCACTGTAGTTTGTAACGGTAGCTCCTGTGTTGTGAAGAGCATTTGCTGTCCCCCTAACGTTTCTAGTTATCCCTGTTAAAGTATTTGTTGCTGTATTTACTCCTGTGTAAGAAATTTCTTCTGTGCCTACTTGTATAAAATTAGTTCCTGTTGTTGGAAAATTTAATACAGATGTTAAAATAATACTAGTTCCTGTTCCACCTGTCCCTGCTGAGTTAGCAGACAAGGCTCCATTTAAAGTTGTTGTCTGAGGAGCTGTCGATGTTCCACCATATTGAGATATACCATAACCAAAAACACCAACCTGTTCAGCTGGACCAACATGATAGTATTGAAAAAAAGTAATACCCCCAGACGTAGTAGCACCGGACCCTGTTTCATTAGAAGGCATTGTAATAGTTATATTTGTTGAATCTGGTACACTGCTTACCATAAATTTTTTATCAGCAAAATCCCCTGCTCCAAAATTAGAATTAGTAATTGCACTAAAAGTAGTTGCATCACCAAATAAAATTATATCTCCTTCTTGAAAAGTGTGCGAACTTCCAAACGTAAGTGTTACGGTCGGTGATCCGTTAGTCGTGCTAAATGCACTTGTAATAGCTGTGCCTGATGGATTAACTAAAGGATGTATGTCGTAAAAAACTTCTCCTGAGTATGCGTATAAAATTCTATTAGTACCAATAATAGCATATTTAATACCTTGTTTATTAACCATGTGATGTAAACCTCTAGCTGCACCAGTTAATTTATCTTCACCTAATTGATTCCAGCCGCCTATTTTTTCCGGAGTACCATATCTAAAACGTACATTAGTACCACCGGTCCATTGAGACTCGGCTCCTGTAGACGTAACTTGTTTATTAAATCCTGGTAAAAATCCTAATTTTTGTAGCATAATATCACACTATATAGGGTTATTATTATTTTGGTAGTATTTTAAATTAATTTTACTACCTTGTTTCTATTAGAAACTAAAAAAAGATCAAAAGCAATTGTTAATCTATCTTTTCTTCCTAAATAAACATCTGTATAATGGGGTATTTTAGAAGGAAATAATGTTATTTTACCTTCTTCATTTTTACTTTTGTATACTACAGGATCATTAATTACATTAACAGGGTTTATATAATAAGTAGATGTCCCTTCAGTACTGACACATATGTTTCCCGACAAATAAGAATCAGGGTTTACTCCGTGTAAATGAGTATTTATTCTTTGATTTTTTTTAATAACATTAAACCAGCAACTAATAAAAACATTTTTACTGGGTTTTATTGACAAGTAATTTAAATAATTATTGTGCAGTTTAATTATACTTTGTTTTAATTTAATTAATTCTTTGTTTTTCCAGTTAAATACATTGTACTGACCGTATCTAGATGTTGTAGAATTATCACCTAGTCCCGTATAGCCATCCACATTTTTTTTTTTACTATCTATCTTTATTTTTAAAATGTTTTTTTCTTTTCCTTTAAGAAATAAAAATAATTTTTTAAAATCCACGTTTTTTATTTTTTGTTCTGCTAAAAAATAATCCCACTCTGGTGCAAAAGGAGAGTTTTTAGGTTCGCTTTTAAAATTAATTATTTTCATTTTCTATTAAATCTAAAACAATACTCCATCTATTTATTTTACTATCACTAATTGGACAGCTGTGTATATATTTTGATGGAAAAAGTATTGCTGAGTTTTCTTTCATTGTTGTTTTTATAATTTCATCTTTTACTTTAAACATTGTACCTAAACTATCTTTATTTTTTAAAAAATAAACTACTGAATATTTTGTAGGTGGATGATTATGCCAATTAATATAATCTCCAGAAGTAAAATTAATCCATGCAGCAGATACTTTATATTTTTGTTTATCAAACACTTCAAGTAATTTTTGTATAACAAAATTAAATTGTTTTTTATCTTGAAGTATGGGATACGATTGAAGACCAGGACAACCCGGTATTTTTTCAACCAAAGGTTTAGATAATTTAAATATTTTTTGTACTTCTTTTACAGAAAAAATATCTTTAATTAAATATATGTTCTGCGGTTTCATTACACCTTATTTCTAAATTTAAAGTTATTCTTGAGTTTTGTTTTGAAGGATAAGGACAGTGTTCAACATAACTTGGAAAAATATATAGATCAAATTTTTTAGGTTTATAGTTTTTTATCTTGTTATTAATTTTAAAATCAATTCCTTTATTATTTTTAGGAACTTTTAAATACAGCACAGCATTAATTGTTGAGGTATTAACATGATTGTGCCAACCTGTTTCATTAAATTTTTTATCTGAAAAATAACACCAACATTTAAACTCATTATCTTTTAAAGTAAAAGCATTTAATTTTTTTCTAGCTTGATTTAGAACTATCTCATACAGAATATTTTTATGTTTTGTGTTTAAAAAATAATTATTTCCGTTTGTAATTGTTATGGGTCTTTGTTCGTTGCATTCTTTTATTAAATCTAAATAAAAGAAATTAATTTTATCTTCAATATTTTCTGTGTGTATCACAATTTAATTTTAACAATTGATTTATTTTTTAAAAAAATAGGACTACAAAATTCTTTAGAAGGCTGTATGTCAAAAGCAATAGATAACCTAGGCTTCTTAGATTTATTAATATTAGTCCAATGTTTTATATAAGGTGGGAAAAGAATTAAATCTCCAGGAATGTTTTTAATTTTTATCACTTGATTACTAAAAGGTGTTTGGTAAAAAGTATATGTATCTTCCCCTTCTATAAATAAATTTCCTGCAAGAAAAGACATTTCAGCTGTATCTATTTCATCATGTACGTGAGGTTTTATTTCTTCTCCTTTTCTTAAAACGTTAAACCAACATTTTATATAAACTTCTTTGTAATCTATGTTGTATTGTAATATTAAATCTTTAATATTTTTTTTAATAAATTTTTTAACTTCAAATAAATTTTTATTATCTTTTATAGTAAATAAATTAAAACTAGCATGCCTAGCTGTAACTGAATTGGGTAGGTTAACATTACCATCGCCACTAGATTTATATTTTTTTAATATTTTTGTTTCTTCTTTTAAAAGAAAAGAAATAATCTTTTTTACATTTAACTTTATATTGTTTTTCCAAAACCACCAATCTTTACGAAAACCTAAAGGACTAATTAAATTTTTACTGTTTTGATATTTTACAACATTTAACATTATATTATTTTGATTTAAAATAAGGTGGCAAACCTAACATAGGTCGTCCATCATAAATATTTTTTTTATTAGTAGTGTAGTGTAAAAATACTTGAGCACAAATTTTACCAAGGAATGGTTTTCTCCAATGTTCTAAATCTGCTCCTTTATACATTAATATGTCACCAGGGTTTAAAGTTATTTCAACATTTTTTTTATTAGTGTCTTTTAAAAATATAGACCAAGGGTCTCCTCCTAAATTTAATGTTCCAGATATTTCACAAGACGGTCTATCTTTATGTTTGTGTAATTCATCTCCTTGAGAATATATTCTTCCAAAACTATAAGTAGGAAATAATTCCATATCAAGAGATTTACTTAATGAGCTAAGAGAGTTATACAACAATGTATCCATCGCTATGTCCCCATACATACAAAAAGTCTTTTTATTTTCTATTTGAGAATCCCCAAAAGTACCGAATATTTTTTCAAAAGGAGATATGTATTTTGTTAAAAACAAGTGTTGTGAGGTTGTTCTTTTATTTACAAAATAACTAAATAAAAATTTATTTATATTTTTTGGAACAAAATTCCTAATGATTAAATATTTATCTTTTAAAAATTTATTTTTTTTCATACGAAAGGTTTTCCTAAATGCCAGTTTACTAAAGAATATCTTTTCCCTTTAGTGACTGGTGTTACTCTATGATAGATATGAGAAGGAAATACAATAAGCGATCCTTTTTCTGCAAGTTGTTTGCATTCATGTATTTCATCAGCTTTCTCTCTGTGGTCTCTAAATTGAAATTGTAGTGAACCTCCTTTATAATCTTTTGGATTAGATAAAGCAAGTATTGTAGATAATTTTCTAATTTTCCCATTATATCGTTTATTAAGATTATTTTTATAGGGTTCCGGAGAAGAATCACAATGCCAATCGTAGTGTTGATTTAATTTATATTTTGTAAATTGAAAATCTTCAGAGCTGTCCCATTTAAAATTCCACCCTGCCATTTTATTTGCCATAATTATATAGTTTTGAATTTCTCGATATATCCATAATTCATTTAACCATGTAAGATTAGAATTTCTTATTGAATGATTTTCTTTTGATAAACTATTATCTCCACCGGATCCAGTTAAACCTTTTTCTTCTTTAAGTTTATTTCCTAGTTTAATTACATCATCACAAAATTTATGTGATAATTGCCCAGGAAAAATCCAATATTTATATTTAAGATTCATGGTTTATTTGATATTTGTATAGTATAGAATAAAATTTATTATTAGACTTTAAATTAAATTTAATATCAGAACTAAAACCAATAATATCATTTTCTTTTAAAGAAAATGTTTCCCAACCTTTTCTATTTATAATATCTCTCCATTCAAGATATATTTTACCAGAACCTTTAGCAACGTATAAAAAACTATACTGAGCACAGTCCGGAATATTTTTAGATATAGTAGAAATTAATTTTTTAGATTTATTGTTTGTAATTCTATAAGCTATGTTGTCAGCACAAGGTAACGGTCTTAACCATAGATCAAGGTCTGTAACACTTTTGTCTATTATATGTTGTCTTATCGTATGCATTTCTGGTAAACTTATTTTAATAAGTTCATTGTTAGAATTTAATATTTTTTTAAAAATATTTCTAACATTAAATTGTTTATCAATTTGATTTGAAATAACAGAGTTATCCACCAAAGCCAGTACAGATTTTTTAAATTTTAATATTTGAGTTTTTTGTAATAGTTTAGTAAACATGTATATCCTTTATATAAAAGATATATATTATTTAAAAACAAAAATCAACAGTTATATAGATGTCCAAGAACTCGTGTTTGTATCCCAAACAAAATTATCGTCTTCTTCATTTTTTGCAACCCATCTAACATTACTCTCATCCCATTGGATATCATAAAAGATTGTATCTGATCCTGAAGTATAAGTATTAATACTAGGAAAAGTTACAGGAGCTTCATACTTAGCATTTGCTTCATCAAGAACCCAACTTGAATATGGGGTTGGGGAAAGAAAAATATTTAAACTTTCATTATATGTTGATCCTATTCTTGCATAGTTTCCTCTAAAAGCTTTTGTTTGATCCGCAGACAGAGAACTAGAACCATCAGCTTCATATGTATAATGTTTACTATGTCTAGTGCCGTAAGAAGTTTGTTTCCATTTTTCCCAACCATGGACTTTTTTTAAAAAATTAATACCATCTTGTTCTGTAGGTACGTTAACATCATCTACTACGTGAACACTTAGTACAATATTGTTTTCATCTAATTTTGCAAAATGTGCCATTATTGATACCTATACCTTATAGCAACAAGTCCAGATCCACCGCCACCTGCATTACTTGTTTTAGGATTACCTGCGTCTCCGCCTCTTGCAGTGTTAGCGCCTCCGCTAGTTCCACTAGAACCAGGCCAACCGTTTCCACCTATAGATAAAGTAACTGAGTTAGATCCTGTAATTGTAGAAATTGTTCCTGCTCCGCCCCCAGTTCCACTACCGGATGCTGTTGCACCGCCACCGCCGCCACCAGTTCTTGCATTAAAAGGGGGAGATGTTGAAGGGCTTGGTGAACCTGAATTTCCTTGAGGTGGACTAAAAGGAGGTGTATTACCAGCTTTACCACTAGGGCTAGTAGGCAATCCTCCCGATCCTGATCCTCCAGATCCGCCAGATCCTCCACCATGTGAAGTAATTGCAGATGGAAAACCTATTGTTGAATTTCCACCTGTACTAGGTGGTTCTGCATTTTGACCTGAACGACCACCGCCAGCTCCAACAGTGACTGCAAAACTTCCTGCAGCTGATAAAGTTACTTTTCCACTAGGGTTTGCTAAAGGTGAAGAGGGAGAGTAAGTAGCATTAGCTTCTCTATAACCGCCAGCACCTCCTCCATAACCACCATTATTACCATCAAAAGTATATCCTCCACCGCCTCCGGCAACTACTAAATAATCCATTTCAAAACTATTATCGTCAACCCCTAATGCTTCAATTGCAAAAGTACCGTCACCAGTAAATGTATGAATTCTAAAATTTCCTGTTTCAGAAACAGTGCCGCCAGTCGCTATTGGATAAGGAGGGGGATTACTGCCTCCAGCACCAAATCCTAAGACTTGATAACCAAAAGATTTACCTTTTCTGGTTTGTATATTTTTTGTGTTCTTACTTGATGTAAGTTTATTTTTAATGTCTCTCATATCTAAATTCCTTATGCGTCGTTAGCAGCGTCAGTAGTAAAGAATATTCTAATACCAAGAACTCTAGCATCTCCAGTAAAAGTATCTGAACCGCTTGATGCATTTCTTAATAATTGAAAGTAAGTTTGTTCACCTACCGCAGGAGAACCTGCAATTGTAACTGCACTACTTACTGGAGAAATTTGTTGATCTTCGACTGTACCTATACCAGCGTCTGTAACTTCAATTCCTGTTCCATAAGCAACATCAATAGTATCACCATCTCCAACTGCTACACCTTGTAATTGAAATAAACAGTTACCTGTATTTGTATTACTTGGAGTCCAATATACTTGATATGTTACTGTTCCCTCATTCCATGATTTAGGAAAAGCTACTGAAAATTGTGCAAACTCATTTGTGTCATTGTCAAAGTCTAATACTTTCATATCAGGTCTTACTGCTGTTGTTTCAACTTGTTGTGCGTCTGCTGGATTAGTTGTAGCTCCATACATTGCTGCTGCTGGAACCCACATAGTCTCCAGTCCTGCAATTTTAACTGCAGCGGTTGCACTTTTAAGTACACCTGTTCCTTTAGGGTTTAAATTTATATCAACGTTAGTTTCACCTGTTGCGGATAAAATTGGACCATTACCTGTTGAAGCATTAGCTAAAGTAAATTCATTAACCGCTGAACCTGTAGCCGTTAAAAGTAATAATTCATTTCCATTAGTATCTGCAATTTTTGTTCCAATTGCAGGACTAGTTAAAGTTTTGTTTGTTAAAGTCTGTGTTCCTGTAAGAGTTACTTCGTTAGCGTCTCCTAAAGGTACTTCAATAACACCAGTATTAGTTGCAACACCATCAAGATATATTATTTTATATCCTTTATCAGTTGCTCCAAAAGTAACTGTTGCACCTGAACCAGATGCAGCTTTTATCTGTACTGTGTATGCACCAGATGTTCCGTTTTTAATAAAATAAAAATTTTCTGTAAGTAATGGAAAAGTTACAATTCTGTTTCCAGTTATTGATCCTGTAAGTTCTATAACTCTATGTTGAGCAGTACCTGTTAAAGCACCGTCTGCAATAGTTAAAGCTGTTGGTGTTCCTGAATCAGTTACAGCTTGAGAATTAACACCACCTGTTAATTGTTCTACAAGACTTAAATTTGCGTTTGTTTTTGTTCCCCAAGTACCAGCGTTTTCGCCGGTTGCCATTAGCTCTAGGCCTAGATCTGTGAATGTTGATGCCATAATTTTGTACTCCTGATTGTTGTTATTTATATTGTTTATTTATTACTAAGTCAAACATAATTATGCTGATAAGTCCGTATAATTTGCACTAGTGTTGGGAACTAAATCTTGATAATACCTTAATATAATTCCACTATTTCCTAATGTAGTTGTAGCAGTCTGTCCATTTAAACTAGCTATAGATAATTGAGTTGTAGTTAAAGATCCAACTGCACTTGTAGCTGATTGACCAGTTAAAGCAGCTCCAGTTATATTTGATACTGTAAGAGATCCGACAGCACTTGTAGCGGAAACACCTGTTAACGCCGTAACTGGGTTTGATGTAATAGAAATACTACCTATTGCTGTCTGTGCAGACAAACCTGTTAAACCCATAACATCTGCAGGCGTTATGCTTCCTACTGCACTCGTAGCAGACAGAGCGGGTAATCCTACTGAATGAGCATCTACCGACAATAAACCTACACTAGATTGTGTACTTAAAGATGATAATGTTAATGATAAACTTCCACTTGCAGTTAATGAACCTATTGCACTTGTTGCAGCTAAACCGCTAATACCTACTGACGTGTCAACAACAGTTAATGATCCAACACTAGATGTTGCACTTAAACCTGTTAAATTAAATACAGCAGATTCAACAGTTCCCCAACCGTTTTCACCCCAATCTAAAGTACCCCAACCAGGTTTAGTAATTATATTTTCTGCTGGAAGATTTACTGAAGCTGTTGCAGATAAACTTGGAAGGATAACATCAATAGCAGACTCTCCCCAGTTTTCAAAACCCCATGTATCTCTACCCCAACCTGTTTCATTAAAAGGATCTATTGACCCAACTGTTGACGTAGCTGATAAACCAGTAAGAGATACAGGAACACTATCCTGACTTCCCCAAGTATTTTGATTCCACTGTAAAACATTCCATGAGTCAGATTCTACTGTATTTGCAGATCCGCCCATCCCTGAATGATACTGGCAATAATAATAAAGTTGTGGTGCAGAAGCTGCTACTACAATTTGTGTATAGGCTCCAGCATCCCCAGGAGTTCCGTTGTATGTTACGCCAGTTGTATATTCAGAACCACCACTATGTGTACCATTACTTGTTGTAGAAAATTTAAATGGGTGACCACCATTAGTATTATCGGATTGATCAAATTTATAAGTATAACCTTCTGCAAGATTTACAGTTTCTTGTAAAACTCCGTCTATGTAATATCTGTTACCAGCACCAGGATTAGCGACTGTTACTGTGAAGGTTCTAATTACCGACATAAGGATTTACCCCTATGCTATCTGAACGATTGCGTTGCCTGCAGTTTGAGCTGGGAATTGAACTGTAAAAGTTCCACTAGTTACAGTTTTATCTGCACCAAAATTAACAACACACACTGATCTGTTTGTTGTAAATCCTGTAACTGCTGTTGAATTATAAATTAAACAACCTCTTGCTGTAAATGAAGCTGAAGTAAAACTAACATCATTAAATTTTACACATGCTGTGTCACTAGATAAAACTGGATCTGCTGATGGTGTTAATGCTGATCCCCCTGCAGTATAACCACTGTTTGATGCACCGCCATCCGTTTGACTTTGACTAACTTCAAGTGTGTTAGTTGGAACTGCGTTAGCAGATGAGGGAGCTGTATAAACAGTTGTTGTTTTACTTAATGAAGCTGAGTCACTTGAAAATAAAGCTAACTTAAATGCGTTACCTGTTGGTGCTCCACTAGCATCATTGAAGTTGTGGCCACCTTGTAGAATTTCTACTTTGAATGAATTACATATTGCCGATGTTATTGTCATAATTTTTTTCTCCTAATAATTATTGAGGCGCTGACTCGATTGGTATTCTTACTGTTCCATCCGTGTAATCGTCTCTTCTTCTTCTTCCAATTTGCATTGCTGCAAACTTTTGTAACTCTTGTGTATACTTTTGTGTGTATAATGTCAACATATCTTGTGGACCTTTTAAATAACCATAAGCTTCTATTAAACACGCATATAACAGTCCTTGTGGAAAATATTCACTGATATAAGTTGTTGTATTACTTGCAGTTAAGGCTTGAGGAAGCTTGTTCCAATGAACAATATGTATGTAATTTTCATCTGGTGTAGGTGCTAAATAAATAGCTCCTGAAGTTGTAGCCCCTGTTCCGGTTGCTCCACCAAACATAGAATAATATTTAGGAAGTCCTGTTACATCTTGCGCTACGGCTCCTCCTGCAGTTCCAGTTAGTTCTCCTACATATTCTTGTATAAAAGTTTGATCACGTCTTTCTAAATACTGACCTTGGACCGTGGAAGATGTTGTAGAAGGAAACACTTGCACCGCTCTAACAAATAAACATTCTGCCGGAACATTTATACTATTATTATCTTTTGCTAATTGTGCTCGTGATTGTTTTCTATCTGAATCCATAGGAATATCATATGCAATTTTATATTCTGCATTCATGATAAATTGATCAGTTATAGTAGAAGTAAATACATTAGTGTCTACTTCAGTATAACTTTGAATTGCTGTTGTTAATGTTGCGTAAGTAAATCCTGCCATAATTAAGCTCTATCATTTAACGGTCCAATTGTACATTGAAAACCGCCCCCTGTTTCTGTGCTTGTAGCATTAGATATTAAAGAAAAAGTTAAATTATTAAATACTACAGCTGTTTGTTCAACTGGACCTACTACTATTGTAGTAGGGACTGCTGTTGCAAGATAACATCCAAAAACATTAGCTCCTATAGGATGCGTTCCTGCTGTTGTAGCCGGAGGTGTAAGACCTCTATAAGGTGCGCTTGTTCCTCTAGTACAACCTGTAAAATTTTCTCCAGCTCTTCCAGTATATTGTATAACTTCATTTTGATATTTACCTGTAACTGCATTTACTTTTTCAATCATAATAAAACCAGTCGTTGGAAAATGTGTTCCTGTCTGTACAGTAATTGTTCCGTCAGTAGCTGTAGCAGCTGTATCTAAAGTTGTAGATAATTCTAATGCAGGACCTGCAGCCCCGGTAACAATAGGTACTCCTCCTACTGGAGATTTTACAGCTTGGAATCTTACAAAAGTTGTGCCTTCGTTAATTTGATTAGCGGGATAAGAAACATTAACACTAGCGTTAGCGGCTGTAGTTGTAAAAGGATTGTTTGGTAAAATATCTTGTACTGGAAACTCAACTCTTGCTGGTCTTGCATTCATTAATCCTTGTGGATCTGCTCCTACAGGATGTGGTTGTAGTTGTGGTTGTTTAGGTTCAAATTCAGAGTTATGTACAAAAGCTCCATTCCATTCTTTAACCATTTCTCTATATGGAAATGCTGCGCCTGATCTATCAGAGATCGCTAATGCTCTACTACCTTTTGCAAATCTAGCCATTAGGTTTTACCCCCAGGCCCCATAGCTTTTTCTACGTTGCCACCTAATTTAAAACCTTTAATTTCTTTTATTCTATCTTCAGCATATTTTTGATCAGCAGAATTTAATTCTCCAGTTGCAATAAATTTTTTTAATTCTGCACTAGTATATGAACCGCTTTGAAATTCTGTTCCTGGTTTTGGGCCCCATGAATAAGGTGTTGTCATTATATATTTGGATAGTATGTTTTCGGAGTAATAAATGTGCTAGCTGCTGAACCATCTTCTGATAGTGCTCTAGCTAATTCATCCTCGTACAACAACTTCATCTCCTGTGTTCGTTGTGGTGCAAACTTCATAGATAAGTAATATGATAATCCTGAAATCATACATGGTACAAATCTAAAAGGTGTGTCCGTTGCGTTAGTGTAAGCTCCTACATCTTCAATTCTTTTAACAAAATAAACGCTAAGAAAATTTGATGCAGCAGTTGAATTTGGTAAAGGATAAATAGTTAGTGTAACTTTATCTATAAATCTTTGTACCCAAAATTGTGAAGGTGTTCCATTAGATGCTTTGTTTGCAGTTGCAGCATAAGCGTCTCTTGCAACTTTAGTTAAACCTGTGTCTGATTGATTTGTTGCATTGTAGTTTTGTCTGTAAGCAACATTTAAAATATCAGTAATACCAAAAATATTAGCAACAGGAACTGTTGTAGCTTGTGGTGAAGCTGCAGCCGCTGCTGCGCTATCTACAGAATTTCTATAAAAAGTATATGTACCAGCACCTTCGTCAGTTGCATCAACATTGGTTGTTGCACCTACTACTAAATTAATATTAGTATTTCCTACTTCCCAAAAATGTATTCCTCTATTCCCCCATTCTTGAAAAAGAATGTTTAATGATCTTCTAGCAGTTTTTAATTGATGACCTGCAGTTCCAACAAGGCCTAAACGTTCGTATGCATCTGCAATAATTTCATCAATAGAAAAGTCTTGATCAAAACTATAAGACTGTGAAGTAGTATTAGCCATTGCTACCTACCCGTCAAAATATACGGTTAATCCTGTGTTAGCTGCATCCATAATGTCAGTGTTAGTTCCTAGAAACGCTCCAGCTGAACATAAGATTCCGTTGTGTGGAACATGTGGTTGGTAAGTTCCTGCTGCTGCTATAGTTTCCATTTCAACTGTTCCAGTTGTAGAATTATTACTTATCTCTAATGATCCTGCTGCTGCAACTCCTGTAAAACCTCTTATTCTAGTTCTACCATTAAAAACAGGTGCTGAAAAAACAGCTACTGTTCCCATAGAAATATCTACGCTAGCTGCTCCGTTACCTGTAACTTTAGTTAACGTTCTATAAAATAGAGTTGAGACAACACTTGCCCCACCTGCTGGACCTGTAATATCTTCCGTTTGACTAGTACCAAAAGCATCTGTTCCAATAATCGTGTACGTAACATCAGAGTTATTATCACCAGTTCCTGAAACTAATTTTACTTGTTGTGCAAATCCTGAACCACAAAGTGAATCGTTACCTGCGGCAGTTGTTAAAGTTAAATCTGCACCATCTGCTGGATCTTGTTCTGCAGCAAGATTAGTATCGCTTGCAGCTGTAATCTGAGTGTTACCTGCGTTAGGACCAAAGAATCTTGATTTTATATTTGTATCGTTTGACATAATTTTTTCTCCTTATTTTGCGTGGGCCGAAGCCCACACTAAATTAATTATTACGCTACTGTTGCACCGTTCACTGAAGTGGCGACCCAACCAATAGTACTATTCCAAACTAAAGTAACTGATTCAGCAACTGCATCGAAAGCAACTGTTGTTCCGTTTGCAAATGTAACTGGAGTAACTGTTGCAGTTCCACCACCATCAACAATCATGTTAATAATTTTAACTTGTCCTGAAGTTGTTCCATTAGCTAAAGTTACTGCAGCAGCTCCGCCGGCTGTAGTAAGCTCTGTTATTAAGTTTGTAAGATCCGCAGCTCCTGCACCAGATAATGTTTGCACACCACCTGTAATAGATGCTCCGTAAGTAGCACTAGTTGTAAATGCACCTGTTGTTGCGTTTTTTGTTACTTGTTCGAAACCATTCTCTGATCTGACTGGTCCTGAAAATGTAGTATTTGCCATATTAATATCCTCCTAGATATCTGAATACTGTCCCTAGGGTTGTCGACTATACGCGTCAGCATTCATCATTTATTAAATGTATAGTGAGTTATTTGTATACTAGTTTTTAGTAGAGTGCAAGAGAGCCCGTAATAAAAGTGCGATTTCAGCGATGTAGCTTTTGTCTAAGTAGCTACAGAAACTTCTGGAGCAGCGCCTTCTACGCTATTTTGTAAGTGAGCAATTCTAGCTTCTTCTAGTTTGATGTCAGTAATGACTCTTTTAACTTTATCGTCAATCTTAACCATCTCAAGAGTATATCTGTTATTATCCAGATGCTCCTGTTGCCACTTCAACTCCAAGGACCTTTTTTGTTTGTATAGGTCTTGTATCATCGATAACCTCTTCATAAGTTATTCTATTTAATCCCGAATGGTAACTGTCTCCGAGATTTTCCCAAACTATACTCTTTTCTCCAAGTTTGTCAAGGATAGCTTTTTCAACACTTTTAGCCGTATCTTCTTCATGCTCAATATTAAATTTAGCATGGTAATTGTAGGCCCAGATATTGATGAGAGTTTTTTTCATATTATTACTTTCTTATTTAAATGTGGCCGAAACATGTCCGGCCACAAAATTATTTAGTTATGCTTACGCACCTTCAACGCCGTAGATACCTCTAAAGTCAGAAGCGCCAAAAGCGTATCTTTCTCTAGCTTTGTATCTTACGTTGCCAGTATCGAAGTCCCCTTCCATTGACGTAGTCAACGGAGTTCTTGAGAACATCTTCATACCATTTGGAACGTCTGTAATAATGTAGAATGAATCACTATCAGTTAGGAAATTGTTCACTCTGTAACCTTGAGGAATCATTCCCATTGAATTGATTGCATTGATATCATTATCAGCAGTCTGAGTTCTACCTTGAGATTTCATCAATCTCTCAGCATTGAACTGATTAGCAGAAGGAATTATCATTTTAACTCCTTTTGCAGCAATTCTTAAACCTCTTTCATCAGACATTTGAGCAATATCAATTAATGCTTGTTCTAATGAAGTTTCATTTAAGTCAGCCTGCGTTTGCAAAGTGTTTGCTACGTTACCCGCGATTGTTGGGTGAGCTGTAGAAAACAAGTTAACGCCATCACCTGTTTGAAAAGCAGTTCCAGCTGCGATTGCTGGTAAACCATTATTCAAAGGTTGTGCGCCTTTAACTTCTTTTGCATTAGACATAGATCTTGCTAGGGCTTTTGTGTATCTAGAAGAAAGTCTGTCATAAAGGTTGTCCTCTATTGCTTCTTCTGTGATAGCGAAAGCTAGCGCGATCGTTTCCATTGTGTATCTAGCAGTATAAGTTTCTTGAGCGTCATCATATGATACTCCAGCACCTTCTGCTTTTACATCTGCGTTTGCAAAACCACTTAACATTACTTCTTCTTCGAAAGCTCTGTCAGATGATTCAGTAGTATAAATCTCAGCGTGCTGATTATCATACCTTTTATATTCCAGACCGAATAGTGCATTCAGACCTGGCTCTAACTCTTTAACGAGTTGTGCTCTTGATATTGCCATTATGCGCTTACCGATCCTGTCCCAAACCACTGTGATAGGTTTGCTACCACTACAACAGTTGCAAGACCTGAAAAGGCTGCTAATGCTGGGTTTGTTTGTGGGGCAGTAATAAGATCTTCATTCTCTGGATCTTCTGCTGATCTTAGCAGTCTCCATTGATTTTGAATACCTGTTGCTCCTGTTCCCACGGTTAATTGTGAATTTGACTGTCCAGAAATAGTTGAACCAGATCCTGCTGATCCTGCTCCATTTGCTGATACTGTCAAACCAAAAGTGCTTCCCATTTCAGCTTGTGCTAAGATTGCAGTTGCTGCAAGTCTTGTGTCTAATTGCACATTGTACTGTTGGAAAGGGTTATCGATAATAAACGCATCGATGTCTTCGCTGTTAGCGGGGGCTGTTGTTCTCGGGAAGTAGCTAGAGAACGTTGGTTTATTAGTAGTTGCATCTGTGTAGAAGCAGCCATTAAATACACCAATCGTTGGTCTTGTTATAGCATCTTGTCCGTTGATCACATAACCCGGATTGTCATTAGCACCACCGGCAGTATCAAACTGCACAGGTTGTCCTAAATAAATAGACGATCCATATCCACTATCGATTTTGTATTTGTTCTGTCCGCCAGTTGAAGGTGTAGCACCTAAAGCTCCTGATGGGATCAAACCAAAACCTACTGTGTTTCTATTTGCCATGTTATTTTCTCCTTATGAACCTGCCGCGTTAGCGGCCTCCAGTTCGGTTTAATTTAATCGTTGGTGATAAGAAATATTATTTCTTATTGCCACCGAAGTTTTTGCTAGAACGCTCGAATTTCATCGGCATTCTTTTGTCCTGATCCTTCAGTAAGTCGTTTTCTACAGCTTCGTCTTGACCTTCAGTTTGTCTTTGCTGATAGGCAACACGAGATTGCGCGAGTTCTTCGGGTATCCTTGCCAGGAGAAGGCCACCTACTCCAATCACTCCAGCGTATTTTCCGTCCATGACAACAGGAAAAGATTCGTCATCGTATTCGTCAGCTCTCACTAACTCATAACCAGATCTCAATCTACCATGAATATTCTTGGTATCGTTGAAACCCATTGACTCTGCTCTTATCCATCTATGCCTGAATCCATCGGGCGCTGTGGGTGCATCTAGAGATGATGGTGGCTTATACTCTTTTGGACGTTCAGTTTTTGTCCGAGTTTCAGCCGCACGAGAAGTTACTTTGTCTTCGTTTTCTTTATTCATATGCTTATGCTCCTTCCGTGAGTTTTAATTGTTTTGCATACTCTTCGAGTGGCACACCTAATTTTTTAGCTATTGCTACTTGAGACGATGTGAGTCTCACTTGTTTGCGACCAGATTTTACACTTCTGTTAGCCGAAGCCACCGACTGAACGGGCTTGGTCGTTGCTATAGCTGTATTATTACCAAACTTATGAGGAAAGTCAACTCTAATACGCTTGTCTATTTCTACATAATATTGATCACTCTTCGGGTCTATACCTTCTTTTTCTACTAAATCCTTGTGAATTTCGAATGCAGTAAATGTCATGGCTCTATCTTGTCCGAACCATCTATTTTTTGCAGCCCAATCTTCAGCTTCCGGATCAGCGTCTGGTAATGCTCTTGGAGTTTGTTGTGGTAATCTTCCACCGTCTGATAGCTGTACAGGAGTTTCCTCTACAACCGGTTTTTGTTTTTTTCTCATTTGCAGGTTTGCATTCTCCAACGCAAGTGCTGCAATTTTTTTATTAGCCGTAACTTGTAAATCTGCATTTTGTGATTCTATTGCCATTCGCAATTCATTTTGCGCTGACTCCATTGCACTTGTTACATTTTCTTCAAGTTTGGTTGTGTAATCTAAATTAACTTCTGCAAATTTAGATGCATCCTGTTTTCTTTTTTGTTCTAGAGAACCCGCATATTCAAGAGCCGCTGCTTCTCGTCTTTCAGCTTCTCTCATCTTACGTGTAAGTTTAGCAATTCTAGATTGCACACCCTTACTATATTCTTCTAGTTCAGAATCATCTTTTTGTTTAGTCTCTTCAGTTACTACTTCTGTTTCTGTTTCTTGTTCCGTGGTTTCTGGAGCAGTATCAACTACCGCTTCCTCTTTTGTTTCTTCAATCGTTACATCGACCTCTGGGCCGGATGTATCTAAATCAACTTGAATGTCTCCTGCTGATTTTTTTATTTCTTCTGGCATAGTTTCCTTCCTATGTTAATATTTGTGCAGGATGTCTGTTGGATCCTGTACGGTTGCTAAAATTTCGTCATCGTTTAAAAGACGAACTTCTCCACCTTCAATTTCAATTCTTGATCCGGCATAACGTGCGAAGACTACCCAGTCTCCGACCTTGCACCATGGACCATCATTAAATCTTTTAGTGTCATTATAACAGTCAGGTCCCATAGCAATTACGTTTCCGCATTGCGATGCAACTTGTTGTCTGTCAATTGTTTCTGTTCCTAATAAAACTCCACCCTTAGTTTTCTCATTCATCCTAAAAGGTAATACTAACATTCTCCAACCCGTAGGCATCGGAAGTTTAGTTGTTTCTTTAGTAACTTCTTTTACTGGTTCTTTCTCGTATTTGTCGAGCAATCCGTTTTTAGTTTTTGGGACTTCTTCCTTTGAGATCGACGACTGTTCCTGTGTTTTCATTTTTTGCTCCTTCATCTTGTTGCAGGTTAGAGATTTCCTGACGCACTGATTCCA
>JACLAB010013730.1_pt1 | contig 42381 bp, 27 predicted proteins | sample 8027921 | NCBI WGS metagenome assembly JACLAB01 (sample SAMN15725117, study PRJNA655200) | protist metagenome | isolation source: fluorescence activated cell sorting (FACS) single amplified genomes of... | place: USA: West Boothbay Harbor, Gulf of Maine | collected 2000-07-19 | reverse complement strand
GGCGCGTTGGGCGAAGCGTACGACGACGAACACGACGCGAGTGGTGCATCGACGCTGTCTGAATGGTCAGACGATGATAGTGATGATCAATCGGATGGTAGAGATGGTGGCAATGATGGGTTGGTCGAGGGGTACGCGAGCGAGGGCGACGATCCCGGATTTTCGTGGCGTGACGGCTTACTCGGAGACTGTGTGCCTCCAGAGACTTCGACAGAGACGAAAGATTTGGGCAAAACGGCTTCAGCAGCACCCGAGTTAGAGTATATTTCAGAAATAGTCGCGCAGACGAGACAGTTTCAGAGCGTGCTGCGAGATTCCAACGTTCATCGAGGCGACGAGAGATTAATCGCTTCGATTGCGGCGAAGAATTTACAGAGCGAAACAAGCTTGGTACAAGAAGCTCTGCACGCCCTTCGTAGTGGAAGCGTGGAGCTAGATCGTGTCACGTTACCTCACGTGTCTTGCATGACTCTCGATGGCGCTTTGACCTCAATTCGTCGTATGGCGTCGGTGCTGACTCGCTTGAAAGAGATGAAACAGACTTCTTTGGCGCTCGGACCGACGATTCAGGCGTTCACTCAAGCGCTTGATTCCCGAGCGCAGTGGATTAAGAGTACGCTCGTTCCTCTTGAAAAGCGTCTGGCTGGTGAGTCCACGATAAGAGGCCAACCTACGCTACTAGAGCTTAGAACGACTGTCCGCCGGCTCGAAGCCAAAATCGACGCGCTTGAGCGCTGCGCCCTGACTGCGTTTCCTCATGAAGGGACGCCCGCTGCGGAAGCTGCGAGTCATTGTCTGACAACCGTGTATGAACTCGCAGTGGAACACCAAGCAACTGCAAATATCCATGGTTTCGCAGTCACGATGCCAATATTTGTGGATACAATTCAACCGTACCTTCAAGGCTTGCAACGCTGGCTCGCGTTTGGGATCTTGGACGATCCAGCTGAGGAGTTATTCATCGCCAAAGGCCGAGCTATTGATGATTTCGTCGGAAGTAAAGAACATTGGCTTCACGGCCACGTCCTTCGCCACGACATTGAGACGCCGTGCTTCTTTCGGGAGTTTATGTTGGATATTTTAGACGTCGGTCGCTCGCTCGAGTTGTTGCATCACACTGAAAACGAGACGTCTCAAAAAGTACCAACCTTGGACGTACACTTGATCGATTCGTTTTGTTTCCATTTACGCAAGCATTTGAGCGCCATACACGCCTCGCCTGAGACCTTCGGTGGCGACGACGCTAGTGAGCGTGCGAGAGCACTCGTCGATGGTGTCAAAGTCAACACGAGCGGGCTGAACAACATCTTCGAAACTCCCACTTCGCTTGTCGGTATCAGAAATGTGAACACAGACGTGGTGCGAGACATGATTTTATCTCGACCGACTCGTATCGTTCCGACACGTCGAGTTCGACCGAAGACGGCGCTCCAAGGAAGCGCCTCAACGCTCAACGCTTGGCTCGATGAATTTTTGACGACACAAGTTCCCTCTTGCCCAATCAGTCTCGCCGTCCAGCAGTCCATCGGTGTGCACATTCTCAAGCGTGCTAAAGAGGTCCAAGTGGTCTTATCAAGGTCGTTACGAGATAGCTTGGACATTAAGAAGGAGCTCTACGCACTGCGCGCCGTCTTCCTTGGCGGCGCTGGCGACGCGGCGATGCACTTCTTTTCAGCCATCTTCGGCATTCTTGACGACCCGGATAAGATCAACGCGAAGTGGAATAGTACGACGCTGAACGAATTACTTGGTGATGCGTTCGCGGCTGACAACTCGGGTGAATTCCCCGAAGGTCGAGGTGTGCAAGTTGAAATCATCCCCGAGGCGGAAGAAAATATTTTTTCGCGCGTCGTCATCGGCACCGGAGCTCTGGAAAAGATTGCCTCTCTTCGATATAGTTTCGACGTTAAGTGGCCGCACAATATCGTCATTCCTCCAAGTACGATGGCACAATACAACGCAGTGGCTGTGTTTCTCGGACAACTTCGCCGCGCGCACACCGCGATGCAGTCCGTTGCGACGGCGCGGTGGTCGGAGCACATTCGTTGCGCTCGAGGGAGCGGTATGGGTGGCGCAAAAGCTCGTCATCTCGAGCCTCGATTGCGACACTTTATCACGTCTCTCCGCGATCACGTCATCGTACGAATTTTGCACGTCGACTGGGACGTCTTGATGAAGAAAATCGATGACGCCATGACGCTCGAAGCCATTCGCGCGGCGCACGACGAGTTTTTACAGGACGCCACGAAGAGGTGTTTGGTTTCCCCGGATCCCACGTGGACTTTGGTGGCGGAACAAATCCGAACCATACTCGCCGTGGCGTGCGAGTACGCGGCGTGTCAAGCAGGTGACGGGGCGGTATCGGAAGAAGACGCGATGAGGTTATCGAGCGCGTTTGAGGAAGCGTACGGATACATCGAACGCGTGCTCCAAGCCAAGCTCGATATTGGCTCGGCGTCCACGCGGGACGTCGAGGATTTGCTTTACGCGATCAAGCTTTAGTTTTAGACGTAGCAAAGCGCATTGTTTAAAAATAGTAGTAGTAGCAGCAGTTCTAAGCCCCCGCGGCGTCGAGAAGTGCTAGAACGCCCTCGTAAAACACTGGCTTCGGCGCGCCTTCAAAGAGAGGTTCTCCCTCGCGCGCCGCCGGCTTCTTCTTCGTCGCGCGCCAGTTATCGAACGCCGCGCGGTTTTCCCACACCGTGTACGTCGAGTAGTTGTACCCATCGTCCGGCGTCACCGCATCGCGACGCAAGAGTAAAAACGTCGTGAAACCTGGCATCTCTTTAAGCTCGGACTCGCGCTCGGCCCACTGTTTCTCGAAAGCCGCCTCTTTGCCCGGGCGAACCTTGAAACGATTCATCGCCACGAACACGTCGGCATCGATTGGATTCTTACCGTCAGCGGGGATTTGTCGCCATCCGTCTTCGGCTTGCCACTTTCTCGAGTTCTCCGACGGCGCCGCGGAGAGCGACAACAACCCGTCGTAAAACGCCGGCTTCGGCCCGCCCTTCAAAATCATAAGCGAGCTCACCAACATGGACATGAACCCAAAAATCGTACCACCCCCGTGCGCTTCCTTAAACGCGTCACCCTTGCGCCAACCATCGAACCCATCCTTGGTCTCCCAGATCGTAAAACTCACGTAGTTTGCCTCGTCTTCGTCGTACGTCGTCGCGACGTCGCTCGGCGGTTCCACTCGTCGCATCAGCGTGAAGTACCTAAATCCCGGCAGCTTGGCCAATCGGCTCGGTCGTTCGGCCCATCGCTTTTCAAACGCCGGTCCCTTCCCCTCCTGCACCCGAAATCGATTGCTCGCCACGTATCGCTCGCGCTTCAGTTGGTCGTCCGACACCGTCAGCGTTCCGACTTCATCCATGATGTCCGCGCTCGCGCGCGTCGTCGTTCGCCGCACCGCGCGTCGCGTCGTTCGCGTCGTTCGCGCGTCTCTCCCCGTCTTCGCGCTCGTGCCCGCGAACGCCGTTCGCCGCGCCGCGATCGCCATCGATGAATCGAATCCAATCCAAATCAAGTCAAATCAATCGCGCGTGACGTCGCGCGTCGCCGTGTGGCGTCGCGGTCGCGGTCGCGCGCGGACGGGACACATCACGGCGCATTCGCATCCTTCAATGCGCGACGAGAGGGCGTCTCGACGATCGCTAAAAATAATCGAGGATTCAGCCTGAACCCCGGGATGCGCTGTTTTTTCGATCGATCGTCGTCCAGTCGTCGGTCGGTCGGCGCGCGCGCGGGGCTGTCGTCCGCAGTGCGTCGCGTCGCGCGCCCGGCGCGGGGTCTCGAGATGGCGCGCGAGGGCGACGCGACGGCGACGAGAACGAAAACGAAAACGCCGCTCGTGAATCCCTTCCTCGGCGGCCTCGCCGCGAGCGCGTTCTCGGCGTCGTTCGCGGAGTTTTGCACGATTCCTCTCGACACGGTCAAGGTGCGACTGCAGCTGCGAGGCGCGAGCGCGACGGCGACGGCGACGACGCGCGGCCGGGGCGCTGGGATGCTCGGAACGATGCGCGCGGTGGCGGCGGAGGAGGGGATCGGGGCGCTGTGGAAAGGAATCACCCCGGGGATCCATCGCCAGGTGCTGTTCGGCGGCTTGCGCATCGGGTTGTACGAACCCGTGAAGACGTTTTACGTCGGCGAGGAACACGTGGGGGACGTGCCCTTGCACCTGAAAATCGCGGCGGGGCTCACGACGGGTGGGATTGGGATAATGGTGGCGTCGCCGACGGATTTGGTCAAGGTTCGCATGCAAGCGGAGGGAAAACTCGCGCCGGGGACGCCGAAAAAGTATCCAAGCGCAGTCGGGGCGTACGGCGTCATCGTCAGGCAAGAGGGCCTCGCCGCGCTGTGGACGGGATTGACGCCCAACATCATGCGTAACTCGATTATTAATGCCGCCGAGCTCGCGTCGTACGATCAGTTCAAGCAAAGTTTCTTGGGCGTGGGGATGAAGGACGACGTCGTCACGCACATCGCCTCGGCGTTGGGCGCGGGATTCGTCGCGTGCTGCGTCGGGAGCCCGGTGGACGTGGTTAAATCGCGAGTGATGGGAGATAGCACGGGTAAGTACAAAGGTTTCGTCGATTGCGTCACGAAGACGCTCGCAAACGAGGGTCCGATGGCGTTCTACGGTGGGTTCTTACCCAACTTTGCCAGACTCGGGGGCTGGAACGTGTGCATGTTTCTGACGCTCGAGCAAGTGCGCAAATTGATGCGCGACAACAACATCATGTGACGCGACTCAAATTCGTAGTCCGAGTTATGTCGTAAGAATATATAGCCAGCTTAGCGCGACATCCAAGCGTTTGCGCGCCACCGACACGCGCGTCGTCGTCTCGCCCGCGCGTCGTCGACTCGTTCGAGGTGAAATTCCAACCGAGTACGCATCGTGTTACAACCCACTACTCATCTCGAAATTCGTCTTCCTAAAAGAACTCGCCCTACTCTTCCCCGCTAAAAGAAACCACGTCGCGTTTACGCAGCGACCTTCTTTTTCGCCTCCGTACCTTCACGGAAACCATTCTTAAATCTTCTGGGCAAGGTCTTCAAGTAGCGCATGCGGCCGGTACCCGTGGTCTTGCGGCCGATCGCCTTCACGCTCCAGTTGTCTGTGCGTTGAAAACAAGGAAAGGTCAGTCACCAATCTCGCGCGCTTCGAGCTCTCGCTCGCCGTCGCGCGTCGCGAGACGCCACGTCTCGCGGCGCTCGTCGCCCGCGATCGACGCTCCGCCGCGATCGAGTCGAGTCGACTTCGCATCGTGCACACGTACATGAACGCGTCCGCGCGGACGGATACCCGCAGGCCGCGCACGTAGACTTTTGAATGTGGTACGATCGCTTCCCGCATCTGCGCGCGCGAACGACGCGTCGGCGTCGCGTCGTCGTCGTCAGTCGTCGTCATCCCAAAGCCCTACTAGGGTCACCGTCGTCTTCCCGCGTCGTCGCCTCCCTCGCGTCGCGCGCGTCGTCTCGAGCGCACACGCACCGTCGGCACAGAGTGTGCGATTTGTTACGTCGGGAACCGAAGGACCCGGTACCTTTTCCTTTCTTACCCATGTCTCGTCGCTCGCGTCGCGTAAAGAGGTCGATGCGACGGGGCGAGGGCGAGGGCGTGCGCGCGCGATCGGGCCGTGGTGTCCGTGTTTGTGATCAGTGTTTAAGACTTATGACGACGCGCACGCGCGCGTCTCTTGGGCGCGCATTTACGCGGTGTACGCGATTTCGAACGCGCGTCGACCGACCGCGACCGACGACCGACCGACCGACCGACCGCGGTCGTCGCCGCGCGCGAACGATTGGGATTGCTCGACGCGCGCCGACGCGCGAGCGCGCGCGATGGGCAGGCGGATGAAACTGCTCGGGATCGAAGGCGGAGGGACGACGTGGATCGCGCGCGCGATCGAGATCGACGTCGAGGGCGGTGCGAGCGTGAGCAGCGCGTCGAGCGCGCGAGGGGAGGAGCATTTCAACAAGAGGGACGGCGGGCGGGAACAGAGGTTTGAGACGACGACGCCGGAGGAGACGCTGCGAACGATACGAGAGTGGATCGAAATCAACGCGTGGGACGCGGATGCGATCGGGGTGGCGACTTTCGGGCCGTTGGAGCTGAATCCAGATAAAGACAAGTACGGATACATCACGACGACGCCGAAGGCGGGGTGGCAAGACGTCGACGTCTTGGGCAGTCTGTTCGGGAAAAAGGACGCGACGGAGGAGGAGGAAAGGGCGTGGCGAGGACGCGCTCGATTAAAAACGATCGATCAGGTGCCTTTGGCGTTTGAAACGGACGTCAATGCGCCGGCGATGTTGGAACATAGGGCGTTGAAACACGAGTTGAAACACGTCCATCTCGTGGGCGGCGAGTCGTGTTGTTACGTCACCGTGGGTACGGGCGTCGGGGTTGGTGTGGTGTGCAATGGCTTACCAGTGCACGGTATGTTACATCCTGAGGCGGGTCACATGTTCGTCAAGATGAGAGCAGGGGAAACGTTTGCGGGAACGTGTCCGTTTCATGGCAACTGCGTGGAAGGCATGGTCGGAAGCGGAGCGTTGGCAAAACGACGGGGCGTCTCAGCCGCCGAGCTCGCATCGCTTCCGGATGACGATGAGATTTGGGAACATGCCGCACATTATCTTGCCGGCATGTGCGTCAATCTCATCTTAACCCTCGCCCCTGAGCGCATCGTCCTCGGCGGTGGCGTCATGCAGCGCGAGTGCTTATTCAGCAAGATTCGCGCCAACGTCCGAGACATCTTGCAGGGCTACCTAGCCGTCGATCAAATCATGGACGATGCTTATTTACGACACTTCATCGTTCCTCCCGCGTGGGGCTATCAAACCGGTCTCACGAGCGCCCTGTACTTAGCCGAGCGAGCGCTCCAACGCGAGTGATTCGTGTGTGGATATTTGTAAAAACACGAAGCCCCCACCTGTCGAGAAGCGCCTCAGTCCAGCGCGCGCAGATCGTTATGCACGCCAACGCTGCGATCGCGAAAGTAAACATCGTCCCTAACGCTCGCGTTCACGCCGCGAAAACCTCCGTTCGACGCGTCTGGAGCGTCATGACGGTGCGTTCAGGACGCATCGACGCGACCCCGCCACGCGATGATTGATTTGCAGACGTGGATTAATGACTGACGTGTGAACGTCGCGCGCGCAGAACGCGACGAAAGGTGAAGTGATGCCGTCCATTATCATCGGTGGTGGACGCGTCGGGCAAGCGTTGAGGGATATGGGTGTCGAGGGCGACGTCGTCGTGCGCCGAGGCGAGGCGTTTCCGAGCGAGCCCAAGACGGGGCCGATTTACGTCGCCACTCGCAACGACGTGCTGGAAGATGTGATCAAAAATTGTCCGGCCGACCGCAGAGAAGATTTGGTTTTCATGCAAAACGGGATGCTGCAGCAGTTTCTCGATGCGCAAGGTCTTGGGGCGAACACTCAAGCGCTAATTTATTTTGCGGTCGCCGCTCTCGGCGACAAGCCAACCGACGGGGTAACTGAGTTAAACCCCGAAGGTCTCACGGCGGCGACGGGCAAGTGGGCCGACGCCGTCGCCGCGCGTTTCCATAACGGTGATTTGAGTTGCCACGTTTTAGACGCTCCGACGTACGAAGGTTCCATGTACGAGAAATTGATATGGATTTGCGCGATGATGCTGGTCGGCGCTCAACACGAAGGCGCCAAGGTTGGCGACGTCGCGACGACGTACAAAGATGAAGTCGTGGCTTTGATCGAAGAATTGTTGTCTGGTACTACCGCGTGCACTGGGGCGAAATTCGCCCCCGGAGCCGTCGATCGACTGATCGCGTACGCAAAGACTGTCGCACATTTCCCGTGCGGCGTCAAGGAATTTCCTTGGCGAAACGGTTACTTCTACGGCTTATCCGAAAAAGCGATCGCAGATGGTAAATCGGACCCGTTCCCGACTCACACCGCGCTCCTGAAAAACATCGGTGCCATTTAAGCATTTGTTATATTTATTCAAAACGTTGAGAAACGCACACGCCGAGTTCTGTTGCCCTAAGACAGTCTTCATTCCAAAACGTGCACTCGCGTCCGTGCTCGCGACGAGACCACCGCGCGTCGCGACCGCGAAACGAATCGACGTCGGTAGCGTCGGTCGCGCGAGCGATGGATACCGTGGACACCATGCAGGTCGACACCGCGCCCGCGGAACCTGTGCTGTCGAATGTGTCCCTGGAGATTCTCTCGATCATCTCCGCAGCGCAGCGTGAGCACGGGCTACGACACCGCGATTACGCGCGATATCGAGGATACTGCGCGCGTCGTCTTGCTCGTTTGTACCAGGCGTGCAAGATGAAGCACGGTAAAGGACGCTTCGTGAAGAAACCTTTGGTGGCAAACACGATCGCGGACGAACGCGCGCTTTTGGTTCCGCTCGTGCAAAGCGAACGGGCGTGGGCGTATGCGATGGAGATGAAGGATTTAACCAACGTCAAGAGAAGGCGGAGTGATCTAAGACAGCACATGCTTCGTCGTTTGAAGAAGGCGGTGACGCACGCGAACGAGTTGGCGACGTTTTGCGAGCGACTCGGAAACGACCAGACGGCGTTGGAGGGCGACGCATACGCCAACTACATAGGCGGTGTCTGCGCGGTGGAGCAAGGGAAGGATTACGTCGGTGCTATTACAAAACTTCTTCGCGCAAAGCTTGCGTACGCCAAGCTCGGTGTGCTCGGGGATCAGAAGCGCTTGGAGTTGTACCGAGAGCGAACGGAGGACCTCGCGGACCTCGTTCGGTTTGCGCACTACAAACAAGGTCGAACGGCGGATTTGAAAGCCATGGAGAAGGAAGCCGCGATCGGTTTGTCATCAAATAAGGTGTTCACCATGAAAGTTGAGGCACCACCGGAGATTGAAGATAAAATTAGATGGCATGCGATGGACTTCGAGCTCAAGAACCGCGACGCTCGCGTGCTCATTGCTCAAGCGCAAGACTGCTTGGCCAAGGTTGACGCGCTTAAGAACGCCACTGGGCACAAGGCGGGCATGTTATTCGCTAAGGGAATCGCCTTTTACGATGAAGCTCGCATGAAACTCAACGACGACGTCGAGAAGGAGACTGCCAAGGCTCTGTATCAGCAGGGGGATGACGAAGACAAAGCCGATCGCATCAAGTTAACCGAGATTGCGTTATCTCTGATCGTTAAGGATAAACTCATCGATCGAAACAAGTTCGTTTGCGATCAGCTTGACAAAAAGCTCAGTGGTCGCGCGAAGAAAGAGAAGGCTGATAAGAAACTGAATTTTGGCGATCTCGCTCGAATGTACGATGCCGCGACTGTCGACTACGAGGACTTGATGGAAACGGCGCCGATGTTGCTCCGGCTCAAGCCCGAAGATGCCGACAAGCATATCGAGGAATTCGAAGTAGACTGTGAAGCAGAAGTCATGCTGCTCAAGGCGCGACAAAATGTTGCTTTGGCTTGTCACTACGTGCAAGTTGGTAATTCCAAAGAGGCAAAGGCATACTTCGAAATTGCCACGGATCTCGCCACGGATGCCGAGGGACGAGATTGCGCGGGAGAGATCCAAGATGAAGCCACTGAACTTCTCAAAGAGATTGAAGTCCGCGTTGCGAAAGCACAGCGCAAGTTGCAGGAGGCTGACGACTCGGTTACGAAGTCTCAATCGGGCAGCGACTTGACTAGCAAGGTTGCTGAAAAGTTCAGTAAGTTGTTCTCGTTCCGTTAATTTCGAGAAAAGGGCAGACAAATTTAGATAGTAGATGCAGTGTTTTTCAATGAAGATGTTGCGAATTCGTTAATGTCTATGCTATCGTTGCGTGTGCGCGCTAGTCGCTGCGAGCATTGTTAAACCTTCATTGTCAGAGACACGTACGAGTACATGTCTTCCACCAAACCGCCGCCAGATTTCTCATCACCGCCGATTTCGTCATCCCAATGCGACGAGGCGTCTTTGCCGAACTCTTGATTCAATACTTTTCGCAGCTTGCTCACGTGCTTCATATTGGGTCGCATGAGGACGGCTTGAAAATCCGGCGGTAAGCCATAGCGCAAAATACTCTCCACAAATACGCGCACCGTGCACACGTGCATCATAGTACTAAAAGCCTCACCGTAGCTTATCTGACACCACTCTAACAAAGAATCTCTCCTCTGGACAACTTCTTGCTCTAGCGCACCTCGTTGCGATTTCGCCGCTCTCGACGCTTCAGGATCGTGCGAATACTCCTTAGCAGTGCAGCCGATCTCTCGCGCCGCGGTCGTGAACGCATCGACGACACGCCTGAACAATACCACCGTTCGTAACTCGTAATCATCTTCGACGTGAATAATCTTTGAAGAACGCGGCACGACGAAGCTCGCTAGCGTCTCGTACGAGCTCGTCCAAACCTCTGTCTTCAGTTTCGGCACTTGCACCACGAGCGTGGTCAAGTTTTCTGTCTGAACTAAATCCTCGGGATTGACCTTGTCGCTCAAATCTTGTGCGTTCACCCCGCTCCCAACTTTACGAACGATGGCGTTCAGATGATTTTTAGACGTCGCCAACTGCCCGCACTTCAATTTGAACTCTTCGTCGATGCGCGACAAGCGCTCCGAGAGCTTCTCAACCGTCTCCTTCAACGCTCGTCGAGCCGGATTCTTCGCTTCATCCCACTCGAACGTCGTCAGATATCGTTCGACGGATTCACCATCCACGCGCAGTTCTCGTTCGCTCGTCGTCGCGTCGCCGAGCTCGCCGAACTGTCGCCGCACCTTCTCCACCACCTGCTCCGCCAGCGCGTTCACCTTGACCAAATCATCGCTCAGCGCCAACAGACTGTCCAGCGTCCCCACGCGCAGGTCCGGGCATCGCATCTTATAGTTCAGCGACAGATCGTTGCTCCCGCCCGTGTGTCGCTGCAGCGTCGCCCACGCCGCGTCCGCGCTCGACCCGCGCAGAGGTAGACTCACGAGCCAATACGTCGTCGTCATCGTTCGCGTTCAGTCGTCGCTCGTCGTCGCTCGTCGTCGTCGTCGTCGTCGTCGTCGTCGTCGTCGTCGTCGTCGTCGTCGCAAACCGCTTCCGGTCGGTACCGCGCCTCGAATCACGCGCCCGCGTGCGACGCTCGCGCGCGCGTGAATGGCGACGCCGTCGGTCCAAACGAATCGCGCGTCGCGCGTCGCATTCGCGTCCGCGTCGTGACACCGCGTCGCGACACCGGTCGAGCGACGCGCGCGCGTGCGAACACGCGACCGCGCGCGCGCGTCGACGGCGATCCGATGTCGCGACCGCGCGCGCGCGCGACGGCGACGCTCGCGCAGCGCCTGAAGCGGTACCTCGAACGCGACGCGCGCGACATCGTCTGGCCGCGCGCGATGGACGACCCGCCGTGGTATAAAGCGCAGCGCGCGCGGAAATTGACGTTGGACGAACACAAAGAGGTGTGGACGAAGGCGTGGGAGATGTACAAACAGAGCTGGGTGAACGTGTTTCGAAGAGACGAAGGAGAGGAAGAAGAGGCGACGTCGACGCGAGACGAGTCGGAGGAGGACGCGAGACGAAGCGCGGTGCGCGAAACGTCGACGACGATAAAAAGTGATGACAAAGACTCGAACGAAGGGCGATTACTCGCCGATGAGGCGAAGCAGACGCTACGAGCGGGAAAAGCTGGATTTAAACCTTTCGTGACATACTTGTACGAGACCAGAGGGCGGGCGTACAGAGACGGCGTTCGCGAGTTCATTAAGGCGTATAGAGAAGGGTTTCGAGAAGCGAGCGAAGAATTAGAGACGGGCGAGAGCTTTTCTAGCAAGGCCGCGTCGCTGATTTCGAAGGCGGAGGACGTGTTAGAAAAGGCAGAGAAGACTGAGACGGACAAAATTGACGACGATGGCGCGGATGAAAAGTCGTCGTCGGCTGTAAAGTAGGACGCTAGCAATTAAATTAACTATTCAAACAAATTAGACATGAAGTTCAGGAACCGTTTCGCGTAATTCGTCGGATCGATGGAGGAGAAAGACTTTTTACCCATCACACCCATCATCTTGGTCTCTAAATTTTTCGACGTCGTGTATTCCTGCAAGATATCAATGATGCCGAGGTATAGAATGACGTCTTGAGGCTCCGTGTGCTCTTCGATAGGGGACTCAACTGGAGGCTGCTTCGTCAAAATACGCCCGTGCACGGAGACTGCGGCCATAGCGACGCCCAACTTGGACTTTGCTGCTCCAGTAGAGTGCGCGATGAGGTCGTCTGTTCCCGGTGGCGGTCGCAGCGAGGCTCGCTCGCTCGGCGAGACTTCCTCCATCCCGTGCGCGAAGCCAAACTGTTTTCGGTCGTTGTACAAGTCGAGTGCTTTCATATTTCGACGAACCGATTGCATGACGTGATCTCGCCATTCCGCCCCGCCCCAAGGCGAACCAGATTCTTCTTGTACTGGCGAGGTGGCGCCGACTTCGCTGTAACGTGGGGAAGCGAGTCGTCCGCGCCCCAACGCTGGAGGCAGGACGTGTACTCCAACGAGGAGACTGTAATCCATGACACGTAATTTCTGCAGAAATATACAATCTTTGTTCAATTGCTCGATGAGTTTATCTCGTTTCCCTTCTTCAACGCGGAATTTTCTAGAAATATCCAAGTCTTTCAACACGGTGTGTGGCGTCGCGTTTTCCAGCTTCGTGAAACGTCCGTGTGTCGAGCCTTTGAGATCAAAAGTCTTGTGTATCGGGTGCTTGGCGGAGAAGAGATTCGACATGACAACCACCCGTACCTTCCTCGCAGTGCCAGCCGCTTTGATGCTATACAAGCCGTAAAACTTTGGCAATAACGTCTCGGGGTAATCGTGAACGTGTTGGTAATACACATGCAACCAAGACTTGAGTCGCACCATTTCCGACTTTCGCATCGTTTTGATGATGAATTGATCGTCGTGAGATATGTAAAACACACTCCCGGACTTACCAGGCGAAGACAGCTCTCTCAGCGCTTGATCACCACACAGCGACAGCATAAACTGTGCGGGATCTACTCGCCAACGCGCACGTAAATGTCGAAAAACTTCTGGTCTATATTCTTTCCACTTGAACGTTCGAGCGAAGTGCGGCGGCGTTTTCGCAGAGCCACCGCGAGGAAACTGTTGCTTGAGGCTTACGTCAAAGCTACGAGTTTGCAAAGCGACGTCCGAGAACTCTTGCATGCTGCTCACACTCCAACGAATGCCAACGCGCAGCTGTAGCATCAAGTCGTAACTCCCGTGACCTTTGTAAATAGTTTCTCCATGCCGGACTTTACGGACCTTCCGTGATCTACTCGCCATCGGACTCGTCCACAGCGAATGTTTGTGGGCCACACCATCGGCCTCGACGACTTCTTTCTTCAAGATTTGATCCTCAGAGCACTCGCAGAGCAACAAGTATGTGTTGCCTAGATCTGCGGCGATAATTTCCTCGCCTTCGCTGTCATCAAAACTTGTCTTGGGCCTCGCTGATCGGTTGATTTGCACGCTGAGTTTGATATTGTTTCGAGTAACACTAGAACTTTCACCCCCAGACAACATGAACGCACCCGACCCGTCCTTCTTACCGCATTTCCATCGCCCACTAAAAGATGACCCGTCGCACCAAGTCATGACACCGCTGCCGGAAATTTGTCCCACGGACCAGTTACCATCGTATCGATCGCCCGATCCCCACCGCAAGGTGCCCCATCCGTGCATTTTCCCATTAAGCCACTCACCATCGAACTCGTCGTGTCCTTCTTCGCCTTCGAGCGCCTTCCATCTGTACGTTCCCGGTCCGTGGCCGACCCCATCGTTCCACAGTCCCTCGTAGCAGTCGCCGTTGGTAAAATGCTGTATGCCTAAACCATGCTTTTTCCCCCGTCTCCAAGACCCGTGGTACTTCGCACCGTCCGACGCCGTATACGTCCCTTCCCCGTGCATCAAACCGTGTTCGAAATTGCCCTTGTACACCCCGCCGTGCGCCCACTCGTACGTTCCTCGCCCGCTCGGCTTGCCGTCGTGGAATTCGCCCACGTATTCGTTCCCGTTCGCCCACGAATATCGTCCGTATCCCACCGGCGAGTGATCGTTCCACGGCCCGCGATAGACATCACCGTCGTTCAATTCAACTCGCGCCTTCCCCGCGAGTGGGTGCGCGCTTTGGCTGTCGTCGAGTTTTCCCTTTTCCTCCGCGAGCTTGCTCTCGACGGCGCGAAGCGCGGCTTCCACCTCTCCCGCGTTCGATCGTGATCGCGCGAACGAGGCTGAAAACGCCGGCTTCCTGCGCGCGAACAACGCTCGAGCGCGCGTCGCGGGTGCAGACGAGGACGCGACCGCACCAGCCTCATCTCGCCGGTCCATGACGCGTCACCGGTGCCGCTCGCAATCCAATCTAAAATTTGTCCCTCGTCGACCGCAGTCTGGCGTCGCCGTCGCCGCCGCGCGCGGTCGCACCGAGCGCTGGCTTCACGGCTTGGCTTCCCCCGTTATCGTCTATCGCGCGATCGACGCTCGATCGGCACCGCTCGGCGCTCGACCGGCGCGTCGCGAACTCGCCGGGACGACCCCGCGCGCCGCGACCGCGCCTCGACGCGTCGGCGAAACGGGCGCGTCGCGGTCGGATTTCAGGGCGTCCCGGGTCGAGGCCTAAACCCGCCTACACGCGCGCGGCGACCGCCGCAGAGCGCGCGGGATGTCGACGCGTCGACGGCGCGCGAACGACGACGCGGAAGCGCGCGCGCGTTCGACGTCGCGCGCGGCGTCGTCGACGTCGAACGCGCGGCGCCGAGGCGACGTCGGGCGACCGCGCGAGGGCGACGAAGATGGGCGCGCGGAAAGGCGCGGCGGGCGGCCACTGCGCGTTTTGTACGCGTCGTTATTCGTGATTTGGGGCGCGGTGCTTCATCACGGCGAAGTCTACTCGCACGTCGTAGCGCAGCGTCGATGTTCGTGGCCGCACGGCGCGAACGGGACGAGGGTGATGGTGACCGCGGACCCACAGTTGGTGGACGAGTACACGTACAGGGAGCTCGGCAGACGGTCGCGCGCGCTCGCGTTTGCGGAAGCCGTGTGCGATGCCTACGTGCGACGGACGATGAAGGCAGGGTTGAGAAGATTTGCACCGAGAAACGTGGTGTTTCTGGGGGACTTGTTCGGGCAAGGTGCACGTAGAAACGACGACGAGTGGCGCGCGTTGCGGCGTCGCGTCGACGCCGCGCTCTGGTGGCCGAGAAACGGCGATGGTGGGCCGTTGTACCACACCGTCGCCGGTAACCATGACGTTGGTTATTCCGAAGTCATTCGCCATCATCCCAGAATCCTCGCACGGTTCGAAGAATGGTATGGAAAAAGTAACTTTGTCGAGCGCATCGGCGGCGTTGACTTCGTAGGCGTCAACGCCATGGTCCTCGACGGCAAAGGACCGGCCACAGACGAGACGTGGGCGTTCGTGGATGGCTTAAGCGCTCAAAAGAAAGAGCCGTACGTAAAGAGAGTGCTCGTGACGCACTTGCCGCTTCCCAATCCATCGCAGCGATGCGGGCCATTTCGAAACTCGCAAGCAATTCAAGGCCGCACGCTCGGTTCAGACAAGGAAATTATTTATCAAGACTACCTCTCGGACGAGTCTGCGCAGCGATTGCTCCGGGCGGTTGAGCCGGTGTTGGTGTTGTCGGGGCACGACCACGATCAGTGTGAGGTAACGCACGCGTACGAGTCGGCACTTGCGGGAGGAACAGTCGCAGTGACCGAAATAACCGTCGGCACCGTGAGTGCGTTGAATGGAAACGACCAACCGAGTTATTTAATGTTGACCGTTCCCGAAGCCGCAGGCGAGAGTTTCGACGCCAGCGGATCGGGATTAATTCAACATAAATTATGTTTCCTACCTGAGATACGTGAAATCCTGAGAACGTACGCTCACGTTGGCGTGGTGAGCGTTCTCACGATTCTAGGACCGCCACTCGGAGAATTAATTGCAGCAGCGAAAAAGTTCGAAGGCCGACCCGTGATTGCCCTGTGCTTCAGGTGAGTGTTCACTAAGATCGCTCACACTCGCAGAACGCTCTCCGTAGGATGACTAACAAAATTACGTGCGCTCACAGGCGATTTCTTCACGGACTGATTTATTTAATTGGCTTATTAATTTTCGTCGCGGGTGGATTTATTTCGCTACTCGCGCGAGACTCGATGATTTTGAGGAGTCTCGCAAGGATAGAGTACTAGAAAACTTAGCAAGATAGCACGTGCAATATCAAGCGCGAATGAATTGTTTCCGCCGCGCAATTAATTATTTTAAGCGCTCAGATTATATTTAATTATCGTCATCATGGAACGTGAATGCACAAGCACTGAATCGCGTCAAGGTTTTGTAAAAGTTGCGGCTATGAGTTTCGACACACCATTTACCTCCAACAAATGCACTTTTGGTGGTTCTACGCCTATCGACGCGACATGCATGTGTTTTGACAGATCATCTCGATGTGAGAAATTTTCGCCCAGCAGTCGTCGAAAGTGTGAATTTGATATCAGACGACCGAGATGCGCGTGGTTTCGCGTGAAATTAATTCCATTGGTGATTCGTGATCGCAATATTACGGGCGTCGAGCGCGACGCGCGATTGACGCTTCGCTGGCGAGCCTGTGGCGTTCGCATAGAAATTATTTAATTATTTCATTTATTTCTCGCGCGCCGAGGTAGCGACCGCGACGCCGGCCGAATCTACCGCGACGCGCGTTCATGGTGTGCAGCGTACGCCGTCGGGGATTTCCTTGAATTCTCCGCGATTTGTGAGCGGGCATCGAAATCCATATGGATACCTGGGTAAGACTTTCCATGTTGACGTTCACAACTCGGCCTCGACTGTTTGACAAGTCGTTTCTGGATGTTGGCTCGAGTGGAGCGCAGAGTGATTGATGTCGACATCGCGCGTGGGCGACAGACAGCACACGTCGGCGCACTTGCGAGATCAACCGCAGCGAACATGCGACGATCGTTATCAGTAATCGCACTTATCCTCGCGTTGTGCTTCGCGAGCGAGGTAAGCGCAGCGACGGCGCCTCGAACTCGTTCTCGTATGGCCTTGAATTGATCGACACGATGAGCGCGCGTGGTGAGACTGACCGGAGGATTCCTCGATCGTAGCGGTTCACCGGTGTGCGCGCAGTCGAGGAGTTCGACGCCGAAAGAGACTTGCTCAAATTTGTCGAAGATTCACGCACGGAGACGCTGGCGGTTCTGGCTTTGTTTCGGCCCGGGAGCGTTCATCAAGCGGCGATTGACGCGTTCACCGACGCGGAAAACACGTTTCGCTCGTACGGACACGATGATGTCACTTTCGGCCGAGCGTTGAAATTGAAGTCTGAGCACGCACTCGCCAAGGTGTTCATTCCGGCGCCACATTACATGGACAGCGACCACATGACTGAGATGACCGAGAGCTTGCAACGCAACGTGTCGAGCATAGTGCGCTTCGCATTCTTCACTCTCATTCCGCCGTACGCGAAATGGCCCGAGTTTCCCGATAATAGAGGTACCGTCGATGAAGTTCAACGAGCGAATCTGCACGCGAAAAATGACATGCCCAAAGTGTTTGTGTTCATGCTTAAAGAATTCGCGGACGAGTATGGGGTGCGCATTCACAAAACATTAGAAAAGGTCGGAGAGGCCATTTCTGGCTTTATGGTTCTCATTCACGTCGTGCCGCCGACGACAAAGGATCTCATATATTTGCAAACTGCCGTTTACGAGGGTGAGGAGCAGGAGTACATGGACGTGCTCGCTGGGGGAAGGCTTGCGATCGTCGGTTACGATCCCGTGAGCAAGAAGCGCGACGCCGAGGCGAGGCTGATCGATAGTTTCAACGAAAACACCCTGATTCAATTCTGCAACAAGTATTTGGCGATGTTACCCGAGGAAGCACAACGAGGACGCATGCCGTTTCCCATCAAACATGCGGACAAGCGATCAAAAAATACCATCGGACTCGGTAAATACGCGACGAAGGAAGCCAAGGCGGAACTGTAAAAAATGATTAATATAGCTACTTCTAAGCCGCTAACAGACTAAAGGCTCGCCTCCGTCGGCATTTTGCGCGCGTCTATTCTTCCATAACCCACCGTATCGATAATGCGGGTGATTTGCGTCACCATCCACCACGCCGCCGCTCACTTTCACCCAACACGAACCGCAGACCATACGCCACCGTTTCGTCGCGTCCGTTTGACATCGAATCAGCTCGTTCACCATCTTCGAGCATTCATCGCACGCCTTTTGCCCGCTCGTTGGATTACCATTGAATTCTAATCGCGCCCTCCGTTCCGCCTTTTGCGCCTTGACCGACTTCTTATGCGCCGCTCGCGCGTCTTCGTCTTCGTCTTCGTCTTCGCCTCGCGTTTCCTTGTTCTCTCGCTGTCGTTCGCTCTTCCTCTTACCGTTGCACGACTTCGAGCACGTCGTCACTTCGTCCCAACAGTTTTCCCACTTTTTCCTCCACGTGAACGGTCTGTCGCACACCACGCACACCTTGCTCGGCAAGTTTTCCTTCTTCACCCCTCGCATCGCGGACGGCGTCGAGCGCGATGCCGCGCGCGTCGTCGTCGTCGTCGTCGTCGTCGTCGGTCGCGCGCGTTTCAGCGCGCGCAACGCGTGCGCTGTCGTCCTCGTCGTCGCTCTTCGCGCGCACGACGCGGTGAACATTCGATTCGCGCGCCACCGCGTGCGGACGTCGACGCTTTTTTTTCGTCGTCGTCACGCCACCCGTCCATCGCGCCCGCGTCCCGATCCGGATCCGTCGGACCGCCGATGGATGGATGGATGGATGGATGGATGGTGCGACGGCGTTCGGGACTCGTGTGATGGACACACGGCGTCGCGCGCGCGTCCGAGACCGGACGCGCGAGTGATGGGTGAACCCACGCGCGAGGCGCGCGCGCGCGACGACGCGGCACCGTCGACGGCGGACGATCGCGCGCACCGCGAGGGAGGACGCGCGACGATGGGCGCGTCGCCGACGAATGGGACGTCGCCGCGCGGACGCGACGCGAGGAAGACGACGCGGTGGTTGGATGGGAAAGAGAACGACGCGCGCGGACGACCGTTTCGACGAGGGATCGATGAGGAGGACGATTTCGAAGAGGATTTGTTAGACGCGCGAGGCGAGGACGAGGACGAGGACGGCGTCTCCGCGAGCGCGCGAGCGGTGGGACGACACGGAAGCGCGAGAGGGATCTTATCGCCGTCGGGGAGTTTCGCGGAGAAACGACAGCGGTCGAAGGTGCGATTCGAAAGCTCGCTGCCGAACGGGTTTCCTGAGCGCAAGCCGTCGATGACAAAGTTATCGAGCGGGGCGTTTGACGACTCGAGCGCGCGGGAAGAAGCGGTGACGCCATTCGTCGGACTCGTCATGGTGTTTCTTACCGTCGCCTTCGTCGCGTGGTTCAACGACGTGCTCGTTCGTAGTGTTTCTTCCGTCTCCGCGTGGGCGTGAGTAGTCTATTAGTTTCTTGCATCGCTTAGTCTGACTTTGAAAATTCGTCCCTCGTCCTTCGGCTCGCAATTTTTGATTTTTCCGACCAACCGCCGCGGCTGCACTGCGCGACGCCATGCGGACGTCGTCGTCGTTCGGTGCGCCGTCCCGGTCGGCGGTGTCTCGCTTCGTGCGTGCATCGTCGCGTCGCTCGATCGTCGCGCGCTCGTTCGACGCGAAAGCGCCCGCACCACCGTCGACGCGTCGCGCCTTCACCTTTGTCAGACACGGCCAAAGCACGTGGAACGAGGAAGGACGGATTCAGGGGAGTTCGAATTTTTCCGTGTTGACAGCGAAAGGTCAAGCGCAGGCGAACTTGACGAAAGACGTGATCGCGTTGGATGAATTTGACGTGTGCTTGCGATCACCTCTGGCGCGGGCGCGAGAAACGGCGGAAATCGCGTGGGGGACGCGCTCGGGGACGGCGTTCGTGGACGTCGACGACTTGAGAGAGATTGATTTATACGCGTTTGAGGGGCTGTTGAAGGAAGATGGGATGGAGAGATACGGTCAGAGCTATGCGAATTGGAAAAAGAATCCGAGCGAGTTTGAAATCGACGGACATTACCCCGTGCGAGAGCTGTGGGATCGAGCGACGCGGGTGTGGAACGAGGCGTTGCTCGCGAGACGCGAAACGAAAATTCTCGTCGTCGCGCACAACGCGGTAAATCAAGCGCTGATTGGCAGCGCGCTCGGGCTCGGACCGGAATATTTTAGACGCATCGTGCAAAGTAATTGCGCAGTGAGCAGGTTGATCATCGACGAGTCCTTTGAGCCGAACACAGGGCGAGGGGTTAAGCTAGAAGTTTTCAATCAAACGCCGGAGGCGCCGGTTGGAAAGAAGGACGCCCTCGTTTTGGTCCACGCACCGACGAGCATAGAGGAAGAGGCCAAAATTACAAGGAGTATGGTGAACGTGTTGAAAAATACCTCAGTCGGCGCGCTGTTGCACTCGCCGGACGGACCCTCGGCTCGTTTGGCGGAGAAGATATTCGATCGATGCCAGCGCGAGATGAGCGGCGCGTGCCCGTTTGAAGCCAAAGTCGTGAACTCTGTGGACGATATCTTGACCAGTTTGGCCGAAGGCACTCAAGGTGGGGGCTCTACTTTCGTCATTCACGACAAAGTTGTATGCCAAGATTTCCTAGCGCACGCTCTAGAGAGGAATAGCGGAGAAATGTTTAGTCTTTCGCCCGGTGGGATGTCGGTAATTAATATGAAGGGTGGACCGGCAAAAGATCCCGTCGCCGTATGCATCAACCATTTGTTGCATTTACCATCAGCTGAGCAGGCCGCAATTGATGATACTTACTAGATATATTTGTAATAGACGCTAAAATCATGATATCTCGCTACAAATGATGCTACAACTAGTTAGTCTCGGCTCCGACTGCGTTCTCTGCGACGTTCCTTCTTCTCCTTTTTTTCCTTCTTATGCCGTTTTCTATCTCTCTTCTCATCCTTCTCGTCCCCAGGAATAGTTAGACCTTTCGCCGCAGCCTCTGCACGCGCGATAGCCGCGGCTTTACGCTCCATAAGCTCACGAATGATTCGCGCGTCTTCATCCTCCGCGTCGGCGTTTCGAGGACCCGCCGCGTCAACGACGTCTCGACTATCCTCAACGCGAGTTTCACGACCACCGTCTGCCGCGATGGGTCTTTCTAGTTCTTCCTCTACCGCACTCTTAACCACCGGTCGAGGCGCACCGCACTTAAAACACGCTTCTCGGAACTTGAAATTCTCAGACCCGCATGCGCACTTCCACTCTCTCGCGTTCGCGTCGTCTTCGTTCTTCATCTTGTAATCATCCACGTGATCGACTTTGATCGTTCGTCCCACAACGGTGGCACCGTTTAAGTTATCCACCGCTAACACCGTCGAGCGCTGATCGGCGTAACAAATGAACGCGAATCCTCGACTCCTACCCTTCTCCTCGTCGCGCACCAAGTTGACGTCGACGACCTCCCCAAACTGTGAGAACACCGCCAGAATGTCCCCTTCCGTCATGTTGAACGCTAATCCACCGGCATAGACGTACGCCGAGTGCTTATATCTCGCGTGCCACGACGCCTCCTCCCCCATCCCGCTCTCAATCTCCCGCATCGTCGCCTTTTGCGTATTCTTAATCTGCGTCAGAGCATTCATCCTCGCCTTCGTTCGTCCTTCGCTCGTTCTAGACGCGCGTCGCGCGCCGTTGACGCGCCTCGGTCCGCGTCGCGTCCGCGCTTTCGTCGCGATTTTTCACGATTCGCGATTCGCGCGCCGTGCGATGACGCATTCGAGTCATCGCACGCCGCAATCAACCAATCAATCGATCCCTCGACGCGCCGAGTGGCGGCTGCGGCGCGCCTCACATCGCGACGGCGCGTCGTCGCGTCGTCGTCCCGGAGGCGCGCTCGCGAGGGAAGCGAGGGAAACGAACGATGGACGACGAAGCGTTCGCCGCCGCGTCGTACGACGAGACGCTGGCGCGAGAGATCGTGAACGAATGCGCGGCGACAGCGCGCGCGCGGGCGTCGAGCGAGGACGCGCTCGGGGCGGTGCGCGAGGCGGTGCGAGGTGCGACGAAGCGAGCGAACGCGCGGTGAGCGAGGAGGAGCCGGGCCGAGGGCTCATCCACGCGCGTCGACGGTCGGTGATGAAGACATATTAATCTTTGAGAACTGAATATCCTCGTGATGTTTACATTGACAAGCATATGACTGAGACCGAAGACGCGCGAGGAGGACGACGAGGACGAACGGGCGAACGAGTCGCGAAGAAACGAGACTGACGAGACGTTTGATCGACGACACACCGACGTAGAGTTGAAAGAGAAGGAAATTAAAGCCAAATCACCGGCGTGGTTTGCGGTGGAGTGCGAGGAGGTGGAGGGGAAGACGTTGAAATTCGCGCCGCCGACGCGGGTCGTCTCGATTGGGAGTCACGCAGAGGGAGGGTGCTTCAACGTACCCATGAATGGTGACGGAGGGGTCGTCGTGGACGTCGCGGTAGAAATGCCTCGGTCGTTCTTTCAAGAAAAGGATTATTTAGATCACAGGTATCACTTCAAGCGAGCGGTGTACCTGGACGTGTTGCATAAAAAGTTGTCGAAGTCGTCCGAGTGGTCGTGCGAAGTGATGGACCAGCACCGCGATGCAAGGAAGCCGTATATCACGGTACACTTTGGAGAAAAGCAAAATAAAAAAGCACTTCGTTTGTTTTTGACGATAGACCCCGAAACTTTCGCATCGGTTCGATTGTTGCCTAACAGAGCAAACGTGCGAAGGCTGGCACGGGGAGACGTGCGGCCGGCGAGCCCGCATTACAACCAGTCCATCGCGGAAGACATGTATGCACGCATGCATGCACAGTTCTTTGCCGCAGCATCGAAGAAAGCGAAGAGTTTGCCCGGTGCGGTGGTGCTATTCAAGCGATGGGCGCAGGGAAGGCGGTTGCTGGACGCAGCGGATGGCGTCAGTGGATTTTTCATTTCGATGCTCTTCGCATACATGCTAGAGCGAGGTGGTCAATTGAGTAGTAGTATGGACACTAGCCAGATGTTTCGGGCCGCGATTAACGCGCTCGCTAAGCCTGGCTTCTTTAAGAAGGGTTTGTACGCAAGCGGTAAACCCGCAGAAGCGGGCGAGTGGCAGCGCGCTTTCGCAAACGTTTTCCTTGGACCTTGTGGACATGTGAATATTATGGCGAGAATGTCTGCGAGCGCGGTGCAGGAGCTAATTCACGAGGCGATGCTTTCAGCGTCTGAGTTGAAGAGATCTAGTCATTCCGCGTTTAGCAACGTGTTACTTGGCCAATGTCCCGCCGCGGTTCGGTACGATTTGCATATGCACGTCGACGTGATGGTTAATGCAGATGAAGGCGAATGTGACTTGGGTGGGCGTCGTACCGCAGAATCAGACGTAGCACGTATTGTTACTCGCGCTTTGAGCGATCGTGCAAAACTCGTTCGTGCGTTTGAGCCGCAAAGTTCGAGCGTCGACACCGTCGGGAGTGCATCGTGCAAGATATGGGTTGGGGTAATTTTGGATCCTGAACACGCGTTGCGACTGGTCGACATCGGTCCGAGTTCGGCTGATGACAAAGAAGCTAAAGAATTTCGCAAGTTTTGGGGCGAACGGTCCGAGCTCCGTCGCTTCAAGGATGGACGAATCTGTGAATCGGTGGTGTGGGATTTTGTTCCGCCGACGAATCGACATCACATACCAGCTATTGTCGCCGAACAAGCGCTGAAGCTCAACCTGGCAAACGTCGATGAGATAGAATGGAGCTCAAAGATGTTCGACGAGCCTCTGAGCAAGATTGCCAGCTCGAAAGAAGGTACTTCTCCGGCGAGTTTGCTTCAGACGTTGGATCGCTTGGCGAAACGAATGAAGGATTTGAAAGAAATGCCCCTCAAAGTGAACAACGTCCAGCCTTTGAGCGGAGCATTTCGTGGAACCGATCCATTTCCGCCGACGCCGCATCCACTAGCACACGGTGCGGGCGTTGGCTTGGGAAAGAGCGAAGACGACATTGCTGTATGTCCCAAAACTCTTGACATCATGGTGTCCCTCGAGGGCAGCGGTCGATGGCCAGAGGACCCCGACGCGATCGCAAAGACGCGATCGATGATGGCCATACAGCTCGCAGAGTCTCTTCGAAAGAGTTACGCGATGCCAAGTGTCATCGCTGAAGAGGCGATTGACATTTTGTTTGAAGGATACGCTTTTCGCATTCACGTAAATGCCTCTGCCGGTGGTCCGCACGTCAAGGCGACGGAGGGAAAACTCATCGAGAGAGCATCTCACGCTGGATTGATTGCATCAATTGCTGCAAGATTTCCGATGTATGGCCTTTCGACGCAGCTCATCAATCGTTGGGTCTCGTCGCACATGTTTTCGCCACACCTTTCTGACGAAGCGATCGAGGCCCTCGTGGCGTTGTTGTTCGTCAACCCAGGCGCAGCTTTGCCTCCGATGTCCCGCGAGGTGGCATTTTTGCGCTTCTTGAATCTATTTGCGTCGCACATTTGGTTCGATCCGGTAGTATTAGATCCCGAAGGTATCGTGAGCGACGCCGAGATTGAGAGCATCGACAGAACGGCGAAAACAGCGCCAGCAATGTGCATAGTCACGCCGCACGATAGGAGCGGGATTCGGCTCACACAAAGTGGGCCAGGCGCAGTCGTTCTGAAACGACTCGTTTCCATCGCAGCTCGAGCGCAGTCGGAGATGCAAGCCGTGCTCGAAGGCGTGTCGAAGCACTCTATGTTTGAGACGGAGTGCTGGGAGCGCTTCTTCAAACCGTCTCTCAGTGGATTCGATGCCGCTTTTGTTCTACGTCGAACCGCGCTGCCGTTCCCAAAACATGCGTTGTTCCCTAGCAAGCGCTTGTACAAGCGAATGCGAGCGCAGTTCGAGAACGAAATGAGCGTCGTAGATGAGGACGAGGAAGAAACCTTGGCGCAAAGCATCAAGCTCGCGAAACTTCCGCCCAAGCTTTTGAACAAAGGTCCGGACAAGGCGCGAGAGGCGTTACTCATAGGATTCGACCCGACCGAATGTTTCATTAAGGATGCCGAAGATCGAGTCGGTGGCACTGCGCTGATGTTTGTGGATAAATACGGAGGCGACGTCGTCGGCGTCGCGTTCAAGCCAAACGCCGTCCACGCGGACGCGGCGCTTCCCGACTCTTTGTCTTGGTTACCCAACCCCGATCCCCCCGCGCGAGAGGATGTCATCGAAGAAATCGCCACCATCGCCGGCGCCGACTTCGTGGAAAAGGTTCTCACGTGAACGACGCGCGCATTAGTCTTTAGAAGTTCGTCGTTCGTTGTAACTCGACCTCAACCGTAACGCCCAAGTTTTTCACCCTTTTTCGCCGCGCAATCACGCCTCGCGCGTCGTGTTTCGCCGGTATTGATTCTTCCGGAATCGTCGGGAGGCGATTCCACGGTTTTATCCATATGATGAGACGGTTTTAACCATTGAATTTTTCGAAATTATGATGGAGACGTCGGCCACCGCCCCACACCTTGTTACTTTCGAGGCGTCAACCCGCTCTGACTCTTCGCGTCGCGAACGATCTACATACGACGTTTGCGAACGAAAACCGTGGACGCGCCCTTTTTTCGCTTTTTCGCGTCGTCGCGTCCGCGGCCGCACTTCGCCGCGTCGCGCGCGACGTGGACGCGCGACGCGCGACGACGACGACGACGATGCGCGCGATGCGATGCGTGGCGATGGCGAAACCGGAACCGAGCTCGAGCGGACGTCGCGCGTCCGCGAGCGGGCCCGGCGGCGGTAAATCGTCCGCGTCCAACGTCCCGCGACGTCGAGGCGGCGGCGGCAAGGCGGCGTGGGGGGAGGGGGCGAAGCGCGCGGGGAAGAGGCCGAGCGACGGCGGCGCGACGATCGCGGCGAAGGAGAAACACCTGTACTTTGACGAGGCGCAAATCATCGTCGTCGGCGGGCAGGGCGGCGAGGGCGAGTCGTGGACGGGGACGTCTAAACCGAAAGTGGTCAAGAATTTCAAGTACCAGTGGGGACGCAACTTGAAAAAGTATATCGAGTTACCGGCGGCAGAACCCGCGGATGGGGGACGAGGAGGGAACGTGTACCTGCGAGTCGATCGCACGTGTGATTCGCTGTTGCATTTACACGAACGCAAGACGTGGCGAGCGAAAAAGGGGTATCACGGAAGCGCGGCGGAACACGCGAGCGGCGGCCGCGAGCGGCATCGCGTGGCGCCGGATCAGGAACACATGTACATTCCAGTGCCTCCGGGGACGGTGGTCCGACGCAAACGCACAGGCGAGCTCTTGGGTGATATGACCAAGCACGGGCAGACTTTACTCGTCGCCGAGGGTGGGGGCGGTGGATTAGCCGCGCGCAGACAACAGCGTCAGGTGAATCGCAAAATGCGCAACGGCAAGGAGGAAGACTTTGAGGCTTCAGACATCGCCATCGATACCGCTTCGTTGGTTTCGACGGTGGGCGAGGACGGCGAAGAGCTGTCAATTGAGTTATTGATGCGAGTCGTCGCCGATTGTGGCTTGGTTGGTTTGCCTAACGTTGGGAAATCATCTCTGTTGAAAGCCGTCACGCGGGCGTCGCCGGAAATCGCCAACTACGCCTTTACGACACTCATGCCGAATCTCGGGGTGATTAAGACCGAAGATGATCTCGCCCCGACGGGTGAGTCATCGACTGTCATGGCTGATTTGCCAGGTTTAATCGAGGGTGCACATAAGGGCTTGGGCCTTGGTCGAGCGTTTTTACGACACTTGCGCCGCACGCGTTCAATGGTTTGTGTCGTTGACGCCTCGGGGCAAGACCCGGTGAGCGATTACGTCGTGGTGCGTCAAGAGTTGAAGTTATACAACCCAGAGTACGTCAAAAGACCGCACATCTTGGTTCTGAACAAAACCGACCTCGAGTGGGCGGCCCTGCGTACGGATGAGATTACTCAAGGCATCAAGGCGCTCGACGAGGAAACCATAGGCGACCAGCCTGTGGCAATTCTTCCCATAAGCGCGAAAGAAGGCACGGGCGTGCCTGAGTTTATGAGCACTTTAGATAAACTCATGAAAGAAGAGGACGCGAAGCGATAGACGAGATTGTTGGTTACACTAGAATTCACTTTTAATTCATTGCAGCGCTGCTAAACATATTTTCCTACAAGTCGAACAGTCGGAGCTCCGCCATGGCTTCCTGTCTCGTCGCGTTGTACCACGCTACGACGCGCGCACTACCGATCGTTGGAGGTAATGCACAATCTAAGCCGTACACAACTTCTGGCTTCACGATTTGCTTTTGAATGGACTCGCGAACCTCCGTCATGGTCTTTCGTTCCTTGAGCGCGGAGAGGCCCGCGCGCGTGGCGGACAAAGCCTCCGCGCCGCTGGCGCGCACTTCGGCTCTGAATCGCAGCGGACCGAGAAGTTGCTGTCCAAGACTCAGCGTCACTGAAACCGGATTTGCTTTCAATCGACCCCCCATGGTGATCAAACGATCCGCCAGAGGCAGTGGTGTTTGAGCCGCCGCGTCGAGCGGCTTGTTGGGCGTTCCCATACCGCCCGCGTCGAGTCGCAGATTGATCGACGTGAAATCGAGCAAAGGACGTGCGAAAGACCCAACTTGTGCATTCACAGATAACGAGCCGAAATTTTGCAGTTCAGTTTGCTCGCCATCTTTGTAATCATCATCTAAACTCTTCCGCACGACCGCCCCGTAAATTCCCCCCACCGTAATCGTCGGCACTTGCGGCAGCGCGGTGTACCCGCTCACCGCGCTCGATGATTTCGGTTTGCGGCGTCGACGACCGCGCCATAACACCGCTTGTTGCTCGTACGACACACCAGCTTGTAATTCTTTCCTCGGCGGCGTTCGCATCCCTCCTCCGTGCTTCCTATCGAACGGTACCAAGTCCCCCAACCACTTGCGCGCGCTCACGCGGTAGTTGATCGCTCGACGACCGCGCGAGGACACGCTCACCGACGCCGACGTGGGACCGTCCACGTACCTATCGTCCGTTTGGTACCTCTCATTGTGCGACAAATCCACACTGAGTAAATGCGACGGAAGTTTCGCTTGCACGGAGACCCTGCCGCGTGGATTCAACGCCGCCTCGGCGTCGTCGTCCTTCTCGTCGCTCAGCTTGAACTTTTTCGCAAACGCGCGCGTGACGCCCTTCACCGACCCCAACTCCCCGATCGCTTTCACCGCCACGTTCTCCAACGCGTTTGCCCTGAACCTCCCTCCCAACGCGTACATCGATGGATCCAACAGCGCTCGATGCGCCTTCCCCTCTTGCACTTGTTCCGTGTTCCACGCGCGTTGCGCTCGCACGCGCGCCGTGAGCGTCGTCCACCAATTCCCCCGTCCCGCGTTCAGCACCACTCGATCGAGCACCATCCCTCCCTCGCTCTCGACGTAGCTCGGCATCGCCGGCAGATTTAAAAACTTTTGCGCCAGGAACACCTGCTGCGACCGCGCCAGTCCGCTCGGCTGCGTCATGACGAAGCTCGATCCGTCGCTCGCGTGCGCGCGCGTCGTCCCCTCGACGTTCGCCGCCGCGCCGTGCTCTCGATCGCCGAACGCGCCGTCCATGGCGCGTTTCATAGGTTTGAACTGCGCGTGTCGCAGCCCATCTCGCGCGCCCATGGTCGTCGTCGCGCGCCGCGAAGTGCGAATCGCACCGAATCCACCGAATCGCCGCCGCGATCGAGCGATGCGATCGAATCGCGCCGATCGCGACACCGCGACGCGTCGACGAAGACGTGCATGTGACGACTCGCGAGGCCACGGACGAGGACGAACGCGACGCGAACGCGGGACGTGCATGCGCGAGCGAGACGCACGCGACCCGAGAAGAGAGGCGACCGGCGACGACGGCTGGCGAAGGACGAAGGGCGGCGCGCGGGGGCGTCGGCGAGCGACGACGGAACGCGCCGCGAGAGACGAGCGAGGGGCGCGAACGGGACGAGCGACGCGGAAGCGCGAGAGGTGAGGCGCGATGGCGATGATAAACATCGGGGCGTCCAACGCCGGGGACCAGTTTTATCGGTATAAAATGCCAGCCATTCAGTCTAAAATCGAGGGGCGCGGGAACGGGATCAAGACAAACGTGACGAACCTCGTGGAGGTGTCCAAGGCGTTGGCGCGACCGCCGATGTACACGTTGAAGTTTTTAGGGAACGATCTCGGGGCGCAGACGACTTTTAACGAAAAGGAAGGACGCGCGATCGTGAACGGGGCGCACGACGCGGGGAAGCTCGCGCAGAGTTTGGAGAGCTTCATCAAACGCTTCGTGCAGTGCTTTTCGTGCGGTAATCCGGAGACGATGATTGAGATTACCAAGCGAGAGACGATTCACTTGAAATGTAAGGCGTGCGGGGCGCTTTCCGACGTCGATATGCGACACAAGCTGTGTGGTTACATTTGCAAGAATCCTCCGGAAATTAAAAAGGACAAAAAGGAAAAGCAACTGCGCCGCGCCGAACGCGAACGCGAAGAGGCTGGTGCAGCGATCGATGACGAAGAACGTCGACGACGTAAGTCTGAAAAGAAGGAAAAGAAAGAGAAGAAAGAGAAGAAAGAGAAGAAAGAGAAGAAGGAGAAGAAGGAGAAGAAGGAAAAAACCGACGACGACGCGCCCGCCGAGGCGGGCGACGCTTCCTCCGCCTCTGAAGCCGACGCCGACGACGATGACGAAGTCCAGTGGGCGACTGATACTTCTGCCGCCGCCGCGAAAGCGCGAGCAATCGAACAGCTTACTGACGGCGCGGCGAACATGGTCACCGTGGTCGCGGATAAGATGGCGGACGCCGCCATCGAGGACGAGAGCTCGGAAGAAGAGGAGGATCCTCGAGTGTCCAAGCTTCGCGCGTACGCGGCGAAAAATGACGCCGTGAAAACGGCCGAATATCTCGTCTCTGATGCCCTTGGCGTCGAATCCAAGGAAATGGGCGTCTTGTTCCTCCTCGAAGCCGTTTTTGACGAAGACGAGGCCATTCCTCCGCAAATCAAAGCGAAGAAGGATTACTTGAGCGCCGCGTGCCCGGATGCTGCGCTTCAACGCGCGCTCTTGTGCGCCTTCGAACGTTACGTCACCGAAACCGCCACTTCTGGTTTTAAGGCGTTCTCTCTTATTCTCAATCAGCTCTACGAGTTCGATCTCATCGAAGAAGACGTCATCAAGGCTTGGAATGAAGACGTGGACGCCGCCTCGTGCATCGACGTCGAGCCCAAAGTCGCCCAAGCCGTTCGCAAGCAAGCCGCCAAGTTCATCGACTGGCTCGACGAGAGCGAGGACGAGGACAGCGACTAATACATCGCACCGCTTTTCATCTCATCTCAACGCTCGACGCACGGACGACAGAGATCTTATACGTTGAAACGCAAACAGTCAGAAACTCGTGTTGACGCGCAAACGTTAAAACGACCACGCCCCCACGCCGCGCCACTCGTCGTCGTTCATGCTTCGTCGCATCGCTCGAGCGTCGACGGCGTGTCACCGCATCGCTCGTGAAAAATCCCACTCGCGCGCACCGCGCGCGACGCACACGACGCGCGCCATGTCTCCCGCGACGAGTCCCACGTCGACGTCGACGTCGCGACGCCTCGTGCGCGGTGTCGTGTTCGACATGGATGGAACGCTGTGCGTCAGCGCGGCGCTGGACTTCACGGAGATGCGACGCAGAGTCGGGTGCGAAACGAGTGATATTTTAGGTGAAGTCGACTCGTGGAACGAGGCGCGACGGACGAAGGCGTACGAGATCATCGGAGAGATGGAGAGAGAGGCGCTGAAGACGACGGTCATCGCGCCGGGAGCGATGGAGGTGGCGGCGACGCTGGACGGGATGGGAATCCCGCGAGCGTTGGTGACGCGGAACGCGGCGAGCTCGGTGGAGTTTTTTCACGACACCGTGTGGACGATGGCGCCGTTTTCACCGTGGTTGAGTCGGGAGTTCAAGCCGTACAAACCGGCGCCGGATTCGTTGCTGCACATTTGCGAGTTATGGGGGTGCTCGCCGAGCGAGATTATCATGGTGGGTGACAGCGCAAAAGACGACGTAGTGAGTGGGAACGCCGCGGGAGCGCTGACTGTGCTCTTGGATAGCGGACGTACGGGGAAATGGGCGGAGGAATTCGGTGTGGATAAAGTTCCCGAGCAGATGGTGCCACATTTCGTGTGCGCGGACATGAATGAATTGCACGTCTTGTTAACGCAAAGCGGACACTTCGAATTTAAAAAATAGTAGAACTACTGTTAGTTATTTAAGCAGCGACAGCTATCAATTTTTTACTTTGCCCAACGTGGAGATCAACTCAGCTTGCACGTCCTGCGTCACAGCCTGGTGAGAGCCGTACTCCATCGTAAACTCTCCCTTGCCTTGCGTCATGCTTCTCAACTCGGTGCTGTAACCAAACATCTGGCTCAGAGGGACCATCGAACTAATTATCACGTCATCACCTTCCGCCGTAGAGTCGTTAATCGTCCCTTTACGTCGGTTAATGTTACCGATGACCGTACCTTGAAATTCAGAAGGGACAGTGATGTCCACCTTCATGATGGGTTCCAAGAGTTTCGGCGACGCGTTGTGAAACGATTGTCGGAACGCCGCGAGCGCGGCGAGTTTGAAAGCCAACTCAGACGAATCAACAGCGTGCGAAGCACCGTCCGTCAGCACGATTTTAATGCCCTCAACGGGATAACCGACCAAGCCACCGTTGAGCGCAGCCTCTTTGAAACCCTTTTCCACGGCTTGAATAAACGAAGGGGCGATGGCGTTACCAATGATGCCGTTCTCAAAGATGACTTCGGTGGTATTTTCTAATGGCTCGAGATATCCAACAACCTTACCGTATTGACCTTGTCCACCAGATTGCTTTTTATGCAAGTAATCAAACTCGGCTCGTTTTGTGATGGCTTCTCGGTAGTTTACGCGCGGCTGACCGACTTCACAGTCAACCTTGTACTCTCGCCGCATTCGCTCGACATAAATGTCGAGATGTAACTCACCCATACCACTAATGATAGTCTGCCCACTTTCTTCGTCCATGTGCACGCGGAACGTGGGGTCTTCCTTTTGAAAGCGCTGCAGGGCCTTGCTAAAGTTGCCGCTTTCGGCTTTACTCTTCGGACTCACTGCGAGAGACATGACGGGGTCAGGAACCTTCATCGAAGTCATCGCGTAGTTCACACTGCCATCCGTAAATGTGTCACCGCTCTTACACTCAACACCAAAAAGTGCGACGATGTCACCGTTTGGAGCGGAGTTCACGTCTTCCATGTCATCACTATGCATTCGCACGAGTCGAGGAACTTTGAGCTTCTTCCCAGTCGACGTGTTGACGATGGTCATGCCCTTATCAATTTGGCCTTGGTACACGCGCAAATACGTGAGTTGCCCGAATTTACCCTCCTCGAGTTTGAATGCCAAAGAAACGAGCGGCTTCGATGGGTCGTTGGACAAAACGACCGGTGCTTCTTCGTTCTTCAAATCTAAAGCGACGTTTTGCACCTCCGACGGCGCTGGGAGATAGTCCACGACGCCGTCTAAAAGAAGCTGAACGCCGCGGTTCTTGTACGCACTGCCCATGAACAACGGAGAAAACGTATTTGCGATTGTCGCCCTTCTGATCGCCGCCAACAGTTGCTCCGTCGTTGGCTCTTCACCCATCAAAAACAAGTCTCCCAATTCTTCGTCGACTTCGGAAACGCACTCGATGAGAACTTTGCGCTTCTCATCGGCGAGTTCCTTCAAATTCGCCGGAATTTCACCCACTGTCAGCGTCTGCCCGTTTTCACCGGAAAACACAACAGATTGCATTCGCACTAAGTCAACGACACCCTCGTGCTCGTCTTCTAATCCGATTGGAATTTGCACCGCCGCCGCGTTGAGCTTCAGTTTGTCGCGCACCTGCGCGAGAACCTTCCACGGATTCGCCCCCGCGCGATCGCACTTGTTCACGAAGCACAATCTCGGCACGTTGTATCGCCGCATCTGTCTATCCACCGTGATCGATTGCGACTGCACACCACCCACCGAGCACAGAACGAGCACCGCGCCGTCCAGCACGCGCAGCGCGCGTTCGACTTCGATGGTAAAGTCCACGTGCCCTGGGGTATCGATGATGTTAATATCGCTCTCCTTCCATCGACAATACGTCGCCGCGGATTGAATCGTGATACCTTTCTCACGTTCGAGCTCCATGGAGTCCATCTTCGCCCCCACGCCATCCTTCCCGCGCACCTCGTGAATCGCGTTGATCCTCCCCGTGTAAAACAAGATGCGTTCCGTGAGCGTCGTCTTCCCGCTATCGATGTGCGCCGAGATTCCAATATTTCTTCGCAACGCTTCTGCTGACTCGCTCGCGTACGTCCGTCGTCCCATCGCATCGCTCGCGCGCTCGCGCTGCGTCATCGCGCCGCCGCCTCGCGGTGCGGTCGCGAGCGTCATCGCTCGCCATCGCGCGTCGACGTCTCGCGGTGCGGCGCGTCGCAGCGCGCGAAGCGCATCCAGGGCGCGTTTCGAGCGCATCTGCGTCCGTCGCGCGCGCGCGCGTCCTCGTGTATCGCGCGTCGCTCGACGCGCGCCGACCTCGTCGATTTCACCCTCGACTTAGGATCAAATTACAACGTCAACCCTTAGCGTAACAGCCCGGCTTAGGGTTGACGTCGTCCGTCGTCCGTCGTCGTCGCCGAGACACCGGCGACGCGGGACGACACTCGCCGACGCGCGTCGCGATGCTCGGCGTGCGAAACGGCGGCGCGGCGGCGTGGGGCGTCGCCGTTCTCGCCGCCGGCGGACTCGCGGCGTACGGTGGACAGCTCGGCGCGCTGGACCAATGGCAAAAGGAGCGCGCGCGCGAGGAACGGTTTCAACAGGGGAAGAAGCTGATGCGACAGGGAGACACCGCGGCGAGGTACAGAAAGGCGACGGAGGAGGCGAGGAAGGCGCGAGAGGCGAAGAAAAAGAGTAGATGGTTCGGTTCGAAGAAGTGAGTGCGCTTTGGACGATTTGTAACAACGTGAACGCGACGTTTTTAGTTACCAAGCCACGCTCTCTACGGTGTACGTCGTGGACTGTACGCCGTGTTGTTCGGGAAGCGGAGAGTTCTCGCCGACGTGTCTGAACGCACCTCCGAGGGCGGCTAAAGAGCGCATCATATCGAGCATTTGGCTCGAAGACTCTCGCAGCGCGCGCACGGGTTCGGCGACGTCGTCTGAGAGACAAAACGTCGTGAACTGCGCGTCGAGCAACGCGGACGTCCACGTCACGACCGCGTGCGCGCTGGGAATCCCAGGTTCGACTAGAGTGTTGATCCGGGCGAAATAGCCGCCCGATGAAGCGTAAAAGTTAGCCCAGACGAGCAAATACTGAAGTAGCGAAACCGCGTCTTGCTTGGAGAGATCACGCAACACTAGCATACCCATCGTTGGATCCAACGGACGAGCGATGAGGGGATGAAGTTGTTGTGCCCATGGTGCAAAACTATCGTACGCACTTACTAAGAGTTGAGCTCTGGCAAACAGCTCTTGTTTAGCTTCGCCATTGAACTTTTCATCAGACGCGCATGCCTCTGCTTCGTCGAGTACCTTTTCTGCAAGCTTTTTGTTCGCTGAAGCGCGCTTCTTCAACCCAGGGTCGTCTTCGTCTCGCATCATTGCAGAGTGTAAAATCGCAACGATATCTTCAGCAGAAACGTCCTTGGCGTACACTAAGAAGTCCTTGACTTCGTCAAGCATGTCTTCCTCAAGAAGCGCCGTCACTAATTGTCTCGCCGTCGAAGAGCCACGAATGTGTCCACCGGCGAGCAAAAGTGTCACTGAATCCCACACTCGATGATTTAAACCACCACTAATGGCACTTTCTATGAGAATTTGCGGAATCGGAAGGGATTTCATCAGAGTCTGTAACGATGAGCCCGCCTTTTTGCTACCGCTCGCCAAAGCTTCAGCAGTCGACCGGACCTTCTTCTCCCTGGTCTGTGCGTCGTCGTCGTCCCAGACATTGCTCAAACTGACGACTCCTTGGCCATCAAGTTTTAACTCCTCTAGTTTCCAGCCAGGTGTCACAGCCGCGTGTTGCGGCGGTACGAGTGCCGTAGATGCTGTCTCCGCACCCAAAACTCGAATTGCCGCTGCGCTCGCCTCCGGTTGCGAGTGTATGCTGAGCGATCCCACGAGCGAAGCTAAAGAGAGTTCAGGAAGATCGAACTGTACCGAAACCACTTGATCAGAAAGACCAACGATCAGATTACCCGAAGTTGCGGCGAGGCTCACCCCGGACGTTCGGCCAACTTTGTGTTCTAAGCCTCGGCTAACGTCCTCCGCCAAGTGCACGGCGCCGTAACGCGAATCAAAAACGGCCACTACCACGGTATTTTCTTCCTTCGAGTTCGCCACGACGGCGTAATAATCCTGAGAAAGGCACAAAGACGCCGCACTCGCTAACGGTGAGGTATCTTCGCTCTTCTTACTCCGCTTCCCAGATGTGGCTTCATCACAATGCACATCGAGCCCGTCGAGTCGCAGCTTGTGCTTGAGAGACCCATCGCTCGCGTCGTGCAGGGCCCAGACGCCATCGTCCCATAATACCATGAAAGTCTCCCCATCACTTGCCGCGCTCGCCACTCTGGCTTTTGCCGCGCCGTCCGGGTGCTCGATGTCCAGCTCCCAAGCCAATGTCACGGTTTGCGCGCGGGCAAGAAATGTGGCTATTTTGCGACCCTGAAAGTTACCATCCGTCGTCACTACGAGTGCACCAACTGATTCAGGTAAAACCGACGCCGTCTCTACTCGTCGAGAGCCTAACTCTCCACTCGTGCGCGCTTTGTCAATGTGTTCCGCCGACATCCCGAAGAGTTGGACCTCCCCCGTTGTCGTCACCACGAGAGCGCCGCCGTCCACCGCCACCAACTCACGCACTCGACCACTGCGTCCTAAATCGAGAGTTGTGACGCACTCTTTCGATGCTTCACCAACCGTCGCCGCGTTTGCGCTTTGCTCCGTCTCCCACGCGCACAAATACGATGAATCACTTTCTTGTTCCTTCTCCAAACACGCGTAATACCTGCCATTCGACCCACACGCCACCGCGCAAGCAAACTTTCGCCCTCGATCGAGCGCCAACGTTCGCTCTCGTTTCTGCGAAGCGTAAAAACGTTTTCATCGTCAGTTCTCGCTCCATTCGATCGCGTTTGCTTCGTTTGAACGCCTCGAGAGCGACGTGCTCGACTCGCCCTTCGCCCTCAGCCGCCACTTTTACGACGTCGCAAACTTCGAGCGATCGGCGCGCGCACAACGTCGTCCGCACGCACGCGACGCAACGCGTGCGTCAAATATTGTCATATATTTCGCGTCGATTGCGTGAACGCTCTTTTACCTCTTCCTCGACGTCGTACGTCACGACGCCGTCTTTTGCTACGGTGCTCACGCATCGACCGTCGCCCGCGCTTGTGACGCCGAGCAGGGCGTTATGCGCGTGCGTGCCGAGCTGCACGGAGCGCATGACGCTTTTTGATCGCTAGCAGCGCGCGCGCTGGACTATAGAACGTGCGTGAACGCCACGAAGTGACGCCCCTTGGTGTTTTGCACGCCTGGAGACCGGCGGTTGGTCTGGCAAGAGATGGAGATGCGCTAGGAATTTAATGTCTATTAAATGGCATTCGTGTGAATACTCGGCTAAAAGCTAATAGAACTCTGCGTCCGCCCAAGCGGCGCCATCGCACCAAACGGCAGGTGCGTCTTGTCCTGCGAGACCAGGCAAGACGTTGGAACGCCAATACGGCGGGGTGTACTTTGCTGTGGAGAGTGTCATGGTACTGGCAGCGCTGATATCGATGTTGATCTCGGAGTACTTGTTGTTCACCAACGAAGTCCATACGGTAACACCATCGACGGCGATAGTGAATATGGCGCCGCACTGGGGATTATCGTCCGTACATGCACCACAACCGCCCGCATCGATGTCAGCTAAATGCTCTCTTACGATCCCCGCCTTTGCCTTGAAAATAGAAAACTGAATATCCGATGTACGCATGGCGGCGAGGTTGAATGAAAGAATCGACCCACTGTCTCCAGCGGGTATCATGCCAATGCCGCGAACGATGGTGTCGTAGGACTCTTTCGTGTTGTCGCAAAAGTCTTCGCGGTTCCCAGCAGACGAAGTGCATGGTTCGTCTTCGTAAAAATAAATCCTGGAGTTCGACTCTAGAGTATAACCAGAGCAATCCAAACACACATTACCTTGTAAGTCAGTGATATAAGTCGTCGTCGTGCCAGTCACAGGGCTACCCAATCTTGTACCAAAGAGACATGATGCGTGTAATGGACGCACGCGCAGATCAGCGTCATCAACCTCTCTATCAAGTGCTTCGTCAGTGCACGTGGTTGAAATCAAACTATAGTCCTTCAAAGCGCATCCATATGTTTCATCTGTCACGTAGTGTGTTTCGCACGTACACACACCGGTAAGCTTATTGCACGTACCGTGACCTGCACAATCATTTGCGCAGTACTGAAATTCACAACCGGCCCCATAATACTGCGTCGCACAGAAGCACGTACCGGTTTCAAAGGCACAAGCACCGGCGGCGTTGCACTCTGATGAGCTTTTGCCGAACAAATCTAGTAGCTGTTGCTCACGCTTTACGAAAGTGCGGTACTCCTGCGCAAAATATTGTGCCTCGATTGCGACGCCACGACTGGGGATAGAGTCAACGTAAAATGGCTCCAGTGATCTCGCCGTTTCTCCGTCTTCAGAGCTGGTAAATTCCACGTAAGCCGATCCAACAAGATGCGCCAAGCTAAGCTCGTCTCCTTGAATTGCCCAAGCTGCAGGTTGGTCACCATTGGTTTCGCTAATCTTCACGTCATACACATCGAGACCGAGCGCGGTGTATTTGTCCTTGATAGGTTGCGTTCCGGCCGTGACGTTGAGCTTGTGCGTCGAATTACCTTCAAAAACGATGAAATTCTTCGCACATGTTTTTAACGAGCAATCCTTGCCAAAGTAAGGGTAATTACACGCACACTTTCCAGTTCCACCGGAGCAGTCTGTTTCGCCGCTTTCCGGGAAGTGCGTACATACTTGCCTCGAATCGCAGGCGCCATTATTACTGCAATCATTCGGACACTTTACTTGCGAGCAATCATCTCCGAAGTAGTCCTGATAACACTGACAAACGGGTGGCAGTTGCGAATCTTGGCACAGACCCTGACCGTTGCATAAATTTTTGCACCGTGACGCAAATGTTGAGACATCGTTCGCCAACGCTGCGAGACGACTGGTCAAAGATCCACCAGTTCTCGTCATGGTATTGCTGAATGAAATGAGCGCGTTTTCATAGTCGTACGCCACGTTATCGCAGCTCACAACGCTAATCTCGGGTAATCCATACTTTCCAGGTTCGGGATAAGGATACGAAGTTGCAAGTTGCATGACTGCTTTCACCGGTGAAGACTTGATGGTCATGTTCACGGTTAGCATAGACGTGGATGTATCGAACCATACAAGGTGTGTTTCGCCCAATGTTGCGATTTCCTGTAGCTTTGCTGATTGCGCCACCATTCGTCTAGTTAATTGACCGAGAAAACCTGGAACGTCTTGTGTAAAGACGGCCGACGTAACAAGATCCGCAAACTCAAAATCCTCGGGGAACACGATGACATCCTCCAACGTTGTTCCGTAGTCACTGAATCCGAGCCAGACCTCGTGCTGTGATGACATACCCACAACCGCGTCACATGATGGAATATATCTGTCCGTGTTCAACGCGGTCGAGTTGCAAGGAGTCGATAGTTTGATGACAATTATCTTCTCCCGCGTAAGCATTTTCGTTGCGCCGGCTGGAACGGGGAGCCCAGCAACATTTGTGTAAACGGCAGATCCAGCGCCGAGCGACGTTCCTAGTTTTTTAAAATAATTTAACCAGCCTTTCCAGCTGACGCCTTGCAACGCTGGTGCCGAAGCACCGCTGGATACGTCTCCTCGCTTCTGTACCGCAACTTGCTCTTTGAGCGCCTGAATCATATCAAGGTTTACGGCGTCAGAGTTGTTCGTTTGCAGCCACTGAATGGCCGCATCGACGTCGACTTCATCGATATTCGGCTTCTCTGCAATAGCGATGAGGGCATTTCGGATCGTTTTATCCTCATCATTCAAAGGATTTCTATAATTGAAGCCAACGATTTCTGTCGGACTCGTCACGTTCCTATTTTCCAAGGCTTTGAGCGATTCTGTAACCGACCCCAAAGCAACGACGGCTTCGTATTTTTCAAAGATTTGTAACGCGTTTTCCCAGTGAAAGGACTTATCAACAAGAAGTGAGGTCTCATTCGTCGTCACTTTCACTTCAAAGTTGTGCTGAACTCTGTATATTGAGTCCGAGATCTCAAACTCAACTTGATACGTTGCTCCCAACGCGCAGCGCTCAGAAGCTGGGTGCCAATTGTTGCTCCTACATTGTACATCTGACCGTAATGGCACGCCAGTAAGTAGACGAGTCGTTGGATCAAACTGCAAAAACGTTGGTAACGTAATTGCCGTATACGTCAATAAGTCGTTCTCGTCTGGGTCCGTAGCAATGAGCGTGTACTCGTACTGAATGTCTTGGATCGCACTCGTGACTGGCGTACTTGTCACCGTCGGAGGATCAGCGTAAGTAAAGCCACGCTTTCGCGCTCCAGCGACAGCATCGATTGCATCTATTGCACATTCGGAGAAGGGATGCTCGGTCGATTCATCGCCGCAAAAACCCGCTTGGAACCCACCTCGCGGCCCTGCGATGCGGACGACGGTTGGGTCTCCAATCACCACCGCTACTGTGAGACCTACCCCGGAACCTGCTGGTGTAGTACAACTCAACGCACCAGCACAAACGGTGGTATCGGACGAACAACGAGAATAACTCATGCGTAAGTCGATGCATTCTTTATCGCCGATGAACACGGTTTTGTCGTCAACGGAACTTCCAAAGTTTTGCCCGCTGATAGTGATTCTCGTGCCACCGACTCGAGGTCCAATCGATGGAGTCACCTCCGTGATGATAACAGGCGCCTGCGGAATTACGAAAGAATCCACCGCGAGCCAACCGAACGAACCCGAACGATAATCGAAAATCTCCAACCTAAAAACCTCCCCGTAATACTGTGCGAGTAAAGACTCCTCCCAACGTAAGGTTTCCCAATATCTTCTCGCGCGCACAGGTTTTGTCAGCACTCGATACCCATCGCTAATCCTCGTTAACGCAACTCCAAGCGCACCTTTCCCGTGCGAAGCTATGGGATACGGGTCTTGAGGTATGTCTGGGACGTTTTTATCTCCGCCGTTTGCCTCAAAGAACAAGCTCCCACGCCCGAGTGCGAATGAGATGCTTTGCACTTGAAGGACGCCGTGAATATCTTCGCGACGCTCCGTCGGATAGGCGCTACACAGCTGATAGTCTCCGCTGTGCGCTTCAAGAAAACATGTCTTCGTCACGGCAAAGTTTGGCAAACCGCTCGAGAGTAGCTTCCAATTCGGCCAAAACGTCCCCTCCTCGAAGCCCAACCGAAGCGGCGGTAATTCGTATCGTTCCACCACGTAATCCGGCAACTTATCTCGCCATTCAGCCAAGGGTAGACGCCAACCCAGAGTGGAGTATCCCAAGTTCGTCGTCGTCTTCTGCACCGTCGTCGTCGGCACGCCACCCGTGTACGGAGCGTAAAAGCAGTGCTCCAGGCCCGCCGCCTCCGCCGCGGCGTACGTCAACGAGTACGTACACGCCGCCACGTCCGCTACATTATTATATGGTGGCCCGTATGATTTTCCTTTATACGCGTACCTCGCGAAACTAAATCCCGGATCACCCACGGTGCCGTACGAATCCTTCTCTGTAATCGCCGGTTTGCAACCCGCGGCGCGAAAAGAGTTCCCATCCTTGGACGGGCCGCAAACCTGCGTCGGGAACTCTGGATTATACCCCAAACCATCGTACACGGTCTCTAACCCCCATATCGCTTCACCACCGCTCGTTCTCACCCGCGCGAGCGCGACGACGACCGCGCACAGCGCGACGACACCACGGCCGCGGCCGCTGTCCCGGTCGTCGACGCGTCGACGCGCGCGACGGTACCTTGCGGCGCGCATCGCGCCGTTCGACGCGAAGACGCGCGCGGACGCGCGTGTTTTACGTTTTGCGCGCGTCGTCGGTGCGCATGGACGCTCGCGGGCGTGATATGCGAGGCGTGCTATGCCGCGGCTCGCACGCCAACGGCCTCGAGATTTCGGGCCACGCTCTCGAGGGCTTGTCAGCGCAGTCTCGACGCGCGCGCGCGCGGTGCGATCGCGCCTAGATTCGCTAGAAAACTGCAATATATAAAAATACACTATGGGCGAGCGAGCTATTCGCCGTCTCGACGCGCGCGCGCGCGTCGTGGCAACTAAGAAGCGTCTTCGCGCGAAGGCGATTCCAGGCGCAGCGCCGGCTTCGTCGCCGCGAGCAGAGCTCCCTCTAAACGCAACCGCCGCATCGTCGCCGCGTCCTCGTCTTCCAACGCCTCCATCGCATTTGCTTCTATCTCCGCGTCCCGCGCGATCGTCGCCGACGTCGCTCGCAACCGCACCGTCCGAACGTCGGCGACGGCGTTCGCCGCGCCGCCGCGATAGTCCCAAACCTCGCACGCGCATCCACCGTCGACGTACACGATCGGCAGCGCGCTCAGCGCCCCGTTTGCCGGCATCACGCCTCGGTGCAATACGTCGCTCGCGATCTCTCGCCACGCCCGGTCGTACTGATGCGTCAGCGCGTCCAGCGCGCGCTGCGCGTGCGCCAACCGGGACGTCCGACGCGCATCGGGCCACGGCGGCACGGGGCGCACGACGAACCCGCTCGGGAGCAAGACCAGGGCGAAGGACGGCGACGATGACGACGACGACGGCTCGGCGCCATCGCGAGCGCCGTCGTCGCCGCGCTCGCCCATCGAACGCGGCGTCGTCGCGATGTGACGCGCACGCGCGTGACGTGATTCCGCGACGCGACGCGCGCGCGAACGATGTTCGGCCGCGTGCTCGCGATCGCGACGAGCTCGCAAAGCGCGACGTGCTGCGCCGGACTCAGCGCGTTCGGTGTCGTCGTCTGCGCGGCGCTGTCGCATCTGTTTAAGAAGCACTACGCGCACCTCGGTTCGGATTGGAAAGCGCCGGGAATGACGCACGAGATCGCGAGCGCGAATCTGTCGCAGGCGGCGGGGTTGTATGGGTTGTTTTTAGGGCTGTCCATCGCGAATTTGTACGTCAATCGCGCGCGCGGGCGGTAGACGCGGGCGGTAGAGAGGCGCGAGGAGAGGGGAGAGGCGCTCGCTAGAAGAAAGAACGTGTACAGATAGATAACGACAACAACTA
>JACLAB010004458.1_pt1 | contig 42426 bp, 31 predicted proteins | sample 8027921 | NCBI WGS metagenome assembly JACLAB01 (sample SAMN15725117, study PRJNA655200) | protist metagenome | isolation source: fluorescence activated cell sorting (FACS) single amplified genomes of... | place: USA: West Boothbay Harbor, Gulf of Maine | collected 2000-07-19 | reverse complement strand
GTGAAGATGAACAAGCGGGAAAGTAGGGGTTCCCGCGCTAAACGAAAGTGCAAGAAGACGCGGTTTCTCGAGCGCGAATCAGATGTCGATGAGATTCGCGAGCAGCTCTTCGGTAGTTTGTTTCCTAGGCGGCGCCGCCGCAGTCGAAGCCGTTTCCGCGGGCGCTGGAAGTGGCGGCGGAAGCGCGTCTTCGGCTGATTTCTCGACGTCCGACTGTTGGGAGACGGAGAGACTCGCCGCGATGGCTTGGGAGATCATCGCCGCCTCTTCCTCTTCCGTCGTCGCGCACTCGATTCGACTCGTTCCGAGCGACGGGGGGCCGCTCGGAGGTACGGCGGCGCATGAGGAGTCTGGATCTGGCATCGTAGTCGACGTTTTCGGACGACCGTCCGAACGAATCGAGAGCACCGCCGCGTTCAGTTCCTCGAGCGTGAAAAGCAGCTTCCCGAGTTGCTCCTCGCTTAAACTCACCGCGCTATCCGTCATCTCCGCCACTTGCGTGAGATGCGCGCGATGGGCCTCGCACACGTCGCTCAACTCCAAGTCTAACGCGTCGTTCGTCGCCGCATCCGCATCTGGGTCTCCACCCGAATCGCGAAGCTCGCGCAAAAGCGTCGCCGCCGTGTGAGCGCCTTCGAGCGTGTCGTCCAAGTCGCCGAGCACGTGTCGTAAATCCACGGATCTCGCGCGCGCGTGGTGACGCGAGAGCATCTGACCCGCGGGTGGTGATCCGACAAACGAGGCGTCGTCCACGTACGTCTCGTTCCCGTACGTCGACGTCGGCGCCGGCGTCCGCGACGCCGAACCGGCGTCCTTGAAGGCGTCCTTCAGCGTCTTCTTCAGCGACTTCAGGTGCGCTTGCGCGCGCTGTGCCAGCGACCGTCCCGCGCCCCTGAGTGGCACGCTTTCGAAATCATCATCCACATTCGCCGACGACGCCATGGGGTTATCGTACGCCGTGTACGTCGACGACGAACTCCCGACGTGTCGTCTACGCGCCGCCGGCGCTTCGTCGATCGCGTCCTCCATGTCGTTCACGGCCTCGGCCTTTGTGCGCGCGCGTCGTCATCCGTCAGTCTCCGCATCGTTCGTCTTCATCGTCTACGGCGCGTTCGCGCGCTCGACGCGCGCGACAGCGTTCGCGCGCGCTCGGTCGTGATTGCGAAGGGGCGCCAATCCGGCGGATGGCGCGGGCGCGCGCGCGACGCGCGCGACGACGCACCTGTTCCTCGCGCGTCATGAGCGGTGAGTACTGCGTGCGCTTCTCATCCTTGAACATGTCGAAGTCGCCGCGGACGCGTTCCCGTCGTCGTCGTCGTCGTCGTCGTCGTCGTCGCGCAGCGAAAAGTCACGCCGACGGGTCGGTGCCGAGCGACGCGACTGGCAGGGCCCGAACACGCGAACTGGCGAAGGGTGAAATCCATCGCTCGCGGCGCCGCGCGAAGTTTTCTTCAATCGTTGATGTCACACTGCAAATGGATCGTCGTCGGTCGTAAATAATGATTCGAGAAGAATGGTCGTATCTTACGTGATGTACATCGCGTCGCGCGCGCGGAGACTCGTCCGTCGGCTGCGTCAGTGAGGCGATTTTTTCGGCTTACTCTTGCGCCGATGCGGCACCGCGGGCGTGACGATGAGAAGCGTCGGCGTCACCGGCGCGTCGCCGTTTCGATCCTTTGAGCTATATTTACGTTTCCCAGTCGTCGCCGCCGCCACCGCTCGCATCGGCGTCGCGCCTTCGCTCGAGGGCGAGTATTCGTCTTCGCTCTTCACCGAGACGGGCGAATAGCCGCGAGCGCGCTTGGTGCTAGTGTCGCTCGCGGGTGACTTGTTTCGAGCCGGTGACCGTCGGTCGCTATTCGCCTTCTCAGCCTTGGCGGCATTTTTGGCCTGCGTACTCTTCCGCGGCGTCGGCTTGATCGTTTCCTCCGCGTACGACATGTCTATCCCGCCCTTGGCGCTCATATCTTCGCCGCCGTTCATCTTGCACGAAATCGAGCAATACTTGTTGTTGTCGCTCTGAAGAATGCGCGCGCAATACGAACACTCCGAGTGCATTTGCGCCTGCGCGCCCGCGCCCGCGCGATATCGTTCGCCACTCCCCGCGCCGCGCCCGCTCGACGACGAATGATTCATCAGCTTTTCCCCGTCTTTTTTATTCGTCGACCGCGGGTGCGGGCGTTCGTTTAAAAACACGACGCGCGCCGAGTTGATGATGTACGTCTGTATACCCGTCACGTCCATGAGCTTACACACGTCTTGCACGCGCACGACGTTATGATACGAACTCCTTCGAATCTAGCGTTTCGAGCGAGACGATTCGTCGCGCGCGTCAGTCGTACGTCGCCTCCGCGCGAACGCGCCGCGCGAAAGACAGCTGAGGCCGCGAGCTTTTCCCGCATTTCGCTCGATTCAAAGCCCCGAGTCGCGTCGTCCGCACGCGCGCCGCGCCTCGGCGCCGTCGTCCGCGCCGCGGGCCCGACGCTTGAAATTAAAATCGCTCGCGTCGCGCGTCGCACCTGTATCGTGTCGAACACGTCGCGCTCCGCCGCGCACGCCGGACACATCGAGCGTCGTGACGACAACGAGAACAAATTGACTTGCTCGCCTTTGCTCCCCGTGCTGTGCACGTCGCACGGCGCGAAGAACGCGCCGTGCACGAGATCGGGGATCCATGATAACTCTTTGGGTAATTGCGCCTTCGCTCCCTGAGAGCGTTCGCGCGCCGTCGTCGCTCGCGCGCGCGTCGTCAGTCCGCCGTCGCCGCGCGCGCTAGGTCTCATGCCGCGCCGATGTTATCCCAACGCTCTAGGGCGTCCGTCGAACGCGTCGCGCGTCGCGCACCTCCATGTTCACGCCGCGACGCGGTGCGTCGAAATATTTCGCGTCGTCGTCGGCGCGTCCTCGATGCGCCGTCGTCACGACCGCGAGCGCGCGCGGCGCGTCGTCCTCGCGCGCGTGTGCGGCGTCAACGCCAATGCGCGCGCGACGACGGACGACGACGCGCGCGACGACGCGTTCGCGCGGTCCGCGCGTTCAATACGGCGCCGACGCGAGTGGGTGATTTATGCGTATTAAGAAGGAAACGTACGCCGTGTGGTCGCATCGACGCGAACACGAAAGTGAAAATGCCGAACCCCACGCGCCGGGCGACCGACCGAGGGCGGTGTGTCCGTTCGCATCTCGGGGGCGGAACAAAAACAGGCGAATCACCGCAAGGCTTCGAACGCGCACTCCTTGACGATGTCGGTGGCCTTTTGCACCTGCGCGCTCGAGACGATGAGCGGAGGGACGAGACGCAAGATGTCACCCTTACCAGCGGTGATGGTCAACAGACCGCGCGCGCGACACGCCGCGACGAGCGGGGCGGCGGGGCAGTCGAATTGCACGCCGACGAGCAAGCCCGCGCCGCGAACCTCGCGAAGACGCGGGTGACCGGCGAGCTTTTCGGTGAGCGACGACTTCAACTCGTTCCCGCGTTCGGTGACGTTGGCTAAGAAGGCGGGATCACTCACCCGGTCGAAGACCTCGTTGGCCACGGCGCACACCAAAGGCCCGCCCGCGAACGTCGATCCGTGGTCGCCCGCGGCCATGACGGCGGCGACTTTTTCTTTCATCAGCACGGCGCCGATGGGCAAGCCGTTCGCCAGCGGTTTCGCCACCGACATCATATCCGGCTCGGCGTCTTTAATAAGTTGATGGCCCCAGAGTTTACCCGTTCGTCCCAAGCCGCACTGCACCTCGTCGTACACGAGCAAGGCGTTGGCTTCGTCGCAAATCGCTCGCAAGCCTCGCAAGAACTCGGCGTCGGCGGGGTAAATGCCACCTTCGCCTTGCACCGGCTCGACGAACACGGCGCACGTGCGACCTTTGACGATCACTTGACGCGCTTTTTCCAAGTCACCGTACGGCGTGAACGTGTTCCCCGGAAGTCCCGGGGCGAACGGCGCGCGGTAGCCCTCCTTCCACGTCAGCGAAAGCGCGCCGAACGTTCGGCCGTGAAAACCGTTTTCAAAACTCACCGTCTCCCACGCCGCGTCGCCGGCGTTTTTCCCCAGCGCCTGCGCGCGCGTTTTGGCGTACTTTCTCGCGAATTTCAACGCCCCCTCGTTCGCCTCCGTTCCCGAGTTGCAAAAGAAGACTCTGTCGGCGAACGACGTCGCCGTGAGCTTTCTCGCGAGCGTCGCCCCCGGTTCGGTGTGATACAAGTTCGACGTGTGCGTCAGCGTGCGCGCTTGTTCGGCAATCACTCGCGCCACGCCTTCATCCGCGTGTCCGAGGCAATTCACCGCGATCCCGCTCGTGAAATCTAAAAACTCCTTCCCGCTCGCGTCGAACAGCGCGCAACCCTTTCCCCGAACCATCACCTCAGTCTCGCCTCGGCCGTACGTTTGCAGCACGCACTCGCGTTCGTTCTTTCGCACCTCATCCGCGTCGACGACGTCGCGCTTTCCTCGTTTCCCACCGCCGAACACACCGCGCAGGAACGCTCGCGTCATCGTCGTCGTCGTCGTCGTCGTCGTCGTTCGTCGTCCTCCTCCTCCGACGCGTCGCGGGCGCGCGTCGACGCGCGCGCGCGTCGCGCGAAACGGCGTCGCGGACGCCCCGCGCATCCCGCGCGCGCGACGCGACGCGACGCGACGCGACGCGACGCGGTGTCGGGCTCCGTCGACGACGAGTGCGGCGACGCGCGTCGCATCCATCCCGCGCGAGACGCGAATCGAGACGCGCGCCGAGCGAGCGCGACTTCGAGACGCGCGACCGCGACCGCGACCCGATCGCGATCCGACGCGATGGATCCGCGCGCGACGCCGTCGACGACGCCCCGCGCGCGCGCGCGCGCGCCGGGCGACGCGCGCGACGCGACGCACGCGGCGCGACGACCGGCGGATTCGACGCCGGAGCGACACGAACGATGGAACGCGCGCGCGATGGCGACGACGGCGACGACGGCGATCGGGGCGAGCGCGGCGTGTCCGGCGACGACGACGCCGGCGGGCGTGTCCGCGGCGTCGCGAACGTCGACGACGACGGTCATCGGGCGCCACGAACACACGATAAGCGGGTACAGCTTGTTGAAGGGATTGGGCGACGGTGAACCGATCGCGAGCGATCGGTTCATGGTGGGCGGACACGAATGGGTGCTGTTGTTTTATCCAGACGGTAAGCGCTCGATGAGCGATGGGAACGCGCCGAGCGCGCCGCAAGACGATCCGTACGCGGCGCTCTTCGTCGCCCTCATCGGCGAAGGGCCGAGGCCGTTGGGGGTGGTGCAAAGCGGACAAGGACGCGTCGTGCGGGCGTTTCACAGATTTACCCTGGTAGATCAAAGTGGGAACGGGCGACACATCACGAAAGGGCGACAGCGCGAGCAAGGGGCGGTCAAAATTTCGTGCGCGAGGCAAGACCCGCAAGCGCGCAACTGTCACGGCTATCGTAAATTCGTCCGCAGGTCGGTTTTGGAGGGATCGGGGACGGGGTATCTGCTGAACGATGTCGTCGTGATACGATACGAGATAGAGCTTGTCGTCACCAGCGGTGGGGCGCTGAACAAGAACATGAAGTTGCTGCCGGCGGCGAGCGTCAACGTGCCCTCGTATCCGACGATCGGAAAACACCTCGTTCGATTACTGCACGACCCGGACTCTGATTTCGACTGCACCTTCGACGTCGAGGGCGAAAATTTTAGAGCGCATAAACTCATCTTGTCGTCACGCTCGAGCGTGTTCGCCGCCATGCTCCGCACAGGAGCCGCCATGCGCGAAGGACGCGAGGGCGTGTGCACGCTTCTCGACATAAAGCCGAGCGTGTTTCGTTTGTTGTTGCACTTCGTGTACGCAGACGAAATCCCGCGCGAAGGCTCGGGCGTCAGTGATGACGGCGCGCACGCCCTGCTGGGTGGCGCGCACAGGGGGGATGCCGACGGCGAAATCGACGCGACTGGCGCGTTGGTGGGTCCGCGAGCGACGGGTCGGGCTTCGGACGAAGTCAACTTGGACGTTCCAATGACGCAACACTTGCTCGTCGCCGCGGATAGATTTGACTTGAGCAGACTTCGCGCGATGTGCGAGGCACGTTTGTGCGAATCCGTGGACGTTGACACCGTAGCGAACACTCTCATGCTCGCCGAGTTGAACCACGCCGACGCGCTCAAGCGCGCGTGCATGAGCTTCATCGCCGCCAACCTGAGCGACGTCATGTCGACGGAGGGCTACGAAGCTATGAACATTTCATGTCCGCACTTGGCTGGCGAAATATTAAGCTCTGTCGCAGAAATGCGCGCTCTGCGTCCGAAGGCTGAAGTGTTCCCGAGCGCGCCCGTGCCCGCGCAAGACGGCGCCGGAGTCTCCATGCACGCCCCCCCCGGGGCGACCGCGGCAGCGGTGGCGGCGGCGGCGGCTCGAAACGTAGATGGTACACAGGGCGTTCTCACACTGCCGAATCTGGCGAATGCGGGGACAGACATGGCGGCGAACCTTGCGACGCTGCCGGCGATGAGCGCGTTCAGCAATTTTCTCGCCTCTCGCGTGCAGCGCCTCGCGCCGCCCACATCTGCCGCGGTTTTGGACGCGATGCCACACGACGGCGGCATCGCTGAGCAAGATGCGATGGCGGCGATGATCTCGCAAGCCGATTTGACGATACCCCCCACGCAAGAACTTCTCAGCACACCCGGCGGCGGCGGCGGTGGTGAGGATCGCGCCGCCGTCGACCGCCGCGCGCTCGACGATGGAGCTGTCGACGATGAAGCGAACGATGGGCGGCGAGTTCGACCGAGACGTTAGTTTTGATGACCGTTGTAGGAATTATACAAAAATCTAAGCCGAGACCGTCGCGCGCGTGCGTACTCTCTGTCGTTTACTCATCGCTCGAAGTCGCCTTGTTCGATCCCAACTTTGCCGCCATCGCCGCCATCTTCTTCTTTGCGAACTCGTTCGAAATTTTGAAGACTTTCTCTCGGCCCGCGTAGTCGCATCCCGCGGAGACGCCTTCGTAATCTATCGCGCTCTTCGGGGCGTTCGGATCGTCCGGTTGGACGTGTCGCAACAACTGCGCCATAAAGTTTATTTTGAAATCGACGTTGTCGCAACCCATCCCCGTGACGATGGCTTGCCCGGCTTTTTCGTGGTGGGTGAGGTAGTTTCCGACGACGGTCTGGTCCAGGATTTGTATCTTTGCCGTCAGGGCGTCGATGTGCGGGATGACGTCGTTAAGAAGGAACCCAACCTCCGCCTTATCGCCCGAGTACGTCTGTTCGGCGCGCTGCCAGACGTTGAGCAGCTTCTTCCCTTGCACGGAAGGCTTGGCCACGATCACCTTTGTGTTCGCGTGCTTGCGCGCCGTCGTCCCTAAGCCGTAGTCCGCCCCGAGCACGAGATCGTTCGTCGTGAGCTGGTCGTGGATGAGCTGCAAAGGGTTCTTTTGCATCACCGCGTCGGGCTCGAGGAACATCACCGTGTAGTCGTTGTCCACGAGCGTTTGCACCGCGTGCACGCGCCGCCACGACAGCATCGACTTGAGCTCTTCTTTGCTCGCTTCGGCAAACTTCGCGACTTGCTTGCGTAAGTCATCGTCGACGTAGACGTCAATCTTGTGCCCCGCCCCCGCCGTTTCCTTTTCGATGAACTCCTTCGTCGCCTCGTCCGGAACGATGACTGTCCAAAAGTCCACGATGGACGGCGCCACAGCCTTCATCGACTCCAGCAAGGCGTGCGCGAACGTCCAATACGACTTATTACAGAACGTAATCGCCCGAAACTTCGTGCTCCGCGTCACGCTCTCGACGTGTTCGGCCAATCCCGGCACGTGTCCGGGCGCGTTTTGCGCCCTCGCCGCGCCGCCGAGCGCGGCGCGATCGATCCTCCCCGCCCCGCGCGCTCGTTCCGCTTTCACGAGCGCTAGCCCCCCCACGAGCGCGCACAACGCGACGAACGCCATCCCGAACGCCCGCGCGCGCGACGCGCGCGTCCGCGTCCTCGCCCTCGCGCGCGTAACACCCTCGTCGCCATCCTCGTCGTCGCGCGTCCTCGTCCACGCCGCGCGCGTCGCCGCGTCCTCGTCGTCGTCGCGCGCGTTCGCCGTCGTCGTCGTCGCGCGTTCGTTCGTTCGCAACAATCCCTCGCGCTCGCTCGCCATCGTCGCGAACGCGCGTCGGACGCCGTCGCCGCGCGATGTGCCGCGGTCGATCGGGTCGATCGATCGACGCGATCGTGCGCGTCCATCGACGCGCGCGTCGATGGCCCGATCGACGCGATCGACGCGATCGACGCGATCGATCGATCGCTTGAGACGCGCGATCGTGCCGCGTCGCGTCTAGGGTTTAGGGAATCAAAAGGGATTCACGCGCGTCCGCGTCGCGGTCGATCGCTCGCATTCGAGCCCTGGCGAAGGCCATGTGTGTGACAACACCCACCCGACCGTGGGTGTAGGGTGTTACAAAAGAAACGCGCGCGGGCTAAGGATTGGAGTCGCGCGCGTCCCGTCGCGCGTCACGGCGCCGCGCGCGCGGCGAGCCGGGCGCGCGAGACGCCGACCCCGACCGCCGTCGCGCCGCCGCTCGACGCCGACCGCGCGCGCGTTCGGGACGACTTCGGGACGACGCGTTCGCGGGACGCGCGGGACGCGCGGGACGCGCGAGGGATGACGATGACGCGCGCGACGGGACGCGCGCGCGCGAGCGAGGACGACGCGACGACGACGCGAGGGACGTACGGGGCGACGCGGACGTCGCGCGGAAGCGCGAGCGACGACGCGAGGGACGACGCGCGGAGGCGAGGGACGACGCGCGCGAGACGGTGGCGCGCGGCGGGGGCGTGCGCGTGCTTGGCGCTCGCGATCGGGACGTGCGGAACGGGTGAAGGAGGCGCGATCGAGCGATGGGGAGAGGCGACGCGGGCGCTGGGCGCGAGGGCGTGGACGAAGGGCGTCGGCGCGGCGTTGGGTGAGGGGTCGGTGTCGTCCACGGTGTCGTCCACGGTGACGTCCACGGTGAACGGGGGGGCGCCGAGTCCGCCGCCGCCGAGTCCGCCGCCGAATCCGCCGCCGAATCCGCCGCCGCCGAGTCCGCCGCCGAATCCGCCGCCGAACCCGCCGCCGCCGAACCCGCCGCCGAGTCCGCCGCCGAATCCGCCGCCGCCGAGTCCGCCGCCGAATCCGCCGCCGAATCCGCCGCCGCCGAATCCGCCGCCGAATCCGCCGCCGAATCCGCCGCCGAACCCGCCGCCAACGGCGACTCCAGACGCACATCCGTCGTCGACTCCGGTGGAGAGTCCGAGTCCGGCGCCCGAGCCCGTGTCCTCGCCGCCGGCTTTGACGCCGGATCAGGCCGCTAAACTTAAGCGGAATATTCGCCGGCTCACCAGAAAGATCGGCAGACGCAGGCCCGACCACCCTTCGATGCCCGGCTTGCAGCAACAACTCGCCGAGCTCCAAAGAGAGCTCAACGGCGAAGCGTCGCCGACATCGAGTGTCAGCGCACGTCTGGGCTCGAAAGCTTCAATCGTAGTCAGCACTCGTGACCTAGACGTGTCGCGCGCTTCACTTTTTTGTGTGGTCGCTGTCACCATCGTCGGCATCGTCATACGTCGCCTTCGACGAGCGCCCGAGTTCGAGACTGACGAAATCGCTCGCCTCTTGTGACCATTCGATGCTCCGTCATCCATAACGTATGTAATCAAATAACGGTGTACTCTAACGAACAACGACTACGCGCAAGTCTTCGATACTGTTTTAGGTTCAGTTCAGTTCTAACACTGACAATCTGCTAAAAACTAAGTGCGTCGGTGAATGAAACGACTCGACTCGTCGGTTGTCAGACGCCGCGGCGCCCATTCACAAAGCTTCGTCCGGAGGATTTTCTCCTTCATCTGGCGGTGACTTCGATTCGCTCGATTTTGCGTCGTCACGCAGCACCGAAGGTCTTCCCCGCGGGACGAACGGTTGAACTTTCGCCGTGAGCGTCGTCGTTTTTGCATCTCGCGGGGCGGCGACGCCTTGGGACTCAGCCGGCGGTTCGCGTCGGAAAGCGTTGTACACACTTGTGCCCCGTCTCGTGGGCCCCGGATCGAGGCCACTGCTCGCCGCGATTGCACGTCGCAATTCGTCGTTCGCCCCCTGGACGCCATTTGCCGCCCACATTGTGAACAAACTCGCGCCGCGCGTCCAGTCCCCTCCGGCCTCGCACGCCGCCACCACCGCGTCGATGATGGCGCCGTCGCCCACCGAGCTTCCGACCATGGATCTCACATCCTCGGCGAGACTGAGCGCGGTATTAGCGTCACCCGCTCGTGCAGCAGCTCGCGCGAGCGCAGCGTACACCGCCACGCCCGGCTGTAATCCCAACGTGAACATCTCTCTGAACTTTTCATTCGCCCCCACGCGGTCGCCGTTGAGGGCGAGCGCGGCGACGAAAGCGCCGTAAATCACCGAATCCTGTGGAATTCCGTCGTACTCGCACGTGCGAAGGATATCTAGAACCGTGCTCGGATCAGAGCATCGCGCTGCCGCCGCCGCGGCGGATCTGTATGCGTTGATCAATTGCACGAATTCTTGTTCGACGGCTGACTCCGCGGCGGGCGCCGCCTCGTGCGTCTGCGCGAGCTCTGAATGCTTCGCCGACGCCAAAGCGAGAGACGCGTCGACGTCACTTTGTGCCGACGGATGATTGCTACCAGCTCTGCTGACTCGCGCCGCCACCGCGCTGATTTCTTTAAACACGCTCAATTTCGACTTGTACTCGGCCCAAAGCGCTCGCATCGTGGCTTGCGCGCGTTGGAGCGTCGGACTCGTGTACCCAGGAATGGCTCCATTCTTCCATACCGGATCGTCACTTTCAAATCGACCGCACGCGTAAAACACTCGCGTCCAGACGTATGAATCTACGCTCGAAGGAGAGTGTCTTTTGAACTCTTCAAAAAGTTGAAAAGATTTCTCCCAGTTACCGAATCGCTCGCACGCCATCATGAGATGAACGTACGTCGACACCGAGAGCGCACTTTGCGTCATACTATCGTGAAACAGCTGTTCGTAAACCAAGTCATATCGCTTGCCACGGTGTAACGCACCGATGAGGTTGTTGAACATGCCGGGCGTGCGATGGACGTCAAACTTCGCTCGAGCGTCGTTGTACACTTTAATCGCCGTTAAAGGGTCCTTGGCGTTACTGCACGCCATCAAAACGTTCGACACAGTCACCGCATCTGGCGTAACGCCGCGCTCTGGCATCATGTGATAGTAGTCCATCACTTTGGAAAGCTGTCGAGCGCGATCGCACGCGCCAATCATGGCGTGAAACGTCGCGCGATCCATCGGAACTTGCTCGGCGCTCATGCGTTCAAACATCTCCTGCGCCCCATCCGAGTCGCCGCTCTTCTCGCACGCCATCAGCACGGCGTTGTAGGTGATGATGTTCCCCTTGATTCCAGACGCAAGCATTCGCTTGAAAATTTCAATTGCCTTGTCCGCTCGCCGACCTTGCACGCAACACTGAATCGCGGCGCTGTACGTGATTCGATCGACTTCGACGTCGCGATGATTTTCAATCAAGTCTTGAAAGATGTCCATCGCTCTCTGGTACTGCTTCGCCCTGGCACACGCGCCCAAAAGTGCGGAGTAAGTGAAAATGTTCGGCTCGATTCCTCGATCATTCATCTCGCCGAAGATTTGAAACGCCCTGTCGCACTGTTTTGCCTTGCCCAGCGCGTTGATCAACGCCGAAAACGTTATCGTGTTCGGCTTGGCGCCGTGTAACTTCGTCATCATCTCGTACGCCTTGAGCGCTTTTTCCCACTGCGACGCTTTCCCACACGCCTTGATTACGGTCGTGTACGCCGGTGCGCCCGGTTTGAAGACGGATTGCCGCAACACGCGCTCCACCGCCGCAGCGTCCTCGGCGTCCTCGACGCGCGCGATCAAATCCTCCAAATCTCTCGCCCCCCCCCGTTTCCCACCGCCCGCGCCGTTCACCGCGCCATCGTGCCGCGCGCGCTGTTGTTCCCTTCGCGCGTGATGTTCGTTCAGATTCCGCTGTTCCCGATCCCCCCGCTCCTTCGGCTTCGGCTTCACCATCCGCGCGTTTCCCTCTCGCGCGCCGTTCGCTCGCGTCGTCCCCGCGCCGTCGCCGCCGTCCCCGACCTCCATCGCCGTGTCCATCATCCCGTCCTCGCCTCGCTCGACGCGCGCCGTTTTTTTCTCCCCCTCACCCTTCGCCTCGCCATCCCGTCCCGTTCGCGGTCCCGCCGCCACCGCTCGCGCCCACATCGCTTCGCGTCGTCGTCTCGCCGCGTCCCGCGCGCGCGTCTCGCCCTCGGCGATTATCCCCGCGTCGCCGTCCTCCTCGACCGGTGTCCGCCCTCGCGATCTCGCGATGTCGCGAACGTCGTCAATGCGTTTACGCGTCGCGTCGTTTCGTTCGTTTCGATGCCGTCGTCGTCGCGCGTCGTCGTCGCCTCGCCGCTCTCGACGCGCGCGCAAAGATACGACGCGACGCGACCGCGACGCGTTTCGTCGCGATTTCGGGCGCGATCGCGCGCGCCTCGACGCGAAACGCGCGTGACGGTCTCGCGCGTGCGACGACGCGTCTCACGAATCGCGACTCGATCGCACCCGAGTCGCGCGCGCGTGTGAAGCCGCGCCGAGACGACGCGCGATGGGTCTTATACACGCGGGTGTCGTATCCATCCCGCATCTCGATATCCAGAATCGCGCACTGTGTACCCATACGCGACCGACCGCGATCGCGGATTCGGTTACGCGCCACGTCACGAGGATACGCTTTATGCGTCGAGCGGCTGTTACCGTATTATAGACTACATATGCCCATATAACCCTCCGGCGGGCGAACCCGGGAGCGCGGCGAGGACCAGTCGAGGGTGAAGCGTGGACGCCGAGGCGGCGCGGCGCTCGGTCGCTTGGTATTAATCATATTACACGCCGACGCGAAGGGCGCGCGACTTTTCGAACCCGATCGCGTCACGCGCGCGGGACGTTGAGCAAGTCGCCGACGTCCAACGCGCCGTCGCCGTTGACGTCGAGTTGGGAGAATCGAGCGGCGATTTTATCGAATTCCTTGGCGCTCATGACGCCGCGAGCGATGATCATGGAGCGAATGAAATCGAACTTGTCGACGTAACCCTTATCGCCGCTCTGCTCGGCGAGCCAGGACGCGGTGAGTTTGAAGGAACGCAACTCGCCGTCGTGGTGCGCCTTGCTGTCAAGCGCCGACGCGCAAATCTGCGATACGGCCCAGCCCATGACGCCGACGACGATGAAGGCGTAGCACGCGGCGAAAATTTTGGAGGAATCATTCGTCGGTAAGATGTCGCCGTATCCGACCGTCGTGGACGTGACGACGGCCCACCACACGCCGTCGAGATACGACGTGCCCGACTCGAGCGAGCAAAACGTCGCGGCGCCGATGAGGATGACGATGGTGATGACGCCGAGAGGATGGAGCAGCACGCGAAGCACGGGATGGACACGCGCCACGCTCTGGTGCTCCAACGCCGCGCGTTCCTTGAACCGCGCTATGTCCTCCGCGCTCATCGTCGCGCCGAGCGACCCGCTCAGCGCTCGTAAATCATTCTCCATCGATCGATCCAACTTCTCCTGCGCCTTCACCTCCGACCGCTCCTTGGCGTCGACGATCAGGTCGGTGATCTTCGAAATCACCACCGTCGCGAGCGCGATGCCGACGATGATGAAAAACAGCATAAAAATCTTCCCCGCGTCCGTCTGCGGAGAAATATCGCCGTACCCCACCGTCGTCACCGTGATGGCGATGAAATACACCGCGTCCACGAACGTCTCGAACCCCGGCTCGTCCCTCACCGCTTGCAGGCACGACACCGCGAACGCCAAGTACAGCGCGAACACGATCCATAAATTCGCGTACAACCACGCGCGCGTCTTCGCGCTCGCCTCGTTCGCGCGTTCCCGCCACGTCTCGTTCTCCCTCTCGCGCGCCTCCAGCCACGCCGCGTCCTCCAGCGCTTCCCGTCGACTTCGCCCTCCCGCGTCTCCCTCGTCCTCGCTCGACGCATCGCTCGCGCGCGTTCGCGCGACGTTCGTCGTCGCCCGCTCGCCCGCGCCGCGCTCGGCGTCCGACAGCGCCCCGCGCGCGCGGCTTTCGAGCAGCGCGCCGTACGCGTGAAGCGTGCGCTCGCTCATATCGATGAGATCCCGACTTCGCGCGCGTCCCGTCCTCCGCCATCTGCCGCGCCGTCGTCGCCGTCGCGCGCGCGCGCCGTCCAACCATCCGTCGACGTCGAACGCGGCGAGTTCGTGTTCGGAGTCCTACCGCCGCGCCTCGCGGTGATACGCGATGCTCGATCGCACTGTGGAGCCCGAAACGCGAACGAACCCCTCGAAGTCGTCGCGCGCGCCGACGACGCAGAGATGTCCTAAACCCTAAACACCCGGGCGTCGGCGACGCCGGGCGCGCGCGCGGATCGACGACCCGCGCGCGACGCGCGCGACGCGAGACCGCGACGCGTCGTAAGCGCGACGACCGCGAACGCGCAATACGAACGCGCGCGCGAACGCGACCGACGCCCGCGACGGACGCGATTCGAGCGACGACGACGATGGCGACGACGCGCGTCGCGACGAAACCCTCGCGCGCGTCGCCGACGACGCGCGACGGACGACGCGCGGGACGCGCGGGCGACGCGACGCGACGCGGACGCGCGCGATGCGTCGCGATGCACGCGTCGAAGCGGTACAACGTGACGATCCTGCCGGGAGACGGGATCGGGCCGGAGATCATGCGCGTGGCGCGGCGCGCGCTCGAGGCGGCGGGCGCGAGGGCGGACGTCGCGTTCGCGTTCGAGGAGGGACTCGTGGGCGGGAGCGCGATCGACGCGCACGGAACGCCGCTGCCGGAGGAGACGCTGGAGATGTGCAAGGCGAGCGACGCCGTGCTGCTGGCCGCGATCGGGGGGTACAAGTGGGATAACCTGCCGAGCGCGCGGCGACCGGAGCAAGGGTTGCTCGGATTGCGGGCGGGTCTGGGGGTGTTCGCGAACTTGCGACCGGCGAACGTGCTGCCGCAGCTCATCGAGGCGTCGACGCTGAGAAGAGACGTCGTGGAGGGGACGGACATCATGGTGGTGCGCGAACTCACGGGTGGGATTTATTTCGGCAAACCGAAGGGGTTCGGCGTGAACGACGCGGGCGAACGCATCGGGTTCAACACGATGGTGTACTCTGAACCGGAGGTCGATCGCATCGCCAAGGTGGCGTTTGAAATCGCTCGCAAGCGCAAGGGTCGATTGTGTTCCGTCGAAAAGGCGAACGTGCTCGAGGTGAGCCAACTTTGGAAGGAGCGCGTCATCGAGACCCACAAGCAGTTTAGCGACGTCGAGCTCTCGCACATGTACGTCGACAACGCCGCGATGCAACTCATCCGTAACCCGACGCAGTTCGACACCATCGTCACCGGTAACATCTTCGGTGACATTCTTTCCGACGCGGCGTCCATGTTGACGGGGTCGATCGGTATGTTGCCGTCCGCGGCCATCGGCTTGGAGGGTCCGGGCTTGTACGAGCCGGTGCACGGGAGCGCCCCGGATATCGCCGGTCAAGACAAGGCCAACCCGTTGGCGCAAGTTTTGAGCGCGGCGATGATGATGCGATACCAATTCGGCGAAGAAGGCATCGCGTCTGCGCTCGAAAAGGCGGTGAACGATGTTTTGGATGATGGCTATCGCACGGGCGACATCATGCAGGAAGGCAAGACGCTCGTCGGCTGCGTGAAGATGGGTGAATTGTTGCTTGCGAAGCTTTAGACGTTAATCCTACAAATCTCTAATATTACGCGACGGTTATCATCCCACGCATTCATCATCCCGGGGGAAGCGGCGCGCCGATTTCTATACCCATCGCCTGCCTCCACGCGTCGGAACGCAGACCGCCGCGTCGCACTCTCTCGCGGAGATTGAACATGCGGTCCAGCGTCACGCGCACGTCCGTATCGGCGGCGAGTTCGTTGAGTATGGGAAGAAGTGAAAGCAAATGATTATCCGCATCGTCGTCGTACCACGACTCGATCGGGATCCCGTTTTCGACTTGTAATCCAAACGCTTGCGGCGAGTTGTCGATGATAATCGTTCTCGATAGATCCCGGCCGAGCACGCGCAAGTCTTTCATGAAATTCCCATCGATTTGCACGCACGAATCGCGGAAGACCCTGTGCTTGATCCACTTTTGCGAAGGGTCGAGAATATCGAGCAACTTGTCGGCGTATATTTGCTGCGACGCCGTAAAGACGACTATTTCGTACTGCTTTGACACCAATTCCATGAACGTCGACAAGTGCGGCCGCTTTCTGACATTCACCCGATGCATGTCGCCGTTGAAGACGACTGGAAAACTAAAGTCGCATCTCTCAACCGTGTTCTCCAAATTAGAATGCACCAGCGTTTCATCCAAGTCGAGCACGAGTGTGTTCCGAGTGTCGTGCTCGTCTCGCGCCGGGAGCACCGGTCCTTTCGGGCCGCGCGCTGCTGCAGAAGGCGACGAGTACCTCAAATTGTAAATGAATGCCCACGGATCATACTCTTCGTCATAATCCTCGTACGGCGCGTGCGCAGCCTCTTCGCTCGTCATCCCAAAACGCCCCAAGTATTCCCTCGCTGACATCCGCTCGCCGCCCAACAACTCGACGTCTTTGCCATCCAAGTCCTCGCTATGAATGAGTGCGTTGTGTATCTTACTCATTTTCATATCTAGAATCGCTTCTTCCGCATCCGCGTGCTCGCTTTGTCCCGCGACTTCGCGCTTGGCGGACCTTCTCGTCTTCGGCCGACGTCCTTGCTTTCTCGTCCCTCCGCTGCTAAAAAATGAAAACATTGGCGAAAAAATCGTGTCTAACAGCTTTCGCGATCCCGAGCGCGTGATTTTCACTTTCGGTGACCCTAGGACGTCCACACCCAACGATGTGGGACCATCGTCGCCGTCACCACCGAAACGTGTGCTTAAATTCGTCGGCGCCACTGGCTCCGCCGCCGCGCCGCCGGAGCCCGTGCGTCTAGCCGTGGACTTCCTGATCGAGCTCGTGATGAACGATGCATCGCTCGCGGGCGGTCGAAACACGGATCCTGGAGGTGTGTGCGCCTCCCCCGACGGACTCGCGCTCGCGCTTGCATCCTCCGAGGACTTCACACGCTTTGCGTTGTCCTCAGCCGACTCCTCAAGTCGCTCGCGCTTCGCCCCTCGCTCCTTCCTACTCAACGATTTAAACAACTTCATCGCGCTTCCCATCAACCCAGACGACTGCTGTCGTTCATCGCTCGTCGTCGGTGACCTAAAACCGTGGCGTGGACGTCGTTCACGCGCATCCGTCAGTCATCTTTCGTCTCGCGTCGGTTGTCCCGCTCGCGCGCTCGTCCCGCTCAATCGCCATCGCCCTCGTATCACCCAACGCCGCGTCATCATCGCGTCATTCGTGGCGCCGCACCTCGTATCATCTTCATCGACGTCATCTTCTTCGTCTTTCCCGTTCGCGCGTCCACGGCGCGTGCGCCGCGCGCTCATTTTCGCTCGAATGCCTTCGCACACAGATGTCCCGAAGAGCGCGCTTGGAACGCGTCTTACCGTCGCGCGTCGTCGACGTGCGACGCGCGGACGATTTGAACGGGTGCGTGTGCTTTGTATTCACTGACGTCGGCGTTTTCGGCGTCGAAAGCGCGTCGAAAGCGCCGGTGCGCGTCAGTGTGTGAAGAATTCCACTCAATTCGTCCCGGCACCTTACGTCCCCCCGCGAGTGCCAGGGGCTGGCGAAGCCGGCGCGGCGGACCCGAAGAAGGCTTTGATGGAAGTTTGCGAAGCGTCGATCTCGCGCGACGCACCCGCATCGCGAAGACGTTTCTGCGCGCCCGAGGCGTTGGGCTTGGCGCGCGCGACCGAAGTCACGGCGCACTTGGCGTACACCTTGACGACGCCAGAGGAGAAGACGCCGGATTCTTCGAACGCGCGCGCGGGGAACCATTTGAGTTCGCGCTCGGGCACGTTTCGCGAGACGACGTCGTCGCCGTTCGCTCCAGTCGCATCGAGTGGAACGCAATCGACGAGCTGGTAGTGCATGACTTGGCGAATGTGCGAAAAGACGTGCACGGCTTTGCCCGCGACGGCGTCGACGTTTCGGCGCGAGGACGCGCCGAGTTCTTCGCACAGGGCGTCTTGGGCGTCTCGAACGTCAGACTTTGGCCGCAGCGCGAAGGCGTCGTCAGATTCTATCGCGATCAGGGCGTTGGGGAACTCCCAAAGCCCGCCTAATAAACCACCTTCGGGGCGTTTGGAGAGTAAATACTCGTATTCAGGCTTGGCGTCGGCGTCCGCCGGCGCCGTACGCCTCAAGACGACGAACGCGCGCTGCTCTTGACGCTTTTCCGCCTTCTTCGCCGTCTCTGGAAATGCGGTTACCTTAAACACCCCGCTCGTTTCACGTTGTTTCGCGAACCCGCCGCACCACATCGATATCGGGCACGAATCGCACTTGGGATTCTGCGGAGCGCAAACCATCGCGCCGAGCTCCATCATCGCTTGGTTGAAGTCGCCAGGGCGCTCGGCGTCCACGAATGCATCCGCGACGCGTCGAATCTCTTTCGCGGCGTCGCCTTTGAGTGGATCACCCTTGATCATCTTCGCCCGAGTGATAACGCGATACACGTTCCCGTCCACCGCCGCCGTCTTCGCGCCGAACGCGATGCTCGCCACCGCGCTCGCCGTGTACGGGCCGACGCCCGGAATCTTCGACAATCCCTCGACGTCTCGCGGGTACTTCCCTTTCAGCGCATCCCGCACATAAATCGCGCCATTCAACAAAAACTTCGCGCGGCGATAGTATCCCAACCCAGCCCACTCCTCGTTCACTTCCTCGATCGTAGCCTCCGCGAGCGCTTCCGCCGTGGGCCATCGCGCGGTCCATCGCCGCCAGTACTCGGCGACACGTTCGATTTGCGTCTGTTGACTCATAATTTCCGACACCAGTATACCGTACGCGTACTGATCATCGCTCATCCGTGCGAGCACGCTCGCTTCTCCGTCCTCACCGTCGCTCTCGAATGCGCGCTCGCGCCACAGCGTCGCCGCCGCGGCGACGTCTCGCGACGGCGTCGCCGCGTCCTCCGCGAGCGCCTCAATCTTAATCCATTTGCGTTGTTTCCCTCGTCTTCGCCACGGTAGCGAGCGCTTATTCGCGTCGTACCAACGCAATAGCGACGCACGCGCGTCTTCGTCCGTCGTTCGCGCCTCGTTCGCGTCCACGCGCGTCACGAGCTCGGCCTCCGACGCCATCGCGTGAGTCGCAAAGCTTCGAGTCGAAGATGTTTTGACGACTTTGGACGTCTGTGCGTCTGTGACTCGCCGCGATGACGCCTCGCTCGCTCGCGCGCGGATTCGCGCGAGCGACGGGCGCGCGCGAAAGTCGACGAGGGCGCGCCGCGCGACGATGCGTCGCATTCTGACGCAAGAGTGACGTCGCCGCGACGAGCTGTCGAAGACGCGTTTGAATGAAAATCGTTCAATGGATTGTACAAATGCTGCTAATGCGCGACAAAGTTCGCGCTTTTGGATGATAAAAATCGTTCGAATCGACGAGCGCGCGCGTGAACTCGCGTCACGAGCTGCGCTCGTCGAAATGCTATTGTGCGTTTCCTCGTTTTGATTCGTCAAGACGCCGTCGCTCCGCTCGCGCCGATCTCCAACCAAGAATCCTCCACGCACGCGCTCACCCTCTTGTTATACGCGCGTCGGTTTTCGTTATACAGCGCCGCGGCCTCGGAATTCGCCGGGGAATTCGGATTCGGGTCGCACAACAGCGACTGTATGCTCGTCAAAATAGCCCCGACGTCGTAAATCGGACTCCACTGATTTTGTAAAATGTCCAAACAGATCGATCCGTCGTTGTACACGTTCGGGTGGAACATTTTAGTCACAAACTTCACCACGGGTGCCTTGTTCGGGTACTCCTCGCTGAACGCGATCGTTAATTTAAACGTTCCGCCTTCCCACGGCGTTCCCTCGGGCCCGAAGATCACCGCGTGCCACGCCATGATGTTCGATTCGCTCGGCGTTCCGCTGATTCCAGCCGGCGGGTCGGTTTGTAAGCGTTTGAAGTCACGCATCAGGCGCTTTCTCGCGGGCGTGCTCATCGCGTTCGCAGAGTCCAATCAAAAAGAGTTTGCAAATGCAAATCAAATCGTCCGACGCGTTTCAGTGTCTCGTGCAGCCGTCGACGCGCGCAAATCGACGCGTACGTCGTTCGCACACCGCGCTCGACGTTCGCTTGACGTGCGCGCGTACGCTCGCGCGCGTCGCACGGTCGAAACGATCGAGACGGCGGCTCGAAGTGCCGAGGTTCGTTGGGGCTTTGTTTCTTCGAGGCGCCTGGCGCCGCTCGCTAACGCTTAATGTAATACACGCCTACTTCAGGAGCTCGTCCGCGAGCTCGCGCTTAAACTCTGCTCGTAAGATGGCTTTGACTTCGTCGCGCACGTTCGCGGCGTACCGAACGGCGGCGGCGCTCGGCCGGGCGCCGCCGCGCTCGGCGGCGAGCGCGTCAATCTCGCGCTGCTTCAGAGCGAGCAAAGTCTCGAGCTCGACCACGCGCTCGCGCTCTTTCACGCGCGCCTTATTTTCGAGAAGTATGGAAAACTCCAACGCCTCGCGCTCGGCGTCCGCGGCGAGCGCCATCGCCGCGAGCTCTTCCTCGCGCTGCGCCTCGCTCGCGCTCAACGCGTCGAGCGCGTCGTTCAATCGAGCGTCAGCGCTCGAAGCCATCTCCTTCATGAACGCCACGAGCTGCCGCTCGCGATCGGCGTATTTCGCGATCGCGTTCGCCGCGTCAAGGGCGCTCGCCGACGCCACGCTAGCAGCGTCGCTCGCGGCGCGTCGCGGCGCTTCGTCCTCGAGCGCGTCCAAGTTCTCTTCCGCGTCACGCGCGCCCGCGGACGACGCGCGATTCGCGCGCGATGCCCTAATCTGTTTCAGTCCATTCGCCGCCGAAGTCGTCGCCGCCTCGGCCATGAGCGATCGCGCCCGGCGCAGCGGCGTCGTTCCGTTGCCCAGCGGCGACAGCGGCGCGCGCGTCCCGAGCGCCGACGCCGCGTCCATTATCCCCGCTAAGGCCCGAGCGCGCTGCGATGGAGAAAGCTCTTCTCGAGACGTCTTTCCCGCGCATCTCAGTTCCGCGTGCGCGTTCTCGTCGACGACGCGCGCGCTCGGGACGAATGGTTCGGAATGGGACGATTCAGTTCCCCTCGCGATCGACGCCGACGCCGAAACGATCGCCGCGCGCGCGTGCATGGCGCCCGATCGCGCAGAATTTGCTGATGATAGATGCGCGACGGTGACGGTGCGCGAGGACCCGCGACGCGCGGCGGTGTGCGGTGGTAGCGCGCGCCGCGGGTGGAACGGGACGCCGCGCTCGGTCCCCTCGACGAGCGGACGCGGTTTCGAGGTCGACGCGATGTCGGCGACGCGCGCGCGTTTTCGGTGGGTTCGCGATGACGACACGATCGTTGTCCTCGATGCGCGCGACGCGCGGACGCTACACTGTCTACTTGCAATCCGTAAACTATACTCTAAAATCGCCCTCGAGCGGGCGTCTCAGCGAACCGGCGGCGGCGGCGGCGGCGGTAATCCGCCCACCATCGGCGGCGGCGGTATGCCACCGCGCGGCATTCCACCGCCGCGGGGCGCGCCGTCGCCGTCGACGCGACGAAACGTCAACTGACACGTGTACGTCTTGACGTCCTCGTCCCAGTGCGTGAAAAATTTATCCTGTCCCGCCTTGTCCACGTCCACGTTTGGAATTTTGAACCCAATCGTCTCGTACGGTTCGCACGCGAACAGCACGTACTGATACCGCTTATCCCACGCCTCGACTTTCTGTTCATACGCCGACATGAACCGATACCTCGGCTTGGTTCCGAGCTCGCGTTCGGGGTAGTCCACCTGAAACAACAGGCTCCGCTGTCGCGTCCTTCTATCGTACTGTTTCGTCACCCTGTACCCGGGTCGTCCGATCTTCATCGTCTTCCTCGGCTGTATCGTCGCCGTTTTCGACTTCCCGAAGCTCGCGTCCGCGTCCTTCGCGTCCCTCGCCGCGCGTTTCGCCAAATTTTGTTGGTGTCGCTTCCCCTGCGTGTGCGCCAGGTAATTCCCCTCGTTCGCGTGCATCGTCAGGCACAGCTTGCACTCGTACGACCCGAGATGATTCCGCATGAAGTACGGATCTTTCGCCAGATCGATCGTCTCCAGCGCCAACCGTCGCAGGCGCTCGCGCCGATCCACCGCGCCCTGGCTCGCCGACGCCACGCCCCCGCCGCCGATCTTCGACCCGTGCTCGCGCGCGTCCATGAACGACATGACGGCGGGTCCGTCGCCCTCGGACGAGGTCTCGCGGTTCGGTCTCGGTCTCGGTCTCGGTCTCGGCCGCGCGCGACGCGAGGCGCGTCGCGGTGTCGCGTCGGGCGTCGCGCGCGCGAATCGCGAATCGGGACGCACTGTTATTACACCCCGCACTGTTTACCCATACGCGACCGACCGCACGTCGCGTCCCGAATCGTCGATCCCCGATCGGTCGTCGCGACCGCGTCGCACACGGCGACGCGCGCGATCCGACGACCGATCTCGCGACGACGCGATCGGCGCGGACGTCGCGATGCTTCGGCCGATCGCGACGGCGTCGCGACGCGTCGGCGCGACGCCGCGCGCGCGAGACGCGCGGCGAGGGTCGACGCGATCGGCGCGACGGCGCGTCGTCGCGATGGCGAAGGCGCGCGCGACGAAGACGCGCGAGACGCGCGACGACGCGCGAGTGGGACTCGATGCGGACGCAGGCGCGCGCGCGGAGGACGCGGGCGCGCCTGCGTCCGCATCGAGTCCCACTCGCGGACGCGGGCGAGGGACGACGCGAGACGGGGACGCGGGACGAGACGCGCGGGGACGGGGACGGGGACGCGGACGCGGACGGGGACGCGCCGGGCGCGCGAGAGCGGCTGACGATCGATGAATTGAAGGAAGAGATCGTGGAAGAGGAGGTGGAGGAGCTCACGGTGCTGGGGAGGGTGACCGAGGGCGTGCGCGCGGCGAGCGAGAATCCGGGGTTGCGAAACCTCGGCGCGTTGGGGTTCTTCTTCTTGGCGAGCACGTTCGCGTACTCGTGCTATAAGGTGTTTCGAAAGGCGACGAGCGGGCGAATGCGACGGAAGAGGACGGTGAATAAGAACGTGGAGGTCGTGGAGCGGTTGAAGAACTTTTTCCCCAACGAGCGCTCGAGCGTGAACAAGGGCGTCGTGCGAGGTCTCGCGTTGAAGACGGGATACTCCTCGGCGGAGATCTTCCGCAAGTATCTCAGGTACAAGCTCACGGAAGAGGCGTTCACGCTCGACTTCGTCGCGGATGTGTTGGCGCTCAAGGGTGCGTGCGGGTTGGATAGCGAAGAGATGAAGGAAATCTTATTGGAGACGGGTGAGCGAATGTTCAAAAAGTACGGCACTCTCATGACCAACTTGGCGGGTTTGACGCAATCTGGCATGGAGCGCAAGATCGACGGTGCGGGGAAGTTTGCCAAGTTGATGTACCTCGCTGACTTGGACGAGTTCATCGACAAGGCGCACGGGGCTGAGGTGCAACTCAAGTTGAAGGAGACGTTTGGCGCCACCGACGACGACTACAACAAGTTGCGAATCACCGCCCTCGGTTCGGACGAGGTCGACGTGAGCTCGTTGAACAGCATGATTGGATCCGTGGACTCGGCGTCGTCGGAGCAACCATCCGAGAACGCCGAAGGCGAACCGTAACGTGGCGAAAGGTTGCGATTGATTTGATTGGCTTTTCATTTCTCCTCCCTCCTACGTCGAGCGCGCGCCGACGCTCGTTCGACGTTTCGTTGCCGTGCACCATTAGTCGTCATATCATTCATAAGGTATGACTCGCACCACGCGAGTCGACTCTTTAATGAATCACGTCGAGTCTCCGATTCGTCGTTCGCGCTCGCCTCGCTCGCCTCGCTCGCCTCGCTCGCCTCGCGCCTCGCCTCGCTCGCCCCGCACTCGACCGCGCGTCGTCCGTCGCGCGACGCCTCGTCTTCGCGCGAACGCTCGCGACCACGCGCGTCATCGCGCCGCTCCGCGCGAGTGACGGCCCGAAGCGCGCCCCGCGCGACGCGACGGCGCCGGCGAACGAACTCCAATTCCGAATCCAAAGAATCGCACCGGCCATCGATTCATCGACATGACGGACGCGAGCGGCGCGCTCCCGGCGCGGTTCGCGACGTCGGTGGGACTGACGAACCGTGAGAACGTCGTGGTGTGCGATACGGGCACGGGATTCGTCAAGGCTGGGTACGCGGGGGATGAAGAACCGCGAACGCTGTTCCCGTGCATGGTGGGACGACCGACGCTGCGGTACGAGGAAGACGCGTTCGACGATGAAGCGATGAAAGACGTGTACGTCGGGGACGAGGCGGCGCGAAAACGCGCGAATTTAGAAATTTCGTACCCGGTGTCGAACGGGGTGGTGCGAGACTGGGAAGATATGGGATTGGTGTGGGACAGGGCGTTTGAGAGTTTGGGATGCGATACGCGCGAGTGCAAGGTGATGCTCACGGATCCGCCGTTGAACCCGAAATCGAATCGCGAGCGCATGATGTCGACGATGTTTGAGACGTATGGGTTTCGAGGGGCGTACGTCCAAGTGCAGGCGGTGTTGACGCTGTACGCGCAAGGATTGATGACGGGAGTCGTCGTGGACTCGGGCGACGGCGTCACGCACGTCGTGCCGGTGGTGGATGGATATTCGTTCCCACATCTCACCAAGCGATTGAACGTGGCGGGAAGGCACGTGACGACGCGAATGATTGATTTGTTAACGCGTCGAGGGTACCCGCTGAATCGAACGTCGGACGTGGAAACGGCGCGTTTGATCAAGGAGGAGTTGTGTTACGTCGCGTACGACTACAAGCGCGATTTGCAGTTGGCGCGAGAGACGACGGCGACGAACGCGTCGTACACGCTGCCGGACGGGCGAGTCATCAAATTCGGCCCGGAACGGTTCATGGGTCCCGAGTGTTTGTTCCAGCCCGATCTCATCGACGTCGAAAGCGACGGGATCTCCGACCTCGTCTTCAAGTGCATCCAAGAAAACGAAATCGACAATCGACGGTCGCTGTATCAACACATCGTCTTGTCCGGCGGGAACTCCATGTACGCCGGCTTACCCTCGCGACTCGAGCGCGACATCAAGCGCCTTTACCTGAAAAACGTCTTGAACGGCGACAAAGAGGCGATGAAAAAGTTCAAGATGAAAGTCGAGGCGCCGGCGCACCGCAAGCACATGGTCTTCGTCGGCGGCGCCGTCTTAGCGGACATCATGCGAAGCAAGGACGAGTTCTGGATCTCCAAGCAAGAGTACGAGGAGCAAGGCATCGAACGAGCGTTGAAAAAATGCGGCATGTGAACCGTTGTGTTGTAATCTAATCTAATCCATCCGTCCGCGCGCGCGCCGCCGCGCTCTCTTCCGCTCCACTCCGCCCCGCTCCGCTCTGCTCTTCTCCGCGTTCGCCTTCGATCCCGATCGGTTTCGACATCCTGTGCTGCACCAACACCAACGGATCGCGCACCCACGCCATCGCGCCTCGCGTTTCCTCGTCCCTGACGTACCCCAACCTCTCGTACGTCTTCGTCGCGCCGCGATTCCCCTTGTTCACGCTCAGCGCGCACCGCGTCGCCCCCCTCCGCGCGCACTCCCGCTCGACCGCCCGCACGAGCGTCGTCGCCACGCCTCGTCGTCGGTGCGCGCGCTCGACCTCGAGTCCGCTCACGAATCCCGTCGCGCCGTCGTCGCGCATCCAAAACGCGCACGCGCCGACGACGACGCCGCTCGGCGCGTCTCTCGCGACGAACCGCTCGATCGCGCGCCGCGATCGCGCGGCGACGGACGGCGTCGACGTCGGCGTCGCCGCGCGCGTCCAAAACGCGCACCGCTCGACGACGTACGACATCGCGCGTCTCTGACGACGCCAAAGACGTCACAATTCGCCTCGCGTCGCGTCGCGGCGCGGCGATGAAGTCGTCCTGGGACGGCCTGCGTCGATCGTTCATCGAGCGCACGCACGCGCTGAACGACGCGCTGTCGCGGACGGCGATCGCGGACGGCGACGACGCGAAGACGACGCGCGCGAGCGATTCGAGCGACGACGACGGGACGACGACGCGAGACGACGACGACGAACGACGGCGCGCGACGACGCCGGGCGCGCTGCTGAAGCGCGCGCTGCGACGAGGGACGAAGCGAGCGACGCCGACGCGCGAGACGGGGCGGTACGCGGACGCGGACGACGCGGCGGAGGACGCGACGCGACGGCGGACGACGACGGCGACGGTGACGCGAGGGACGACGCGAGGGACGACGGCGAATCGGGTGTTCGTCGCGATGCGGGTGATCGGCGGCGACGGCGCGTGCAGGGGACGGAGAGCGCAGACGATGAGCCGATCGACGAGGACGAGGGCGCCGGTGTGGAACACGACGCGGGATTTGCGGTGCGAGGCGCGGTTCGGGGACGCGCTGTGCGTCGATTTGTACGCGGGCGACGGCGCGAGGGGAGTGGAGAGAGCGACGTTGATCGCGCGAGGACAGGTTTCGGTGCAGCACGCGCTGGCGAACGAGGGCGCGGAGGTGGCGGTGCCGATGTACGATAAATTGGAGCGCGCGACGTCGCCGGCGACGGTGCACGTCGCGTTGAGGACGCGAGACTTGGCCGAGACGCGCGCGTCGAAACGAATATTTTACGTTCGTCACGGCGAGAGCAAGTGGAATGAGGCGCAGAGAGATATTAACATCGCGAACATGATGCGATTCGATCATCCGCTGACCTTGTTCGGGGTGCAACAGGCGCAGGCGCTCGGGGGGCGCGCCGCGGTGGCGTGTTCGCAGGCGCAGGCGGGCGTGTTGGTGCACGCCAACGTGACGAGTACTTCGCCGCCGACGATGAGCCCGCCGTCTTCGCCGTCTTCGCCAAAATCTCGATCGCCATCGTTGATGGTCGCGGAAAACGAAGGTTCAGAGTTGTGCGAATCGTACGGGCGTTGCACGACGTGCTACGTTTCACCGCTGACGCGCGCGGTGCAGACGGCGTGCTTTATGCTTCAAAGCCACCCGTTAACGGCGCAAGGTGTGATGAGACAGGTGTGTTTACAATCTATTCGAGAGATTAAAGGCGTGGGAGGTCTGGACACGGTCGGCATCGAGCAAGGCGATGGAGTTCTCGATCGCGCGAAGAAAAAGTTGGCTGAAATCGTCAACGATCAAGCCGCCTCTCGCCTCGGTGCTGGCATGGCGTTCGACCCAAACGATGCCATCGGTCAGTGGTGGACGAGCGAGACGGATTCAGACAACGCGCAAGACGTCGAGGCTCGCATTTACGATTTTCTGGAAACGATGCGACTGCACGACGCGGACGACGCCGTCATCGTAGTCGGACACTCGCTGTTTCTTCAACAGCTCGTCGCAAAAATCATCCCGAAAGCTGACGACGGCGCTGGCATCAGTGGTTCTGGTGCGACTCGTGTATCGCCCGATCCGTTCGACGCGTTTAAAGCGTCGAAGGATCCATTCACGCCGGCGCCCGCGACGACGTCGAGCGACCCGTTCGCCGTGCCGCAGCGAAGTACCGTCGGCCCGGACGATATTCCCTTTGTGCCGTCCACGTTGGCGGCCGCTCCAAAGGCGGCCAGAATCGAAAACTCTCACAACAAGGGTAAGGTCTTCGAAAAATTAATCAATCAAAAGCTCTGCAACGCCGGGTGCGTCGCATTAGATGTGACGTTCGACGCGTATGGAAGAGCGACGCTCGAAAACGCCTCGTTGTTGTTTGGGAGCAAATTTGTTTAACAATGTATCAACTCGCTGTAACGCTAATGCTAGCTAATAATCTAAAGAGGATGAAAACAATCGTCAGTGTTCGCAACGCGCGCGCGAGCGAGCGGAACGCGCGAAAGGAGAAAAACTTATGCGTACATCTCTCAGGAGCGCACTCGTGAGTTAACGCTAGGACTAATCGTTCATCCGGATATCACCCCGTGCAGTCCGCCCGTCACAGTTGTCATCATCGAGATGCAAGCATAAGATTGAAAAAGGAAGAAGCACGCGGTTGTCATTCGAAGAAAATACGCACCTCTCGTCTACATCACCTTGTGAATCGTCTCGACGTCGACGTGCTTGTCGAGCGAGTCCAAGTCGGTCCACCACGCATACAAGAACTTCTCGGCGATGATCCTAAACCACGGACTCCATCGCAACCCACTGGACTGGTCCATCATCGCCTTAAGTTCGCTTGCAGTCACCCACTTCGTGTCGTCGATCTCTTCCGCGTTTACCGCCATCGGCAACGACTCGCCCGCGCGCGCGATTTTCGCAAACAAAATGTAATCCATCTCGTGCTCGCCCCACGTCCCTCCCACCGGTTGATTCGCATTCTCGGCGAACTCATCCGCGGCGCAGTAATGTAAACGCGTCAAAAATTTGATGCTCTCCGTCGGCACGTCCTTGGCGTCGATACCGAGTTCATGTTTCAATTTCCTCGTCGCCGCGCGTTTCGCGCCGTCGCACGCCCCGCTCGCGATCGCCGACGCGTCGTCCATCTCATCTGGTTTCTGTCCCGTCAGCTGATGCGAGCAGCACGTGTTCGTCCAAACGCTCGGAAATGTAATTTTATTCGCCGCGCGCTGTTGCAGCAGCAACCGTCCGCTGTCATCGAACAGGAACACGCTAAACGCTCGGTGCAGCGTCCCGCGCGGCGTCGTCGACGACCCTTCGATGAACTTGTGCGCGTTTTCCTTCGTCTCGCTCCCGAGCACGTCATCCGCGGCCGAAACAACGATCACGCGGTCGTTTCGCATGAAGTCTTCTTGCGTTTGCGTGGCGTCCCACGTCGAGGACGAACGATTGCCCATGCTCGCGAGGTTTGGGGACAAAGCTCTGGGACAACGTTTGGACGACGACGACGACGACGACGACGACGACGACGACGACGACGAGACGGCGCGGAGGTGGTGGTGCGCAGTGACGTGCGCGCGCGCGAGCGGTGATGGGAGCGTTCGCGCGAGTCCAGCGAGACGGGCACGCATAGGAATGAGGAATGCGACGCGCGAGACGCCGACTCGAGACGCCGACTCGAGATGACGACGCGGGTCGATCGATTCTAATCGCCGCTATGAGATTACAACGCTGTGAGTGGCTAATCAGTGCCCGAAGTAATACTGGAAGAAGAAGAGTTTGAGAATCAACGCAAAGGCGAAGTGCGCGGCGCCGATGAAACTCACGAAACTCACGGCAAACGTCGTGCCTTTGCTCGACGATAACACGCGCTTGCGAACGTTGGACATGAGGAACAACGTGCTCAACGCGGCGCACGCGCCGGTGAATAACCACCGGAACAACTCAACGGGAACGGTGGCTAAGATGCACACCGGTATGAAGGCGAGAATGCTGTACCCGTACAGACACCACACGTCGGTGACGCGCAAGTTGTCGACGCGCGCGTAGCACGTTAACGTCATGTGCACGATGAGCGAGAACAAGAAGACGTACCCATAAATCAACGCCGCGCTCAAACTCACCGACTTCGCGTCGAACGACCAGCCCTCGCTCTTACGCATGTTAAACTTGCCCCACGCGCTTCCAAGCGCGGTGAAGAACACCAACGTCGCGCTCCCCCAAATCGGCACGTACAGATCAGGATTTCCCGCCACATCGTCCAAAAACGTTCCTTTATGTGGCGACGTGAACACGCTCGACACGCGCTTCGTCACCTCCTCTGTATCGACGTCGAAAAATTGCTGATAATACGAAACGCTAAAAATCCAACCGCGTCTCCGCTGTGGCGCCTCCGCGTTCGGATCGCTCGTCCCACCGACGAACGCGGAAGCCATCCCACTCCCTCCCGACGCGCTCGCGGACGCGCTCCCTCCGTCCTCGCGTATCGACCCGCGCGTCGCCTCCTTCGCCGCCGGCGCGTTCGCGCTCGCCGACCCTCCGAACACGCTCCCACTCTCCGCCATCGTTCGCGGGTCATCGCTCTTCGCCGTCGCCGTCGACGACGACATCCCCGCAAACGCGCCTTCGGGTCCGAATCCCGCGTCGTGCTCGACGTCGGCGTCGTTCAAGTCATTCAGAAATGGGTTGTACTGTGGCAGATCTCAAATCGTCAGTCTTTCCTCGTCCTTCGTCGCGTTCGCGCGCGTTCTCGCGCGCGCTCGACCGCCCTGCGCGTCGCCAAACCGTTCACCCTTCGCGCGCGCGCGCGTCGCGTTCGCGCGCACCTCTTCGCCGCTCATCGCGTCCACGCTGCGAACGAATGCGTTTCGCGACGCAAAGTGCCGCGGAAGCGCCGCGGAAATGCCGCCGCCGCGACACTCCGCGACGCGAATCGCGCGCGAATCGCTCGACGATCGACGCGACGCGCGCCCGTGGGTCGGTCGACGCCTCGAGCGCGGCGAACGATGGTGAAACTGACGCTCTTGGCGCGCGCGAACGATGGATTACCGCTCGCGGAATCGCTCGACGCCTCGACGTCGAACGGTGACGTCGAGTCGCGCGCGCTCGAGACGTGCAAGCGACAGGCGAAGGCGCTGTTTAAAAAGCTGGGCGAACCCGCGCCGAATCCGCCGCCGTCGCGGATGACGATCGAGACGGGCGAACACTTGATGCACTACGTCGTCGACGACGGCGTGTGCTACCTGTGCGTGTGCGACCGAACGTACCCGAAAAAGTTGGCGTATCAGTACCTGGAGGAGCTGCAACAGGAGTTTGCGAGACAAAATGGACGGGAAGTCGACGCGGTGGCGCGACCGTACGCGTTCATAAAGTTTGATACCTTCATACAGAGGACCAAGGCGCTGTACAGCGACGCGCGCACGCAGAGGAATTTAAACAAGTTGAACACGGATTTGGCGGATATACAACAAATCATGACGAGGAATATCAACGATATCATGGCCCAGGGCGAGGGTTTGGATCGAGTGAGCGCGATGAGCGGGAATTTGAGCGCGGCGAGCAAAAAGTATAGCAAAAGGGCGAGGGATTTGAGTAGACAGGCGCTGATTCAAAAGTACATGCCGCTCGCGATATTCGTAGGCGTAGTATTTTTGACGCTCTTGTTGCGCTTCTACGTCTTCTCGTACTGATAGCGTGGTGTAATTCCCTATTAAATGTTCGAAAGTCGGTACGTTAGCGTGTGCGAGTACGTGTCGCCGCGGTTGACCATGACGCTCGGGTACGAGGCGCCGATTTTCGAGTGCTGATTGACGGCGTCGGGGAACCAGCCCGTCTCTAGACAGAATCCGCCGTGCTTGCGGTATCGCGCGCGTTCCTTCTTCTTCCCGACCATATTCTCGGAGAGAAAGTTGCCGGTGTATAAATGCACGCCCGGGGCGTCCGTTAAAACCTCTAAAACGCGTCCGGCGTCTTCGCACGTGACGCGCGCCGCCAATCGCGGCGCCGCGCGCGGGAGTTCGCTCGTCGGTCTCGTCGCGTCTGCGCCGGCGATGACGAACGTGTTGTCGTAGCCTTCGCTCGATTTCTCAAACATCGGTGTCGGAGAACGTAAATCAAACGCCGTGCCGTCCACCTTGCGCAAACCTTCGCCCGTGGGAATCAGCGTGTCCTCGTTCACCGGGACGTACCGGTCGCAATTCGGCATCTCGACGACGTGCGACGAGCAATCCTCCCCGCACGCGTGTCCGTTCAAATTAAAGTACGTGTGCTGCACCGTGGAAATTGGTGTCATCGCATCCGCCGTCGCCGTCATCTTCGTCGTCACCTCGGCGCAATTTCGCACGCAAAGCTTCACCTCGCCCGCGTCTTCGTCGCATTCGAGTTCGACGCGTTCGCCGAATCCGACGACGGAGTACACCACGTACATCTTCACGTTCGCCGGGAACCCTTCTTCACCATCGACGCTCACGTAACTCAACGTCACACTACTTCGCGTTTGATCCTCCACCGTCCACCGCTTACGATCCCATCCCGAAGTCCCGCCGTGCAGCGTATTCTCCCCGTTATTCTTCGCCAGCGTGTGCGTCCTTCGGCCGACGGCGAATTCCCCGCGCGCGATTCGATTCGCCACCCGTCCACACACCGCACCAAAATACGGCCTTCCCTCGACCTCATCGTAACTCTCGCAATCATCGAACCCGAGAACGACGTCATCCTTCTCGTCCGCGTCCCCGCGCCGCGCCGCGCGCAGCGAGACGATCGTCGCGCCGAACGGCGACACCGAGACGGCGACGCCGCGCGCCTCGAGCTCGATCAACGCCAAACCCTCCGCCGCGTGATCACGCGTCGAGGAGTCGCGAGGACGCAACGGCGAGCGCAACGCGCGACCGGACGGGCTCTTATCGACGCTCGACGACGCGCCGGGCGTCGAGTTCGTCGCGGTCGGTAAACGCGTGACGATCGGTTTGGCGTCGGCTTTCGAGCGCGCGACGCGAGACTTGATCGCTAAACCGAGCGCGGCGAGGGCGACGATGGCGATTTTACCGGTCTGCGAGTTGTCCTCCGCGTTCGCGGGTTTCGGTTCCGATCGCTTCGCCATCGCGCGAGAGGCGACTACTGGCGCGGGAGGCGACGACGTTCGAAAAGGTTGGTGACGCGCGCGCGACGGCGACGGAACCGACGCGATGCGAAGTGAATTCAAATTACGATTTCAATAACATGCTAGGTTGACTCGGAGGACGACGCTCACATCGGACTCGCGATGTCGTGCCAGTCGACGTCCTCGTCTTCGAGCGACCGGCGCGCGGCCTCCGCGCGCTCGATCGCGTCAGCTTCTTCGACGATTTCGTCCAAACCCTCGAAAGAGGCTTTTGAATGCGATCGAGAACCAAACTTGCGTCGCGCTTCGACGTGTTCGGGGGCTTCACCTGGGCAGTGCGAACATCTCCAGTCTTCGCCCCAGACGCCCGGATTCTCGCGAAGCGAGCCCGTGACGCCGGATAACATCGAGCCGATGTCGTCGTCCGATTCGTCGTCTTGGTAGATGGAAACCTCAATTAGACCAGCGCTGTACGCGGAAACGGCACCGCTCACTCGCGCGAGCTGTTTGACCGTTATGTTGTTGATTTTCTCCTCAATCGTTCCGCGAAGCTGTTGCGTCAGGACGAGAGCAATCATGTTGTACAACCATGCCGCGGACGTGCCGCTAATTTGCACGTCCAGCTCGCCGACTGAGATGTGCGTCGTGTGTACGCGAAGCTCTAACACGGGTTCTTCGCCCAAAAAGTCGTCACCTAAGATTTCACTCACCACCTTGCGATTGCGAATCAGCTTTTCCTTGGCCCCCAAGATACGAGCGTCGTCCGTGGCGTCGTGAAACGTCGGCGACGTCGGCGATAACGGCGGCGAGTCTACATCGTCGTGCGCGTCGCTGAACATACCACCACCAAACGCGCGATCGAGCGCGGAACCTAGCGCATCAACCTCTCCCGTGGGTGAACCGAACTCTTCGCGGTCCGAATCGATTGACTCGCACTTCTCGATTTTAACGGGTGTTGTCGCCGCCGGTTTCGCCGCCTGCGCCCGCGCCGCCTCTCGCTCTTTCGCCTCTTTACGTTCCTTCATCTTGGCTTCAATCTTCTCTCTCATCTCCGCAATTTTCCCGTCGTCCTTGGCCAACTCGACTCCTTGGTTCACGAGTTTCATCAACTGATTCGTGTTGATGATGATTTCGTACGAAATTCCCACGCTCGCGCCGTCCACTGTGACTGTACATAATCCTTCACCGTCCACAACCCCCCAGTTTCGCGGAAATTCGCAATACGCGAACTCCACATTTTGCATGACGGTGTTTATGTCTCTGACCTCCACCGTCGTGCTCAAGCCAGCGCCGAGTTCGTCCTCATCCATGTGATTGATCACCCGTAACGACTCTTTGGACACGTGGAACTCGGTGAAGTGCACGTTATCTACGTGATAACACACCGATCCGATCGGGGAATCGTACACCCCGTCCACGCGCGGGAGTTCGAGTTTGGACATGAGCTCGCACGAAACCTGCACCGCTCCGCGAATCAAACGCTCGAAGCCCGGCACGACTTCCTCCTTAATCAACGCTCTAAGTTGCGTATCCGCCTTTAAATCACTCCACACATCTTTACTCTCCTCGGCCAACGTCTTAAGCCGCGAATCAATCTCGTCGACCGCCGCCTCGCTGTTTAACACGGCGGAAATCGCCGCCGCCTCGTCTCGCTTCATCTTTTCATCCTGCAACTTTTGCATCAGCCCCTTCACCCTGTTCACGATCCTTTCCACGGTTCCCCGCATACCGGTGAAGTGTTCGTTTCCTTTCGCTCGCGTGCTCAACCGTTCCCACACATCCTTCCCCAGCGTCTTGCTCAGCTCGAGCACCTCTTCGCGGTTTTTCCCCGTATCCACGATATCCTTCATCCGTCTCGCCGCGTCCGCAAACGTGTGCGCGACTTCACCATCGGGATCCGCGTTCACGCATAACTTTTCCGTGATCTCCAGCGCCTTTTTCGTCGCGTTTTTCGTCCTTTCAATCTTCGCCTCGTCGTCCCGCATCGCGTTCGTCCACAGCGTCTTGGACTTTTCCTTCAAATTTCCAATCTTCGTCGCCGCCGCGTGCGATTTCGGGTCCGCGATGAAATCCGTGAGTCCATCCACCGCCGTGCTCGCGGTTCCGCTTCGCGCCAGCTTCGCCAGGCGGTCCTTCGCCTCGTGTTTCACCGTCGAACCGATCTGTTTCAACCTCGACGGCGATCGCGGGCCTTCGCTTTCGTCGCCGCTGTACTCATCGCTCGAGCTCCCGGCGAGCCAGGACGGGAGCATGGTGCGCGCGCGTGATCGGCGTCGACGCGCCGGCGCGCACGTGCGGTCGCGCGCGCGCGTCTGCGGAGACGCGCGAAGGGATAACGGGAAGTGGCTCAGAAACCACGCTTTAGTTACAACGCCGCCGCGCGACGACTTTCGGGACGAGCGTCGTGATCGAAGCCGCTGCGGGGCGGTGGGTGCGCGTCGCTGCCGACGGGGCAGATGCGCATGACGTTTTCAGCGTTTTCGGGGATGCAGTACACGACGCCGTCGTCGCGATTTAAGAAACCGCCTTGGTATTTGTCGGGTAAGTCGCCCAGGTTGCCGAGGAAGTGCACCGAATCCGTCCCGGGGTCGATTTGGATCACAGACGGTGCGTCGCACGGGATTCCGTATATGTAACCGTCGCCCGCGAGAACGCCGTTTTGCCACTTGTTAAGCAAGTCTGGGAGCATTCCGGGTAGTCCTTCGCCCACTAAAGAAGTCTGGTCGGTTCTCGTGTCGATTTTCAGCACCGCCTTGTAATCGCTCGGAAACGCGTACACCGAGTCGCCGTCGGGGCCGACGCATCCGCCGCCAAATTTGTACCGCTTGTCTCCGAGATCGTCACCGATGAGCGTGCACGTGCGCGTGGCGCAGTCAATCTTCATCGCGCGACGAGCGTGACTGGGAAAGCAATAAATGCAGCCATTTGGCGCTAAGATTCCGCCGTGCCAAGCGTAGCTATTCGGCTCCAAAGTCGCTCCTTGTAGTTCGAGCATCTCCACCGATTGTGTCTCTGGAACGATGTGTATGATTTTATCCGAACAATACGGCACGCCGTAAATCGAACCATCCGGCGCTTGAATGCCGCCGTACCACTTATTCTTCATCGGCGAAATCACGTCGCCGCCGATGAAACTCACCTCCTCCGTCTTCGTGCACACCCGCAGGACGGACGACGCGTTGCACGGCACTGCGTACAGCGCTCCATCGCGACCTAACGAACCGCCGTGCCACTGCCACTTCATGTCTCCCGGCAACTTTCCAATCATGCTCGTCTCTCCCGTCTCGGCGTCGATTTTCAACACGCCCTCGCCCCACGCCGGCAAACCGTAACACTTCCCATTCTTCCCATCGATCCCGCGCAGGAATTTAAAGTGCGTCGGCGTGAGTTCGTCACCGATCAATTCGACCGTCCCCGCTCGAGGGCTCACTTTGAGCACCCGTCGCGCGTGACTCGGGACGCCGAAAATGTCCCCCGTCGCCGCGCGCGTCGCCGCGCCCAACCACTTCCTCGGTCCCACCAGCGCGTCGTCGTTCGTCAAGAAATCGATCACCGTCGGCGAAGCGTCGCTAACGTGCGTCCTCGCGCTGCCCTTCAGGATCGCTTCGCGGTGTTCGGCGCGCCAGGACGCGCCGCGTTGGCTTTGGTTCGCTTTCGGGGGCGGCGGCACGGCTTCGGCGACCGTCATCGCGCGACGCGAGCGACGCGCGGGCGAGCGAACGGGACGCGCGGGCGTGACCGTTTGCACACTCGCGTTCGAGCGCGACGCGTTGCGCATGCGAGCGCCGCGCGCGGGACGCGCGAGCGGCGCGGTGTGCGGCGACGCGGCGGTTAGGCGAGCGAAGCGCGACGACTCGATACGATGCGATTACAAACGTCGAAATCAGCGCTCGAGAAACTCGGCGACTATGGGGAAGACTTTGTGAGGGGCGTGTCGGCCGCAGATGACGTCGTAGTGGCTGTAATGGGTGTCCGGGTCGTCGCGCGGCGACGACGCGTCGCCGAAGACGTGGTACTCGGCGTCTACTTTTCTGGCGTACGCTTTGACTTGGTTCGGGGGAAAAATCGGGTCCACGTCCCCGGCGATGGCGAGAACAGGCACGCGCGCGCGCTGGAGCTCGTCGAGGTACTTTAATCGTTCGCTGTCTCGAGCGATTCTGGCGCGCACGCTCGACGATTCGTCGACGCCCATGGATGGGTCGCGGCTGCGCATGCCTCCGGGAGTGAACAGTGTTGCCATTTGAATCAGCAACGACAATGGGACGTTGTTGAAGCCTCGTAATAGTAGTCGTCGAAGGAATTCCGAGTCCGTGGCGCCGGGATGGCACGTCACCGGGGAGACTGAATTTCTCCAAAACGCCTTGGCGGGATCGGGCGCCGACGCGCCGTCGCCGTCGATGGGAGGCGGTGGACCGAGCACGAATTGAAACGCCTCCGCGGTGGCTACGCTTGCGGGCGCTATTGGTAAGTGCACGGTGGTCGTGCTCGGATTCGCGGTGAGTCCTCGCGGGAGATGGCCCGCCAAGGCGGCGAAACGCGCGTACACCGACGCCGGCGATTCCGGGTCGCTCTCCGAGGAACATTCCAAACACGACGCCATCGTGCACACGCGAGTCATGGACCACGAACAATTCACCCCGATGTCGCTTTCTTTCGGTCCTACGGCCGCAAGCGAGGCGAGGAGCATTCCACCCATCGAATGCCCGACGCCCGCCAAATCCCCACGGCGACAGACTTCGGCGATGTACTCGCACGAGCAAAACAAATCTTCATTCAACAGCGTGTCGAAGTCCCAGAGCCCGAATCCCACCGATCGCATCATCGGTATTTCTATTCCACCACCGCTTCCTTCGCCGACCGAGTCCGTCGGCGGCGCGACCTCGACGTAATCCGACCTCGGTCTCGTCCATCTGCGCGCGTACCCGACGCCGCGCGTCTCCACGATCCAAACCTCGTGCCCGCGCTCCGTGAGATACCTGGGTAAGCTCACCGTCTTATCGACATCAAATGTCATCCCGTTTGACGCGCATCCGGGCACCATGACGATCGGTCTTCGCGTCTCCACGCCTTCCTTGGCCTTGTATCGCAACAACGCCGCGCTCCAACCGCTCGCGTCGCCGACGGGCACAAAGTGCATCTCATCGCAATCCAACCCGATCGCGCGTCTCTGCACCGCGTTCAACGTCAGAACCTCAACCTCGGGCGCGAGCGCGCTCAGCTCATCCCGAGTCTTCGCGTCGCGTCTTCGTCGCCGTCGCTCCGCCGTGAGCGTCCGAGCCCGTCTTCGCCGCGCCGCCGTCGTCCTCAAATTCGCCGCGCCGTCCGTCGTCATCGACGGCGCGTCCGTGAGCTCATCGAACGATTGCGAAACGTCCATGACGAACGATCCGATGACTTTTCGCAGTCGGCTCGCGCTCGCGCCGCCGCTCGCGCCGCCGCTCGACGCTTCGCCGCCGTCCCGCGACGGTTCCAGCACGAACCCTCGCACCGCGTCGAACATCCCGCGAAGCGTCTTCGACGGCATCGCGGACGCGTTCGCGCGCGTTCGCTCGCTCGCCGCGTCCTCGTTCGCCGCGCGCGCGACGCGGCGTCGACGCGTCCGCGTAACGAACCCTGCGCCCGCGGTCGCGCGTCGACGTCCATCGCGGCGCGTCGACGCGCGCGGATGCCCGCGCGCGACGCGCGGAGACGCGTTCGCGAGCGCGCGCGGCGTCATGGGGCGCGCGCGCGTGTGACGCGGTGACGAGCGCGCGAATGTAGATTTGGAATTGAATGCGTCGAGCGCGGCGACGACGACGACGCGAATCGAATCGAGCGCGACGCGGGCGCGCGCGAAGGCGCGACGTCGATGCGTGGAGACACAGCGCGAGAATGGTTTTGATTGATGATACAGATCGCTCGCCGCGCGCGGCGATGATTTGCGTTTGAAACGCGCGAACGCGCGACTCGCTACGCCTCTTGCCGCATGCGCTCGAGTCGCGCCTTTAAATCTTCCGTCGTCGTCGTCGTCGTCGTCGTCGTCGGTTCCACCGCGATCGTCGCCTCGCGCGTGACTTTCTCTTCGACGCCGGTGTCGGGTAACACGACCTCCCCCGCGATTTCCTTTAAAATATCCTCAATCGCGCGCTCCGTCTCGTCTTCGTCCTCTAAATCATCCGCCAGCGCCTCCTCCACGAGTTCCTCCATGATCCCCGCCCTCGTCATCTCCCGGCTCAATTCTCTCGCCTGATCGCGCACCGCGCTCACTTTCACCAGCGCGTTCATCGCTTTCAGCACCTCGCTCGAGCGTTCGAGCGTTTTTACGCTCGTCTGCGTCGCCGCCCGTCTGGTCAGCGCGCGTTCCACCGAGCTCGCGCGCGCCTTGCTCGTGTACAACTTTTCAATCGCCTTCCTCGCCTGCACGATCTCTTTCGCCAGCGCGCGCGCGCTTTTCTGGTCGTTTCTCTTCGCGCAGAGCTTGATCTCTCTCGTCGTCTTCGTCGTCGCGCGCTCGACGTCGCGAATCTGTTGCTCGAGTTCGCGCTGGAGTTTGCGCAGTTTGAGCTTGCACTCTTTGGTTTTTTGTTCGGGCGTCGGCGCTAAGCCGAACAGTTGCTTGAGATCGAACATGACGGCGCGGGCGAGGCGTCTGCGACGTCGCGCGCCGAGAGCGCGCGGTTCGAGCGCGAGCGACGACGAGTGCGGGCGGCGCGGGCGCGATTGAGTGGAATTGCGCTTCGGGACGCGCTTCGGGACGCCGATACGCTACAATCTAAAACGTGAGCTACGACCGCGAGGGTGCGGTTTCAGAGGCTAAGTGCGCTAAATCGAACGACGCGGTCTCGCGCGCGCGCGCGCGTCGGCGTCGCCGACATCCGGCGGTCGCGGTCGCGGTCCGGTCGCCGGCGGCGGCGCGTCGTCCTCGCGCGTCCAATACGGCACCAAACGATTCCCTCGACCCGAGCTCGCCTCGCGCAGGAACTCGCGCCAAAATTCGCACCGATTTTCATCCGCGATCGTCGCGCATCGCCGCAGCGTCTCGGCGCGTTCGGCGGCGCGTTCGCGCGCCTCGCGCTCTACGACGGCGTTCGGGACGGCGCCCTCCTCCTCGCTCTCCGATGATACCGCCCCATCGGCGTCGTTCGCGCCGTTTTCGCGCGGTTTCGCGCGCATTGGATTGCACTCCGGGCATCCGCAGTTGGACGCGTGCGTCGCGCGCGCGCGCACGACGCTCGGCGCGTGTGAAAACGGACACTGCGTTCCACCACCGCAACGACCTCGGGCGAAGAACGCGCACGGTTTGGACGCGCTCGCGGGTTTTGACGTCGACGGAGCGTCGGCGACATCGCGCTCTATGGGGACACCGACGTCGTCGTCGCGCGAACCAGCGGCGTCCGGCATGCTGCGAGTCGCGGTGTGCGGCGCGAGAGCGGGACGCGAGCGAGCGGGACGCGAGAGAACGTTCCGTTGCATCGCTAGGACTAAAGGCGCGCGTGATGAATGGACTAGCTATGACGCTAAGTAGAGGTCATTAATTTGAGCCATACCTGTCGCGCTCGCGCGGCGGCGCGGCGGACGCGACGTTTAGGATCGTCACACGCGACGACGGCGGCGTCGAGCGCGCGCCGGCGACTCGGGTACACGGCGCTGAACTTGAGCGTCGACGCCGCGACGAGAGCATCGAGGGCGTGCTCCCGACACTCCATGGACATTGTGCTCGTTGCAGTGGCGATGGCGCACAGGGCGTCGATGAGAGCGACGGCGTTCTGCTCCGTCGCGCCTTCGCTGCCGGCATCGTACAGTGCGGGCTCAGCGAGTCGCGCGCCGACGAGGAGGAGCGCCGCGCGCACGGCGTCGTCGTCACCGGCGAGCGTACCGACGGTGAGTGCGTGTAACACGTCTGGTAACAGCGGGAACAGGTTGAACTGCGAACTGAGTGCCACGGATGGGGCGACGCCGCTGGCGAGCTTGACGACTGCGTAAGATCTCGACAAGCGCTTCGCGCCCACGGCTTCGTACGCGCCCTTGATCAAAGTCGGCGCAACTTTCGTGAAGAAACGTTGACACGCGAGGAACTTTTCGCTCGCGTGAGTCGAAGACTTCAAACCTAGCCCGATGTCGCGATGCGCAGCGCTGAATCCCACAGCCATGCTCAACGCCATCGCCGCGCCTCTCGACGCTTCAGGCGACGAACTGTCGTCGAGAGCGCGAACGAGACACGAAACCAGCGCATCAGATGGCGACGAATCGTCTCGACGCATCGCTCGCGCGCGCAAGCACGCACCGAGAACGAAAGTCGTGCGCTCGTCCGTCAAGTCTTCCATAGGTGGCGCGAAGTCCACGCTCGGGAATTTGTGCGTCGCCGAACCGACGGCGGCGGCGACGAACATCGAGAATCCTCGGTCGCCGCGCGAGCGCGTTAATTCGTCGAGAGCGGCCACCATGTGTGTCGCTTCGAACGCCGCTTGCTGTCGTAGTCCACAAATCACCGCGCAAGCCATCAGCGGCTTTTCGCGCGAGAGCGCGACGGCTTCGGCGGCGAATCGCGCTTGCGTCGCGTCGTCACAATTCGCCACCGCGCTCGCGACGACGCGCACGGTGGACTCTGCAGTTGTGGCAGGATCACGCGCGAGACAAAATGTGGTGAGATCGGCGCACGCTCGCTGTGCTTCGTCGGATGAAACAAACCGCGTCAGTACACCGTCGTCGTCGCGGCACATCGCGGACACCAGATCCTCGGCATTCGGCGAACCAATCTCGATAGCATCACGCACAACGCCGCAAAACAATCGCGCGACGTCGTTTCGAATCATCTGATTTACTGCCGCGAGGGCGCAGAGGGCACGAATCGCTCGCGTCGCTTCGACGGTTTGCAAATTTGTAACTGTCACTTTGTCTGCAAGGCGAGCGACGGCGCCCGTCGACATCGCGTCAACGAGTTTTGCGTCCGCACCGCTCGCTGCGGCGACGAGCGCATCGATCGAACGCTCAATGCGCACTTCGATATCGGCCTCGGACTCGTTTACGTGTTGCGCCATCATCGCATCGAATAGCTTGCTCGCCACGGCGACTCGCGACTCAGCGCTCGCCAGACCGAATCTGTATGGAAACTTGCACAACATGTGCAATCCTGCTAAACCTAAAACGATGCCTTCGTCAAAGCTCGGGGATTCGATCTTTCCCAGCGCTGCGTCGGCAAACAGCCCCACCAACCGTTCACTTTCATCGTCCAAGACGCTCATGCGCACACTTGATTCGGCGTTCCGTTCGCAGCAATCCAACGCGCCGCCGAGCGCGGGCGTGGCAAGAATGAGAGCCAAGTACGCCGCTTTGGACGAATGAAGTCCATCTATTTCGCGTGGAATCTTCGCGGCGTCGAGAAGTGACTTTAAAGTGCCGTGTATGACCTCATGCGCGAGTGTGGGGGTCGCCGCGGCAACCGCACCGAGCACGCGACTCGCCGTCGCAACGACGAGTTTTCCCCTCGCCGCTTCTTCGCCGGACGACTTACTCCCACCGCCGCAACCACCGCCACAGCACCCCTCGTCTGAGGTCTCCATCGCGCACGCGCCGTCGACGTCATCCGACGAGTTGTCGTTCGCCATGCGACGCAAAGTCACTTCGGCGTCGCGCACGCATTGATCCGTCAACGCCGCGCGCGCGAGCGTGCCGCGAGTGAATTCGCTGGCAAACATCGTCGTCATCACCGCCATCGGCGTCGTCGCCTGCACGTCGTCGTCTTCTTCCATCTTCGTCGCGTTGGGATGCGCCAATGCGGCGCGCATGGCTTGCCAAACGATACCCATGTATTCTTCCATGACGCTCGCGCCGAAACGTTCGCCCATCGCGCG